>Ga0272446_1000083_pt1 | contig 122466 bp, 107 predicted proteins | sample YNPCB0061_FD_194587 | JGI IMG/M metagenome (GOLD analysis project Ga0272446, IMG submission 194587) | Hot spring microbial mat communities from Yellowstone National Park, WY, United States - YNP-CB-006-1 | ecosystem: Environmental > Aquatic > Thermal springs > Hot (42-90C) > Sediment | place...
CGCCTCGAGCGCCTTGCGCTCGTGCGATTCCAAGTGAACGCGTGCGGCCGGCCGCATGCTCCCCGTCTGCCAGCAGTCGATTCATCGGGCCAAGTTTTCGGTGCCACTTTCCGGATGGTGTACTAGGAAAAGAAGAGACAAGGCATAGAGGTCGGCCACCCAGGTCCACCACCGGCCGGGCTTGTTGAGGTGCAGCAAGTTCATCTGCCGCAGGACCACGCGGTCTTTCCTCGTGGTGCGAATCGCCTCGCCGGTCGACGGCGTATAGTCCACGGTGTCATCATCGCCCGGTCCAAAGAACAAGCTGAACCGGTCGGGGCCGCGCCAGAATGCGTTGCGCGGGCCTTCCGGACGGCCGACCTTGGCGGCGATGGCCCGAACGATGCGTTGCTCTTCGTCCGGGCTCCATGTGGTCGGGTCGTGGGTGATGGCATCGCGTCGGTCAGCGGGTACGTCGCCGACCAGGTCGGCGGCGCCGCCGAGGGACAGGCTCTCCACGGAGACGGACCGGTCATAGTCCCAGTCGCGTCGATGATTCACGGCGATCCCGGAGACGCCGTACACGATCGTGAGGCCGAGCGCGACGAATCCGACGTCACGGTGCAAGACGAACAGGGTCTTTCGCCATGGCATGAGAGGTGGGTGGCGTTCAGATGAACTCGGCGCCGGTCGCGCGGATCACGACGGACCTGTTCGGTGCGCCGTTCGCGTTCTGCTCGCCGAGCTTGTGATCGTTTGCGTAGTGTCTGGCGGCTTCGGGGTCGACCTCGATGACCTCGACGCGGCCTTCTGCCCGCGCTTTCTTGCCGATGCTGTCGGGCGGAACGAGAAACGACGGGGCGGTGAGGACGCGCACGTAGGCGCCGGTTTTCGAGCCGGGATCCTGCACGGCGAACCAGCCGCGACGGTGGGTGCACATGGCGGAGACATCGCCCTCGATGCGAACGGTCTTGCCGGCGAAGTCGCCGGGCCGCGCGATCATGTCGGCCACCTTGACGACAGGCAGGCCGGCGAGCTTCTGCCCGGCCACGTTCATGGTGGCGCCGGTCGCGGGATCGGTGATGGTCGTGAAGGAGGTGTCGCGCACGTTGGCGGCTTCGGCGCAGGATCCGGGCTCGACTGCGCGCGAGCCGCAGGTTTCTCCGCCGCCGCAGGATGCGTGGTCGGCTCCGGCGAGCCGAGGGCGGACAGGTTGGACCGAGGCGGATGCCGTGGCGACGGCGGCTGGGTCGGGTTTGGCGGACGGCTCGGGCCCGCCGGCGTTGCAGGCGACGAATGCAACGGGGAGCAGGACGAAAGGCGCGAGAGATGGTCGATGCATCGAGTTGGCTCCGCGGTAAAGCTCGGAGAGCTTAACGGGATTCGCAGCGAGCGCAAGCCGCGTTGGAGCAGTGCACGCGGCTGACGCAGCGCCACGCGAGACGCAGCGGGCGACGTCGCCGTGGAGGTCCTTGTCTCGAACCCACGTTGGCCACGAATCGCCCCGCATGCGACGACCTGGTCCGCCGGTCACGAAGCGTGTCGGCAAGGGGCGCGTGCTGCAAGCGATCGAGCCAACGCGCCGGGTCGGTGACCGTGATGCACACGCAAGCCTTGCACGGCGGCGGACCGGGGGGTCAAGGTGCAGACGGGATGGCGTCGCGGTGCTCGGCGTACGTTTCGCTAAAGGTGTGGCGGCCTCCACCCTTGGCGACGAAGTAGAAGTACTTCGTGGCGGCCGGGTGCAGCACCGCCTCGATCGATCGCAGGCTCGGGTTGGCGATGGGTCCGGGCGGAAGGCCGGGATGGGCGTAGGTGCTGTAGGGGTTGAGCGGATCGCGGACCATCGGACCCGTTGCACCGCGGTCGGCGTGAGCGCAAGTCGGGGTCACGTCGGGGCGCAGCAGGCAGCCGTACACGGCGGTAGGGTCGCTCTGGAGGCGCCGTTCGGGGCGGAACTTGGGATCGCGCAGGCGGTTGAGGAACACGCTGGCGATGATGGGGCGTTCATCATCGACCGCGGCCTCCTTTTCGACGATGGACGCGAGATTGATCACGTCGCGGCGGGACCAGCCGAACGACTGTTCGAGCTCGTGGAGAGCGTCGGCGTTCTTGTCGAACACATCCGCGTAGCGCCTGTCCGCCTCGATGGCGAGGCGTCGAATGATCTTCCCGGGGGCCGCGTTTCTGGCGAGCTCGTAGGTGGCCGGGAACAGGAAGCCTTCGATGTCCGGCCCCGGCTGACGCAGGTCGCGCAGCAGGACCGGGTCCGTGGTGGCAGCGATGAAGGCCCTGGCGCTGCAGACACCTTTTTCCTGGAGGCGGCGTGCAATCTCGAACTTGTTGAAGCCTTCCGGGATGGCGACGCGCACGGTGGCTCCTCCCGGCATCCGGAGCAGCCTGCGCCACAACGTGCGGGGCGACATGTCATCTTGCAGCAGGTGCGTGCCGGTATCGACGGACGATGCGCCGCCGGCGAGGGCGAAGTAGGCGCGAGCGAGGAGTTCGGAGCGGACGAGGCCCGCGGCTGCGACGCGTCGGGCTGCCTCGGCCGGGTCGGCGGGGGAAGGCCAATCGAGCTCGACGGGCCGGCCGGAGCCGGAACCGGGGAGGATGGCGAAGCCACCGATGGCGAGAGGGGGAAGGAGCAAGAAGGTCAGGATGACGGCGGCGGCGGTCTTCCAGGCAGCGGGGCGGAAGCGTTGGGATGGCGGGCTGGACCGCCCGGGTTTGGCGGAACGGCGTGCGGCGGGTCGCGGAGCACGCGGGGGTTTGGCTGGCGGGGCTGCGTCGGATGGCGACGCCGGCACGGGGAGCTTCGGGGCCTTCGCGGCGACCCGTCGGGCTTTGGGGTTCGGGGTGGTCCTGGGTTTGGGCGTGGTCACGCGTTGCGCTCCCGGTGCCGGTCGAGCCACGCTTGGAGCATGATGCATGCGGCGGCGCTGTCGACGCGCGCGCGAGCAGCGCGGGCGTTGCGGCCTCCTTCTCGTAGCTTTCGATGAGCTTCGACCGTGGTGAAGCGCTCATCCCAAAGGTCGACGGGGATGCGCGTGGTCTGGTGGACCTGCTCAGCGAAGGCGAGGGCCTTGTGGGCCGCTGGGCCCTGCTCGCCGCGATCGTCGAGGGGCAGGCCCACGATGAACCGTTCGATGTCTTCCTCCCTGGCGAAGGCTGCGACTGCTTCGAGCAGGGACTTGCGGTTGCGGGCGTCGAGCGCCGGGCGCGGGTGCGCCATGATACCGAGGTCATCGCTGATGGACACCCCGACTCGGACGGTTCCCAGATCGAGCGCCGCAACACGCATGGCCCCCGGGATCTAGCACGAACGGGCGTTCACGGAACGCTTTGCGCAACGGCTCGTGCGACGAACGCGTCGTGTTCGCTTGACCCTACCGCTTCCCCCGACCATAAGCCGCGGCCGAATGAGTGTACGCGCGGTCAAGGGCATGAACGACATCCTCCCCGACGAGATCGGGCGCTGGCACCACCTCGAGCAGCGCTTTCGATCCATGGCGGAGCTGCACGGATACGCGGAGATTCGCACCCCTGTCGTCGAGCCCACGCCCCTGTTCGTTCGATCCATCGGGGAAGCTACCGACATCGTCGAGAAGGAGATGTACTCGTTCGAGCGTCACGGCGACGCCCTGACGTTGCGTCCGGAGGGAACGGCGGGCGCCGTGCGAGCGTACGTCGAACATCACGTGCATGCGAAGGAGCCCGTCACGCGCTGGTACTACATGGGGCCGATGTTCCGCGGAGAGCGTCCCGCGCGGGGGCGATACCGTCAGTTCCATCAGCTCGGCTGCGAGGTGTACGGCGACCCGGGGCCTGCGTCGGATGCCGAGATGATCGACATGCTGGTGCAGTTCTTCCGGTCGATCGGCATCCATGACCTGGATGTGCTGGTCAACTCGCTGGGCGGTGCGAGCACGCGTCCGCGGTACCGCGAAGCACTGCGTGCGCATCTGCTGCCGAAGCGGGATCGATTGAGCGACGACTCGAAGCGCAGGCTCGACGTGAATCCGCTGCGCATTCTCGACTCCAAGGACCCGCGCGACGCCGAGGCGCTGCAGGGGGCACCTGCGATCACGGACGTGTTGGAGGGCGAGGACCTGGCCCACTGGGAGCAGCTTCAGGCACATCTCGATGTGCTGGGGACGCCGTACCGCAAGGATCCCACCCTGGTGCGCGGGTTGGACTACTACACGCGCACGCTGTTCGAGATCCGGACGTCGGCGGGAGAGGTTGGGGCGCAGAACGCGATTGGCGGGGGCGGGCGCTACGACGGGCTGGTGGCGGAGCTGGGCGGGCCGGTGGTTCCCGCCCTTGGATTTGCGCTCGGGGTGGAGCGGATCCTGCTGGCGATGCCGGCGCCGGACATGCGGCTGCCGGCGCTGTGCGCGGTCGCTCCAATCGGGCCGCGAGCCGCGGGAGAAGCGCTTCGCATCGCACGCGACCTGCGGGCGACCGGCGTGCGGGTCGACGTCGACACGAGGGGTGGCGCGGGCGCCTCGGTCAAGTCGATGCTGCGACGTGCCAACGCGCTGCAGGCTCGTCTTTGCATCGTGTTGGGCGATGCCGAGATCGATGCAGGCCAGGTGCAGGTCAAGGATCTTGCGGCGCGATCCCAGACCGTCATACCGAGGGCCGACGTGGTGGCTGCGGTGACACGATGGCTCGATCAGGATGCCCCGGCTGGAGGCGACGCGTGACCCGATTGGTCCGGGCTGCTGGCGGGATGGTCGCGTCGGTGATGGTGCTGGCGGGCACACCGGTATTCGCGCAGTTTGGCCCGATGGGTGGCGACGCGCCCATGCCTGCCCAGCAAGCCCCCAAGAAGGATCCGAATCAACCGCAGACCCACGCCGCGTCCGGCTCGGGCGAAGAGCTCGGCGTGCTGCCGTCGATGGAGGCGTCGTTGCCGGCGAGCCCGCTGAAGTACTCGCTGAAGCTGCGCAACCGGATTGGATCGGACGCGGACACCGACGTGGAAACCGGGCGTGGGCCGGAGACGGTGCGGCACTGGTATGGTCCCTACTACGAGGAGATCAGCAACCGGTACCGCTTCCGCACGATCTTCCCCCTCTGGCTGCAGCGAGACCAGCCGGACGACACGGCGTCGCTATTCGGTCCTCTGTACTACCGTCGGCGATCGACGAAACACGACGCGGACGTCCTGTTTCCGTTGTATTGGGACGTGCGCGACGACGACAACCGCACGCATGTGGTCGGTCCGGTAGCGTGGCGCCGTTCGCCGGACAAGACGGATAACTGGGTGGCGCCGTTCGTGTTCCAGGGCACGCGTCCAGGCGGCGGCTACCTGCACATCCCGCCGCTGCTGGCGTTCACGCACCACGACGCAACGAGCGGCTTCAATCTGGTGGGCCCCGGCTTCTGCTCGTGGACGGGCGGGTCGTCGTGCAGCCTGCGGTCGGCGGAGGACATCGACCTGGGGATCTTCCCGCTGTACTTCTACGGGCGCTCGGACAAGGCGGAGTACGAGGCGATCCCACCGCTGCTGCACTACTACCGATACGAGGACGTGGGCGAGAAGTCGCTGAACATCTGGGGGCCGCTGCTGTGGAAGCACACGCGCGAGCGCGATGCGTTCGACATTCTGCCGCTCTTCTATCACGTGTGGGGTGAAGACGAAGACCACGTCACGGTGCTTCCGTTCTTCCACTATGGCCACAAGGGCAGCGCGTCGCTGTTCGTCAACCCGCTGTACTTGACCGCGCGTGGCGAGCATGGCGAGTCGACGTTCGTGACGTGGGGATACGCGCGGTACCGTGGGCGCACCGAGCTCGACATGATCACGCCGTTCTTCTGGGACTACCGTGATCCGGACATCGGCAAGCGCACCAGGCTGTTGTTTCCGTTCCTGTACTCGTCGACGAGCCCGCGCGAGCAGAACTTCGCGTTCTTCCCGTTCTGGGGCTACTTCCACCGCTACGGGGTGAAGAAAACCACGTGGGTGACACCTTTCTTCGAGCACTCGCACGGGCTGACGGGCTGGGAGACGAACATCCACCCGCTGTTGTATCTGGGGCGCAACCAGGACACGACGCACACGGTAGTGCTGCCGTTCTTCTACGACTTCGCGTCGCCGCGGTCTCGATCGACGGTGGTGTTTCCGGTGTACTGGCGGTTCGACGACGGGGACACCGTTTCGCAGCTCGCGTTCAACACGTACTATCGGGAGCGCAAGCTTCGGCGCGGGTTGGACTGGGAGTTCCACTTCTTCCCGGCGTTCACGTACGGGGAGACGCCGGACGGGCACTGGTGGAAGGTGCTGTACGGGCTGGCGGGCTACACGCGGCGCGGTACGATGACCAAGATGTATGCGGCGTGGATTCCGTTTGTGCTAAGCGGCAAGGACGACAAGTAGCAATGGCGGGCACGGGCGGGACCATGCGAGGGAAGGCTGCCGTCGTGGCAGAGCAGCGAGGGGGGTGAAGGGTGGCTAGTTTCGAGCAGACGCTGCGCAACGCGATCGAGGCGACGCGGGCGGCGGAGCGTTTCTACGCGCTCCTGGCGGATAGTACGCACGACGTGGCGGCGTCCGCGTTTCTGCGCTGCCTGGCTGCGCGGGAGGCCGCGCACGGGCAAGCGGTGGGGGTCATGGCGTTGGAGATCACCGAGCGTCCGCTGCCTCCGCACGCCGAGGCGTTCGTCGACGGAGCCCGGGTCGACGCTGGGTGGCGCTCGGTCGACGAGGTGACGTTCCCGCAGGCCGTGCAGGTGGCCATCGACGCGGGCTTGCACGCGGGCCTGCTGTACGAAGCGCTGGCGGATTCATCGCCACCGGCCGCGCGTCAGCTTCTGACCGTGCTTGCGCGCCAGCAAGAAGCGCATGTGGCGCTGCTCGACCGTCTGCGCAAGTCACCGAAGGCTCGGCTGCGATGGCAGCCGCGTCCGATCGGGTCGCCGGAGTTTCCGCAAGCGCTGCGCGACATGGTGATGGCGGAGCACGCGGCCGCCAGGCATCACGCGATGGTTGCTCGGGTGGCGCCGGACCGGCCCGCGCGCATCTTTCTGCAGAGGCTGGCGGCGGATGAGCAGGCCGTGGCCGACGCGCTGGACGTGATCGGGTTCGAAGCGTTCGACAAGGGCTTCCCCGCGCGTGCCCGCCCGCAGGCGTCGAGCATGAAGCTGTTCCCGGAGCTGGCGCTCCCCTCCCCTGTCGACCTGCCCCTGGCGTTGGAGTACGGCCTGCTGAGCCAGATCCTGGGTGCCTCGCTGCACGGGCAGCTCGCGGCCCAGGCTCCGGCGTCGGTTGCGCAGGCGTTGGCGAGCGTTGCGGCGGAGCAGCGGGAGCATGCGAGCACGCTGGCGATGCGTTGCGACACGTACCAGCGGAGCGACGCTGGCGAGGTTCGGAGTGTGCCGGGGCACGAGCTGCGATACATCCTCGAAGACTGGTGGAAGCCGGACGGCAGTTGACGGCCGGCGCGGCACGGGGTGAAGTGGCCGGCGTGGCGAGCAGAGCAGCGAGATCGGCAGCAGCATCGGCGCGGAAGAAGGGACGCAAGGTCGTGCTTGTGGCGTACTTTGCGTTCTCGGTGCTCGTGATTGCGGTGTGCACGGTGGAGGTGACGCTGCAGGCGTGTGCGCGGGTCAAGCGGACGGACGCGATGGATGTGGACTGTCGGTCTGGGGTATTGTCGCTGATGCAGGCGGTGGAGCGAGCGACGAGGCAGGCGTCGACTGGGACCAGGCCGGAGCGGGAGGCGGTGCTGGCGTATCGGGCGGCGTTGGAGCCGGAGTGGTCGCGGCGCGAGGCGATTCGGAGCGTGTGCGAAGGTGATCCGGGGCTGGAGGAGACGCTCGACGCGGTGCTTCACCTCGGCTGGGCGGAAGAGCGCGCGGTGCGGCGTGATTCCCTGGAGACCACGGACTTCAGGCGCCGGGCGCACGAGCTGGTGAGCCGACACATCCGCCCTGACGCCATCCCCGCGGGTAGTGCGTCTTCGTCCCGCTGATGCGTGTCGTGCAGAACGCGGGGCACGGCGACGGCGTCGCCCGGTCGCTGCGGAACTGGCTTGCGCCGGGCGAGGGTATGGCGCTACCAACGCGACGACGGATACGGGCGCGCAGCGGGCGTGATGCTTGCTTCCCCGGATGCCCGGTCCCGAGGATGCCATGACCGACGAGACAGCTTCGAACACCCCGGACCCATCGGTACCGCCGCCTGCATTCAACGACATGGCCTTGTCCGAAGACGTGAAGCTCGCGCTGGCGGACATGGGATACACGCATGCGGCGCCGGTGCAACAGGCCGTGCTGGAGCCGGCGATCCGGCGTGTCGACCTGGTAGTGCAGGCGCGAACGGGCACGGGCAAGACGGCTGCGTTTGGCATACCGTTGGTGGACCAGCTCGTGAAGCGCACGCTGGCGGCGCCGCAGGCGTTGGTGCTGACGCCGACGCGCGAGCTGGCGTTGCAGGTTTCGCGCGAGATCGACCAGATTGGATCGAGGCGTGGCGTACGCACGGTGGCGGTCTACGGCGGAGCTCCGATCCAGAAGCAGATCGATGCGATCCGTGGCGGCGCACAGATCGTGGTGGGGACGCCGGGGCGTGTGCTCGACCATCTCAAGCGAGGCACGCTGGCTCCGTCGGCTTTGCGCCATCTGGTGCTGGACGAAGCGGACGAGATGCTGTCGATGGGGTTCGAGCGGGAGCTGCACGCGATCCTCGAGTTTCTGCCGAAGGACCGTCACACGATGCTGTTTTCGGCGACGTTGCCGCCGGACATCGTGCGGATCGCGTCGGAGCGATTGAAGCAGCCGCAGTTCCTGTCGTTGTCGGGCGACCACGTGGGGGCGCTCGACATCCTGCACTTCGTGTACTTCGTTTCGCGGGACAAGGGCGAGGCGTTGATCCGGGTTCTGGAGGTGGAGGATCCGGAGAGCGCGATCATCTTCTGCAACACGCGCGACGAAACCGAGCGCGTGGCTGGGATTCTTTCGCGTGCGGGCTACGATGCCGACTGGCTCAACGGCGACTTGCCGCAGTCCGAGCGCGAGCAGGTGATGCGCAGGTCGAAGGAGGGCAAGCTTCGCTACCTGGTGGCGACGGACGTGGCGGCGCGGGGCATCGACATCTCGCATCTGACGCATGTCATCAACTACGACTTCCCGGAGTCGGCGGAGATGTACGTGCATCGCACGGGGAGAACGGGGCGCATGGGCCGCACGGGCACGGCGGTCAGCCTCATCACGCCACAGGACATCGGCAACCTGTACTACATGCGATTGACGTACAAGATTCGTCCGATCGAGAAGCAGATCCCGACGGCGGGAGAGCTGAAGACGCGGGCGGAGGCCGACCTGATCGAGATGATTGCGCAAGGCTTTGCGTCCACCCCTCCGCACCCCGATGACCTTGCGCTTGCGCGTCGACTTCTGACGCACGACCGGTGCGAGGAGATCATCGCCGGGTTGTTGCGGAGCCATCTCGGGGAGCGGCCTCGGGCGACGGAACTTGCGTCGGCGGCTCGCCGAGCGCGTGCTCCGCGGCCGGCGCAGGATGCGGCGCCGGTGCTGCCCCGCACACCGCGAGGGCGTCACCGCGGCGCGGTGCGTGGCAGGGTGCAGCCAGGGCAAGCCGGAGCCGCGGAACCGCGGGAGGAGTCGGTCTCTGGCATGGAGGCGTCAGGCCAGGACACGCCGCCAGCGCCTTCCGCACCGTCCGGGTCACCCGGATTGCCGCGCCTGCGGGAGCGGTCTCGTGCGCGGCGAGCAGAGGGCGCGGAGGTGCCGCCGGAAACCTCATACACGGCGACCCACGGCGAGGCGGCCGGCGGAGCGGACCGTTCTGCGGCGGCGTCGATCGAAGGCTGGACGCCACCAGTGGAAGACAACGACGACGAGCCGATTCTGGGCGGGGACGCTGCCGAAGCGCAGGACGATTCCTTCGGCGTTGACGACGGCGTGGAGCTGTTCGTCAACGTGGGCCGACGCGACGGTGCGCGCCCGGGCGATTTCGTACGAGCGCTATGCGCGAGCGGCACGGTCAATCGCGACGACATCGGGCGGATCCGGATGAGGGACAGGCACACGTTCGTGATCGTGCGGCGTCCTGTGCTCGATAGCGCGATCGCGGCGATGAGCGGTGCGCGGATCGGCAACCGGACGGTCAGCGCGGAGATCGCCAGGCCGCGCGATCCAAACGTCACATCCGAGTGAACGGATGGGTGGACGAGGGGCTCAGGCCCAGACCCGCGCGCGAAGCAAGGCGCGAAATCGGGAGACCTGGTCCAAGCTCTGTTGAAAAGCCCTCGGCGGACCGTGTATCAAGAGATCGATGCCCTCGCGCTCTTCGGGAGATGACATCCGGCGCCTGCGCCACAGTGTCGACTGGGCGCTGCAGCGCGATCTCGACCCGGCGGAGCTCGTGCCGATGCTTCGAAAGCTTGCGGAGGCGGCGTCACCGGACTCGGAAGACTACCGGTTCGCGCACCGTCATCTGGCGGAGATGCACGTGGAGTCGGAGCCGTGGCAAGCGGCGCTGTCGGCGCGCACGGTGTTGGCGAGCACGCCGGACGACGACTGGGCGTGGGCGGTGCTTGCCCTGTCGTACACGTTGCTCGGCCATTATCGGGCAGCGATATCGGCCTATCGACGCGCGCTGGCGCTGGCGCCCACCAATCCCTGGTATGCCCACAACCTGGGGCATCTGCTCGACGTCACGTGCGGACGTCCTGCGGATGCGATACCGCTGTTGACCAAAGCGCTGCGCAAGGAGCCGCGGGAAGCGGAGATTGCGGCGTCGTTGGCGCATGCGCTCGGGGGTGTAGGACGCATCGAGGAAGCGCGCACGCTGCTTCGGTCGTACATGAAGCGTGGCGGCACGGCGGAGCAGCGCGCCTTGATGGCGTGGTTGGACGAGCGCGATGCGATGCTGTCGGCAGGCGTGGCGTCGTCGAAGAAGAAGGGCGCGCGGCGGCGGCGCGGTTCGGCGCGCAAGTTGGCGCCGAAGGATGCACCTCCGAGCTGAGGGATTGCGGACGACGGGCCTGTGCTCCTCGGCCTGGGCGACTGGGACGAGCGCGGGGCGCTGCAACGTACGGGAACGACGGGCTGGGAGATCGCCGCCAGGATGCCGTCGAAGGCTGCTTGTGGGCGGTTGGCTGCGGTGGTGCACGACGCGGGCCGATGAGATATGTTGTCGCCACGCGTCTGGCGACAATGGGGCGATGGGTCCGTCGCGTGGGCGTGGCGAGACGTTGTGGTAGACGGCCCTGGCCGGCAATCAAGGAGGCAAGCTGTGCTCGACTTCACGTTGACCGAGGAGCAGAACGCACTGGTAGATATGGCCCGTCGATTCGCCAAGGAGCGGATCATGCCCATCGCCGCGGACTGCGACGAACGGGGCGAGTACCCGGTGGACGTATTCAAGGCAGCCTGGGAGCTGGGGCTGGTGAACCCGACGATCCCAGCGGAGTACGGCGGTGCCGGGTTGGGTGAGCTGGACAACACGCTGATCGCGGAGGAGCTCGCCTATGGGTGCATCGGCATCGAGACCACGATCATGGCGAACACGCTCGGGCTGATCCCGATCTTGTTGGGCGGCAACGAGGACCAGAAGAAGAGGTATCTGGGGTGGTTGGCGTCGGAACCGATCTTCTGCGCGTACGCGACGACGGAGCCGGGCGCTGGCAGCGACGTGGCAGCGCTCAAGTGCCGCTTCGAGAAGCACGGCGACGACTACGTGCTGAACGGGGAGAAGGCGTGGATCACCAATGCGAATCTGGCGAGCTTCTACGTGGTGTTCGCGACCATCGATCCGAACCTGAAGCACAAGGGTATCGCGGCATTCATCGTGGACCGGGACACCCCGGGGGTCACGCCCGGCAAGCACGAGAACAAGCTCGGCCAGCGGGCGTCGGACACGGCGACGCTGACGCTGGAAGACGTGAAGGTGCCGAAGAAGAACCTGCTGGCGCCGGAGGGCAAGGGCTTCAAGCTCGCGATGGAGACGTTCAATCAATCCCGTCCCGGGATTGCGGCAGGCGCGGCGGGATTGATGCGTCGTTGCCTTGACGAGTGCATCGCCTACGCGAAGGAGCGCAAGACGTTCGGCACGGCGATCGGCAATCACCAGATGGTGGCGTCGATGATCGCGGAGATGGCGATCCGGCTCGAGGCCACGCAGCTACTGTACCGCAAGGCGGCGTGGTCTCTGGACAAGGGGCTGCGTCAGCCGATCTTCTCGAGCTTTGCCAAGGCGTTCGGAGCCGACGCGGCGATGCAGACCGCGATGGACGCGGTGCAGGTGTTCGGCGGCAACGGCTACTCCAAAGAATACCCGGTGGAGAAGCTGTTCCGCGATGCGAAGCTCCTCCAAATCTACGAGGGGACGAGCCAGATTCAGCGGGTGGTCATCGCGCGTCAGCTCCTTGCGGATTGACGCCGGGAAACAGCACGGCGCGTGCTTCGTGCAGGTCACGCACGACCCAAGTTGCCAAGCGCTGGAATTCGTCGTCTGGCAGCGAGGGGACGGCCAGCACGCGCGCGCCGGCAGCGAGGGCGCCACGGACTCCGGCGACGGCGTCTTCGAGCACCACACAGTCTTTCGGGTCGACGCCCAGCAGATCGGCGGCACGCAGAAATACGTCCGGGGCAGGTTTGGACCGCGGAACCTCCTGCCCCGAGGTGACCGCGGCGAAGCGTCCTGCGATCCCTTTGGCCGCGAGCACGGCGTCGATCAGCCTGCGGGGTGAGGACGAGGCCACGGCAGCGGGGACATCGTATCGCCGGGCGGTATCGAGCATCTCGGCGGCACCGGGCTTGAGGGGGATATCGCCGGCGCGAGCGATGACGCGGTCGATGATCACCTCGGTGACGCGCGGGATGTCGATATCGATGCCGAACAGATCGCGCCACACGCGAAGGGTGTTGGGGGTTCCCTGCCCCATGCAGCGGTCGGCGTGCTGCCGGGTCCAGGTGAAGCCGAGGTCGGCGAGGTAGGCGCCTTCGACAGCGAACCAGGTGGGCTCGGAGTCGACGAGGAGGCCATCGAGATCGAAGATCAGCGCGCGCGGCGGTAGATCGGTTCGGGGCATGGCCCGCCGCGTGTATCAGGTTCCCCGGGGTCGCGCCACCGTGTCGGTCACATTGCGCACGAAGCCGGCGAGCGTCGGCCAGTACGGATCACCGAGGAAGACGTCGTTGTGGCCCCGTTCGGGGACCATGACGAGCTGCTTGTCCTTGGCTCCACAGGCTTGCAGGAGCAGGCGGGCGTTGTCAGGAGGCACGATGTCGTCGGCGGCTCCGTGGAGCAGCAGCGTGGGGGCACGTACACGATCGGCCTTTTGCAGCGGGCAGAAGTCGATGCGGTCCTGTGCCGTGACGAGTCCAGGGTCGAAGCCGCGTCGAGCGACGAACGTATCGAGGTCACCGATGCCGCTTTCGATCACCAGACCGTCGATCAGGAGCGGATCGCGTGCTGCGACTTCCAGGGCGCAGAAGCTGCCGAGCGACCGCCCCATCACGATGAGGGGACGCTTGCCGCGGTCGAGCGTGCCCTGCAGGGCTCGTGCGACGGCGCGTGCGTCGTGCAAGCACGTTCGGAGGAAGGGTGTGCCGTCGCAGCGTCCGTAGCCCCGGTACTCGGCGACGGCCAGGCTCGCGCCGGCGTTACGGTACCAGGCCGCGAAGCCGTCGTAGTCCGCGACGACCTCTCCGTTGCCGTGGAATAGGAGGATGGTTGCGATCGCCGCAGGGCTTGTATGCAGGCGGAGATGGATCGAACAGGCCGGATCGACCTGGATCATGAGATCGCGGGCGTCGGGCGGGGCCAGGGTATCGTGGTCGCCAGGGTGGAAGAGGCGTGCGGTGAACGCGATCCGGTCGAACAGGGAGGTTGGGTTGGAGGGGTCGGAGCCCATGGTGGGTCGCAGGCTAGTGCAACGGCTGGCAATTGCACGCGGGGGCCGAGGCCGACGCCGCGGGCATCACCTCTGTCGACGAATTCACGAAACTCGTTGCGACGCCGGACCGATGGATCGGACGAGCCGAGGCAACGGTTCGAGGAGGTTTTCGTGAAGGCGAAGATGATTGCTCGATGTGCCGCGACAGCGATGTTCATCAGCTTGCTGGGATGCTCGTCGGATGCCACGGATGACGCAGGTTCCCGAGACACGATGCGGCGAGAAGTGACCTGCGCACAGACGTCGTGTCAGCAGCGTGAGCAGGCTTGCCACGACCGAGAAAGCACGGCCTGCGATGATTGCTGGGACGCGTGCGGCGAGGCCATCTCGCAGGGCGTCTGGGTCGACTGCTCCTCTTCCTGCGCGTATAGCTGCGACGATTCTTGCCCTTCGTGCGATAACGACACGTCGCCATGTGTTCGTTGGGCCTATCACTTCGAGCTCCCGGAGACGTCGGATCCAGAAATCCAGGCGTCGTGCGAGCAAGCCACGAGCGTGCTTCAACGGTGCGGCGCGGAGCTCGGGGTGGACTGCGCAACCGCTGCGAGGATTTTGGGGGACGTGGGCAAGACATTCCTGGACTGTCTCGCGACCTCGACCTGCGACACGCTCGAGTCCGCGTGTCCGGTGCCTCCGAACGACTTCGGGCAGCGTGTGTGCGCGGTCTTGGCGGGAGAGTGTGGACAGGAGTGCGATCCGACATGGTTTGACGGTGTGGCGATCTTGAACGACGCGGTGCTGACCGCTGGGCTGGCTTGTATGGACGAGCCCGACTGCCAAGCCCGGTACGACTGCCTGGCTGCATGGGCGAGCTGGTGACGGCGATCCGAACGCGATCCTGGACCGGGTGGGGCGGTCGGCGCAGCGCAGATTCCTCGCGCCGGATCGGACGCTGAGGTAGCGTCGGCGCGCTGGTGCATGCTGTTCAACGTTGTCGACCTGATGATGCTGTTGTTCCCGCTGCTTGGCGACGCCGGGGGCGAGGGCTACGTACCGCCGCCGGATCCTGGACCCAGCCCGGCATGTCCGCCGGACATGCGATGGGTGGAGGGCGATCACTACGACGAGATGGAGCGGCTGTGTCTGGTCGAGAAGGCGCATCGGTGCTGGGTGTACGTCCCGGACGCGGTGGCGGTGTCGGGCGAGCGCAAGCATTTGCGCTTCTGCATGGACCAGTTCGAGGCGCCGAACGTGCGAGGCGCAAAGCCGTTCGTGATGAAGAGCTACTTCGAAGCCAAGCGCTGGTGCGAAGAGCGGGGCAAGCGTTTGTGCACCGAGGAGGAGTTCGAAACCGCCTGTGAAGGCCCGGATTGGCGTCCCTACTTCTACGGTTCCCAGGTCCACCGTCACGTCTGCAACTCAGACAAGCCATGGCAGGCTTTCGACGGCGCGGCGCTGAATGCGGGTGGGGACAAGACCCGTCGCGAGGTAGAACGTCTCTGGCAGGGCTCGCCCTCGGGCGCCTACGATCGGTGCCGCACGCGCGACGGGGTCTACGATCTGCTGGGTAACGTGGAGGAGTGGGTGACGGCGCGCAAGAAGCGGCGCCACCCCGGTGCGCTGATGGGCGGCTTCTGGGCGAAGCCCTGGACGGGGTGCCGCGGCACGAACGACGCGCACGAGCCGTCGTTCGTGTTTTACGAGGTGGGCTGGCGCTGCTGCGCGGACCCGTTGGAGTGAACGCGGCCGTGCCAGAGCATCGTGAAGACTGACAACGCAAGTGTGCTCCACTACGCTTGCAGGGGCATGCGACCGTACGTCATTCCGAAGGGCACCACGCCGCGCGTTGCGCTGCTCGAGCTGCTGCCGGCCGAGCACGCGGCGCGCGTGCCCAGGTCGGTGCGGGCCTCGCTGTATCGCGGTGTCGTCAAGCTGCGCGGGGACGGCGGCGGAACCTTCTCGATCGCGATTGACGGAGCGTCGCTCTCGATCCGGGAGGGCGATGATCCGGACCGGCAGTTCTGGTTGGCGACGGACGTCGCGAGCGTCACGTGGGCGCTAAGCGAAGCCATGCAGGCGCAATCGCAAGGGGCCGGCGGGCCGGCGTGGCAGCCGCTGGTTGAGGTTCCGACCGATCCGCGGCTGGTCGCGCGGTTGCTGGCGATGGATGGGCGGGTGGTGGTGGAGGTGACGGGGGTTCCGGGCGTGCGGTCGCGTTTGTGGGTGGCCGTGGGGTGCGGTTCGAGGGCGGTCCGGCATGTGGACGAGCAGGAGCCCGACACGACGATCGCGCTTCCCTATGAAGTGACGCGGCGGATGGGGACGGGCGAGATCGACATGAAGGCGGCGGGTGAGGCAGGGCAGCTCCGGATCGAGGGATCGCGGATGCTGGCGATGCAGTTCATGCTGGTGATGTCGATGATGGGTCCGCAGGCAGGCAGGTGAACCGTGCGAGCAGCGTTCTTCGGAACTCCAGAGATAGCAGTGCCGGCGTTGAAAGCGTTGCGTGAGGTGGCGTCGGTCGTAGCGGTGGTGTGTCAGCCGGATCGACCGGCGGGACGCGGGCTGGAGATGCGCCCTCCGCCGGTGAAACGCGCGGCGATCGAGCTTGGGCTGCCGGTGCACCAAACGGCAAAGGTCAAGACACCTGACTTTGCGGCATGGCTACGATCGCTCGACCTCGATGTGGCGCTCGTGCTTGCGTATGGCCGGATCCTTCCGCAGGCGGTGCTCGACACACCACGTTGCGGGTGCATGAACCTGCATGCGTCGATTCTGCCGGCCTACCGCGGGGCGGCTCCGATCAACTGGGCGATTGTGCGAGGCGAGACGGAAACGGGCGTGTGCCTGATGCAGATGGACGCCGGCATGGACACCGGGCCGGTGCTGGCTTGTCGTCGGATTCGGATCGGGGAGGAGGAGACCGCGGGGGAGCTGGCGGACCGGATGGGGCAGCTCGCGGCGGAGGTGGTGCGTCGTGATCTGGAGCGGGCGGTGCGGGGGGAGCTCGCGCCGACCCCGCAAGATCATGCGCGGGCGAGCTACGCGCCGATGCTGAAGAAGCAGGACGGCGTGGTGCCATGGGGGCGAAGCGCGAGGCAGGTGCACGATCACATCCGGGGGATGACGCCCTGGCCGGGCGCGTTTTCGTGGCTACGCGGGAAGATGCTCAAGATTCACAAGGCGAGGGTGCATTCGGACGAGACGCCGGCGGCGCCTGGCACGGTGGTGATGTGCGACCGGGCGATGGTGGTGGTGGGGTGCGGGGCTGGGACGGTGGCGCTGGAGGTCGTTCAGATGGAGGGGAGGCGGGCGATCAACGCGGGGGAGATGGTGTCGGGCAGGGGCATTGCGGTGGGGGACGTGCTGGCGGGGGTGCCGGCGTGACGGACGGCTCCTTGCTGGACCGTACGATCGCGGAGATCCGGGCAGAGTTTCCCGGCTTCCGGATCGTACCGAAGCGTGGGCACATGCTCTCGAAGGTCATCGATGTGCTGCTACGGGTGGTGACGCTGGGGGCGCAAAGCAGGTACCTGACGCACTATCACACGGTGTTGGGCGACACGCTGTACGTGCCGGACAGGTGGGAGAGCACGCCGGAGGTCGAGCAGGTGATCACGTTGCGGCACGAGCGGGTGCATCTTCGTCAGAGGCGTCGGTATGGCGACGTGCTGATGGCGTTGATCTACCTGGTGCCGTTTTTCCCGCTGGGCCTGGCGTATGGCCGTGCGAGGATCGAGTGGGAGGCATACGCAGAGAGCATTCGGGCGACGGCGGAGCTGTTGGGGTACGAGGCTGCGGCGTCGCCGGCGATGCGGATGCACGTGGTGCGGCAGTTCGTGAGCGGTGCGTATGGGTGGATGTGGCCGTTTCCTCGGACTGTCGAGAAGTGGTACGACGACGTTTTGCGAGGTATCAGGTGGGAGATGGGTAAGGGCACGGGAGAACATGGCGAGCCGCGAGAGGTAGCATGAGCGCAGTCGTTGGAATCGACCTCGGGACCACGAACACGGTGGTGGGCACGGTGCAGGCGGGCCGCGCCATGGCGTTGGCGAACGAGCGTGGCGAGCGGCTGCTGCCGTCGGTGGTGTCGTTCCACCCGAACGGCAGCGTGCTGGTGGGCAAGGAGGCCAAGCTTCGGCGGCTGCAGGACGCGGCGAACACGGTGTACTCGACGAAGCGTTTGATCGGGCGCACGTTCGGGTCGGAGGAGGTGAAGAAGGCGCGGGCGCGATCCGCGTTCCAGCTCCAGGAGGGGCCGGGGCACGGGGTGCTGGTGGTGGCGCGCGGCGAAACCTACACCTTGTCGGAGATCAGCGCGTTCGTGCTGAAGGAAGCGCGGCGCGTGGCGGAGGCGGCGCTCAACGACAAAGTCGATCGGGCGGTGATCACCGTCCCTGCCAACTTCAACGACCTGCAGCGTGCCGCGACGAAGGTGGCGGGGCACATCGCGGGGCTGGAGGTGATGCGCATCCTGAACGAGCCGACGGCGGCTGCCCTGGCGTACGGGTACGGCAAGGCGACGCAGGAGCGAATCGCGGTCTACGACTTCGGCGGCGGCACGTTCGACGTGACGATCCTGGATCTTGCCGGCAACGTGTTCGAGGTCATCTCGACAGCGGGCGACACGTTTCTCGGCGGCGATGACCTGGATCAGCTCATCGCGGATCGGATGGCGGATCGGTTCCTCGCGACGCATCGATACGACCCGCGGTCGGACCGTCAGGTCTTCGAACGGCTGTTAGCGGCAGCGGAGGAGGTCAAGATAGCGCTGAGCGCGAGCGAGACGACGACGGTTCAGCTACGGGAGGTCGCGTATGGCGTGGGCGGCAAGGCGCTCGACATGCCGTTCACGATGACGCGGGTGGAGCTCGAGGAGCTGGCCGGTCCGCTGGTCGATCGCACGCTGAAGGTGTGCGGCGAAGCCCTGGCGATTGCGCGGCTGGAGCCGCGGAGCCTGGACCAGGTGATCGTCGTGGGCGGGTCGACGCGCATGCCGATCGTGCGTCGCCGGGTCGCGGAATTCTTTGGGCGCAAGCCGTTGGACCATCTGAGTCCGGACGAGGTGGTGGCGATGGGTGCGGCGATCCAGGCGGCGGCGCTGGCCGGGTCGGAGCGCAAGCGCGGAGGCACCGCGCCGGGGATCACCACGACGGACTCGGCGATGTCGTCGCGCAAGGGAAGAGCCGCTGCGACGAATCCTGGGCTTGGGCGTCCGAACACGCAGCCGGGGCTCGGCGATGGGGAGACGACCGACTTGATGACGCGGCCGCCGGATGTCGTGGCGCCGGGGCCACCGCGTGCACCAACGACGCTCGTGAGCGGCAAGGATCGGTACGAAGGACCGCAGGGGCAGCGATCTTTGCAGGCAACCCGCGGCGGTTCGGACTTGAACGTTCCGCTGCCGCTGGTGACGAGCGGCGACGACGACGACACGCAGACAGGGGCACGACGGGTCGAGCCCGAGATTCCCACGGAGCTGCGGTCTGCATCGGTGATGTTTGGGGAGATCGGTGGTCCTCTCGCGGGTCCGGAAGACGGGCCGCTGGCGCCGCCGACGAAGCCGCGGCTGCCGCCGCCTCCGCCTGCCGGGGTGACGACGGCGCGGATGCCATCGGCACCGCCGCTGGCGCCGCCGGAGCGACGTGCCGGGCCGGTGCCGGTGGTGGCTCCGCCGGCGGGTCCGGTGGGAACGACCACGGCGCGGATGGCATCGGCTCCGCCCGCACCGCTGCCGCCTCCACCGCGTGGGCCCAAAGGCACGGTCGTTCAGACGGGCGATCAGGGGTCGAACGTTGCGGCTGCGGCGGTTGCGGCGGCTGCCGCGGGTGCCGCGGCGGCTGTGGTTGCGGCTCCGTTGAGGGCTGCGCCGCCCGTGGCCGAGACGCCGGCCGTGGCTACCCCGCCGGGTGCAGGGCGTCCGATGGCCCCGGCGCCGCAGCTCGTGTCCGGGGCCGTGGCGCAGGCACCTGCTGCGCCGGTGGTGCCCGCTGCGCCGGCGCGTGCTCCGGCCACGCCGCTGCTGCTCGATGTCACGCCGCTCAGCCTGGCGGTGGAGACGGTAGGGGGCTACTGCGATGTCATCATCGAGCGCAACACGCCTGTGCCATGCGAGCGCACGCGCATGTTCGCGACCGCCGCAGACAACCAGACCGCGGTGAACATCAACGTGGCGCAGGGCGAGTCGAACCGGTTTGCCGAGAACACGATGCTCGGCCATGTCGAGCTGACGGGGATCCGTCCTGCTGGTCGCGGCGAGGTGCAGATCGCGGTCACGTTCGCGATCGACGCCGACGGGATTCTGGGCGTGAAGGCGGTGGACCAGGCGACGGGTCAGCAGACGGCGGCGCGGATTCGGCTGGGCGGCGCGGTGCCGTCGCAGGCGGAGATGGACCAGATGCGTCAGCGCATCGCGACGCGCTAGCGCGGGCGCATGTCGCGCGCCGCCCTGTCAGGTGTGCTGTGCAGCTCGCTAGACCTTGAAGATCATCTGCACCACGCTGAGCACGATCTCGAAGACGATCAGAGCGACGATGTACCACTCGACCCGGAGCGCGAGACGGTTCTGGAAAAGGCTGTGCATGGTTTCGGCGGTGCGGGCGATGAGCTGCAGCTTGCGGTCGAGCGCGCGGTGGCGGTCGCGCAGGTCGTACTCGTCGATCAGGCGGGACCACAACCGCTCGAGATCGGCGTGATCCCAGAGCAGGTCGGGCTTCTCCTCGATCTCGACGCGACCGACCATCTTGTGCTGCACGATGAGGGTACCGCCGATGTCGCGCAGCAGCTCCTTGCCCTGGCGTCGCGCGATGACACCGTTCTGCATGTCGACGGCGAGGGGCTCGATGCGGTCGAAGATGGCGGCGACGCGGGTTTCGTACTGGGCGAGGACGACGGATCGGGCGAGGACATCGGCGACGAGTTGGAGGCGTGGCAGGTCGGCGCTGGCGAGGCGGAGCCCGCCGCTGTCGGGAGCATCGGGCGCACCGGGGCGGATGCGCAGTTCGATCTCTTCGGTTTCGGGCTGCTTGGGTGGGTCGGTGAGGAACGGAGCGAGGAGCTGGAGGAGGGCGGCTTCCTCGAGGGGGGCGACGTCGAAGGTGACCACGACGCCGTAGCGAAAGAGCACGGCGGCTCCGCGCTCGCCGGCGGAGATCATGAGGGGTGCGCTGGCGAGCACGGAGGTTCGCTCGATGGCCTTGAGGTCGATGCGTTCGGCCACGAGGATGGCGCGGACGCGGATGGAAGGGCGATCGTCGAAGGGTGACGTCATGGTGGGGGGATCTGGTGCAAAACGCTTGCGAAACGGTTTCGGTTGCGCTAGTCAATGCGACCTGCCGTTCGGGCGCGTAACTCAGTGGTTAGAGTGCCATCTTCACACGGTGGAAGTCGCGAGTTCAACTCTCGCCGCGCCCACGAAAGAGCGCTCCCCTGCCCTTCTCCCCCGTGCGGGGAGAAGGCAGCAGGAGGCGCGGCGGTATCGTCGTTGGGGTGCGTGAGCCCGCGCGGGGCACATGAACAACCGGTTCGAGCAAGCTCAGATCCCGCTGCGTGAGTGGGGCTGCGAGCACGATTGGGAAGAGTCGATCATCTCTTCGGCACGCGGATCTGGCGGGCCTCGCCGTCCGCGGCAGAACTCCACCGCACGGACCGTCAGCGCAATCCCTCCACGTAGACGAGCCGGCTTCGCGCCTTGCGAAATTCGAGGTAGCGATGCAATCGCTCCGTTGCCGCCACGGCAGCCGTGTGATCGCTGGTGAACAGATCGGTCTGCTCGTGCGGGTCCGTGTCGAGGCGGTACAGGTTCTTGACCCGCGAGCGGAAGTCAAAGAGCATGGCCTCTTGCCCCATGACCAGGCGAACGCGCATGCGCTCGTGCCAGATCCGCTCCGTCACCACGGCGCCGCCGGTCCTCGCCATCAGGGGGGCCAGATCCTGCGTGATGCGCTGTTCAGCAGCGTGTCCGGCTTCCCCGCCGAAGCCTCGAAGCAGCCAAGCAAATAGGTAGGTTAGTGACGTCGGCGCGTCCCGAGCTCCGCCATCGGCGCCGGGAAGGCGAACCACGAGTGGAACATGGGTACACTCCTCGTGGATGTCGGCGTGGTACTCACCACCGTGCTCCCCGAACTCCTCGCCGTGGTCGCCCAGCACGATCACGATGGTGCGGTCCCACAAGCCCAGCTCACGCAAGCGCTGCATCAGCAGGCCAATCTGCTCGTCCGCGTACCGGACTTCCTGCAAGTACCTCTCTTTGCGCGTGGAGGCGGGGCCGCCCGGGTAGTGCGCCAGGTACGGTTCGTGCGGGCTCACGAAAAATACCCAGCCGAAGAAAGGCCGGTGGTCCTCCGAGGTCTTGTCGATCGCACGGATCGCTGCCGCCCGGATCTGTTCGTCGACGAAAGGCAGGCCCGGCAGGGCCGGAACCTTCACCACCTCGTCGAACCCCCTCTCGCATTCCGTCGACCCGAAGATCGTGCCCGGTCCAGAACGTGCGATAGCCCTGCGCACGCAACAGCTCCGGCACAGTCGGCAGCTCGTCGCGAAGCTTGCCGGTCCAGAGCTTGTCTCCCATCGATATGCCTGCCGCCGATGGAATCGTCATCGTGAAGATGCTCGACATCGTCTGATAGGTAACGGGCGCGGGGCTGTAGGCCCTGCGGAACACGTACGCATGGTCGGCAGCGAGGGACTGCAACGCGGGCGTATTGCCAGGAGCGTCGGGAGAGAGCGAGGTCGCGTCGAATCGCAATGCTTCCACGGAGACCAGCAGGACGTTGAGTCCCAGAAGGGACGGACCGGGAGTCGGACGCGGAAAGCCAGCGTGGCTGTCGAAGGTTTCGAGCCCGGCCTCATCGGGCGGGACTGGCACGCTGGCGACAGGCTCGACATCGAACGACGAAGGACCGGTGAGGGCGGCGTCCCCCACCTAGGTATGACGGATGAGGATCGGCTCGAGCCTGCGAATCGGCGCCCATCCGGCGCCGACTGCGCAGAGGGCGACCAGGGGCAAGGTCACGGAGGCGCCCTTCATGACCGCGCGCCCATGACGGCTGCGGGCACCCAGGACCATCCACTCGGAGATGGCCGCGTGGGCTAGCAGATAGGCGATGAGAAGCCCGGACGCATGAACCGAAGGGTAGGTTTCTGGCAGTACGGCGTGATTCAACACATGCGCGGAGAGGAAGCCGATCGCGGCCACGCCGAGCACCCCCCAACGAGTCCAGGTGCGCCGGGCGAGGCCCGGGCCAGCATGGCTCCCCGTCGCCATGAGCTGCGTCCAACCGACCAGCAGCAGGGCAAACCCGACGAACGTGGCGATGAGCACCGGTCTGCCCGACAGCGCGTCGTCTCGCACCACGATACGATATGCTTGGATTGCGATTGCCACGCACGACGCAGCCAAAGCCAGCCTCACCACCGCACCGATTGCCTGCCGCCTGCGGGACAGCGCAACGAGCAACCCGACCGCGACCTGAAACGCGATAGCCGGCCACACGACGCGGACCGTGGCGTCGACAGCCAAGACAAGCGCGCCGAGCGCCCGGCCTGGAGCCGCGAGGAGCCATTGGGTTGGCAAGAACGCCCACTCGGCCGCGGCGAGCACCAACACGCTCGCGGGAATCGCCAGAAAGACCGCGAGGTGTCGTCCCCAGGCCCCGTTGTCCACCGCGTCCAGCAACGTCGATTCGCGTGAGCTGTGTGCAACCGAGCCGGACATCGCCACGACGATACGGAAAAGCCGCGGGGCTGTCGACCGGCGCCGAGGCTGGCTGCCTGCGCGCCCCCGCTGCCCGGCGATTCAGCACCACCCGCAGCTTGGCCGCCCGAGCCGCCCTGCGTGACGCGATGCTTGTCAGCGTGCACGCCCGGAGGCACCGACAGCGCGTTGCTCACATCGGCGGCACGGCGTAGCATCCGCTCGCGTGGGATGGCTGCCGAGACTCGCTTCCCGGTCGACTTCCCCAACGGCCGCGTATCCCGTGGATCGTGGCCGCGTCACCGTGCGGCGTTGCTGCCGCGGAAAAAAGAATACGAGGTCTTCGAGCTCCGGGCGCTTGCCCGAGAGGAGGTCTTCATGAGCTTGTCACGATGGTTCGTGGTCCTTCCCGCTGTCCTGCTGCTGCCTGCCTGCGGTTCCAGCGACAGCTCTCCAGCCGGAGGAACTGCTTTCGATGCCGCGGTGGACACGGATGCCTCCGCCCAGGAGGCCGGCCCGGACGCAACCCACGACACGAGCAGCCCGGACAGCACGACTCCCGACGGAGCGCAGGACGACGCTGCCGATGCCGCGCCACCGGATGCCGCCGACAGCGCCCCTCCCGATAGCCCAACCGACCGCCCCTGCACGCTTGGCGGCACCGAGTGCAGCCCGGGCGAGAAGTGCAGCCCCGAAGGCGCCGGGGATGCGCTCGTGTGCCGTCCCGCCGGCGACAAGCAACAGGGCGATGCGTGCGGCACCGCATCGGTGGATGACTGCGCCGCAGGCCTGGTCTGCGTACCCTACGACAATACGCTGTCGACCTGCGAACGTCTTTGCAGCACGAGCGTTGCGTGTCCCGACCCCGCCCACCAGGCGTGCTTCCCCTGGTTCGGCCCCAACGGCGGAGTCGCGGGGGTGTGCCTCGGAGATGCGTGCACGCCGCCCTCGACCGGTTGCGACAACGGCGAGCGGTGCACTGTATACAGCTCGGGCGACGAGACGGTGACCGCGTGCGCGCCCGCAGGCACGGTCCCGGTGGGCGGCGACTGCTCCGTCGACGAATGCACGGCCGGCTCGATGTGCGTGCAGACCTCCTCGCAGCAGGTGTGCCGCAGCTTCTGCCATGGTGGAGCGGACTGCACGGCCGACGACCTGCACTGCGTGTGGCCCTGGTCTGAGCTGCCAGACATCGGGCTGTGCGCGGCGGGCTGCGATCCGGTGCGGCAGACGGGCTGCGGCAACGGCGAGTCTTGCTACTACGAGGATCCGGACCAGGGCTCGACCCTCTGCTGGTCCACGGGCACCTTGGCTCCGGGCGCCGATTGCAGCTCGATGACCGCGATGTGCCAGGCAGGCTACGATTGCGTGTTGCAGCCCGGCTCATCGCCGTTCAAGTACTACTGCCGCGCGTACTGTGACGACGACCATCCGTGCGCGGCGGGCACGTGCACCACCACCGACGCCACGAAGGCCCTGAAGTTCTGCATGCCCTGAGCTCGCGTCGAAGTGAACCTGAGCCAGCCCGCGAAGGACGGTCCGGCGTGGCTCTGCCGGCGGCATTCTTGACGGCTCCCCGCCCGTGTATGCCCTGAACGCTCCGACCGCGCGCGCTATCTACGCCGCAACGCTCGCGAAAAAACCGGTCCTGCTCGCCTACGAGCTCGCCAGGCCCTACCAGACGCGCGACAAGGAACATGGCAAGTACCTGAACGACGCCGTCGGCTCGTTCGGAACACGGCCAGGCCGGACGCTCCGTATGCACCACCCGTGCCGACCAGCCATCGGGCATGTCCCGATATGCCCGAGGCGTGCCCGACCAGCCATGCAGGCATATCCCGATATGCCTCAGGCGTGCTCGACCAGCCATGCAGGCATATCCCGATATGCCTCAGGCGTGCTCGACCAGCCATGCAGGCATATCCCGATATGCCTCAGGCGTGCTCGACCAGCCATGCAGGCCCGTCCGCATAGGCTCCGAGCGTGAACGTGCAAGCAAATGTGCTAAGGCGACATACATGTACGTCTGCGCCCAGACCCGTGGCCGGCTCGCTCGCTGCCGTCGCGCCAGAGGCTATCCGACCGTGCCAGCAGAACGTTCGTACCCCTCACCGTTCGGCACTTACGTGCGCATGCGCCGGGCGTCTCGATGATGAGAACCGCATGCCCATCCGTCCGTCCTTCGGCTCTTGGCCTTCGCTTCCGGGATCGTCCACGCGCCGTCGCAAGGAGTTCGACTCGACGAGCATCGGCCATCAGGCGTTTCGCTGCGGAGAGGCGCCAGGCTCGTCCATGGCTTCGAGGTCTGGCAGGTCGCGGGCCAGCTTGGCTCGCCTCTTCGGGGAGTGCATCTTGTCGCCCCGGGTTCCAATCGGGCGCAAGCCTTGGAAGTGTGTGCCAGGCAGGCTACGATTGCGTGTTGCAGCCCGGCTCTTCGCCGTACAAGTACTACTGCCGGGCGTACTGTGACGACGACCATCCGTGCGCGTCAGGTACGTGCACCACCACCGACGCCACGAAGGCCCTGAAGTTCTGCATGCCCTGAGCTCGCGTCGAAGTGAACCTGAGCCAGCCGGCGAAGGACGGTCCGGCGTGGCTCTGCGAGCCGCATTCTTGACGCATTCATCAGCCGACGGACGCATGGGACTCGCGCGTGCGGTTCGGGCTGGGCACAAGGCGGGGCTGACACTCCGGGCAGTTCCGCGCCCGGCAACGGAAACGTCGACGGCCTCATGCGCGACCGCCCCCGAGGCAGCCTGGGCCATCTCACACGGGTTGGCTTTCCCCCAACGTCTGGACATTCCCGCGTTCACCTGGACGTCTCCGCGTCCAGTCACCCTGCTTCTGGCGTGGCCACGTGCCCGAAGAATCACCTCAGCTCGGGCCTTGGTGAACGTCGGGCACCCGCGTCGTTCCGGTACGACACGCCGGCACGAATCGTGCTAACCAATGGACTCGTCGTCACGTACCATTCGACCGAATGGGATGGTCGAGTTCTTTGTGGAGGGAATAACATGCAAGGCAAAGCCAGCAGGTGGATCGGGTTCGGCGTGCTCGTGAGCATCGGGTGCGTGACTGGGAGCGCTGGGTGCGGCGGTGGTTCCAGCGCGCTGTCTGGACCGGGAGTCTCTTCGGACGCCGGAACGGACGGCCCGGACGGTGGCGCAACGGGTGGGTCGGGACATGACGCGATGCCAGACCAGGCAGCAGGCACAGGCGGCGACGGCGGCGCAGCGGGCACTGGCGGCGCAGCGGGCACTGGCGGCGACGGCGGCGCAGCGGGCACTGGCGGCGACGGTGGCGCAGCGGGCACTGGCGGCGACGGTGGCGCCGCGGGCACTGGCGGCGCGGCGGGCACTGGCGGCGACGGTGGCGCCGCGGGCACTGGCGGCGACGGTGGCGCAGCGGGCACTGGCGGCGACGGTGGCGCAGCGGGCACTGGCGGCGTAGCGGGCACAGGCGGCGACGGTGGCGCAGCGGGCACTGGCGGAACTGCGGGCTCGGGAGGAGGCGGAGGGGCCGCGGGGTCGGGCGGGTCAACAGGATGCGCGCCTGAAGACAGCGCATGTCCTCTCGGCTCTTCCAACGGCTTGTGCAAACAAGGCGTGTGCGCCGCGTGCGTCGATCCGGACGACGACTCGACCTGCAAGTCCGCCTATGGCGGAGGTTCCAACTCGTACCTCTGTGTTCAGGGCTCGTGCACGCCAGGGGACTGCCGCACGAGCGCGGACTGCGCTGGTCTTCTGTGCGGTCTGCAGCAACCGTACTTTTGCGCCAAGTGCTCGACGGATCAACAGTGCCAGGCTGACCTCCACTACGGTTCGGGCACGATTTGCTCGATCGCCACGGGCACCTGTGTGAGCAACGCATGCAATACCCCAAAGCAGCAGTGCACGGCTAACCCCGCGGACGTTTGCTGCTCGGTCGCCGGCACGAATCAGTGCGTTCCAGGCGATTGCTGCACGAACGCCGACTGCTCGGTGGGCTACACCTGTCAAAGCCATGTCTGCACGCCGTGCCAAACCGTTACGAATGGCGCGTACCACGTCGACCCGGTCAACGGCTCCGATGCAGCCACGACGGGCAGCGAGCAGTGCCCCTTCAAGACCATCTCGCATGCGATGGCGTTCCTTGGCAACAGCCTCCCATCGAGCGTGCAGGTACTGGTCAAGGCTGGAACGACCGCCTCGGCAACCACCGGTGAGACGTTTCCGATCATGGTACCGAAGAACGTGGTCATCATGACCGACGACACGGCCAACCCGGCGACCGTGTCCGTTTCGGCCGGCAAGGTTGGCTTCACGCTAACCTCCCCGGCATCCGGGCTCGCCTACCTGATCATCGATGGCGCTGGGAACAGCGCGACGAGTGGCATCGTGGCCGTGACCGGAACCGACACGACGACCACGCTCGACCATCTGACCGTGCGCAACTTTCTGAGCAACGGAATCGTGGTGCGAAACTCGTCCGGCGCGACCGCAGGAGGGGTCTTGAGCATCGGTGCAGGAGTGGTTTCAACTGGCAACGGTACCACGAGCAACCGCGCTAGCGGCCTGTATGTCACCGACCAGGGGTCAGCGTTCATCAACGTGCCCGCCGGGCAAGACCCTGCCGTCTTCGACTCGAACACCGATCATGGCATCACCGTCGTTGGCAAAGGGGCCGTCACGGTGACGGGTGTGCCGGGTACCGGCGGCAGCGGAACCGTGATCGCCAAGCAGAATACCTACGCAGGCGTCTGGATCGAGCAGACGCCAGGCGCGGGCACTCCGCTTGTCACACTCGACGGCATCGTGTCATGGGCAAACACGAACGGGAACGGCATCCGCGTTTTTGCGGGGTCCAACGTGAAGGTGCGCCGATGCTACCTGCTCGCCAACGCGATTGCGGGGGTGTATGTAACGCAGTACGCGCAAGGTTCGACCATCAGCAACGACATCTCGAAGATCGACCTGGGCACGACGACAGATTGGGGCAAGAACGTAGTGCAGGCGAGCGCTGGGTCCAACCCGAACATCGGAGGCGGGATTTGCCTGTCGATCGCTCCCAACGCAGGGATGACCCTCAACGCGGCGGGCAACACCTTCTCGGGTCCGCGCGACTGCTCGACATCCAGCCCGGGAGCGATCACGCGCAACAGCACCTGCACGCAAGCCATCGACATCGGCCTGCCCGCCGGCGGCAGCAATAGCATCGACACATCGAATTGCGCGCACCCGTGATCCGATTCTGACGTCCTGCTGCCCGAGCTACGGAGAAGTGTTCATGGGCAGGGGAGCAGCTTGTCGATGGCCGAGGTCAGGGCGCCGATGTCGGCATCGGCGCCGCTTATCTTCGCGACCTGCGTCGCCAGAACCTCGGCGGCGGCGGCGTCTCGAATCGCGGCTTCCCTGCCGAGGACCGGGCCGAGAATTCTCACAAACTCCCATGCAGCCTCGCACGACGCCTTCTCGGCGCGGTGCCGGTCCAACGCCTACGCCAGCGCCAGGGAGCGCGAAACCGATCGGATGGCCTTCGCGATCGCGCGCTCGGTGGTCGAGCAGCTCTCACGCGGTTGATGCGCCATTCGCGATCCATCCGAGCAGCCCGGTGACCGTCTTGGCCGGGATCAACACTCCGGATGGCAGCGTGCGCACCCCGATCGCTCCGGCGCCGGTGGCGTCGCAAAGCCTCGCCTGCCAATCGAGCGACGGATGCCCGCGGTAGCCCGGCCGCACTCGTCGCGTCCTCGCCAGCGACATCGGCACAACCTGCTCTTCGAGCATACGCTCGAGGCACCGTGCCGCCTCGTCGACCCAACCGCTGGCTACCTGGTCCAGAAACCAACCCGCGGCCGCTTCGTCCTGCTCGCAGTACCGCGCGATCGCCACATCCCATGCATCGCCCAGGGTCACGACGTAGGCGGACAGGCGCCGCACATCACGCGCCACGACTCCGATCCCTGGCAGCTCGACGCCGTCGAGCCACGCTGGCAGCGTGGATGCGTTCCACCATGCGACCGCGGCACGCGGGACGGGCAGGGTTCGCGCGTGGTCCACGGCGCGCCCCAATCGATCCAGAACCCCGGTCATGGGTGCCTCGGCCGGTGCGCCGTGCAGCAGCGCCCGTCGGACGCGGTCCTCGACGGCCCGCGGGTCGACCTCGCGGATGGTCAGAACATAGGGACCGTGGCCCAGGCGTGAAGGCATGTGTCGCGTGCCGATCTCCTTGCGGCCCCTGGCGCAGGGGTCTGGTGTTTCCTATACTGAAGCCGTCGCATCCAGGCGCAACCGCGGGTCCGCCCGCGGCATCAACAGGAACACTTCGGTGCGGCATCCCGCCGGCCCGGAGGAGGACTTCATGATCACGCTGACCGAGAAAGCCGCCGAGAAAGTCAAGGAGATCGCCAAGGCCGAGAACCTCGAGGGACAAGGGCTTCGACTTCGTGTCATCGGGGGCGGGTGCTCCGGCTTCTCCTATGACCTGTACTTCGAAGAACAGGCCGGCGAGATGGACGAAACGTTCGAATCGAACGGCGTCAGTCTGTTCGTCGACCCGCTGAGCGCTCAATACCTGGAAGGGACCGAGATCGACTACGTCGAAACCCTCTCGGGCTCCGGGTTCAAGTTCAACAACCCCAACATCACGGGCACCTGCGGCTGCGGCTCGTCGTTTTCCGTCTGAGCCGCCGCGGCACATCGCCGTGGTAGGTTCGACGCCCAACCGGGCCCGCATCCCCGCGCTGACCTCGTCATCATCTCGCCACGCTCTCGAGCGGCTGGCGGGCGTCGTAGCGGCGCCGCCCCACCGCGACAGCCAGGTGCACCAGCGACACCACGGTGAAGCCCAGCGCCAGGTTGTGCAGCGACTCCTTCGCCCCTGCCATCAGGGTCATGAGCGCTTCCCCCCCGCGCAGATCGTGGGCCTCGACATAGCCTGCCGTGGAGATGAGCCCGGTGACAAACCCCGTGACGGCGAAGAAGATCACCGCTCTCGCCAGCGAGTCGATGAAGCCGCGGAGTCGTGGGTCGGCGCGAACGGCGAAGCGCAGCGCCGCCCCCAGCGCCACCAGACCGAACACCAGGGTCGGGTACATCCCCCAACCGCCTTCTCGCAGCACTTCCAGCATGTTGTCCTCCAGCCTCGCGGACATCGGGCCCGCGCTCACTCCCTTCAACGCGCCTCGCACCGCCGCGTGACCAGAAATCGTTTCCTGTCACGCTGGCCGGAACCGTGCGTTAACTCCGACGACACCCATGCCCTCGGACCTGGTCGAACGCCTACGGAGAGGCGATGAACACGCCTACCGGGAGGCGGTCGCGTTGCACGACGACAACCTCTATTCGTTTCTGCTGCGCTTGTGCGGGCAGCGGGAGCTGGCCGAAGACCTGTTCCAAGAAACGTGGCTCGCCTTGGCTCGGCATGCGATGAAGCTGCCCTCCGACACACGCTTCGCCCCCTGGCTGTATGCCGTCGCTCGAAACGCATACCGTAGCCATCGACGCTGGGCTTGGGTCGACGTATCTCGCTGGTTGGTCGTCGATCACGACGACACCCTCGCCTCTCCCGAAGCGTCGCCCGAGCAGGTCGCCGTCGCTGAACAGACCGCCGACGACCTGGACATCGCCCTGCGAAGGCTGCGTCCGTGCGACCGCGAGATCCTGCTGCTCCACGCGGTCGACAGGCTCGACGCATCGGAGGTCGCGGCGATCCTGGGGCTCGATCCCGGCGCGCAACGGCAACGCCTGTCGCGAGCCAGAAAAGCGCTGCGCGAGCAGCTCCATCGGATACGACAAGGAGATCGGCCATGAACGATACGCCCTCGTTTCGTCCGATACCCGCCCCTCCGGCGCTCCTGGACCTCGTGTCCCGGAAGGGTGCGCTGGTCGTGCGGCAAGCTCGGCATCATCGCCGTGTGCACCGTCCGCGCACGCTCGCCGCCGATCTCGGCCTCGCCCTCTTCTGCGCCGTCCACCTCGCCTGGTGCGCGCACATCGTGGGGCTCCTTCCCTGATCCTTCTCCTGCCGTCCCGCGCCTCCCACCCATGCTCCGGGCGTGGCACGCCAGCAGAACCGGCGCCGATCGAAGGCACCCTGCGCAAACGGGTGGGACAAGGAAGACGGCCCTCGGCCCCGACAGACCATCAGCCGGCATGACGGGGCCCCGGGGCCGGGCGTTGGTCGCCATACCGTATGCCGCACGGCGCGCGGCCCCGTACCTGCAACGCATACCTTGCAAGCCGTGGTACCCGTTCCGGAGCCGCCGAACGGGTACCACCTAACGCGTGGTACCCGATCCGCAGCCGCTGAACGGGTACCACCTAACGCGTGGTACCCGATCCGCAGCCGCGGAACGGGTACCTCTCGATTGCGGGATGGCGGTAGGCGTTGGTTTCTGTCCGGGGTGCTGCCCCCCGAAGCTGCCTACTTCGTCTCCGGTCGCTCATCGCCTCGGGGCGCAACGCACGATCCAAGGCGACGTTCCAGCACCATCGAGCGGTTGCCGACCACGCCCGGCATGGCTTTCCACCGCAAGAACATCTTGCGCGCCGTCGCATCGTCGCCGAGCGCGCACGCCACGATGATCCGCAGCCGGAAGGCTTCGCGCTGCACCCTCGCCTCGGGCAGACGCCGCTGGATCGACCAGTCGAGGAACTCGGCCGATTCGGACCACAGCCCCGCCGACACCAGGTTGCGTCCAATCAGATACGCGGGCAGACCGTCCGACGGTGCGTCCGCCATCCACTTGCCGAGCAGCGCGTAGGCAAGACGCGGCTCGGGCGAACGTTGAGGCGCACCGAGCAGCAACTCCACGATCGGGCGCGTCTCCTCCGGATTGCGTGCAGCCCGAAGCTTGACGTCCAGGGTGCGGAGCTGGTCCTCGTTCAGGGCGCGTCCGATGAGCTGCTCGTAGGCTTTCTCCGCGACCGAGGTGTGGCCGCTCATCAGATCGAGGTCTGCAACCGCCTCGATCGCCTTGTCCCGCTGCGCCGACGGCAACGTCTCGTCCGTGGCAATGGCTTCGTATGCTTTTCGGGCCTCGTCGATGCTCGCGGTCCGCGGGAGGCAGGCAGCCAGGCCGAAGCGCGAAGGCAGGTCGTGGGGGTCGAGCGCGGCGACCTTGGAGAACGCCGCGCATGCTCCCGTGCAGTCGCCTTCGCCGGCGAGCGCACGCCCCTGCGCGTTCAAGCTGTCGATCGCGTGCGGACAGGTGCGCCCGAAGACACCAGGACGCTCGAATCGCGCCTTGGCGACTTCGATCGCCTGCGGAGGCAGCTCGACCTTGCGCAAGGCCGCTTTCCACTGCTCCTCGAGCATGCCGAGGGAGGCATTCGCCACGGCTTCGATGGGCTCGCCCGAGTACCACGTCGCGATGGCGTACGGACCCTTCTGCTGACGCAACCACGCGACGAAGGCGCCCGCGACCGTGTACGACACGTCAGAATTCTGGCCGAGAAAGCCCAGCGCGAACACGTCCGACAGCCTTGGCAACACCCCGATCTGCAGCATCGCCGCCGACCATTGCTCCGGCGTCAGCACGTCGTCGTCCGGCGAGGCCGCAACGGCCACTCCCTCGATCAGCCCCGGGTTCGGCAGCAACCCGCCATAGGAACCAGCGATGCGGAACGGCCCCGCACCAAACGCTCCCGCCATCACATGCGCCAGCTCGTGCCCCATGACCGGGTGCGGATAGGTGTCGAGACGCAGATACACCTCGTTGCGCCACGGCTTCGCAATCGCCGTGCGCGACGCCCCCATCAGCTCACGCTTCTGTTGCGCGTCGGCGAACAGGTAGGCGCGGATCGGCGACGGCGACGGCGCATCGAGCCACTTCCTCACCTGGTCCGACTGCTCGCTGCAGTCCCGCAACATCAGCTCGGCTGCCGGTCTCGACACGGATCGCGGATAGACGATCTCGCAGCGATCGTTGAGCACCACCCCACCAAGCGCGCTCTTGATGCTGTCAGCCGTCTGCCAATGACCTAGCCGGGCCCCCTCGACCGTCACGATGATCGATGCCGACGCTGCAACGACGGCGAACCAAGCGACACCGGGATGGCGGTACGGCACGATCTGCAGCCGATTGTCGTCGAGACGGCGGAACATCGACGACGCGGCGCCGGCTGCCAGGATCGTGGCGGCGGAGCCGGCCCGGTACGTGAGCAGCCGACCGATCGCGTCGGAAACGACCGTGTCGTACAGCGCGCCGGAAAAGAAGCCGAAGAACGGGTCGAAGGCGAAGACCATGGGGCTCGCGTAGAACCTCCACAGGCTCACGAGCACGCCCAGCGCCGGCGCAAGCAATGCCAGGAGCACCGCCGCCGTTCGTCGACGCCACGGCCGCCGAACACGCCCCGCCACCTCGCCGCAGACCCCGCCCCACGCGCCCGCGAGCAGACTGCCGCAGAAAGGGCCCAGCAGAAACAGCACCGTCCCCTCCGTCGGGTCGCAAAACCCCACCCGCAGGCCGTGCAAGAGCATCGTCGCATAGGCAAGCCCCGAGTACACGACGGCGACTTCCATCCCGCGCACGAACTGGGCCCACGGTGCGGCGCGATCCGTCGACACCGCGAGCGCCGTCGCAATCGCGGTCGTCGACGGCAGCAAGAGCCCGGCTGCCAACGCGCTCTCGTACCCAGGGCCACCGAACAACGGGATCCAGCCGACCGCCAGCATCCCGACGAACGCGACGCCGGCACCGATGGTGATGGGAAGGGACCGCTGCAACGGCTTCATCTGGACCATCCCCTGCGTATCGCCCAGCGCACACGAGCGCAAGCGCGCAAACAAGCTCAGGTCAACCTGTCCCTTGACACACGGGCCCCGCAACTGGCGCTGGTCGGGGGAGGAAGCCGAGCTCGATGGGGATCATCCTGACCGACGGCGATCGACAGGAGCGCGAGACATGCTCACCGCAACGGTCCTGCGACTCGACCTGAGCGCGGGCCCACTGCGCGGCTCTGTCCCTAGCTCTTCGACCGCTTCGCGACCGGTACGAACTCGTCCCAGCCGTACTTGTCCGGGTACTCGCGCCACGGACCTTCACACCTCATGCGCTCGGCGCAAACCTCGCACGGCGGCCCATGCGCTTTGCCTTCCGCCGGACGCCACCTGGAGTAGTCGAACGGCTTGCCATCCAGATCGATCACCGTCGTCTTCGGGATGCGCTCCTCCACCGCCAGCTCCTCCATCCCGCTCAGGAAGCAGTACGGCACCGCCTCGGTGACCAGCGTCATGCCAAACCTCCGCGCGACCTCGCGAGCCGCTCGTATCGGTCCCACCACATCGGACAGCCGCGGCACCACCTGGTCGAACAGCTCCCACGCCGTGCCCACCGGATGGACGAACGCGAGCTGTGCCTGACCCACGCCAAGACGCGCCAGCAGCTCCACCAGGGCGGGCAGATGAGGCGTGTTTGCACGCACCACTACGCTGTTGCTCACGATGGGGAGCCCGCGCGCACGAAGGTTCCGGATGCCCGTGACGGTCTGGCGAAAGCTCCCCGGTGCTCGCGTCAGCGAATCGTGGAGCTCGGCCGTGTGCCCGTGCAACGCCGGCGAGAACTCCGTGGCTCCAGCCGCCACCAGATCGTCGACAAGCTTGCCGTAGGCCAGCATCCGCCCGTTGGTCTGCACCTGGATCTGCCGGTAGCCGAGCTGCTTCGCTCGACGGACCACCTCGATGAGATCCGGGTGTATCGTCGGCTCACCACCGGTCAGCACCAGCTCGTCGCTCGTCTCCCGCCCCTTTTCCACACGCGCCACCAGCTCTTCGAACGGCACGCGCGCGCAGCCTTCACGCTTGTGCCCCTGCGCGCAGAACAGGCAGCGGTTGTTGCACGCGAATCCGACCTTCACGTCCGCTCGGGCAGAGGACATCACGCTCATCATGGCACCATCGCCCACGAGAGTCAGCCGGCACCTTCGACATCCCGGAGCAAGGGCTTGCCCTCGCCCGCTCGCGCCCTCGATGCACCGCACGCGGCCGCGCGAGTCGACAACGCGTTCGACCGGGCTGGCCGTGCAGCGGATGCGCCTGGGCTCCGCATCCCGCCCCTTGCGGTCCCCATCCCCGCGGCTTGCGCTTCGATGGCCTCGCGTGTAGCGCCATGCTAGGACCGCTGCGCTTGTGGTCATCGAATGCGGCTGCGAAAGACCTCCTCCCGTAACCATCAGGCCCAGGGCGTCCCAGCGCGAAGGTCGCGCCACCCCCTCGCGCTCGCTGCGCTTGCCCTGGCCGCCACCGCATGCACCCCACCCGCCGCACGGCTGCCTCCTTCGCCCGCTGCCGTCGCAACCTTCGGCCCGGAAAGCACCGGCCAGATCGCCGTGCACACGGCGACCGACAAGCCCATCGTCACCACCGTCGTCCGTCACGGCGACCCGCTCGCCGCGGTCGCGGCTTCGGTGCTGACCGATGGCGACGGCATCGCGTCGACCGCACTCGCCACCCTCGTCGAAGCCAGGCTTCGCGACGCGGGTGTCACCACCGCGCAGAGCAGAGCCGACCGCGACGGCTACCGGGTCTTCGCTCTCGTGGCGAGCCCCGAAGAGGCGGCCGCCGTCGTTCGTCGTCTCCACGAAGCCCTGACATCCCCTGTCGTCGCGTCTCCGGCAACGACAGGCCTGGTGGCCCTCCGGCTGTCCGCGCTGCGGGCTCGGCCGCTCGACTCGCCCGCCTTGCTGCCTGTCGTGCAGTGTACCGGCGAGCTCGGCGCGCTTCCGACCGACCCCTGGTTCGACCCCAGGACTCCCGACGGGCTTGCACGACTCGAGCAGCTCAGAAAGCTCTCGCATGTCCGCGAGCGCATCTCCCTTGCTGCCGTGGGCACGCAGGCCGTCACCGACGCTTTCGTTCGTCAGGTGATCGACGGCCCTGCGTGGACGTCCGGCGCGCCACCGGGCGATCCGTGGCCGGACCAGGATCGGATCGGCGCCTATGCGGAGCCTGCCACGGTCGATGCGCCGGCGAGGTTGCACCTCGCGATTCGCATGCGCGACGCATTCACCGCGACCGCCGTCGCGGAGCGGGCGGCCGGTCAGGAGAGCCCGCTGCTGGCTCGCGTCGCCGCCACCCCGGGCTGGCAGGTGGCCCGCATCAGCGCAACCGTTCGTCCGCGCGGCGCTTGCCTAGGCGTGGTGCTCGACCGCAAGCAGGATGGATCGGGCGCTGCCATCGAGGTCGACGCCGCCAGAGCCGCTGCCCTCGTCGTCAACGAGCTCGAGAACTCCTTTACCGAGGTGCGCGCAGACGGATCGGTCGCCGGCCGCCAGGTTCTCCGCGCCTCCGACCCCCGCGAAGCCGCGTCCTTGGCCGCATGGTGGTCGCACACTGCACGCCTCGACCCCGGTCCCGACAGGATCGCCATCGCCTTGGGGCTTCCACCCCCGAAGCTGATCCCGTCCGCTCCTGCCGACACCGTCGACAAGCTCGTCACCACGTCGGCCCAGCGCTTCGCAGCCAGCTACAGCAACGCACACGCCGCCTGGGACCGGCGCGTGGTCGAAGCCCGCATGCGTGTCGAATCCGGACAGGGCGAGCTCTGGGTGCTGGCGGCCAGCCCGTGCGGGATCCTCCCCGAATCCGGAGCGGACGCGGGTCTCACCGCCCTGGCCGCTGTCGCCGCCTCGCAACCAGACGCCTTCGCCGACGATGTCACTCTCGAACCCTGGGTCGCCCAGGACGGCGTTGGAATCGTGGCGCACGCAGCCCCACGCCATGGGGAAGGTCCGCATTCGCTCGCTCGCCGTGTCGCGGACGCCGCCGCCCGCGCGCTCATCCACCAGAGGATCACCGAAGGTCAGCTCGGCAAGGCCCGATCCGCCGTGCTGACGCTCACCGACGGGGGCGATGCCCCCTTCCCTGTCATCCTCGGAGCCTTGGCCCGCGTCCTGAGCCCGAGCCATCCTTCCTGGCTCGTTCCCTTCGGCCTACGCGGCAGCGTCGTCGAGGCCAGCACGGCGGCTGTCGACTTGCGCTGGGCAGCCGTGTCCGACGGTCCCGTGCGCATGGCAGTCCTCGCCAACGTCGACGCAACGCAAGCCGATACCGCCATCCGCGCGCTGGACCGCTGGATCGTGCGCGCCGACGGCCCGCCGCGCGCTTGCACGTCCGTCGCCCCCGCCACCGTGCCCGAAGCGCAACACGTCACCGTCGATAGCCTCGGCGAACCGCCACGCGCCATGCTGGGCGTTGTCGTGCCCGTCTCCGACACCGCGTCCGCCGCGATGCTCGACCTGATCGCCGCAGCGCTCAACGGCGAGGACGGCTGGCTCGCGCGCTCCCTCGCGTCGTTTGGAGGACGGGTCCGGGCCAGCGCGCGGACAGCAGGCGGATCCCACATTTCGGCCCTCGTGATCGATATTCGAGGCCCTGACCTCAGCCTGGATCCCGCGGTCTCCCAGGTGCTCGCCGCGCTCGATCGCCTCGCCAAGGGCGCAGCCACCGCCGACGATCTTGCACGCGGCAAGGCCTGGCTCGCCCGACAAGACCGCGAAGCTTCCCTCGACCCCCGAAACAGGCTCGTGGCCGTCTGGCGCAACACCGCCGCGCGCCCCAACGTCTCGCTCGCCGATTGGAACACTTGGCTTGCCCGCACGCTGAACGCCCGCAACATCTCGAGCGTGCGGTCCACCGCGCAACGCGCGCAGCCCGGTCCCACGGAGTAGTCCTCCGCATCCGCCCGATCACAGGAACCGCAGCATCGCGATCGGATGGGTCTTGTGCAGATCGGACAACGGACCTGATACCAGCCTCCGCATGCACAGGTAGCGACGATGTGCCGTGCCGATCGGGTTGTGCCGCGAGTCCTCGATCCCGAAACGCGCCGACATCGAACGCCGCTTTTCGTCCTGTTCCACGACGAACCCGGCCGGGCACACCGACTCGATCGATCGCACGACGAGGTCGCGGTCCGGCATGCCCTCGCGAAACTCCAGCACGAAGAACTCGCCTGCACCCGACAGCACGGCGTTCACGTTGTCGATGGGGAAAGGTACCGACGCGATCCACGCGACCACCCTCGCACGCGCTCCGCGCAACGCCACGAACGACGCTGCGCAGACCAGAAGCGGCGCAAAGGCGATCGGCACGATCACGGCAGGCCCCAGCGGAACCAGGACGCTGTCCACGAGCACCAGGGACACCACGAGGACGGCCGAGACCGCGAAGGCGATGGGAATGTCGCTCAAGACGCCCAGCCGAGAGGTGGCTGCGTTCATCTGCATCGTGAAGTGCTCGGCGAGCGATTCGTCTCGCGGACACTGCGGAGCTTCCGGCACGGGCTAGTCCTCCATCTGCCAGAAGAGCCGCGCGAGCAAGAGCGCGGCACCTGACACGACCAGGACCGCCGCGATCCAGTTGACAGGCACCGGCCCCAGCGCCCACCGGCCATAGCCCGCGCTCGTATTGATGTAGTAGGCAATGGCGATCAAGAACCCCAGCACCATGAGAGCAATAGGGAGCGCGATCTTCTTCTGCGGCCTGGATGGAGCAACCACCGCGACCGTTGGTGCCACCCGTTGCTGCCCGGTCCGGGTCACCGCGGGAGCCGCGAGCTCGATCGGCACCGGCGCGGTCACGGCGGGCATGGATCCAGACCCACGGCCCGGCGAACCCGCGGCCCCGGGTGCGGGAGGATGCACCGCGCGCATCTGCGCGCTCGAAATACGTCGCACCTCCGCGGGTGATACGGCGAGATCGATCTTCGACTCCGCGCCTGCCACGGGTTTGAACTCGACTTCCCCCCCCAGGCCCCGGGCAACCTTGGGTACCCCAGGTTCCTTGGTGGACGTCGGCGCGTTGGACGCCGAAACCTCGCCACCGGCGACGACCGGCGGGGGTGCCCCCTGAGCAGCCGCGGAAGACGCCCCTGGCTGCGGAAGTTCCGGACGAACCGCCGGCATCGAGCCAGACACTCTCGCCGCGGACATCGACACCGCGCTGGTCCGCAGCGGGTCGGGCTGCTTCGGCAGCTCAAGTTCGAGACCGTCGGACGAAGGCACCGGAGGGCGCGCTTGCTCGACCCGCGCGCTCGCCACTTCGATGTCCTGGCGCGCAGGGGTCTGCGGCTTTCTCTGAGATGGGGGCGCCACCGCACCCAACTCGAGGTCGGGCACCTCCAACGGTCCCGGCGAGGCCAGCCCAGGCGACGCACGCAGCCCAGATGCACCCGGATCTTCGGCCGTCGCGGCCCCACGTTGACGCTGGTTCATCGGAACAACGTTGGCCGGTCGAATGCTGTGGTGCTCACGCTGCTGGGCATCCGCCGCCTCGATGCGCTCCTCCAACGCGGGGGGAGGCCCCTCGCTGCGCGGATCCCGGTAAGGCTGCGGCCCCATCCCCACGTAGCCCGCGTTCCGCGGGATCCCGAGCGCTGCCTCGAGGTCGTCCCAGAAACGCCCGACGTCCTGATACCGATCCCGCGGATCCACCGCAAGCGCCCGCCGGAAGATCTCTTCGACCGCGTCGGGTACCTGCACCCCCTCCGTCCTCGGGGTCGGACGACGCTTCTCGTCGACCGCGGTCCCCATCATCGCCGCGTGGTCCCCGTCGATCGCCGCCCTGCCGGACATCGCCTCGACCGCACTGAGCGCCAGCCCCCAGACGTCGGTCCACGGCCCCGTCTGCCCGAATCGCTTCGGGAACCACTGCTCCGGGGCTGCATAGCCCGGCGTGAAGGGAACCGCCGCCTGGCTTCCGTCCTGCGACATCCGCCCTGCAGCCTGCGATGCCACGCTCTTGACTTTCGCAATCCCGAAGTCGAGGACCTTGACGACCTCTTCGCCGTTGACCGTGGCGACCACGATGTTGTCCGGCTTCAGGTCGCGATGAATGATCGAAATCGGACCGTCCGGCCCGGGAAACTTGTGCGCTCGGTCCAACGCGCGCGCCACAGGCGCAAGCAGACGCACCACCCGCCGGGGACTCAGAGGAGCAAGCCCCTGCTCCCGCCGACGTGCAATCAGCACATCGAGCGACTCACCCTCCAGCCACTCCAGCGCCATGTACGGGATGAACACCCCGCGGGCGTTCTCGAACGCGTCGACGTGCAAAGGGCGAACGACCGCCGGGATGCTCATCGACAGACGGAACAGCACCTCGCCCTCTTCGCGGAAACGCTCGAGGAACTCGCGTTGGTCCGCGCCCTTGACGTTGGGAACCTTCAGGCACTTGAGCGCCACCGGCGCGTGGAATGCGCCATGATAGGCCCGGTACACGACCGCAAAGCCGCCCTCCGCGACAACGGCTTCCACGTTGTACGCGCCGCCGACGACCGAGCCGACGATTTCGAAGACGTCTTCCGGCATGCGAAACAAGCCTACAAGACCAGCGACCCGGCCTGAAGAGGAATGGTTAGGACCGGTTCTTTCGCGCGGAGCCGAGACGCCGTGCGAGCACCCACGCGCGCCCACCCGCTACCGCAGCGAGGTATCGCGGACGGCGCTGCCAAGTCAACCACAATCCCCCCATTCCTTCGCCAGCTTCTCCTTCACCCGCCGGTCCGCTTCCCCCACCTTCGCCACCTGGTTCTCCCGGAACATGGCAAGCTTTCGTGCCACCGCGTCGTCCGATGCGCTCAGAATCGCCGCCGCAAAGAGCCCCGCGTTGCGCGCTCCCCCTATCCCCACCGACGCGATCGGCACCCCGCCCGGCATCTGCACCGCCGACAGCAGCGCATCCACCCCCCCAAGCGTGCCCACCGCAATCGGTACCGCCACCACCGGCAGCGTGCAGTGCGCCGCGATTACCCCCGCCAAATGCGCCGCTCCGCCCGCCCCCGCCAGCACCACCCCACACCCCCTGTCCCGCGCTTCCCTCGCCAGCGTCACCACCCGCTCCGGCGTCCGGTGCGCCGACGCCACCGTGACCTCGCACGGTATCCCCAGCTCCCGCAACACCGTCCACGCAGGACGCATCTGCTCCAGGTCCGAGTCCGATCCCATCACGATCAGCACGCTCTTCATGACACATCTCCTGGTTTGGCTGGTGTCCCAGTGCGCGCAGACCCTCCCAGCTTCTGGACCGCGCCGCAAGCACGTTCCAGTCCGTGCGCGAACCAGCCGCCGGCTCGCCATCCCTTCCCTGCGCACGGGACTGTGCTAAGCTCTTCACGCCGCAGCGTTGCAGGTGATCGCCGGCCGCAAGGCGGGAGGAAAGTCCGAGCTCCACAGGGCAGAGTGCCGGGTAACGCCCGGTCAGGGTGACCTGAGGAAAGTGCCACAGAAATCAAACCGCGAACCCCCTCGAGGGCCGCAAGGGTGAAACGGCGGGGTAAGAGCCCACCGCATCGGCGGTAACGTCGATGGCACGGCAAACCCCACTCGGAGCAAGGCCGCGTACAGGGACGACGCGACGCGAAAGCGACGCGGAAGGGCTGCCCGCCCGGGGTCCCGGGGTTGGCCGCTGTCGAGGTGTCCGGTAACGGATGCCCTAGAGGAATGATCACCACCGCAGCCCGGGTAACCAGGCCGCGGAACAGAACTCGGCTTATGCAACCTGCGACCGCGACGATTCGCCCGACCCCAGGCCGGGCGGGTCGCCGTGTGCTCCGACATGCGCATGCAGTAGGATCCGCCGAAACGTGTAGCAGTACGGCCGCTCCCCTCCCCACCGCCCCACCAGCAGCTCGCGATACCGGCCCAAGAACCGCTCGTGCCACGCCACAGGCAGACGCTCCAGATACGGAAGCAACGTCGTCGCCCGCGTCCAGTCCACCACCGACGCGACCGACTCCAGCTCGTGCACGTAGACCTTCTCCAACGCCACGATGTCCTTCGCTCCGCACCTGTGCAACAACCGAGCGTATTCATCCACCGGTAGCACCGTCGTCAACCGCTTCCACCCTCCGAGCATCGAGCGAAACGGTTCCTCCGCGACGAGCTCCTCGTGGATTGCCACGTGCGCAGGGTGTACGTGGTTCGACGGAATCTGCCACGCGATCTGTCCGCCAGGACTTGCCAACCTCATCAACCTGGGCACCAGGCTGGCGTGATCGTCGAGCCAGTGCAGCGCAGCATTCGATAGCACCAGGTCGTAGGCTCCCTCCTCGCCGAAGGTGCGAAGGTCCGCCTGCACGAACCTCACGCCCGCCACGTTCCGAGCTGCGCGCGCAAGCATCTCGGGCGACGCATCCACACCGACGATCGAAGCGCCGGGCGAAGCCTCCCGCAACAGCATCGTGAGCGCGCCCGTCCCACAGCCCAGGTCGACGATCCTCATCCCCGGCGTGAACCGAACGAGCGACAGTAGGTCGTGAAACGGCTGGGCACGCTGCGCTGCGAATTTCTCGTACTGCGTAGGGTTCCAGGGCATTCGACCCAATCTACCACGTGCCGCCTTCACGCCGCGATCCTTCAACGCTTCGGTTCCCCTGCCCCATCGCCCGAATGCGCATCGACCTTCGCGAGGTTCCCCCTCATCTTCGGGTCGTCCGGAAAGTACGCCAGCCCCCGCCTCAGAACCCGCCCCGCTGCTTCCCAGTCGCCTGCCTTCGCCCATAGCCGCGCCAGATTGTTCGTCGCCCGCCGCGCCGCCTCCGACTGGAGCGCCACGTCCGCGGGATGCTCGCGCGCGTTGATCTCGAACCGCCGCCACGTCTCCTCGTACGCTGCCATCGCTTCATCAAAACGCCCTTGCTCCTCGCAAGCCTGCGCGAGCTGGTAGGTCGCCACCGTCGAGAGCTTCGTCTTGCCCACCGCGTCCCGAAACACCCGCTGGCTCGACGCGAACAGGTTCGCGCGCGTCGCCGTTGCCCCCAGCCACATCACGATGAATCCCACGGACAAGAACGCGCCCAGCGTGCGCCTGCGCTGCCAAAGCCCCGCCAGCAGCAACCCCGCGGCGAGCACGCTCAGCCACAGATAGCGGTCCGCCATCCGGTTCTGAAGCCCGAATAGTACCTGGCTCACGGGCGCCAGCGGGACAAGGAAGACCACAAAGGCAACGGCCACGATGCGCTGCGACCGGCGCCAGGCCAGCACCGACAGCACCCCCCACGCCACCAGCACCAGATACCCCGCCACCGACGGAAGATCGAACGCCGCGCGGCTGGGCGCGTCGTGCACGATGCTCAACGATCCCGGCCACACCAAGCACGCGAGGTACCCCAGCCAGACCGGCCCCATCGTCGCGGCCGCCGTCACATGGTTTCCTCCTGCGAGCGGTGTCGTCATGCCCACCGCCCTGCCCACCATTGCATGCACAGCGAGCATCACCGCGACCACGAGCGACGCCGCCCCTATCGCCGACCAGCGCGGCTTCCGGTCCGCCACCACGTCGAGCACCGGAAGCAGCGCGACCGCAGCCACGCTCATCGATTTCGATAGCGCGGCCAGCGCGAAGCAGACCGCCGTCCACCACACATCGCCCCTGCCCCGCCGCGCGTACGAATACATCCCCGCGGCGACGAACAGCAACGCCAGCACGTCCTTCCGCCCTGCGATCCAGGCCACGCTCTCCACATGCACCGGATGCAGCGCAAACACCCATGTCGCGATCAGCGCGACCCACGAATCGCGAGCCACGGCACGCAGCGCACGCGACAGCAGCGCGATCGAGCCCAGGTACAGCCCCAGGTTCACCAGGCGCAGCGCCTGCGGTCGCAACCCGAACAGATGCGACTCGACGACGTGGCTCATGTCGCGAACGGGCAGGTACTCGGCACCGAGCTGCATGCGCCGCTGCAGCGTGAAATCTGTCCAGATCGCCACCACGTCCGATGCGCTCGCCCGCGCCAGGACCGGGTTCTCCGCCACGAGCCACGGGTCGTCCCAGTTCAGAAAACCCGCGCTCAACGAGGGCAGATAGGCCAGCACGACCACCATGATCAGCAGCGGAGTGCTCCACCGTTCGAATCGCTCCGCCAACGACTTGCCGTCCGACACTCCTGCCTCACCCGCGAGCCTACCGCGAGACAGCAGCAGTGGCGAGCACGGCGAGGGCCTTCGAACGGCGCCGGCGCCGCTCACGTCTTCCTGTTCCCCACGCACCTGCTTGCCCCGACGCACCGACACGCGACGCGGCTAAAACCCAAGAGCTACAACAAACGTCCGTTGGAGAACACCATCGCCACGCCGGCTTCGCGGATCCGCGCACGCGCGTCGAGGTTGGCCTGGAACCCGAAGAACACCACCCTCACGTCGTCGCACCCCACGACGGTCCGAACCCGCTCCACGAGCTGCAGGAACGCGTCGACATCGCGTGCCGTCAGACGCGCCTTCACCTCGCCCAGCACCACGACCTTCGCACCACGGATCGTGCCGCGTAGGACCAGGTCGACGTCAACCTCGCGACCATCCACCAGGAAGCTGTCGCGCCCGCAGTCGGTCACTTCCATGCCCCACGCCTCACTCAGCACGTAGGGCAGCGTTTCGATCGCAAGATCCTCCAGCGAACCGCCCAGCTTGTCGGATAGCCCGCCGACCTGACGCGCGAGAAGCTGCAGCGCGTGCTCCGTCTTCTGCTGCGCTTCGGCGAGCTTCCTTTGTTCTTCGGCAAGCTGCTCGACCCGCTGCTCGGTGCGCTGCTGCGCCTCGGCAAGCTGCTCGACCCGCTGCTCGGTGCGCTGCTGCGCCTCGGCAAGCTGCTCGACCCGCTGCTCGGTGCGCTGCTGCGCCTCGGCAAGCTGCTCGACCCGCTGCTCGGTGCGCCGCTGCGCCTCGGCAAGCCCTTGTTGCGCCTCGGCAAGCTGCTCGACCCGCTGCTCGGTGCGCTGCTGCGCTTGCGCCAGCTCGCGCACCTCGCCGCGCAGTGCGCTCATCTCGTCGAAGAACCGCTGCTGCAGCGCCATCGCGTCGGCCAGGGCGTTCGTCAGCACTCTGGCCTGCTCGGGCGGGAAAACGCCCTCGATCTCCGCACGCATCGCTGCCAGGTTCGCTGAGCTCATGCGTCGAGTCTACGGCCACATGGCCGCGCCTGCAAAGCAACCATGAGGACCGGGTGCACATCCTCGGCATCGCCCCTCGTCGCGTCCGACAGCGAAGCACACACCACAGAAGTGCGATCCGCCCCGCCGACTATCCGCCTCCGCAGCGACCTGCGCGGACGGCTCCTGCACGCGCAATCCCTACCCCGATGCAGCAGCACTCGCGAGCCGGGCGATCCGGTCACGCATCGCTTCCCACTCCGACCCGTCCGGCAACGGCTCCACAACCACCCGATCGCACCCGGCATCGCGTAGATCGTGCAGCACGTCGTATAGCTGCGAGGCATACCCGGCAGCGTCCGTGGGCAACACCTCGACCCGCGCCCGGATCGCCTCGAACGCCTCGCGCGGCCATGTCCGAAGCACCACGCCGGTGCCAGCGCCCGCCATCGCCATCGCCTCCGCCAGGTCCACAACGCTGATCCACCCGCCGACCATGCGCGCAGTCGCCGGCCCCGCGCTGCCATCCTCGACATCGACAAGCGCCGCAAGGCGATCGATGGACACCGCACCCCGCCGAAGTACCCGAGCCGGCGAACGGGTCAGGTCCAGCACCGTGGACTCCAGCCCGCCAGGACACCGCCCGGCGTCCAACACCGCGTCGACCGCGCCAGCAAGCCCGCGCAACACATGCGCCGCCCGCACCGGCGGCAGGTCGTTGTGGCGATTGGCGCTGGGCGCCGCGATCCCCTCGCCAAGCGCCTCGATGAGCGCCAGGGCCGCATCGTGCGCAGGCGCCCGCACGGCCACCGTTTCGCCTCCCCCGGTCACCGCACGTGAGACATGCGGCCCACGATCGAGCACCAGCGTCAGCGGCCCCGGCCAGAAGTGCGACGCGAGCCGTATCGCCGCTTCCGGCATCCGACGAACATACCTCGACGCCAGGTCCACGTCCGTCACATGCACGATCAGCGGTACGCCGGACGGACGTCCCTTGGCCGCGAAAATGCCCCGAACCGCTGTCTCGTGCGATGCCGCCGCACCCAGGCCGTACACGGTCTCGGTCGGAAACGCGACCAACCCACCGCCGCGCAGGATCGCAACGGCCCGCGCCAGCGACCCGGCCCGGTCCGATTCAGTCCACGATAGCGCTGCCGTGATCACTCGTCCGATTCCGAGTCGTCGTAGTCCTCTTCCGCGAGGTTGTCGAATCGCGTGCAGGACTTGGTGAACCGCACCTTGATGCGGCCTGTGGGACCGTTGCGCTGCTTCGCCAGGATCAACTCCGCCAACCCGTCCACCGAGCGGTCCTCCTTGTTGTAGTAGTCCTCTCGATAGATGAACAGGATCGTGTCCGCGTCCTGCTCGATCGCGCCCGACTCGCGCAGGTCGGAAAGCTGCGGACGCTTGTCCTTCGTGCCCCGCGTCTCCACGGCGCGGTTGAGCTGCGACAGCGCAATCACCGGCACGTTCAGATCCTTCGCCAGCTTCTTGAGACCGCGCGAGATCTCGCTGATCTGCTGCTCCCGGCTCGAGATCTTCGGGTTGCCCGTCATGAGCTGCAGGTAGTCGATGACCACCAGCCCCAGGGTTCCCGGCGCATACATCGCCTGGATCCGCCGGATCTTCGCGCGCAACTCCAGAATCGACAGGTCCGACGTGTCGTCGATCCAGATCGGCAGCTTGCCGAGCTCTCCCGCAGCCTTGGTCAAACGACGCCAGTCCTCCTGCTGCAGAAACCCGGTTCGCAGCTTGCTCACGTCGACCCTGGCCTCGCTGCACAGCAGCCTCGCCGCTAGCTGCTCCTTCGGCATCTCGAGCGAGAACACCGCCACACCCGCCCCGGATTCTTGGCGCGCGTTGCCCGCCATGCCCCCTTCCGGATCCTCCGCCGACTCCACCTCTACGAGCTGCGGCAACGCCACGTTCACCGCCATGTTCAGAACCAACGACGTCTTGCCCATGCCCGGACGCGCCGCCACGATCACCAGGTCGCCGGGGTTGAATCCGCCCGTCAGCTTGTCGAGCTTCGTGAAACCGCTCGGCGTCCCCGTGATCCGATTGCCCCGCTGCCAGGCCGCGTTCAGCCGGTCGAACGTGGTCCGGATGACGTCCTTGAGCTGCTGGACCGTGGTGGACTCGGGCGTTCGCGCGATCTCGTAGACGGACTGCTCGGCCATATCGATGAACTGCTGCACGTTCTCGACCGCTCCGTACCCCTCCGCCGCCACCCGCTGGCACGACGCGATGAGCTGGCGCATGCGCCACTTCTCCCGCACCGTCTTGGCGTAGTCGTCGACGTTCGCGACCGCCGGTACGGAGTCGAGGATCTGCGCGAGATACGTCGAGCCTCCCACCCGCTGGAGCAGGTCGCGATCGGCCAGCCAGCTCCGCGTCGTCAGAATGTCGATGGGCCTTCCCTTCAACGCCAGGTCCGTGAATGCCTCGAAGATCTTCCGGTTGGCATCGCTGTAGAAATGCTCAGGACGCAGGATCGGCTGCACCTTGTCCAGCGCGTCGCTCGACAACAGAATCGCCGACAACACCGCCGCTTCCGCCTCCAGGTCGTTCGGCGGAATCCGCCCGTCCACCGGCCGAAGCTCCTCCGGAGCCCGCGGCGCCGCCCCGCCTCGTCGATCTCCCGTCATGCCCGCACCCTTCCTCTCTCACCCGCTCGACGCGACCGCCCGCCAGCTCCGTCAGTTGTCCACATGTCCATCCCAGGCCCGTCCACCGTTTCTCCACAGGGCGCACAAACGTGTCGCGCCCCGAGCCGTGGATCGGTCAGGGCGCACCGATCTCATACGCACCAACACGCGCGTTTTCAATCTTGTATCGGCCCCCGATCCGTGGCTGGCCCGGCGCCGGAACCACCTCACGCCTCCTGCACGACAGCAGCACGCGCCAACGTGCCTCGCCCCGCACGCCGGCACCCTCAGCCCACCCCCGTCGACCCGTACCCCCCTGCCCCCCGATCCGTCTCGTCCAGATCGTCCACCAGCAAGACCGCCGCCTGCTCCACCGGCGCGATCACGAGCTGCGCAATCCGATCGCCGGGACGAACCTCGAACGGCACCTCGCCCAGGTTGATCAGCACGACCTTGACCTCGCCCCGATAGTCGCTGTCGATCGTCCCAGGCGCGTTGAGCACCGTCACGCCATGCTTGCTCGCCAGCCCCGACCGCGGACGCACCTGCCCCTCGTAGCCAGACGGAATCGCCATCGCCAGCCCCGTCGGGATCAGCTCGCGACCTCCCGGCGCAATCTGCACGGGCCGGGCGATCGCAGCACGCAGGTCCATGCCGGCGGCGCCGCTGGTCTGATACGACGGCAGCTCCATGTGCACGTCACCCACCCGCCGAACGCGCAGCGAAAGCGCCGGTCGGGTCATAGCTGCGCGAACCTTCCGGTGCGCAGCGACGCCTCCAGGAGCTGCGCCACGCGCGCGTCGAGCTCCCTGGCGCGTGGATCGGTCATCGAGGCCAGCGCCGCCTTCACCTCGCCAAGCGCCTTGAGCTGGCTGAATAGCTGGATGTCTGTCAACGCCCCGCCGCCCGTGAGCACCTGGCGAATCCGCTCCACCTCCCCCGCCAACGCCTCGATGCCTACACCCGCCGCACCCACACGCTTCCGGTCCGGATGCTCGCGGTAGAACGCCTCGAGCACCGGCTGAACGATCGCGTCGAGCACCGGAGCCTGGTCCTCGTTGTTCCAAATGTGCTTCAGCACGAACAGGTCGCTGACGTCCGCCGCTTGCCTGCCGTCGAGCAATGCATTCGCCGCGAACAGCTTCAGCAGCTTGACCACCCGACGATCGCTCAGGCTGATGCCCTCCGCGCGAATCTGGAACACCACGCCCTTGTACGTGGACAGAAACGCATCGTCGAACCGCATGCGCCCACCCACCGACGCCCCCAGCGACGCCAGCTCCTGCGACGACACCATGGGGGGCATCACCTGGTCGGCCATCTGGCGAAGCTCGTGCTGGATGCCGCGCGTAAGCAGCTCGGAGAAGTGGTACGCATCGAGGTTGTCGGACCGGATTCGCAGTAGGAACCGATCGAAGATCGCGTTGAGGGTCTCGTCGCCCGGCACCTCGTTCGACGCACCGAACACGCTGATCAGGGGGCAGCGCATGGCCTGCCCTCCCATGACCACGCGACGCTCGTTGAGTAGGGTCAGCAACGCGTTGAGGATGGCGCTGTTCGACTTGAAGACCTCGTCCAGGAACACGATCTCGGCCTCGGGCAGCATGCCCGCGGTGTTGCGCCGGTAGCTGCCCTCGCGGAAGGCCGCAATGTCCACCGGTCCGAAGATCTCGTTGGGCTCCGTGAAGCGGGTGAGCAGGTACTCGAAGTAGCGCGCTTGCACGAGCTGCGACATCGATCGAATCAGCGCGCTCTTTGCCGTGCCCGGCGGACCAATGAGCACCGCGTGCTCCCCTGCAATCACCGCCACCAGCATCAGACGAATCACCTCGTCCTTGCCGATGAATTGGCCCGACAGCACACGGCCGACCTGCTGAAGCCGCTGCTGGAGCGGTGCGCTCGCTGCCCGCGCAGTCGTGTCAACCATTTCGTTCCCTGCTCGTCGAAGAGTTCTTGAGCCTGGTGAAGATCTCGTCGGCCCGAGCGCGCATCGCGTTGGCATCGAGCCCGCCAGCGGCAGGCGCCTCCTGCTTGTCGAGAAACTCGGCGAAGCTCTTGAGGCTGCGGGCCAGCTCTACATCGTTGCCGATCTCCTCGAAGATCAACACCGAGCGCTGGAAGTAATCGCGAGCCTTGCTCGCGTGCTCCGGCCCCCATCCGCCTGCCGCCGTGATCTCGCCTAGCGCCCGCAGCGCCGCCCCGAGATGAACCTTGCTGCGCGCCGCCGCGAAGATGTCCACCGCCTTCGAGATGCAGTCCCGCGCTTTGCTCACCTCATTGAGCTGCATGTGCGCCATGCCCAGCGATCGCAACGCCTCCGCCAGACCCAACCGGTCGTTCTGCTCCTCGCACAGATCCGCGGCCTGCTTCAGGTGCTTGACCGCCTCCGCCGCGTTGCCCATCACCCGATGCACCTCCCCCAGGTTCGTCAGCACCAGCGCGATCTTGCCCCGGTCCCCAATCTCCCTCGCCACCCCCAGCGCCTGCTCGAACATCCGAAGCGCCCGCTCGTCTTCCCGCTGGTCCTGCGCCACCGTCGCCAGGTTGTTGAGCGTCACCACCACCCCGAGCAGATCCCCAATCTCCCGACGGATCTTCAGCGCCTGCTCGAACGCCTCCAGCGCCTGCTCGAATTCACCCGAGTCCTGCAACACCAATCCCAGGTTGTTGAGCGACAGCGCGATGGACCTGCGATCGCCCAGCCGCCTGCGCATCGCCAGCGCGCTCCTCATTTGCTCCAACGCCCGCGGATAATCCCCTCGCAACCAGTGCAGCTTCCCAATGTCGTCCAGGCTCGACGCGATCCCCCGCTCGTCGCCGCTCGCCTCGAACAGCGCCAGCGCCGTTGCCAGGTGTTGCGCCGCTTGATCCAAAAACCCATTGTCCCGATACAGCCGCCCGATCCGGTTGTGCGCCGCGCCCCCCTTCGCCTTCAGGTTCAACCGATACCCTATCGCCAACATCTCGCGGAACGCCGTCTGCGCCTCCTCCGTTCGCCCAAGCTGCTGGAGCACGTCGCCGTAGTGATGCTGCGCGTCCATCCGACGCCCCGGCTCCTCATCCCCCAACAGCTCCAACCCCTTGCGGTAGTGCTCGATCGCCTTCGTGAACGCATAGCGCGTTCGCGCCACGTCGCCGGCCTCCAGGTACGCAAGCGCTGCCTGACGGCGTGACCCCGCCTGCTCGCGGTGCAGCGCCAGCATCGCCACGTACTCCTCGTGCGTCCGCATCCCGGTCTGATGCTCGAGCCAATCCGCCACCGCCTGGTGATACCTGCGCGCAGCCGACGGCGACGTCAGCTTGCTCACACGCTCCCGTTCAAGGTTATGCTTGAACACGTACTCCTCGTCCCCGGGAAAGGTCGAGTCCGGAAGTCGCAGCAGATAGTCCCGATCGATCAGCTCCTGGATCGTCTCGCGGATGGGCTGCACATCCCCGTCGTCGGACGCGTTCCAGAACTCTGGCGCAGGCTTGTCGATGCGATCCAGCACGATCAGCGCGCCGAGCCAGAATACGCTCCCCACCGCCGCAGCCCGCTCCAACAGCTCCCGCTGCCGCGGCGTCAACGCCGCGATCCTGGCCTGCACCGCGTCGTCTACCGTCAGCGGCAGACGCACCGTCTCCAGCTTCTCGAGGTGCACCCGCCACACCGGCGTCTCCGCCAACGCGTCTTCGTCTTCCAGCACCCCCGTGTCGTGGAAGATCCGCACCATCTGCTCCAGCAGCAAGGGATTGCCGCCGGCCAGTTGGCACGCTGCATCCACGAGCTGCTGCGGCGGCTCACCGCACGGCGCCAGAAGCGCATCCATCATAAGCCCCGCGTCGAGCTCACCGAGCGGCCCCAGCTCCACCACGCGGTGACGGTCCCCACCCAGCTTTCGCCACCCCTCCCTGCGCGTCTCGAGCTCGTTTCTTCCCACGCAGATCGCCAGGATCGGCCCAGACAGATTGTCCAGCAAGAACGCCAGCAGATCGAGCGAGTCGTCGTGCGCTTCGTGCAGGTCGTCGAATACGAAACAGATCGGCTCCTGCGCCGCGTCGGCCTCGATGAAGCTGCGAAATACCGACCGACGCAATAGCTGGGCCTCGTGGGCATCGTCCGCCACGGCCTTCGTCAACGGGCTCTCCTCGAAGCTCAGGTACAGCAGTTGCCCCAGGAAATAGACCACGTCCTCCACCTTGCGGTCGTCGAGCACCGCCGCGACCTCCGCGCGAACCTGTTCCTTGGCCGCCTCCGGGGCCATCCCCTCCACCAGACCGAACCTCGCCCGCAGCACCCGCGCGAAGATGCCGTAGCTGTCCCCCGCCCCCCGCGCACTCCCGCGAAACACCCGAATGCTGTCCCGCGAGTTCCGCAGCTTCGCCAGAAAGTCATGAACCAAGCGGGTCTTGCCCACCCCCGCCGCTCCGAGCACCGTCACGATGCGCTTCTCGCCCCGGCTCCGAAGCGCTTCGAGCGACTTCTCGAGCTCCTGCATCTCGGCCACACGCCCCACCAGCGGCGCCTTCAGATCGCTCGCCCCCAACCCGACCCAGCTCATCAGTTCCGTCATGTTCCGCCCATCCCCGCCGCTTTCGTCACGGCGATTCGGTTTCGTTGGCCCCGGAGCCACCTGGCTCTGCGCCTCCCCCAGCCACGCGCGCTTCCTCTCGCAGCCGCCGCACCACCTCGTCCACCTCGCTCACGCACGCCCCGAGACGCACCCCTGCCCAGCGCAGATCCACAGCCCCCACGCCCAGATCGAGGGTCCGCGCCCCAACCGATATGGCCGTCAAGGCGCCATCCAGCGCCGCATCCGAGAGGATCGCTACCACCTCGTTGCTGTCCGCGCTGTACAGATCGATCCCCGCGATCGACTGCTCGAGAAGCTCACAAATCGCGCCCATGACCGCGTCGCGCGCCGTACGCCCCGCGTTCTCGACCACCTCCCGCTCGTTGTCCAGACGAACGAAGACCACCGCGTGCCGAACCTCGGACGCCAACGCCTTGCGCAGCGACGCCCGAAGCTGCAAGGCCCCTCCGATGCGACCGAGAGCCCGCGCTGCGGCCACGCGACGTTCGTGGTTCGCTTGCGCAGGTGGCCGGCTGGGAGCCACGCTCGGTTGCATCAACGCCCGCATCTTGCGGGCCAACTCGAAAACACGGAACGGCTTGGTCATGAAGGCCGACGCCCCGCTGTCCATCGCTCGCTCCTCGGCCCAGCGCTCCGCCGTGGCGCTCACGATGATCACCGGAACCCGCCGAATCGCCCGCATCATCCGGCAAACCGTGTAGCCGTCGAGCTTGGGCATCGCCACATCCAGAAGCACCAGATCGATATCCTGGCTCCGGAACACCTCCAGCGCAGCCTCCCCGTCGCTCGCCCTCACCACGTCGTACCCCTCCGCCACGCACACGTCCGTCAACAACATCTGGTTGACTTGATCGTCGTCCACCACGAGCACGACCGGCCTGCTGGAGGGAGAAAGGCTCACGGAGAGCGCAGCGTAGCGCGTTCCGGCGCGCGGCCCAAGAGCTGCCATGCCCCCATCGCCCCCTGCCGCAATCAGCCATCCCGCGCTTGCCATCGGCCCCTTCCCTGAACCGGCCATCGCGCCCGCCGCACGCCATTCAGGACGCTCGGCGACTTCTCGTTGAACTCCGCCAGCCGGTGCGCGTATCTTCTCCCGCTGATGACCCCTGCCCCCACTACCGATCCCGGCACCCCGGGCTCGCTGCGTGCTGCCATCGAAAAACGCCGCGCCGCCGGCGACAGGTTCAGCCTCCGCGAGCTTGTCGCGGTTCTCGTCCCTCTCTGCGCCGACCTCGTCACGCGCCACGCCCGCGGTGAAACGTTCTTCCTCCACCCAGGCGTCATCCGCTTCGACGACGGCCCCATCACCATCGACCTCACCGCCGCTCAGACCCCCCCGACCGGCCACCACGACCGAGCCTGCATGGCCCCGGAGCAGCGCCAAGGAAAAGGCGGTGACGCCCGCTCCAGCGTCTTCAGCATCGGTGCGATCGCCTACGAAATGCTCACCGGGTCCGTCGTCGGCCCAGGCATGCGACGCCCCTCCGAGCTCGTCGCAAACCTCCCTGCGTCCGTCGACACCATCCTAAGCAAGGCCCTCATCGGCGACCCCGCACACCGCCCCGCCGACCTCGCTGCCCTCGCCCAGGCCATCCACCACCTCGCCCCCACCGCCAGCCAGGCCCCGCCTCCTGCCGACGAATCCGCACTCGATGGCGGTGACGACCTCGTCGTCGACGTCTCCCTCTCCATGGTTCCGCCCCCTCCTCCCGTCGCCAGGGCGGCCATCCCCAGACCCGCGCCCGTCCCACAGGATCTGCTTGGCGGCGGCGGCGGCCTGGTCGACGTGGCCCAGGCACCGCAAGCTCCCGCGCCCGTCGACGCAACCGCCGCGCTCGCGGACCTCAAGGCACGCCTCGAGTCCGATCCCCGCCCTCGCTACGTGGTCATCAAGGACGGCATGGACCATGGCCCGTTCTCCGCGCTCGAGCTGCTTCAGCAGATCGCTTCCCATACCTTCGAGGCGCAGCACATCCTCGTCGACTCGTTCTCCAACGACGAACGCCCCATCGGTGAATGGGAGGAGTTCGCTCCGTTCGCCGAGCACGCCCGCCTGAACCGCGAGATCAAGGCCGAAAAGCAAGAGATCGAGCGCGTCGTCGTCGCCGAGTCCAAGGCCACCCGTAGCAAGGCCCTCATCATCGGCTTGTCGTTGGCTGCGGTGGCCGCCCTCGCGGGCGTCATCTTCTTCGTCACCAAACCGTCCCGCCGAACCGGCGAAGTCGTAATGGACGGGCAGCTCGCCATCAACATCGAGACCGACGCCGGCATCAAGGGCGCAACCAAGAGCGCGGGCGACGGCAAGTGGGTGGGCGGCGGCGGCCCGCTGCCCGACGGCGTCGCGCGCCCACAGCTACGCGGCGGTATGAGCTGCGAACAGGCCATGGATACCTATGTCACCGAGCTCAAGATGTCCGGCAATCAGCCCGACCTCACCGCCGGCGCCTTCGGGAAAGTGCTCAACAACGGTAGCTACGTCATCGGCTGCGGCGCTCCCGATAGCATGACCATCAACATCTGCGCGGCCGTGCAAAATGGTCGAGCCGTCGGCGTCACCGTCACCACCGACCCGCCTGACAGCCGCATTGCAAACTGTATCGCCGGTGCCGTCCGCGGAATGGGGTTCCCGTCTCACCCCAACCTCGACGTCACCCGCACGGTCTTCAAGGGCAACTGAGGTGGGCGTACGATGACACGCGCCGCGCCTGTCCGGTTCGCCGCGCTGCTCGTGCTCGGCTCGCTGCTGTCGGCATGTACGGTGCCCGTGTCCGCCGGTCTCGACGAGCGCGACGCCAACCTCGTGGCCGATGCGCTCGACAGGGCCGGCTTGGATGCCAGCAAGGAGCCTGACCCCGGCGCGGAAGGACGCTACCGCATCGTCGTCCCCAAAGGGGATGCGCCCGCCGCCATCGCCGTGCTTCGAGAGCACGACCTGCCTCCCCGGTACGCCCCAGGCATTGCTGACTCCGTGGGCAAGGGATCCCTGGTTCCAAGCCAGCTCTCCGAGCACGCACAGTACGTCGCCGGCCTTGGCGGCGACATTGAGCGTACGCTCTCCACGGTCGACGGCGTGCTCGGCGCCCGCGTGCACCTGTCCGTGCCCTTGCCCAGCCCGCTTTCCGAGCGCCCCCCCGACAAGTCCACGGCATCCGTCCTGATCAAGTACGCCGGCGCCACCCCGCCGATCTCCGAAGCCGCGGTTAAAGGCCTCGTCTCCGGCGCCGTCGCCACCATCCCGCCCGAAAACGTCACGGTCGTCATGGTCGGCCGCCCCGCTGCCGCCGCCCTTCCCGCACGCCAGATGACCTATGTCGGCCCCATCGCCGTCACCCGAGCCTCTGCCATCTGGCTGCGTGGCACCCTCGCCGTCACCACCCTGCTCCTGCTCGTCCTCGTGTCCGCCGTGGCCGTCCTCTGGCTCCGCATGCGGCGCCTCCTCGCCGCCTCGGCGACCGCTGCGGAGGGCTCGTGATCGAGCTGAAGGGCGTCCACAAATCCTTCACCGAGCCCGTTCTTCGAGGCGTCGATCTCCAAGTTCCCAAGGGCTGCCTGTACGGCCTCATCGGCCCCGCAGCTTCCGGCAAGTCCGTCCTCATCAAGCACATCGTCGGCCTCATCCGCCCCGACAAGGGTCGCGTCATCATCGACGGCCACGACCTCACGTCGATGTCCGAGCTCGATCTGCAAGACTTCCGCAAGCGCTTCGGTATCGCCTTCCAGAACAACGCCCTGTTCGATCACCTGACCGTCGCGGAGAATATCGCCTTCCCGCTTCGACGTCTGTACAAGGAGATGACGGAAGACCAGATCCGGGAACGGGTCGCGGATCGGTTGAAAGCCGTCTCCTTGCAGGGCTTCGAAGACCGGAGCCCACCCAGCCTGTCCGGAGGCCAGAAACGTCGCGTCGGCGTGGCCCGCGCCACCGTCGCCTCGCCGCCCATCCTGCTCTACGACGAGCCAGCCGCGGGGCTCGACCCGGTCACCTCCCAGAAAATCTTCGATCTGCTCAAGGCCGAGCAGGGCAACGCCACCGTCCTGATGGTCTCCTCCGACGTCGACCGCTTGCTCACCGTAACCGATCGGGTGGGCATGATGGTTCGCGGGCGAGTGATCTTCGACGGTACGACCGACGAAGCGAAGACCAGCAACAACCCGTATGTGCGTCAGTTCATCCACGGCTTGACGGAGGGACCACTGTGAGCGCCCCTGCAGCAACCCAAACGAGGTCGCCGGGCGGGATGGCCTACAACATCGGCTCGAGCGTGCTGGACATCTCCGAAACCGCGGGCGGCATGGCGCTCCTGTTGCTTCGGACAAGCCATCGCATCGCCCGGGCCGCCTTCGATTGGACCGAGCTCAAGCGCAACATGTACAAGATGGCCGTGAAGTCCACGCCGATCGTGGTCATCACGGCCCTGTTCGTCGGCGCGATCGCCGTCATCCAGGCCGCGCCCACGGTACAGCGCTACGGTGCCTACGGGCTGATCGGCTGGGGAGCCGGCTTCGCGACCTTGCGCGAGCTCGGCCCGCTGCTCACTGCCCTGATGATCTCCGGACGTGTCGGCGCCAACAACACAGCCGAGCTCGCCACCATGGTCGTCACCGAGCAACTCGACGCCCTGCGAATCCTTGCTATCGATCCTTTGAGCTTTCTCATTGCGCCCCGCATCATTTCGATCGTCGCCACGCTCTTCATCGCCACGCTCTATGCCGACGCGCTTTCGCTGATCGGCGCCGGCATCGCCAGCAACGCCATGCTCGGCGTCGAGTGGGGCGTCTACCTCAACGGGCTCACCAGCGGCCTGCTGACCTTCGGCGACGTCGCACATGGCTTGATCAAGAGCCTCGCGTTCGGTCTTATGATCGCAGTGGCCTCTTGCTACTTCGGTCTCGCGGTCAAGGGCGGCGCACCCGGTGTTGGCCGCGCCGTCAACGCCGGCGTCGTCGCCTCCGCCACCGGCGTCTTCATCCTCGACTATTTCGTCTCGTTCGTGATCGGTTGAGCCATGTCGTCCCGCTCCCAGCTCCCTCCCCAATCGCGCGCTGGCATGGAGCCGTCTGGCCTCGAGGCCATCGGCGCTGCCGCGATCGACCTGTTCCAGGGCGGGCGCGACTTGTACTCCGTCTTCGTCCGCACGCTCTACTATACGCTCCGCGGTAAGCGTGAACCTGGGGCGATCGTCGGCCAGATGTACGAGGTCGGCAACAAGTCGGTCTTCTTTGTCACCGTCGTGATGGGCTTCATCGGACTCATCGGCATCTACCAGTCCGGCACCCAGGCCAAACGCATCATCCCCGACTACACCCTGCTCGGCGCAAGCTACCTGCAATTGCTCATCCGCGAGCTCGCCGCCTCGGTCGGCGCCATGATCATCGCGACCCGCGTCGGCGCCGGCATCGCCGCCGAGATCGGTTCCATGGTCGTCACCGAGCAGGTCGACGCGCTCCGCATGTGCGCGGCCGACCCGATCGACTTTCTCATCAAGCCCCGCTTCATCGCATCCATCGTGATGACCACGGTCCTTATCATCTGGATCGTGACCGTCATGTTCCTCGCCGGCGCGGTCACTGCATGGTCGTTCTTCGATGTGCCCTTCCGAACCTTCTTCAACTTCAGCATGGTCAAGACGGGCGATCTCGTGATCGGCTTCGCCAAGTGCATCGCGTACGGCGCCGCCATCCCCGTCGTCTCCGGCTACTGCGGCTTGTCGACGTTCGGCGGTTCGGAGGGCGTCGGGTGGGCCACCACGCGCGCCGTCGTCAACTCCTCGCTCGCGGTCGTCATCCTCGACCTGATGATCAGCACCGCAGGATTCTTCATCTTCTTCTCCCGATGATCTCCTTCCGCAACATCCGCAAGAGCTTCGGCCCCAAGCAGGTGCTCAAGGGCGTCTCGTTCGACGTCCAGGATGGCGAGGTGTTCTTCATCATCGGGGCGTCGGGCGTCGGCAAGAGCGTGCTCATCAAGCACCTGGTCGGCCTGCTCTGCCCGGATGAGGGCGAGATCTGGCTCGATGGCCAAGAGATCTCCAAGTTCGACGAAGAGCAGATGTACCCCGTGCGACGCAAGTGCGCGATGGTCTTCCAGCACTCCACCCTGTTCGACTCGATGTCCTGCGAGGAGAACGTCGCCCTGCCCTTGCGCAAGCATAAGAAGCTCAACGCCAGGCAGGCGATCGCCGAGGCGCGCCGCCTGCTCGACAAGGTCCACATGGCCGAGTTCGCTTCACGCTTCCCCGCCGAGCTAGGCGACGGCATGCGCAAGCGCGTGGCCATCGCCCGTGCGCTCACGCTCGATCCCACCTACATCCTTTTCGACGAGCCCACCACGAGCCTCGATCCGATCAACGCCAGGCGCGTGGACCACCTCATCCGCGAGCTCAGCAATTCGCTCGGCGTCACCAGCATCGTGGTGTCCCACGACCTGGTCTCGATCTTCACCATCGCTGACCGCATCGTGATGCTGTACAAAGGTGAGGTAAGGCTTCTTGGGACACCTGACGATTTCCGAAACACGACCGACGGTGTCGTGCGCCAGTTCACCCGCGGGCTCGCACAGGGCCCCATGGACATCTGAGAGGCGGAGATGGCGAATCCTCGATCGATTGAAGTCAAGGTCGGCCTGCTCATCCTTGTCGCCATCGGCATCTTGACCGGCTTCGTCATCCTCATGGGCGGAATGAGCTGCCAGCCCACCTTCAAGATCAATGTCGACTTCGATAACCCCGGCGGTATCCAGCCAGGTGCACCCGTCCGCATCGCAGGGGTCACCGTCGGCAAGGTCAAGGAGCTGCAATTCCGCGGCGCCATGGCCCCCTCCCCCGATGGCACTCGCCAACCCCTCGTCCGCCTCACCATCGCGGTCGAGCAGCGCTACCGCGAAGCCATCCGCGAGAATGCCGTCTACTATGTCACCTCCCAGGGCGTGCTCGGCGAGCAGTACCTCGCCATCGACCCGGGCTCCTATGACCGCCCCCCCGTCCAAGAGAACACCATCGTGCGCGGACTCGACCCGCCCCGCCTCGACATGCTCCTGGCCGAAGGCTACGAGCTTCTGCACTCCACGGTCTCCGCCATGCGCGAGAACAAGAAGGAGATCGAGCAGATGTTCAAGGGCCTCCACAGTACCCTGACCGGCACCGGCGAGTTCTTCGACAAGAACAAGGACCGCCTCAACCGCATCGCCGAAAACATCGAAACCATCACCGTCGAGTCCAACGAACTCGTGCGCGCCGCGCGTTCGAAGTACGTCGACGGCCCCCAGGTCACCCGCATCATGAACAACATCGACCACGCCACCGCAGCCATCGCGCGCGATAGCGAACCCTTGCTCCGCGATGCACGCGAAGCCATGGCGAATGTCAACCGTGTGTCCGGCACCGTCGGGGCGCCCGCAGAGCAGGAGAAAATCCGCCAGATGATCACAGACGTCTCCGAGATCGCAAGCCGCGCCAAGCTCGCCGCTGCGGATGCTCAGTCGATCGTGGCCCATATCAAGAAGGGCGAGGGATCGGTGGGAGCGCTCGTGATGGACGAGCAGATTTACGACGATCTCCAAGAGATGGTCCGCGACCTCAAGCACAACCCCTGGAAATTCTTCTGGCGAGAATAGCTGCCGCCGGCTCTTTCCCGCCGACCGCGTGCCCGCATGCCGACACCCGTCGAAAGGTTGCGCGGGAGTCTGGCAGCCTCAAAACAGCGTGATCAGCTTGGCCCCCTGCTCCACCGCCTGCCCTTCGGCCACATGGACGCGCGCGACCTTTCCGCCCCGCTCGGCCTCGATCGGCAGCTCCATCTTCATCGATTCGAGAATCACCACGGTCTGGCCCGCCTCCACGACGTCGCCTTCCCGAACCTCGATTTTCCAGACCGTTCCCGTGATGTTGGCGCAAACCTCACAAGCCATGCCGGAGCCTTACCAGACAGCCCGTGCAGCAACCATGATGATGTCGTGGAGATGTCTGGACGGGCCGGCATCGCGCCCCGAGCCGACGCCGCCTCCCCCATCCACCCACAAAAAATGTCCGCGCGGTCCCCTGCTGCGGGTATGCCGATTGACACGACCGCAGCGAGATTGTTAGTGACCTTGGCCCGGCTCGGCTACACTCTGATCCGAGCCACACGCGTCGTCGAACGGCGGGCGTAGCTGGCGATCCCACGGGTCGAGACCACCACGCGAGGAAACTGGCAACATGGGCGAAGAGCAGAAGGAAAGCTCGGTCTTGTTCTCGCTGCAGGAGCTGTTCAACCTGGAGCAGGAGCGAATCAAGCAGGAAGAGGCCGAGAAACGTCGAAAGGCCGAAGAGGCCATGCGGGCCGAAGAGGAGGCGCGAAGGCGTGCCATCGAGGAAGAGCAGGCGCGCCTCCGCGCTGAAGAAGAACGTCGGCGTCTCGAAGAGCAGCGCAAGCGCGAGGAGGCGGCTCGCCTTGAAGCATTGCGCCAGGCCGAGGTCGAGCGCGCCCGCATCGCTGCGGAGGAGCAGGCAAGGCTCGAAGCGATGCGCCAACAGCAACAGCATGCCATGGAGCTCGCCCGCCTCAAGCAGGACAAGCAAAAGAAGAACCTCCTCATCGGCATCGGGATCGCCGTAGCTGTCCTGCTCATCGGGGGCTCCACGGGCGGCTTCCTCTGGTACCGGTCCGCAAAGGCGGCCGAGCTCGAGCGCCAGCGCATGGAGCAGGAAGCCAGGCAGCGCGAACAAGAAATGCAGCGACTCCGCGCCCAACAGGCAGAGCAAGACAAGAAAATCAACGAGCTGATCGCCAAGCTGTCGTCCACGGAAGACGAGGCCACCAAGGCCAAGCTCCGGGCCGAGCTCGCTGAAGCCCAGAAGAGCCGCGACGCCACCGTGTCGTCGATCCGGTCCCGCAGCAACGATAAGGGGTCCACGGGCACGCCCAGGCCTGCCTGCACCTGCCAGCCCGGCGATCCCATGTGTAGCTGCTTCTAACGTCCCCCACGTTTCCCTTCCACCATTCGAGGCTCCTCGTGCCCAGGAACAACCTCGCCTTCGCCGTCGACTTCCCATCGTTCATGGAAGCCGCGCCGCTGTTGCACCGGCTCTGCGGCTCGATCGGCACCGCCAAGATTGGCGTCGAGTTGTTCACCCGCGATGGCCCCACCGCCGTCACCGCCGCCTCCGCGTTGGGCCTCGATGTGTTCCTCGACCTCAAGCTCCACGACATCCCCGAAACCGTCGATCGCGCCGTCGCCAACGCGTGCGCCCTGGGCGTCCGCTTTCTCACCCTCCATACCTCGGGCGGCAGGACGATGCTCGAACGCGCCGCTTCCCGGTGCGCCAAGGAAAACACTGGCCTCACCCTGCTCGGCGTCACCGTGCTCACATCCCTCGACCGCGGTGACCTCGAAGCCCTCGGCATCGACCTCGAACCCGCCGCCCTAGTCGTTCGTCTCGCCAGGCTCGCCTTCGACGCCGGAATCCGGGGGGTCGTCTGTTCCGCCAACGAAGTCGCCCGCGTCCGTCGCGCTCTCGGCCCAGACGTCTTCCTCGTCACGCCTGGCATCCGCCCTTCCGGCACAAGCGCGGGCGACCAGAAACGGGTGGCTACGCCCGCTTCCGCCATCTCCTACGGCGCCAATCTCCTGGTCGTCGGCCGCCCCATCCGCGACGCCGCCGATCCCGTAGCCGCTGCCAACGCCATCGTCGCCGAGATTGACATGGCGCTCGCCCTCAAGAGCACGACATGACCAGGTTCATCATGGGCGTCCAACCGGTGCGGGAGGCCATCCGCGCCGACTCCAGAGGTGTTGTCCGCGTGATGGTCCTGCACCGGGCAGGCGCTGCTTCGACAACACTCCACGCCATCGCCCGCTTCGCACAAGATCATGGCGTCGAAGTGGCACCGGTCGACAGTTCCACCCTCGACCGGATGGCCCGCGGCGTTGCCCACCAAGGCGTTATCGCCGTCGCCTCCGACTTGCAGATCGTGAACCTCGACCAGGTGGTCGCATCCGAGCCTCGAACGATCATCGCCCTGGACCAGATCTCCGACCCGCAGAACTTCGGCGCCATCATTCGCAGTGCGGTGGCGTTCGGCACCGACGCCGTGCTCTGGCCTGAGCACGCCAGCGCACCGCTCACCCCAGCGACTTTCCGCGCGTCCGCAGGCGCCATCGAGCATGCCACCCTGTGCCGCGTCCGAAAGCTGCCCGCTGCGATCGAACAGCTCGAGCGCACCGGCATGCTGGCCGTCGGCCTCGCCGGCGATGCTGCCGACAGCATCGAGTCCGTCAACCTCACCCAGCCCGTCGTCATCGTTGTCGGTTCCGAAGGGGAGGGGTTGCGCAAGACCGTGCGCGCAGCGTGCTCGCGTCTCGTCAGTCTCCCCACCCATCCGCCCGTTTCGACCCTCAACGCGTCCGTCGCAGCCGCCGTAGCACTCTACGAAGTCTGCCGTCAGCGTCGATCGACTGCGTCCCCATGATCCGCCTCGACCGGTGGGCGATCGCCGGTGTCCTGGCCGCTCTGCCCGTCCGACTGTTGCTCGCGTCCGCCACCGAGCTTTCCCCGGACGAAGCCTACTATGTCGCAGCCGCACGAACCGGCTACATCCCCCCCGACCACCCGCCACTCGTCGTCGGACTCGCCTGGCTCGGCGACATGCTACCAGGCTTGCCCCTCGAAACCCGCATCCGCCTGCTGCCCGTTGCCGTCGGCGCCGCCACCTCATGGCTGCTCGTGCTCGCCGTCGCGCGTCGTGGCGGCGCGCCTGAAGTCCAACGGTGGAGCACGCTGCTGGCGGCTTGGACACTGCTCCCCATGGCAGGCGGCTTCGTCCTCACACCGGACAGCCCAGCGATGCTTGCCTTCGCCATCCTGCTGGTTCTGCAAACCCTGCGCCCATCGGCCTCAGCCAGAATCGGTTGGTTCCTGGCCGCCACCGTCGCTCTGTGCGCGAAAGCGGTGTTGGTGCCGGTCGTGCTCGTGTCCTGCGTCGTGCCCTGGCGACGAGACAACCCATGGCGCCTTCCCGCCGTTCTATCCCTGCTCACCGCGGCGGTCTGCCTGAAGCCCACGCTCGTGTTCCAGTTCCATCACGCATTCGGGACCGCTGCGTGGTCAGCCCCGGCGGTGCTGGCCGCGCTGGCCGCGATCATCCCGGGGCAGATCGTCTTGTGGAGCCCCGCACCTTGGGTCGACGGCATCCGGGCGCGCGCCGCTTTGTCGCCCGTCGAACAAGCGTGGGTTGCCCTGCTCGCCGGCCTGGTCGTCGTCTCGGCCATCGTGCGCGGCGCTCCACCTGAGCCCAACTGGTTGGCGCCCGCCGCAATCACCCTGCTGATATCCGCCACAACACGCCTCGGATCTGCCCGGCCTGCCTGGCGCGCCGCAGTGGTGGCCCTGGGCCCAGCCCTCACGATGGTCGCAGCGTCTCACGCGCTCCGCCCATGGATCCCCGTTCCCCGCAGCGCCGATCCGACCGCCCGGCTCCACGGGTGGAGCGGCTCGGATCCCCCCCTCGACGCGCCTGGTGTTGGGATCTACGCCCGGGGGGCAATGTCGTGCGTTCACGCCGATGACTGCGACGAAATAGAATTGTATTTCAAAAGGATAGATGCACATCCTTGGAAAGGAATGGCAAGATGTTGGAAGACCCGTGACAACTGAACACGCGAACAGAAAACCGCAGCGGTTCAGCTATTCAGTGGATCGAACAGCGGGGCCGGTGCCATCTCCTAGAAATGCCTCCATCACGCCTAGTTACGCGTCAGCTTTCCTTGCGATTGTGAACAACGCGCCGAGACTTCAAGAAGTGCTTCATCCATCGGCGCGACCACGCGTAACCACGCGACGCCACACGGCAATTGCCAGCTCGATGTCCTCCTGGGTGGTCGACGGTCCCAGGCTCGCGCGAACGGCACCTCTCGCGCGGTCCGGCCCGAGCATGGCTTCGATGACCGGAGACCTCTCGACCGTACCGGAAGAGCACGCGCTGCCGCCGGACACCGCGACGCCCTCCACATCCAGGGCGGCCACCAGCTCGTCTGCTGGAAGTTGGCCGAAGGACACATTCAGCACATGAGGAACCCTTGGCGCGGTTCCGTTGACCTCACCTCCCAGCTCCACGAGGGCACGCTCGAGCCGATCGCGGAGCTTGCGGAGGGAAGCATACAGGGGCGCACTTGCTCTGGCCCAATCCGCGGCAACGCCGAACCCTGCGGCGAGCGGCACAGGCGTGGTTCCCGGTCGCAGCCTGCCCTCCTGCGCCCCTCCCAGCAACAGCGGTTGCAGCAGCGCGCACGACGATGCGACCGCCCCGATTCCTTTGGGGCCTCCGAGCTTGTGGGCAGCCACGCTGACCGAATCGGCCCCCGCCCAGAGCGTGCTGGAAAGCTTGCCGACCGCCTGGATCGCGTCCACATGGAGCGCCGCGCCAGCATCACGGCAAAGCGCTGCCACCGCTTCCACGGGTTGAATCACGCCCGTCTCGTGGTTCACCGCCTGAAGGGCCACAACAACAGGCGCCGCGGCGCTGCGCAGCACCCGCGCCACCGCGTCGACATCGACTTGACCATCAGGCAGCACAGGGATCCAATGCACGTCGCCCCCGTGTCGCGCGATGTCCTCGGCGACACGCACCACGGAAGGATGCTCCAGACGAGAGGTCACGAGCGTGCCCCCGCGCGCGCAGAGCGAACGGAGCGCCAGGTTGTTGGACTCGGTGCCGCCTGAAGTGAAAGTCAGCTCGCTACGAATCCCGCCGCCCAGGCACCCGAGCACCTGTTCGCGGGCGACTTCCAGCACGGCGCGCGCCTGGCGTCCTTCGGCATGCACGCTCGACGGGTTCCCCCAACAGCACCGGCTGGTGTGTTCGGTGGCATCCAGGGCAGCAGCCAGGGGCAGCGCAGTCGCGTTCCAGTCCAGGTAGACCCTGCGCTTCTGGATCACCCTGAACGCTCCTGCCCAGCCGGTGCGCGAACTGCCACCGAAAGGTGGCAAGCCGACCCACGGAACGTGACACCACCTATGCGCTCGTTGGCCGGGGACACGAGTTGCAGCGATCCGCCGAGCCCCTCCGCCACACGCCTGGCAATCGCGAGGCCGATTCCGGTACCGCCATGGGCGCGCGTCGGCGATGCGTCTCCCTGGAAGAAGGGTTCGATCACGCGCGGAAGAAGGTCTGGCGAGATCCCGGGCCCGGTGTCGGCAACGCACACGCTGTAGTGGGCCCCGCGATGCTCGAGCCGCACGCCGACGACCCCGCCCGTCGGCGTGAACTTTGCCGCGTTGTCCAGCACGTGGGTCAGTGCCCGGACGAGCCGTTCCCCGTCGCCCCAGGCTGGCATCTTCCGTTCAGGCAGCTCGGTCACGACCTGGATCGTGCGCTCGCGCAGTCGAGGCTCCGCGTTTCGCAGCGCCCGTCGAACGACCGACGCGGCATCGTAGTCGGCGTGAACGAATCGCAGTGTGCCGGCTTCGAGTCCGGTGACATCGAGCAGGTTGTCGATCAACGCGCGGAGCCTCGCCACGCACTCGTCCATCGCGCGCATCGCTCGCTTCTGGGACGGGTTGAGCTCGCCGAGCTCTTCGTCCACCAGAAGGCGCACGTAGCCCACGATCGGTGTCATCGGTGTGGCGAGCTCGTGCGAGATGTTGCGATAGAACGCGGTGCGCGCGCGCTCGGCGTCGCGCAGGCGCGCATTGGCTTCCGACAACTCCGCTACCTTGGCCTCCAGACGAGCCACGATGCGTTGGCTCTGTGCCCGCAAGTGCTCGCCTGACTCTTCTTCCGAAACCGTTTCCCGCTTGCCACGCAGAAAGCTCGTCATCGTTGCGGCGAAAGATCGTACGTCGATCGGCTTCTGGATGAAGCCGTCGCACCCGACGGCAAGGCTCGTCTGCCGGTCCCCCTCGGCCGTGATCGCCACGATAGGCACGTTCTGAAGAGATTGCTCGCCGCGCAACCGCAACGTCACCTCGTAGCCGTCCAAGCCCGGGATGTTCAGGTCGACCAAGACGACGTCGGGGCGCACCGAACGCGCCAGGCGCACGCCTTCGAGACCGTCGGGCGCGTCGATGACTTCGAACCCGGCACCGCTGAGGATCTTGCGCACCAGCAGCCGGTTGACGGGGTCGTCTTCGATGTGAAGAACGCGGGGCACGACACGACAGGGTGCGCGAACCGGAGCCTTCGTGCAAGCGCTGTTGCTGCGCGTTCGAGTGCGCGTCGCTTCCGTGCTTGATTCGGGCGACCCCTCAGCGCTATGGACCAGCCATGCAGCGCGCTCCCCTTCTGCTCGCAGCGGGCGCCGTGGCCTGGTTGCTCCTGGTGCTCGGGTGCTCCAACCTCACTGCTCCGCCGGGCGATGACCCGCGCAACCTTCCGCAGGTTGCCGACCGTGGTGAACCCCGTCCCGCCCGCTCGGCAGCCTCCGGCGCCCCGGGCGCGCCCCGCATCATGCGCCCCGTCGTTCCCGTCCAGCCGTGAGGCCCGGTACGCGGGGTTGCGCCGCCCCTGCCCCGTGTGGAAAGCTGACTGGCTGAATCTCAGCATCGCTTGCGGTGGACGAACACACCATGTCGAAAAAGCTCATCTTGGTCGTGGAGGACGACGAGAGCGTCCGCAAGATGCTCGAGTTGGCCCTCGGCTCTTTGTACCGAGTCGAAACGTGCGCGGACGGGCTTGCTGCGTTACGCCGGATCGAAGCCGACCCCACACCCGATCTGATGCTTTGTGATGTCATGATGCCGGGCGCTGATGGCCTGACCGTGGCTCGCAAGGCAAAGGCATCGCCCAAAGCCCGCAGCATCCCGATCGTCTTCCTCACCGCGCGTACCACACCCAAAGACGTGATCCAGGGCATCCAGGCCGGGGCCAGGCAGTACCTGACCAAGCCTTTCAAGCTCGACGACCTGATGCAGAAGGTCAAGAAGATCGTCCCGCCGTGAATGCGCGTGTGACGTCGCCGGTGACGCCCGTCTCGCAGAGGCTCCGGCGCGCAGCCGTCCCCTCGTGTCTCGCGGCAGTGAGCGGTGTGCTCTACTTCCTGGCGTTTCCCGGCCCAGGACTTTGGCCCCTCGGATTCGTCGCGCTGGTGCCGCTCGTGATGGCACTGCACGGCAAGCGCCCTGGACACGCCTTTGCGCTCGGCTGGCTCGCGGGCTTCACGACCACGTTGGCGGGGTTCTGGTGGCTGCTCGAGATGCTCCGCAAGTACAGCGGATTCCCCATGCCCCTCTGTGTGCTCTTGCTCGTGCTGCTGAGCGCCTACCAGGGCTTGCGCATGGCCGTGTCCGCCTGGCTCTACGCGCGGGCAACGCAGCGCGCCTGGCCGGCCGACCTCGCGTTCTTGCTTTCCTTCTCCGGACTCGAGGCCGTGTTCCCGCTGCTGTTTCCCTGGTACTTCGGCGCCGTGCTGCACAACGTCCCCGTGCTCATCCAGACAGCCGACATTGCAGGACCCATCACCATCACCACCTTGCTCGTGGCCGTCAACCTGGCGTGCGCGCAGGCCTTTCGTGCCGCCCGAGACAAACGCTATCCAAACCGCGCCGCCCTCATGCTCCTGGCTGCACCCGTGCTGTTCCTCGTCTACGGGGCCTGGCGTATCCACACGGTGGACGCCGGGGCGGCGACAGCCCCGCGGCTGCTCGTCGGCACCATCCAGGGCAACGTCCCGATGGATACTTCGGGTGCCCAGGCCTATCAGCAGGCGTTCCACCGTCAGGCTCAGATGGCCGATACCCTGGTCCGCCAGGGCGTGCAGCTCGTGGTCTGGAGCGAGTCGGCGTTCCTGTACACAGTGCGCACGGACACCATGCAGACCGATCTCATGATGGCGCTCCCGTCGCAGCTCCAGGTGCCCAACATCGTCGGGGCCATTGTGGAGGCACCCGGCGATCAGCGTCAGCGCGAGTTCAACTCGGCTCTGATGGTGACGGACCGGGGTGTGGTCCGCGGGCGTTACGACAAGCGATTCCTCTTGCCCTTCGGCGAGTACATTCCTTTCGGCGAGACCTTCCCGAAGCTCTACGAATGGTCCCCCCAGTCCGGGCACGTCACGTCGGGCACGTCATGGGCCCCCCTTCCCTACGAAGACAAGCGGATCACCGCGTTGGTCTGCTACGAGGACATCGTGCCCGGCTTCGTCAACGAGGCTGTGGAGAAAGCTCGCCCCCACCTGCTGGTAAACCTCACCAACGACGCCTGGTTCGGTGACACCTGGGAGCCTTGGATGCATCACGCGCTCGCGCGGCTGCGCGCGGTCGAGCACCACCTGTACCTCGTGCGGGCGACCAACACGGGCGTGTCGTCGATAATCGACCCGGTCGGACGTCTCCTTGGCCGGACCGACACGTTCGTTGCCACGACGATGACCGGGGAAATTCGTTGGATGGCTGGGGGAACCTGGTACGAGACGCTGGGGGACAGCCTGTGGCATGCGGCCGCGGTTCTGTCCTTGGTGGCCGCGTTCGTCCGACGGCCCGACCGACCGCGCCAAACGGGAGCGGTCGCGCGACGAGCTGAATAGGGTGCCGCCCCGGACCGTCCAATTGCTTGTCCGGAGCCAAGACCGCGTGTCGCCTTGGGACGAGACGCTTTCTTGACGACCCGGGCGCGGCGTGAAACAAGAAGACGGAACCGAATCGGAGGAACCATCTCCGAGATGCTGACGTAGTACTGGGAGGCGTGCCCGGCATTCATGGGCCCCCATACCAAGACAGACCTCCGCATCGAACACTCGGAAGGCTAGGAACAAGGGAGAGGCTGATGAACATGAGCACTTTGCGTTGGACTTTGGTTGCTTCTGCACTGACGATCGGCTTGGCGGCGTGTACCGTAACGACCGACGACAACACGGACAACGACGGCGGCACGACGGGCGGCTCGGGCGGTTCGGCCGACGGCGGCTCGGGTGGCGCGACGGGCGGCTCGGGTGGCGCGACGGGCGGCACAGGTGGCGCGACGGGCGGCACGGGTGGAGCCACAGGCGGAACGGGTGGTGGCACGGGCGGAACCGGCGGCTCGCTCGACTGCACCCCGCCCTCGAGCGACGCCTGCACCGTCTGCGGCTACACGAACTGCTGCGAGAAAATCTACGCGTGCGGCGCTGACGCAACTTGCAAGACCGAGTGGGACTGCTTCGTCGGATGCACGGGCGACCCCACCGCCTGCGGCCAGCAGTGCGACACCGAATACAACACGCAGTTCAACGACCTGTTCAACTGCATGTACGTCGACACCCCGAATTGCGCCGGCGACTGCGGCTGATCCGTAGCCGGTCACCTTCGCACCGCTGACGTGACGCCTCCCTCCGCCCGTCAGCGGCTTGTCCCTTCCGGGGGCACGCAGAGCACCTTCCCGTTCGCTGTCAGAGCTTCATCGCCTTACGGAAGCGTTTGGCATCCGCGAACATGTCCACGTTGGTGAAGATGTATGTAGCTTCTTTGTGCGTCGCGGACTTGGCAACCTCCGCCAGCTTCTCGATCGCGGGATCCTCATAGCGTGACTTGTGTCCCGCCGGACCAGGCAGCCGGTAGTAGGCGACGGGACGCTTCGAGACGCCGTGGTTCAGGGGATCGCGCACCACGAGCACGCCATCATCGCCCACGAGCGCTTCGGTATCATCGGAGTCCCAGAGCGGCCCCGGGTCGAACACCACCGTCTTGAACATCTCGTGCGTCGACTGGAGGAACTCCTTGACGACAGTCTTGTTGGCGCGGGACGACGGGAAGTCGGGCGGGGCGACGAACACGGCGGTGTCGGCCTCGAGCTCGAGCGCAACATGCACGAGCGTGCGCATCGCCGTCTCGACCACCTTGCCTCCGCGGAACCCCTCCTGGCCAATCTCGCGCGGGCCAAGCAAGGCGAATTGGAACCCCTCAGGAGCTTCACGACGCCAGCGCCGGACAGTGCCGGGGCCTGGCGTTCCGAGATGAGTCTCCTGCACTTCGACAAAGAGGAACTCGCGAAAGTACCTCGTCGCGGGAACAGGGAAGCCAGCGCATCCGACCGTGATCATGACGAAGGCGAAAGTAGCATCGACCGCAAGCGGGGCCAACGGTCGTATGCAAACACTTGAATTCAAGGGTCGCCAAGCGTCGACGGCCGCGGATCGGACGGGGCGGGCAGACCGAGGGCGCGTCTGGCCAACCCCTCTCCCGCACGTCTCGCCGCGTCAACCCGGGCCGCCGAGGATGCGTCGAGCTGCGCGGGCGCGGTGGACGCGTACGCTTGGGTGACCCCCACGCGTATCAGCCCGAGATCCTCGCCAGGCGTCTTCCTGTCGCGCGAATGCAGCTCACCGTGCGCGGTTGCGATCCAACGCTCGGCACGCGACAAGACATCGCCTCGCCGGGACACGATGCCTTCCGGTACGCTCCGCAGGTCCACAAGCTCCACCACCAGCGTGGCGTCGCAAGCGTCCGTTCGGCCTTCTCCGACCAGCGCCTGTCGTGCTCCCGCTTCGAGCGCTGCCGCAGCCTCCGGATCACTCACACGAGGCGTCACCCCTTCGACACAAAGGGATCGCTGACCGATCACGTCCGATGCGGGTCGATACCCGCACGCCATCGCGAACGACGAGCACGCCACGAGCAGCAACACGCCGGGATGGAAGCAAGTGACGACGCGCGACGCGATCACTTCACGATGATGTTGAGGATCGCCGCAGGCTTGTAGATCACCTTGCGGATCTCCTTGCCGGAGAGGTGCGCAGCGACGTTGGCATCGCTGGTTGCGAGCGCCAACGCTTCCTGCTCGCTGGCGTCACGCGCCACGGTGATGCGCCCACGAACCTTGCCGTTGATCTGCACGCCGATCTCGACGGTTTCGTCGCGCACGAGGTCAGGGTCGTACGACGGCCAGGTTTGATCTCCGACCGAGGGCTGGTACCCGGCCCTGGACCAGAGTTCTTCGGCGATGTGGGGGGCGAAGGGAGACAGCAGCAAGATGAGGTCGCGTTTGGCATCGAGGGGGATCGAACCCAGTGCGGCGAGGTGGTTGGTGAGAATCATCAAGGCGCTGACCGCGGTGTTGAATCGCAGCGCTTCGATGTCGTCTCCCACCTTCTTGATGGTCTTGTGAAGCAACCTGCGGGTCGCGTCGTCGCCGCTGCCTGGCACGGTGGGGCTTTGGCAGACACGCCAGACCCGGTCGAGGAAACGGCGAACGCCCTGGATACCCGCCGTTTGCCATGGTTTGACCTGCTCGAGGGGGCCCATGAACATCTCGTACAACCGAAGGGAGTCCGCCCCATAGTCGCGTACGACATCGTCAGGGTTGATCACATTGCCGCGGGACTTCGCCATCTTCTCGTTGTTCTCACCGAGGATGATCCCTTGGTGCACGAGCTTGATGAAAGGCTCCGGGTGTTTCACCACACCGATGTCGTACAGCACCTTGTGCCAGAAGCGCGCGTAGAGAAGGTGCAAGACGGCATGCTCGGCGCCACCGACGTACAGGTCGACCGGCATCCAGTCGTCGTAGGCTTGCTCGCTGAAGATGCGCTCGTCGTTGTGAGGGTCGAGGAACCGGAGGTAGTACCAGCAGGAGCCGGCCCATTGCGGCATGGTGTTGGTTTCTCGCGCGAACCACGTGCCGTCTTTGCGGAAGAACACCCAATCCACGGCGCGTGCGAGGGGTCCGCGCGGGTCGTTGCCAGGGCGGAAGTCGGACAGGTCGGGTAGACGCACGGGGAGTTCGCTCTCGTCTACCGCGATGGGCTGGTCATAGCGGATGACGTGCGCCGCACCCTTGCGCGGGTCGGCATTTGGATCCTCGAGTTCCACCGGGAAATAGATGGGGAACGGCTCGCCCCAGTATCGCTGCCGCGAGAAAACCCAGTCGCGTAGCTTGTAATTCACCTTGCGCCGTCCGAGCCCCCGCTGCTCGAGGTGGTCGGTGATCCGCTGCTTCATTTCCGGGGTGCGCAACCCGTCGAACGGCCCCGAACGCACCGCCACGCCGTCGTCCACGAACGCAGCGTCGAGCCGGTCGTGCAGATCACCGTCCGGGCTGACGACCTCCACCACGGGCAGACCGTACTTGCGTGCGAATTCGAAATCGCGCTCATCGTGCGCTGGGACAGCCATCACAGCACCAGTGCCGTAGGCTCCGAGCACATAGTCGCCGACCCAGATGGGGATCTTGGCACCGGTGAGCGGATGCCGGGCGAAGCCGCCGGTCGCAACGCCGGTTTTCTCCTTCGATAGCGCGGTGCGATCCATGTCGCTCTTGGACGACGCTGCCCGAGCGTAGGCTTCGACGGCCGCTTGGTTGTCCGGTGTGGTGATCTGCCGGAGCAGAAGATGTTCGGGCGCCACGACCATGTAGGTCGCACCGTACAAAGTATCGGGCCGGGTGGTGAACACCGTCAGGACGGCGTCGGTGCCGACCACGGGGAACTCGATCTCGACCCCCTCGCTGCGCCCGATCCAGTTCCATTGCTTCTGCTTGGTTTCGGGCCAATCGAGCCCTTCGAGGTCGGCGGCGAGACGATCGGCATATTCGGTGATGCGCAGCAACCACTGGCGCAGGGGCTGTCGGATCACGGGATGCCCACCACGCTCGCTCTTGCCGTCGATCACCTCTTCGTTGGCGAGCACGGTGCCGAGCGCTGGGCACCAGTTGACGGGCACCTCCGACTGGACCGCGAGTCCTCGCTTGAACAGTTGCAAGAAGATCCATTGGGTCCAGCGCACGTAGCGCGGGTCGGTCGTGTCAATCTCCCGCGACCAGTCATAGGAAAACCCGAGCATCTTGAGCTGGCGGCGGAAGTTCTCGATGTTCTGAGCGGTCTTGACGGCCGGATGCGTGCCCGTCTGGATAGCGTGCTGCTCGGCGGGCAGGCCGAAGGCGTCCCACCCCATGGGGTGCAAGACATCGAAGCCTTTCATGCGCGCGTGGCGCGCGACGATGTCGGTTGCGGTGTAGCCCTCGGGATGGCCGACATGGAGGCCGGTACCGGAGGGGTACGGGAACATGTCGAGGACATAGAGCTTGGGACGGCCGTGGGTGCGACGGGCGGCGAAGGTCTGGTGCTCGTCCCAGAAGCGCTGCCATCGCGGCTCGATCTCGGCTGGAACGTAGCGATCGTCGGGTTGTGGATCTCGGGTGGTCATGGGAGCGGGGCGTGTCTAGCACGAACCCGCAGTGCGCGCTGCCCGGATGTATGGGACCGGAGCCTGAACGCGGGTCACTTCTCCTGGAGTTCCACGCGCGGGACGGCGCACCAGACGCGCATAAGCAGGGCGCCGCCGTCTGCTGGGCGCACCTCGACACGCCGAACTGTCGACATGCCGCCCTGCGGCAGACGGTGCCAGAGGCGCTCGGCAACGAACGCTCGCTTCTCTTCTTCGGAGGCTGCCGAGTCCAAGGAGCCGTCGAGCAGGACGAACGTGAACAGCTCGAGCACACGAGCGTGAGCGTACCCGCTGGGGCGTTCCGACGCGCGCTTCTCGTCGCCGAGGGCGTCTTCGATGGCGATGAGGGTGCTGAACCCTGGGCGAGCTTCGGAGACCGTGATCTCGGGGCCGGATGGCTGAGGCGGACGGACCCGGTCGTCTTTGGGAGCAGCCGGGTCGTCGACCGGAACCTCGTCGTAGCCTACGGTCACGAGCGGTGGTCGAGGCACGGGTGACTGTTGCATCTCTTCCCAGATGGCATGAAGCGTGTCGCGGCCCATGGGGCGTCGCTCGACGGTGATGTCGGGGGAGGATGCCGCGCGGGGATCGCGACGTGACAGCTTGGGGTTCGGTGGCGCGGGCTTCCGAGACTTTCCGGTCGGTGACTTGGGGGTCATGATCGGAAGCCACGTTAGCACTGAACACAATCGATGTGCGACGCTGCGCTCACGAGGGGTGGGATGTTGCGAACGAGGGGGGCTCAGCTCGACGAAGCGGGGTGTGAGCTTGCGGTTGCGGGGGCAGTGCTGGCGGAGGACTTGGTGGTGGAAGACGATGACTTGGAAGCAGACGAGCCGGAGGAGCCGTTGCCGGAGTTACGGGACGACCCGGAACTGGGCTTGGAGTAGAGGTCGGCGTACCAGCCACCGCCCTTGAGGATGAAATTGCCGGCAGAGACGAGGCGTTTGGCCGTTTTCTGGTGGCACGACGGGCAAGTGTCGAGGGGAGGTTCGATGATCCTCTGCTCCTGTTCCCATTCGTGACCGCAGGCCGAGCAAGCGTATTCGTAGGTGGGCATGGGAAAAACCGTTTCCAGATGGGAGAGTTGCAAGAAGCGATGCGTCCGAAATGGGGCGCTGTCAAGGGTTTGGCTGAAGGCGGGGGACGTTCTGCAAGAGGACGCATGTTCCCGGTGCGTTCGTTCAGGGAAGGCACTAGATTTGTGCCCGCAGGCACGTCGGGTCGGCTTGCCTGCGCCGACCGGTGCGTGTACGAGAAGGTGCATCGAATGACCATACATGGCGTGGCCGTGAGGGCAACGCCGCAGCGTACTGCGTGGACCCATGCACATCAAGAAGCTCGAAATCTGCGGCTTCAAGTCCTTCGTCGATCGCACCACCATCCACTTCGACCACGATGTGATCGGCGTGGTCGGCCCGAATGGCTGTGGCAAGTCGAACATCGTCGACGCCATCCGCTGGTGCATGGGCGAGCAGTCCCCCAGGCAGTTGCGCGGCAAGTCGATGGATGACGTCATCTTCACCGGCTCCGATAGCCGTCACCCTTCGGGCTTCGCGGAGGTGACGCTGACCTTTGCGAACGAAGGCGGGGAAGACGCGTCCGGCCTGCCCCTCGAGTATCGCGGGTACCCGGAAATCTCCGTGACTCGCCGTCTGTTCCGGGACGGCACGAGTGAGTACCTGATCAACAAGACGCAGGTGCGCTTGAAGGACGTCACCGACCTGTTTCTTGGAACGGGGGTGGGTTCGAAGGCTTATTCGATCGTGGAGCAGGGAAAGATCGGGATGATCGTGTCGGCCAAGCCGGAGGATCGACGGTTGCTCATCGAGGAGGCCGCTGGCATCACCAAGTACAAGCATCGCAAGAAGCAAGCAGAAAAAAAGATGGAGCTTACGCGGCAGAACCTGCTGCGCGTGGGCGACCTTGTGGCCGAAATCGATCGCAACCTCGGACAGCTCAAGCGCCAAGCGGCCAAGGCGGAACGCTACATCGCCTATCGCAAGGAGCACGACGATCTCGTCTTGTACGACGCGTCTCACAAGCTCCTGTCGATCCTCGCCTGGGAGAAGGTGGAGTTGGCGGGGAGGGAGGCCGCGCGGGAGGCTGTGGCGCGGGCCCGTTCCGTGCTGTCGGCGCGGGAGGGCAAGCTGGAGGCAGCGCGGGCCGAGGCGCTCGAGCTCGAGCAGCGGGTGGACAAGGCTCAGAACCAGGCATTCGTGGCCGACAACGAGGTGTTGACGTGTGAAGCCGAGACGCGCCGTGCTCGCGACAAGCTGCAGACGCTCGCCGACAAGGAGCGGGCGAGCGTCGCGGACGCCGCCGACGTGGCGGCCAATGCCGAGCGTCTCCTCACCGAATCCGCGTCCGTGCGAGCCTCGTTGCAGGCGCTCGAGCAAACGGAGAGCACCGAAGGCGAGCATGCGCGGGTGGAGGAAGCGCGTCTTCGATCGCTGGAAGCCGAGCAGAAGAACCTGGAGGCCAAGGCGGTCTGGCTCCGCAACACCTTCGCAGCCTCGACGGCGGCCGCGGCTGCGGCGCAGGAGCGGTTGGCCGGCTTCGACCGTCGGGTCGACGACATGCGGCTGCGTCGCGAGCGTCTGGTGCTCGACCAGCGTCGCCTCGAAGAGGACCGGGCCGAGGCGGAGGTCCGGCGCGGCAGATTGACGGACCGGAGCAAGGATCTCCACGAGCAGCGCACGCAGCTGATGGAAGAGCTTGCCGAGCTGGAGAAGAAGATGCTGGCGATCCGCGAGCAGATCGTCGCCAGCGACAAGCAGGTCGAAGCTGCCCGCGCGGATCTGAGCCACCACCGTGGCCAGTTGCGGGCGATCGAAGAGGTGCATGCGCGTCTGGAGGGGGTCGGGGCAGGCACGCGTGCGCTCATGGACCGCAAGGATCCGGCGGTGGTCGGCATCTTCGCCGACCTGGTCGACGTGCCCGAGGATCTCATCGCGGCTTTTGCCGGTTTGCTCGGTGCGAATCTGCAGACCGTGGTGGTCACCGACACGGACCGCGGTACCGATCTGCTCGAAACGCTCCGAGGCCACGACACGGGTCGGGCCACGATCGTTCCATCGTCGCCTGCGTACGTCGCTTCTGCGCACGGCGTGCTGGGTCCAGGAGCTGGCGTAGTCGGGCCGATCGCGTCGTTGCTGCGGTTCAAGCCGGAGCACGAGTCGCTGGTCCGCATGCTCACGGCCGACGCTGTGGTCGTGGAGTCCGTAGCCGTGGCGCGGGAGCTTCGAGCCCGTGGGTTGCGCAGGACGATGGTGACGGTCGAGGGCACCGTGCTGCATGCGGACGGCCGGGTGAGCGGCGGAACGGGAGACGCTGTGGCGTCGGGGCTGATGCAGCAGAAGCTCAAGATCCGGGAGCTTCGCGGGCTCGTCGCCGAAGCGGAGAAGCGGTTGGAGTCCGCGCTTTCCCGGCACGGCGGCTTGCGCGACGAGATGAACTCCACGTCGCAGCGGCTCGATCGTGTTCGGGTTGCGGAGCGTGAGGTGCAGATGGAAAAGGTCGCATCGGACAGCGATCTCAAGCGTGCGGAGGATGGGATCGCGACGATGCAGGCAAGGCTCTCGGACATCGCGCGGGAGATCGACGAGCTCGACGGCAAGCTAGACGAGGCGGCGCTCGAGCGTGACGAAGCCGAGCAGGCATTGCAGAAGGCAAAGTCTGCGGCGGCGCGGGCGGCGTCGGAGCTCGAGGTAGCGGAAGCGGAGCTGAAGGTGTGGGCAGAGCGCGTGGCCGCGCAGCTCGAGGTGTGCACCGAGCGAAAGGTGGCCTTCGCCCGCGTTCGAGAGCAGGCCACATCGGCGAGAGCGACGGTGGAGCGGCTCACGCGATCGATCGATGAGCTGCGCGATCGCGCGTCGCATCTGGAGCGCGAGGCACGCGAAGCGGCGCGGCAGCAGGGGGTGCTTGCTGCGAGCCTGATCTCGCTTCGGGAGCGGATGAACGCCGCGGTAGATCGTGCCAAACAAGCCCACGGCGAGTTCGACCGGTGCCGTGGTGCGCTCGACGACGCACGCAACGCGCTGGCGACGCACGAGGCGGAGATCAAGCAGCTTCGCATGGAGCTCGACGGGCACGTGGAGACGGAGCGCAAGCACGAAATGGCGTTGCAGCGGCTCGGCATGGAGCGCGACCATCTGATGGATGCGGTCGCTGAGAAATTCAGGGGGTTGCGCCTAGATCGCGTGGTCGGCGACTACCATCTCCGGCCGCAACCGACGGACGAGCACCGTGCGCGCATCCAGGAGCTCGCGAATCTCATCGATCGGATGGGGCCGGTGAACCTCGAGGCGATGGAGGAGTACAAGAAGACGCAGGAGCGCTTCGAGTTCTACACGACGCAGAAGGCGGACCTGGAGAAGGCGCTCGACGATCTCGAGCGGGCCATCCAGCAGATGAACCGCGAGTCGAAGCGTCTATTTCGCACGACGTTCGACAGCATCAACGAGCGTTTCAAGGCGATCTTCCCGTCGATGTTCCGCGGTGGCCGCGCGAGCCTGTCGCTGACGAATCCGGACGATCTGCTCGAGACGGGCGTCGACATCCTTGCGCAGCCGCCCGGCAAGAAGGTCACGTCGATCGAGCTGCTGAGCGGTGGTGAAAAGGCGCTGACGGCGGTGTCGCTGATCTTCGCCATCTTCCAGCACAAGCCATCGCCGTTCTGCGTGCTCGACGAGGTCGACGCCCCTCTGGACGAAGCGAACGTGACGAGGTTCAACGACATGATTCGGACGATGACCGATCGATCCCAGTTCATCCTCATCACGCACATCAAGCGAACGATGCAGGCGGTGGACGTGCTCTACGGCGTGACGATGCAGGAGCCGGGCGTGTCGCGCCTGGTGAGCGTGAAGGTGAACCAGAACGCGGTGCCCAAGTGGATGGCGGGGGAAGCCGAAGCGGTGGCGTGACCGGGGCAAGCGGCGAATTTTTCCCGTTCCGACGTTCGGCAGCATCTTCTTCTTCCGTGTCGGGTGTTGTTGAGTATGCTCCGCCGCCATGCTGAAGCTGCGCCGATTCAACGTTGTCCCCAGCCTTCCCTCTTCTCTCGAGCGTCTGCGCACGCTCGCGTACAACCTGTGGTGGACGTGGAACCACGACGCTCGCGAGCTGTTCGAGCTGTTGGACCAGAACCTGTGGGAGAGCCTGCATCAGAACCCGGTGGCGTTGCTGGCGAGGCTGCCGCAGTCGCTGCTGGACGAGTTCGCGAAAGACGGTGCGTACCTCGCGCAGCTTGAAGCGCAGTACAACGCTTTCGAGCGGTATATGAGCCGTGACGGCTGGTTTGGGCAGGAGCACGCGGATTTGAAGGGTGAGCTCGTTGCGTACTTCTCGATGGAGTTCGGCCTGCACGAGTGCGTGCCAGTGTATTCTGGAGGGCTCGGGGTGCTTGCCGGCGACACGCTCAAGACGGCAAGCGACCTTGGGATTCCGATGGTCGGCGTGGGCATCGCCTACGCGGAGGGATACTTCCGCCAGGTGCTGAACGAAGACGGCTGGCAGATGGAGCGCTACCCGCTCAACGATTGGCCGGACCTGCCTGTCACTCCGGTGCTCGACGCGGAAGGGAGCCGGCTGTTCATCGAGGTTCCCTACCCTGGCCGTCACGTGAAGGTGCAGGCCTGGCGCGTGCAGGTCGGGCGCGTTCCGTTGTACCTGCTCGACAGCAACATCCCGGAGAACGCCCCCGAAGACCGCAGGATCACCAATGCGTTGTACGGCGGCGACAACGACCATCGCGTGCGGCAGGAGATCCTGCTGGGGGTCGGCGGCATCCGGCTGCTTGCGGCGCTGGGCATGACGCCGACGCTGTGCCACATGAACGAAGGCCACTCCGCGTTCCTTGCGATCGAGAGGATCGTCCGGACGATACGGGATCACAACGCGCCATTTGCCGCGGCTCGTGAAGCGTGTGCCGCAGGCAACGTGTTCACGACGCACACGCCGGTGCCAGCGGGGCTCGATCAGTTCGACATGTCGCTGGCCGCGCGGTATCTGGAGGTGTTTCGCGGAGACACGGGGTTGACGACCGACGAGCTGCTGGCGCTGGGACGCAGCTCGGCTACGGATCCACACGCGAAGTTCTCGATGCCGGTGCTCGCGATCCAGCTATCGGGCTACCACAACGCGGTGAGCGAGCTGCACGGTGTGGTTTCACGCAAGATGTGGGCGGACCTGTGGCCTGGCGTGCCGATCCACGAAGTCCCAATCCGGCACGTGACCAACGGTGTGCATGCGGGCTCGTGGACCTGCTCGGAGATCGCCACGTTACTCACGCGCTATCTGGGGCCGCGTTGGCGTGACGAGGGCGACGGCCAGGAGATGTGGGAGCGCATCACGCGCATCCCCGATTCCGAGCTGTGGCTTGCGCATCAGCGCCGCAGGATGCGGCTGGTGCAGTTCTGCCGTCAGCAGCTCGTCAAGGCGCACGAGCGGAAGGGTTCGAACCGGGAGGAGATCCTCTACTCCCGCGAGGTTCTCGACCCCGAGGCGTTGACGATCGGCTTTGCGCGCCGATTTGCGACCTACAAACGCGCCACGCTGCTGTTCCGCGACCACGCTCGTCTCGAACGTCTGCTTTGCGACAAGGACCGCCCGGTGCAGTTCGTGTTCGCCGGCAAGGCGCACCCTCACGACGAGAAGGGCAAGGATCTGATCCGCCAGATCGTGCATGCCTCCCGCCTGCCGCAATTCCGCGGCAAGATCGTCTTCATCGAGGATTATGACATGGGCATTGCCCGTCGGCTCGTCTCCGGTGTCGACATCTGGCTCAACACCCCACGCCGTCCGATGGAGGCATCGGGGACCAGCGGGATGAAGGTGGCGCTCAACGGCGTGCTGAACGTGAGCGTGCTAGACGGTTGGTGGTGCGAGGCATGGACGCCGGACATCGGCTGGGCGATCGGACGCGGCGAGGAGTACGACGACGCGGACCACGGCGACAACATCGAGGCCCACGCACTGTATCAGCTCCTCGAAAATGAGATCGTGCCGCTCTTCTACGATCGCGGGCTCGACCGGATACCGCGCAGGTGGGTGGCGATGATGAAGAGCAGCATCGCGGCCATCGCGCCCGCGTTCAACTCCGCGCGCATGATGCGCGAGTATGTCGAGAACGCCTATGTCCCAGCGGTCACCCGTCGCAAGAAGCTGGTGGCAGACGACCTGCGCGGAGCGCGCGAGCTGACGGCGTGGAAGAGCAGGGTTCGCTCCGCCTGGTCCAACGTCCACGTCGACTCTGTCGTCGAGAAAGGCGGCACGGAGGTTCCCGTGGGGGTTCCGCTCGAGGTCGAGGCGGACATCCACCTTGGCGAGCTTGGTCCCGGCGACGTTCACGTTCAGCTCTATCACGGGCACCTCGAGGGCGGTCAGGATCTCGCGTTCGGCAACGTGTCGACGATGCGTCCGGTGGCCGAGCTGGGCCACGGGCGCTATCGGTTTGCCGGCTCCGTGGTCTCGCGTGAGAGTGGATCGCACGCCTACGCGGTCCGGGTGCTTCCGGTGCACACATCGATGGCCAATGAGTTCGACATGGGCTTGATACACTGGGCCTGATTGATCGACGCCGGTGCCGTACTGGCATCGCGACGCGAGCGGTGCGCAGGAACCGAGGAAGCCCCCTGATGAACGTGTGGAATGGATCGCCTGGGACAGCGTCGGCCCTACTGACGACATGCTTGCTCGCTTCGTGCTTGTCCGCCATGGCGGCATGCTCGAGCGACTCGACCTCGTCCGGCACTCTGCAGCCGGCAGGTCCGCCGTCTCTGTCACTCGAGGAACCGGTCGAGGGCGCCTGCACAAGGTTGTATGCCGGCGACCCGCTGACGTTCCGCGCTCGCATCTCGGTGGTGAACTGGGCGATGCGCCCGCCCGGGGTCTGTGGGGTGTACCCTCAATGTGGATACGCCGTCTTTTTCGTGGACGATCAACGCCTGGTCGAATCGTCCGCGCTCGTCGCCGACGTGCCTATCGGGAGAATGGCGGTGCCGACGGGACCCCACACGCTGCGCGTCGAGCTGCACGACGACACGGACGCGCGAGCGCTGGACGCGGAGGGCAAGCCGTTGCTCGTGGAGCGCGATGTGGTCACCGCCGCGCCCGGGGCCGCCTGCGAATAGCGGCTGTCGGATCGCTTCTCAGGGGTGAACGAACACGACCGAGCCGGTCAGCGGGCGGCGCACGGAGTGCCAGCCCGGGGGCAGCTTGGGCTCGGTCCAGAAAAACAACCTGCGTGCGTCTTCCGGTGACAGGTTGATGCATCCGTGGCTGCGCGGTGTCCCGAAGTCGTCATGCCAGTACGCGGCATGCAGCGCGTAGCCGCCCTCGAAGTACTGCACGTAGGGGATATCTCGAAGCTCGAACTCCTCACCCACGACGTCGGAATCCATGGTGGTCGTGATGTACTTACGGTCGATGCGGAAGATGCCTCGTTTGGTCGACTTGGTGGTTTCCGGATCACCGAGCCCCGCCTCGCCGGTGGACACGAGGGTCGCGAACACGGCCTTGGTCCCTTCGTAGGCGACGAGCACCTGCTTGGTGATGTTGACGTCGATCCAGCGCTCGCCGTTCTTGCCCCACGCGGGCATTCGTCGAGCCGCGTCGACCCGGGAGACTTCTCGATCGGCGAGCCACATCCCGTCGATCGTTTCGAAATGGAGCACGCCGCTGAAGAAGTTCTGCTTGCCGGTGAGCTTGATCGCCTCGCGCCGCTTGAGCTTGGCCTTCTTGACGAGCTTACCTTTCTCCATGGAGTACGCGTATGCATTGCGCGCCCGGACGATGGCGAACGGAAAGTCGATGTCCGTCGGGATCTGATAGCCGTGGAACGAAGAGCCCTCGATGGGGCGGAGCCGGTCGACGGGCAGCACGAGCAGGTCGGTGGACACGACGTAGCGCCGTCCTTCGAACACGGCTGTGTCGAGGAAGGCGAAGCCGTTGTGTCGCTTCATCTGGGCGACGACGAGCTGGCTCTTGTCTTTGATGAGACCTGACAGGTTTCCGGGGGGCACCTGGCCGCCGAGCAGGTACGGCGGCACGTCGAGCGTGCTTCGCTGTTCCCAGAGCTGGGCTGGTGTTGGTGCGGCGGCGGCATTGTGCCATCGGAGCCAATAGTCCGCGCGAAACGATGCGCCGTTGTGGTCATCGAGGGCGAGCCAGGCAGCGATGCGCTTGTCGAGCCCGGGCTCTGCGGCGGCGGCCTCGTCGTGCGTAGGGAGCCTGGCGTAGATCGGCCCGGGGTGCCGGGCGATGCCGTACATGTACGGGAGGGGTTCGTCCAGGTCTGGGCCTCGTGGGATTGCGCGGAGCACCTCGTCGTCGAGGTTGGTGGTTGCGGTACGGGGCGAGGCGCAGACGAAGCCGAAGGGAGCGACGGCGTACCAACCGCCCTTGCAATCCTTGCTGCCGACGGGCTGTTCGCTCGCGGAGACGACGGCGCCCGCGCGCAAGTGACCGAGCACGGGGGAAGCTGGATCGGGGGCCTTGTGGATGGGGACCTCCCAGCCGACCACGCCGATTCTGCCTTTCGAGCCGGGCACCGTGGGGAGGTCGCGCGTGGCCTTTCCACCGGCGAGCCGCACTTGGGGAGGCGCTGCGCCTTCTTCGTAGACGGGCGAACCGTTTTCGTCGGAAAGCGTTGTGCTGGCGCTCGCATCGGGGCTTGTGGACCCGGACGGCCTGGCGGGCGCGTTGTCGTGGGACCGGCGGCAGCCGGAGCACGCGCTGGTGGCGCAGAGCACACCCACGAGCAGAGGTCCAAGGACCTGCCGTGGGAGCTCGCCGGTGCTGGGGTGGCGTTGCGGGGGGAGGGCTCTCATGGCTGGTGTTCCGGGGTTGTTGCCGACGCTGCGGTGGGCAGGCCGACCAGTGGACGTCCTGGTTGTTCCAGGCTGGAGGTGGCGGGGCAAGAAAACGACGAACCGCCGGTGCTGCTTCCCGGCTTCTCGCGAGGGGGACACAAAAGGCGCGAGTCGCGCTATGGTGGGCCGACCTTACGGAGCCCTTGGCGAATGGATCTGATGAAGCTGACCGCCGCGCTCGAAGCGGTGACGAGGCAGAACTGGCTATCCGGCATCAAGGCCGGCCTGGCCGTCGTGGCATGTGTGTTCATCTACTTGGAGGCCCAGGCGCGATTCGTCACGGCCGACACCCGGAGGAAGGTGCTGAAGTGGACGCCAGCCGTGCTCGGCATCGCAGGAATCGTGCTGGCGGTGGGAGCGAACCTGGGTGGGAGCTACAAGCTGTTCGAGCCGTTGCGCGAGACGGCGATCCCAATTTTCGCCGTGTTTGCATGCGCGGCGGGCCTGCTGGCGATGGGCGTGGCGGGAATTGAAGGCGGGGTAGTCAAGGAGCGGGTCAAGCAGATCATCGGCGGCGTGCTGGCGCTGGCGGCCATTCTGCTCTTCTTCTTGTTCTTCCACCTGTCGTTCAAGAGCTACTACCACCGCTGGGAGCTGTTCCACTACTACATGGGCTCGAAGTACGCGAAGGAGCTCAGCTACGAGCGCATCTACGTGTGCGCTGCGATCGCCGACGCGGAGACGGGGAACGAGAAGGACGCCAAGCGCAGGAAGATGCGCGATCTGCGGGTGAACCTGCTGACGCCCACGAAGGCGATTCTCGAGCATCCTGAAGAGTGCAAGAGCCACTTCACGCCGGAACGCTGGGAGGACTTCAAGCGAGATTTGATCTTCTTCCGCAAGGCATCGGGGCGTCAGTACTGGAACGACATGCAGAAGGACCACGGGTACAATCCGCCGCCGATCTGGACCATCGCGGGGCACTACCTGTCGATCCTGCAACCCGCCAACGACGCCTACTTCAAGCTGCTGTCCGCTATCGACGTGGTATTGACGGCGCTTCTATTCATAGCGATCGGCTGGGCGTTCGGGTGGCGAGCCGCAGTGATCGGGGCGATCTTCTGGGGCACGCAGGAGCCTGCGCCCTTCTACTGGACGGGCGGTGCGTTTCTGCGTCAGGACTGGTTCTTCCTGGCGGTGTTGTCCGCATGCCTGGCTCGCAAGCGGTACTATTTCTGGGCTGGTGCTGCGCTCGTCTACTCGGCCGGGCTCAGGGTGTTCCCCGTGCTGCTGTGGGCAGGCCCGCTGATCATCATCGGTTGGCACCTGTGGAAGCACCGTCGCCTGGACGGGCGTCACGCGCGTTTCCTGGCCGGCGGCGCGGTAGCGGGCGTGGTGTTGTTCCTGCTCAGCCTGCATGTGGTCGGAGGGTTCAACCTGACCAAGGTCAAGCTCTACGAGAAGAACGGCGAGCCCGTGACGATGACTCTTCCGGCGGGGATGCAGGCCTGGGCGGAGTTCGCGCATCACATCGGTGTGCACAAGGACACGGCCCTGACGAACAACATGGGCATGGACACCGTCCTGAAGTCAGCGCCGGACGGACGGATGAAGTACACGCGCGACAACCGTCTGCTCGATCCTTTCGAGCGTTGGAAGGACGCGCGAAAGATGCGGGGCGAGAGGCTCAAGTGGGTCAAGTATGGGCTGCTGGCGGTGTTCGCGGGGTTGATGGTCTGGACGCTGCGCGAGATCAAGTCGTTGTGGGTGGGGATGGGCCTGTCTTTGCTGTTCATCATGGGGGCCGTCGAGACGACCTGCTACTACTTCTCGATCTGGATCCTGGGCGCCGTGCTGACGAAGGCGAAGCGGCAGATGGAGTGGCCGCTGCTCGCGGTCTTCTTCGGAGTGTTCATGTTCGTGGCGTACAAGCTGCTCGCGACCCGACTGCAGGTATCCGAGCTGGTGGCGCTCGCTATCGCCGTAGGCGGCATGGGGTTGGTCTACTGGTACAACCAGGATTCGCTCCTCGCATTTGCGCGTTCCAAAGGGTCGATGGAGATTGCGGTCATCGGCCTCGGGGGCGCCAGCCAGCTTCTGACGGTGCAGTTCTACTTCATCGACGACAAGTTCGTGGCGATCTCGGCGTTGTACACGGCGTGGACGATAGCCTTCGTGCTAGCGTTCTTCCGCAAGCCTGAGCCGCAGGTGGTGGTCGAGCCCATACCGGTCCGCAGTTCTGCCTGAGGCCGGGTCTTCGCGATTCACCCTGGGCATGAGCCTCGCGGCCGGGGTACAACTGCCACCGTGACGGGCCACACCCCAATCCCCGAACCGTCGAACGCGCGCGAAAGCATGCCGATGTCGCGGCGATCTCGCCGGGCTTTCCGACGCAAATCGCTCCGGGAGGATGTTTGGAATCTTCCCAACATCCTGACGATGGCGCGCATCGCGGTGATCCCGGTAGTGCTCTGGCTGCTCGACCGGGGCAGTCCGTTCGACTGCTTTCTGGCGGCGCTGGTGTATACCGGCGCGGCGATCACGGACTTCCTCGACGGCTACCTTGCGCGCAAGCGCAATCTGGTGAGTGTGCTCGGCAAGTTTTTGGACCCGCTCGCCGACAAGCTCATCGTGATGGCCACGCTGGTGTGGTTGGTGACGATGGGCCGGGTGCCAGCGTGGCTGGTGGTCATCCTGATAGGCCGCGAGATCACGGTCACTGGCCTGCGCGGCATAGCCTCGAGCGAGGGCATCGTGATTGCGGCAGGGCAGGAAGGCAAGTCCAAGACCGCGCTGCAGATGGTCGGTGTCATCTGCCTGATCCTCGGCTACCCTTATGACATCAACTTCTTCGTCGTGGACTTTGGCACGGTCGACCTCGTGCATGTCGGCCGCGCCCTCGTGTACCTGTCCCTCGTGTTCTCCGTCGTCAGCGCCGTCCAGTACGGCCGTCTCTTCGTCGATGCGGTCGAAGCCAAGGAACGTCGTCGATCCGGCTCGGTCGGCTAGCGATTCGTCGTCTCGCCGAAGCTCTTCGTGGACAGCGCCCGGGCCCTCTTGCTAGGAAGGTTCTCGGAGGATTCTCGACATGTCTCGTCTCGCTTCGCTCCTGCTTGCGCCGGTCTTTGCGTTGTCGCTGCTCTTGTTGGCGATGCCGGGCTGTTCGAAACAGGGTGAAGGCGAGCGCTGCGACAGCGCCAACAACAACGACGACTGCGAGTCGGGGTTGATCTGCCAGAACGTGCAAAGCTACTGGTTGTGCTGTCCTCCTCCTGGAACCCAGCCGAGCGTCGCCGCCTGCTTCGCGGGGACGGCCCCGGTTGCGGAGGCTGGTGCGGACAGCGCCACGGAGGCTTCGACCGACGCGCATGAGGAAGCCGAGGGCGACTCGGCGAAGGCCGATGCGCCGCAGGAAGCCGCCGACGGTGCCTCGGTGGATGTGCAAGACGGGGCGCCCACGGACGCCGCGGACGAAACGACCGCAGACGCGGCGGGGGGTTGACGATGGCGACGTCGGCGCTGGTGGCGTTTGCCCAGCAGGCGTTGATGTTATCGCTGGCAGTTGCGCTGCCGGTGCTCGCGATCGCGGCGCTCGTGGGGCTTGTCATGGCGGTGGTGCAGGCCGCAACGCAGGTGCAGGATCCGACGCTGGCGCATCTGCCTCGTCTCGTAGCGGTTTCGATCGCGCTGGCGGTGATGGGGCCTTGGATGGGGCGCCAGATCGTGGCCTTCGCCGCCCGCGCTCTGGCAGGCTGGTAGGTGGTCGCCCGTCCGCCTGGCGGTAGTGCAAGCCGTGGCAGGGAGAGCCCCTCCGTCACGCGGCCTCGTGGAGCGCAGGACACCGGCAGGAAGGCGTTGAAGCGAGCGCGCATCCTGCAGGCTGCGGCAGAGGTTTTTGCGGAGCGCGGCTACCACGCCACGCGCATCACCGAAATCGCCCGCAAGGCGGGCGTGGCGGATGGCACCATCTACCTGTACTTCCCGTCGAAGGACGCCCTTCTGGTGGCGCTGGTGGACGACGCGATCGGACGTTTCTTCGACGTGCTCGACGGAGAGCTTGGCGGGCTGCATTCGGCGAGCGAGAAGCTGTCGCGGATTGTCGCCTTGCAGCTCGGGATGCTCGAGAGTCATCGCGCGCTGGCCGAGGTGTTCACCGTCAACCTCCGTGAGACGCGGCGAAGCCTTCGCGCGCTAGTCGTGCCCAAGTTCCAGATCTATCTCGACCGCATCGCCGATGTCGTCGCCGAAGGCCAGCGCCGCGGCGAGTTCCGCACCGACCTGCCGCCCATGCTCGTCGCTCGCACTATTTTCGGCGCATTGGATGGGGTGACCCTGACCTGGGCACTCGGCAGAGCCGACATGGGCGGTCTGCGTCGTGCCGCAGAGGTCGTCGTTCGCGTCGTCCTCGAAGGAGTTCGCCGGTGATTCCCCTCGCCCCCTTGTCCCCTTGCGACCTTCACGCGACCCGCGACGGCGACGCCATCACGGTCGGCGGCCGCATCACGAGCAACCACGGTGATGCGTTGGTGCTGGCCGATGCGTCGGATGCGTGCTTCGTTCAGATGGCGAAGCCCACGTCGCTTCCGGAGGGAACGCTGGTCGTGGTAGCGGCGACGCGTAGGAGCCCGGGCCTGGTCGACGGCGCGATTGTTTGGTCCGCGCCCAGCTCGACCGTGGTGCCCCAGGAACACCAGCGGTTGTTGAGCCGTCGTGTCGGACGCAATCTCCGGGCGCGCAGCCGGATGTTCGACGCCGTGCGGGAATTCTTCCGGGAGCGTGGGTTCATCGAGGTGGACACGCCCCAGCGGGTGCCGAGCCCGGGGCTGGACTTGCACCTGGACGCTTTCGACGCTGACGGCGCGTACCTGATCACCTCGCCTGAGTATCAGATGAAGCGTCTGCTAGCGGGCGGGCTGCCGCGCATCTTTCAGATCGTTCACTGCTTTCGGCAGGGAGAGCGAGGCATCTATCACAATCCGGAGTTCGCGATGCTGGAGTGGTATCGAGCGTTCTCCGCGATGGACGACATGATTGACGACACGACGCATCTCATCGCGCAGGTGACGCATGCGCTGAGCGGATCGTCGTACCTCAAGCTCGCGAATCGGACCATCGACGTTTCCGCACCGTGCGAGCAGTTGACGGTGCTGGAGGCATTTGCACGTTTTGCCGGCGTGACGCCGAGCGATGTGCTGCGATGGGCGGAGCACGACGAGGACCGTTACTTCCGCGTGCTGGTGGACCAGGTAGAGCCTGCGCTCGCGTCCATCGATCGTCTCGTGGTCCTGCGCGACTATCCCGCGTCGCAAGCGTCGCTCGCGCGGGTTCGCCCGAACGATCCGTCGGTGTGCGAGCGTTTCGAGATGTACGCTGGAGGGGTCGAGCTGTGCAACGGATTCGGCGAGCTGACGGATCCCGTGGAGCAACGCCGTCGGCTCGAAGCGGATCAACGGAAGCGAAAGGAGACGGGCAGACCTGTGTACCCCATTGACGAGGCGTTCCTGGCAGCGCTGCAGCAAGGCATGCCGCCGTCATCCGGGAACGCCTTGGGGCTCGATCGGCTGCTGTGCCTGTGCCTTGGCACCGACGGCATCGGAGAGGTCATGGCATTCCCGTCGGAGCTTCTCTGAGCGGGCTCGACCGACTGCGGCGCAACGCCTATGCTGTGCCGTCATGCGGACGATGACGGTTGCGCTGAGTGTGCTGTGGTTGGCTGGCTGTGTGGCGTCCACGCCACCGCACCGATCGACACCGAAGCCAGTGGCAGATGGTCGCGTCGCCGCACCGTCGGAGGAGCAACTCCCCTGCGACGCGCATTTCCGCACGACAGGCGACCTGATGGCGGACCTGACGAGCCTGACGCGCATGTGCTCGTTGCCCTACCGCGAGCAGGAGCTGTCGCCCACGCGTGACAGCAGGCAGGGTGAGGGCGACGCTGTGGACCGATACGCCTTCACCGCGGAGGCAGGCCACTGCTACCGCGTGTACGCTGTCGGTGACGGCGACGTAACGGACATCGACATCCAGGTCATCGGGCCGGATGGCCGGCCGATCGTCGCTGACACGACGCACTTGGGGCACGCGGTGGTGCCGTCGCTGGCGCCGCTGTGTGTGCGGCGAGATGGATCCTACGTGGTGGAGGCCGCTGTCGCGCGCGGGAGCGGGCGCTACGTGGTGCAGGTTTGGAAGCGGTCGAGCGACGTACAGGCATTGCCGTCGTCGCTCCATGCTCCATGAGAGGGTCATGAGCGAGCTGTGCCGGGCAGATGGGCAACGGGTGGACGAGAAGCTCGACGCGCTTCGAAGCGCTATCCGTTCGCGAGGATCGCTGCTGGTCTGCTTCTCGGGCGGATTGGACAGCGGGTTGGTGCTGGCGATCGCGATCGAGCAGCTCGGGGATCGCGCGGTAGCGTTGACGGCTACGGGGCCCGCGCTTGCGCCGTCGGAGCTGGAGGACGCGAAGGCTTTCGTGGAAGGTCGCGGCGGGAGGCACGTACTGCGCGATGCGGGCGAGATGGATCGCGCTGGCTACGTTGCGAACGGACCGGATCGTTGTTTTCACTGCAAGAGCGCGTTGTACGCCTCGGCGAGGATGGTGGCGGACGAGCTCGGGTTGGCAGCCATCGCGAACGGCACGAACGTCGACGATCTTGGCGACTATCGTCCGGGGTTGGAAGCAGCACAGCAAGCGGGCGTGTGCTCGCCGTTGCTCGAAGCGGGGATGACCAAGGCGGACGTGCGGCAAGCGGCGCGGCGGCTGGGGCTGGCGTTATGGGACAAGCCGGCGGCGGCCTGTCTCGCGAGCCGCCTGCCCTACGGCACGGAGGTGACGGCCGAGCGTCTGGCGCAGATCGCGGGGCTGGAAGCCGACCTGAAGAGCCTGGGAGTCCGGCAGGTGCGCGTTCGATTTCACGGTGTGATTGCGCGGATCGAGGTAGATCCCGGCGACATCGGGCGGTTGGCGTCGGAACCGCTGCGATCCTCGGTCGTGGCGGCGGGCAAGGCGCGCGGCTTCACCTATGTGGTGCTGGACCTGGCCGGATATCGAACGGGGAGCCATAACGAGGTGCTCGACGGCAAGCGTCTGCGAACGGTGCCGTGAATGCCGCCGCCCATCGGGTACGGATTGACCCGCGACGGGAGCACGGCCTAGGCTAGGACGCCCCGGACGGGCCGGGCAACGAATGCATCGAAAAGCGAGGGGATTCCGCCATGGAGTTCGTGCCAAAGTTCGTGACGATTGTAGACCTGTTCGAGGACAGCGTAGAGAAGTTCGCGTCGCGCGATCTGTTTGGTGTCAAGCAAGGGGGCGTGTGGAGCTGGGTGAGCTACGCGGAGATCAAGCGGCAGGTTGATGCTTTTCGGGCGGCGTTGGCGGAAGCGGGGATCGGGCGTGGCGATCGGGTATCGGTGATTTCGAACAACCGTGTGAAGTGGGCGGTGGCCGCGTTTGCGACGGTGGGGCTTGGTGCGGTCTACGTGCCGATGTACGAATCGCAGCTCGCCAAGGACTGGGAGTTCATCCTGAAGGACTGCGAGGCGAACCTGCTGATCGTGGCGAACGACGCGATCTATCAGAAAGTCAAGGACTACCCCGCGAGCATCCCATCGCTCAAGGCGGTGGTGGTGATGGACGCACCGAAGGGAGAGGACCGGTCCTTCGACGGGTGGATAGAGAAGGGCTTGGCGAAGCCGCTGGCTCCCATCAAGCCGGACAAGGACGACATCGCGTTCTTGATCTACACATCGGGGACGACGGGCAATCCGAAGGGGGTGCGACTGTCGCACGAGAACATCGCCTCGAACGTGTCGGCGGTGCATGAGATATTCGACATCCAGCAAGAAGACCGGACGCTCTCCTTCCTGCCCTGGGCGCACTCGTTCGGTCTGACCGCGGAGTTGCACATGATCCTGTCGATGGGCGGGAGCATGGCGCTCAACACGTCGGTCGACCAGCTTGTGGCGGAGATGCCGGAGGTGCGTCCCACGGTGCTCGTTGCGGTTCCGCGCATCTTCAATCGCATCTACGACGGCGTGCAGAAGCAGATGGCGAGCAAGCCGGCGCCGATCCAGAAGCTCTTCCGGGCGGGCCTGCGGCTGGCCGCGAAGCAGCGTGATGGGCAGCCGTTGAGCTTCCTCGAGGGGGTCACCTACTCGCTGGCGAACAAGCTGGTCTTTGCCAAGGTCCGTGAGAAATTTGGAGGGCGGTTGCGCTACGCGATCTCGGGTGGTGCTGCACTCTCCAAAGACGTCGCGGAGTTCATCGACAGCCTGGGCATCACGGTGTACGAGGGATATGGTCTCACGGAGACGAGCCCGATCTTGACGGCGAACCGGCCGGGGCACCGCAAGCTTGGAAGCGTCGGCAAGGTCATTCCGGGTTGCCGGGTGGTCATCGACCGGGAAGCCACGGGCGACGCCGTGCATGGTGAGATCGTGGGATATGGGCCGAACATCATGAAGGGCTACCACAATCGTCCGGAGGAGAACGCGGCCGTGCTGATGTCGGACGGCGGTTTTCGTACTGGCGACATGGGCTACCTGGACGATGACGGCTTTCTGTTCATCACGGGCCGGATCAAGGAGCAGTACAAGCTCGAAAACGGCAAGTACGTGGTGCCCGTGCCGTTGGAGGAGGCAATCAAGCTGTCGATGTTCATCGCCAACGTCTACGTGCATGGCGCCAACAAGCCCTACAACGTAGCGCTGGTGGTACCCGACTTCGACATGCTCAAGGCGTGGGCCAAGGGCGAGGGCATCGATGCGGGGGATCCGGATGTGCTGGTCAAAGATCCGAAAGTGATCGCAAAGATCAAGGCGGAGATTGGGGAGGCGAGCAAAGGCTTCAAGGGCTACGAGCGAATCGAGAAGTTCGCGTTGATCACCGAGGACTTCACGACGGCGAACGGAATGCTGACGCCGTCGTTGAAGCTGAAGCGTCGCGCGGTCGTTGCCAAGTACGACGCCCTCATCGAGTCGCTGTACGCCAAGGCGTGATCGCCCCAAGGCCGTGCGTTGGCCGTCGAGTCATGCGACGACGGTGCAGCGGGCGGCGGCGCTTCGGACAGAGCAGGTTGCAAGCTAGCGTCAGCGCGATCCAGGGCCGTGAGACGAGAGGGAGCGTTTTTCGGCGGATCTGCGTGTGATCCTGGTCGTGATCGTGAGCGATGGCTGGCGCGATGGGCCATCCGAAGCACCGTTGCACGCGATGTCCTGGAAGTGTGGACTTCGCCGATCGGGACGAGCGGCGGCAAGGCACGGCATGGTTGGGATGGCGACCGTGGGGGGAGTTCAGGGCTCCCGGAGCGGGAGACCATCATGCGGAAACGACGTGCGATGCGTGCGCGCGGTGACGCGGGACTTGCTCGCCACAGCGAGCAGCGCTGGTTATCAGCGTTGGGGCACGGTGACCGCGATGGCGGGTGGTGAGTTGCCGACGCGCTGCCAGATCTCGATGGTGTCGCCTGGCACGGCGGGGATATGGAGAACGAAGATGCCGTCGGCGTTCGCGGTACCAACGACGCCGGAGTTGGTGCGGTGGTTGAAGGCGGCGACGATGGCGAAGGGTTCGACGGCGTGCTTGGGTCCGCTGATCACGGCGTATTCGCCTTCGCGGGTGACCTCGACCTGGTCCGAGGGTGGTGGGAGGGGAAGGGTTGGCGAGTTGCAGCTTACGGGCAGGGCGGTGAGGGCGAGGGCGGCGAAGAGGGCGCGGGGGGTCATGGGCTGCCTTGGTGGAGCGTAGCACGTCGCATGCCCGCTCCATGGCGCCCAGATTCTGCTTCGCACCGCCATGCAAGCAAACCCTGGTTGCACATTCGCCAACCAGATTGGCTCCCGATGAGGTGGCGGTCATCGCGGGAAGGTGGTAGGGGGCGGAGGCGTTTCCGATCCCGGTGTCTGCGTCTTCATGATCCGTCCTGTTCCGCGCGATCCTCGTTGGAAACCCATCCCGTGGGCGGTGCTGCTTGCGGTCGGGGTGGCCCTTGGCCTTGGGAACCAGGTCCAATCGGCAGCCGACACGCGGAGCGCGCTCGCCTCTGCTCTGACTCGAACCGGGTTGCAGGTGACGGCCGATGACGTCGTGCTGCTCGATCCGCCATCGGCGTTCGGGCAATCGCGTGCGTTGGTCCGGGCATGGCATCCGGGAGAGCCTGCGGACGTCTATCTGGCGCGGGGGCGGTTCTTGCCGGGGGGTGTCGTGCTGGGCGACGTGACCCTGTACGACATCACGGCGACTCCGTTGGCCGATGAGGGCAAGCCGCAGGTCGTGCATGGCCGAGCCGTTCTGACGGTGCGGGAGGGAGGGCAGGACGTCGGCATCCGGCTGCTGGACCTCCGTGGCGAGTTGCCCCTAGCGGGCGAATGGACATGGCTTGCGCGCACGCAAAACGCGTTGACGAACTTGCAGCAGACCGGACAGACCGCAGGCGTGGAGAGCCTGTTCTGGGCGATTGACCCACCGTCGTCGGCGGCGGTAGACCTGGGCGACGACGGCTGGGTGCATGTGACGATGGATGGGTGCACCGCGCGCCTTCCGCCAACGGGGGGCGATGCCGTCGGGACGTGCTCGTCGCTCGCGTATCGGCCTGCGCAGAAAGCTCGGCCAGGCAACCTCGTGACGTGGGCGGTCGACCGGGTGCGTGCGTTTCCATGGTTTGGCGACGAGCGGATGCAGCTTGTGAAGGCGGTTGCGTTCGACGTGATGGACCTCGTCAAGCGCACGCAGGCGTCGGTTCTGGGTGACGACAGTGCCGCGGAGATTGCGCAGGATCTTGGCGACCTGGCGACGCGCAATCCGCCCTCGGCCTTCACCGACCCGGAGACGGGGTGGCCGCCGCCGCCGATGGAACCGTTCCTCCGAACGCCGCTGGAGGGCGAGGGGCAGTGGATAGCGCTGGAGAACGACCCGTTCATCCAGACCGCGCCTGGTCTTCCGCCGGTCTTCGTCACCTCGTACATCCGGACCGACCGGGAGCGCAGCTACACACGGATCTACGTGACGATGTGGGATCCGCGGGTGGTGGAGCTGCACATGATGGCGGGCTCGGTGGAGCCGAAGGGCGCGACGGGGGAGGCGGGACCGGGGCTCATCCCGCGCACGCCGGAGACGATGAAGCGCCTGGTCGGCGCGTGCAACGGTGGTTTTCAGGCGTTGCACGGCGAGTTCGGCATGATGGGCGACGGGGTCATCTACCTGCCTCCCAAGCCGTTCGCCGCGACGGTCACGCAGATGCAGGACGGCTCGACAGGTTTCGGGAGCTGGCCGAAGGACACGATGATCCCGCCGGAGGTCCGGTCTTATCGTCAGAACCTGACCGTGCTGGTGTTGGACGGGAAGATCAATCCGTACAAGCGGGGCTGGTGGGGAGGGACGCCGCCGGACTGGGAGGACCGGGTACACAGCACGCGCAGCGGGATCTGCCTCACGAAGGAGGGGTTCATCGCCTTTTTCTACGGCAACGAGATCGACGTGATGCCGTTGGCGCAGGCGATGGTTCAGGCGCGGTGCTCCTATGGGATGCATCTCGACATGAATCCGGGGCACACGGGCCTAGAGTTCTACAAGGTCGCGCCCACCGGAACGCTGCCGGAGTTAGGACGGCCGCTCGACAAGAAGTGGGAAGCAGAGGGACCGGTCGAGCAGATGGAGGGCTGGACCTTCCGGGCTCGACGCATGGTGCGTTTCATGGGGCTGATGAACTTCCCGAGATACATTCAGCGCGAGGCCCGTGACTTCTTCTACATGACGTTGCGGCCGCTGCTACCTGGCGAGGATCTCGCGCCGGTCATCGATCCGCCGCTGGCCGACGAGGGCAAGTGGCGCACGAAGGGTTTGCCGCAGCACGGCTTTCCGTTTGCCGTGGTGACAACCACGTACCGACCCGATGCGGCGCGTCCTGGTGCGGAGGTTTTTCTGCTCAAGGTCGACCCGCGCATGGTGGCGGTACGCGCCGAGCCCGCCAAGCCGAAGGGACCGACGGTGGTATCGTTCCTGAACTCGCCGGTCGAGCCGGGGAAGCCGACGCTATGGATGTCGCCTCGGGCGTTCAGCATTGGTCCCGCAGCGCCTGGCGCCGTGGCGCTGGTATCTGGCGTGGACCCCGGGGCAGCGGAGGCAACCGATGCGGTCGCCGCAGTGGGCGTGCAAGACGACGAGGGGATGCTGGTCTACGCCGAGGTTCGGAAAGACCGTCGACCTGGCGCGGACGCGGCGATGCTGACATCGCTGCTGGACAAGCTTGGATGCAGTGCGAAGCTGATCTTGACGCACCCATGGGTGCCTGACTTCGAGGGCGCGCCGGCGGCCCACGGCAGGGTGGTTGAGCTGTCGCGAATCGACGGTCCGGGCGGGCGCCGCGTGTTCCAGGACACGCCCATTGTGGAGCCGGACGAATGGGTTCCGCTGCAGGCGCGAAGGATTCGCTACTTCAAGAAGCCCAGGCACGCGTCGACCGACCCGGCTGACGACGCCACGCAGTGACAGCTCGACCGTCCAAATCCTCCAACGCTGCACCGGTCCAAGGATGAGATCCCCCCGTTGACGCTGCTTGCAGTTGCGCGGTACAAGCTGTCACTCGTTCGTGGCTGGATCCGTCGGGAGTTTGTTGGTGAGTCGTCCGCAAGCCTTTGGAGCCTACGATCTGCTCGCGCGCATCAACGTGGGCGGCATGGCGGAGGTTTTCCGGGCCTTGCATCGCGACTCCGGTCGCACGGTGGCCATCAAGCGCATCCTGCCATCGATCGCGGAGGACGAGGAGTTCATCTCGATGTTCCGCGACGAGGCGACGATCGCGAGCCGCCTCGACCACCCGAACATCGCGAAGATCTTCGACATCGGCAAGGTCGATGCGAGCTACTACATCGCGCTCGAGCATGTCGATGGCAAGGACATGCGGACGATCACGGACAACGCCGTTCGCCGTCGTGTGCGGCTCCCGTTGGAGTTCGTCTTGTACGTGATGCTCCGACTCTGCGAGGGCCTCGAATACGCGCATCTGCGGCAGGACGCGCAGGGCCGTCCCATGGGCCTGGTGCATCGCGATGTGAGCCCGCAGAACATCCTGGTGTCGATGGCGGGCGACGTGAAGCTGATCGACTTTGGGATCGCGAAGGCCGCGGGCAAGCTGGCGCGCACCCAGGTGGGTTCGATCAAGGGCAAGTTCGGCTACATGTCACCGGAGCAGGTGCGCGGGTTGCCGGTCGATCGGCGATCGGACATCTTTTCGGCCGGCATCTGCCTTTGGGAGTTCCTGACGCTTCAGCGTCTGTTTCATGGCGACAACGAGATCGTCGTGATGGAGCGGATCCGCAATGCGGACATTGCTCCCCCCACCGAAGTGGTGGACGGCGTGCCTGCGGAGCTGGAACGGATTGTGATGCGCGCGCTGGCAAGGGACGCGGACGAACGGTACAATTCGGCATCAGCTCTACACGCAGATCTCAGCGCCTACGCACAAGCAGCAGGATTGGTCGCTGGCCGCGACCGGGTCGCGGACTATATGCGGCGGACGTTCATCGACGACGCGGCGATGTCGCCTGCGTCGCTTCAGGAGGCCCACGTCATGGCGGAAAACAAGGGCGGATCTGACCTCGACGTCTTCGAGGGATTGGCACGGAAACCTCAAGCACGTCCGGTCAGCGCAGCACCCGCTCCACCAGCTCCCATGCCGGCACCGGGGCGCGGCGGTCCGCCGCCCCCACGAGCGCGCACCCTGATGGGCATGGCGCCTCTGCCTCCGTCGGCACCGGGGTCAGCGCCTGCTCCAGGCGGCCGCATGCCGGTACCGAGTGCACCCGGGCTGCCTCCGCCGCCCACCCGTCGTTCCGGCGTGCTGCCTGCGGTATCCGCCCCACCGCCCCGCAGCAGCGTCCCACCTCCCCCACGAGCACCGATGCCATCCGGATCCGGGGCGCTTCCGCCGGTTTCGGCCCCTCCCGCTGCTTCTGCGAGCCCCCCCGCCGCCGCTCAACCCGCTGCGGTGGACATGGACTGGGACGACGAAAACGAGAAGACGGCGGTCTATGACAAGCAGTCGTCCGAAGACGTAGCGCAGGCCGTGATGCGTCCCCTCCCCGCTGCGGGGACGCCTGCGCCGCCTCCCACGTCATCGGCTGCGGCGGCGCTGCTTGCCAAGTCGGGCAATGTCGCGCCGCCCATGCCGCGCCCAGCGTCGCTCCCCCCCGGCGCGCCGGTACCGGGCCCGGCTGCCGCAGGCGATGCGGTTGCGCCTGCGCCGGTCGCGCAGGCCGAACCCACCATGCTGTCCGAGCCGCGCAAGTCCGGCAGCAAGATGGGGATGCTCATCGCCGCGGTGCTCGCGCTCGTCGTCGTGGGGGCGCTCGCTGCCGTGGGCATCGTCTTCCTTCGTCCTGGTACCGGCACCCTCAAGGTCTACGTCGCCGGGCCTGGCGGCAGCGACGTCAAGCAAGTGAAGGTGTACGTCGACGGCAACCAGGTTTGCGAGTCATCGCCCTGCACGGTGTCGAACTTGACACCCGGTATTCACGACGTGAAGGCGACGGCAGAAGGCTATCAGCCGACTGCTCCTAAGGGTGTCGAGGTTGCGAAGGGCGAACAGTCGAAGGTCGATCTGGAGCTGCGCGTGGCATCCGCGGGAACCGGTTTCAAGATCGCGAGTCCGCAGCCAGGCGTGAAGTTGTTTGTGGACGGCAAGGAGATCGGTCCTCTGCCCCAGACGCTGACGGATCTCACGCCGGGCGAGCACAAGATCAAGCTTGACGCAGGCGATCGCTACAAGGTCGAAGAGCGCACGGTCAACGTGGTTCCCGACAAGCTCGAGGATCTTGGCGAGGTAAAGCTCCAGGTTGCGAAGGGCAAGGCCACGCTCGAGCTGGTCACACGCGGGGCCCGGATCCTGCTGGTGCCGTCCACCGGCGAGAAGCGCCAGATCGACGAGCGCATGTTCCGCAACAACCAGCTATCGATCGACATCGACACGTCGAAGGAGTGGCGGATTGAGGCCAGCAAGGCGGGGTATGACGACTTGCGGCTGCCGATTTCGTTCAGCGACGGCGAGGCGGAGAAGACGTTCCGCATCGAGCTGCGAGAGACGGGGAAGGCGACGGCGGAGAATCCGGCGCCTACCACGCCGGGCGCGGCGTTGACGGCCGGTCCCGGCGCTGGACCTGCCGCGCCGCCACCGGACAAGACAACCGCCCCTCCGGCCGGTGGTGGTCCGGCCAAGCTGAACATCAATTCGATTCCGCCCTCCGCGGTGCTGGTCGATGGCCGTCCGGTGGGCCGTACCCCGCGATCCGGCGTGCAGGTCAGTCCTGGCACGCACACCATCACGTTCATCCACCCCGAGAAGGGACGCAAGTCCACGAGCGTGACCGTTGGGCCCGGCGAAACCAAGGGCGTGGGTGTCCGCTTCTGACGACGCGGCGGTCCTCCGGCGCGAACAACACCAACCTCCCCCTTCCCTCTTACGCCAGCGCGTGTCGCGCAAGGGCCGGGGCACGTAGCTATCGCGTCACGCCCAGCACATCATCGGCCCACGTCTGCCAATCTCGAGCGCACGGGCTGGCCGTGGAACGGGCGCCGAACTGGAAGCCGGCACACTTCCAGGTATCGACAGGCGGGCCGATCAGGCTGATGGTGGTCCGCGCGACGAAGGGCAAGTCGGTTCGCCAGGTTTCTTCGAGCTTGCGGGTGACCAGCAGCCGCTGCGATTCCACCCGGTTGCCGAGAAGAACGCGCAGGCGCGCCTCAATCTGATCGCGCGTGTCGGGATCATCGGTGATCGCGTAGGCCTTCTCGAGCATGTGGATGGCGGCCTCGTTCTCGCCGTTGTGGACCAGGAAGCGCACCGCGGCCAGGGACTTGTAGACCGTGTTCTCGTCGGAGCCGCCCAGGTCGGTCAGCCGCGACAAGGCGACCGCGCCGTCGTGGCGCCACTGCTCCTGCTCCTCGGTCGTGGGCAAGATGCTGGGCGCGACGAACGCAAGAAACTGCCCATAATCGAGCCACAGCTCCGCATCGAGCGGAAAGCGCTGCAGTCCGATCTCCATCAACCGTCGCGCGTGCCGCACGTTCTCCACCTTGTTCGGATCGTTGCTCTGGAAGGCCACGATGGTGTCGACGAGTCGATAGGGGTCGCGAAACGTCGGGTCCAATGTGCTGATACCGTCCATGTACTGGACGACATAATCGAAGGGGCGGCGCTCGCGCATGCGCAGGCCCTGGGTGACCATGACGTGGGCCCACAGCAGGTCGGCGAGCGCGGATCGATAGCCCATGGACACCTGGGGAAGCACATGGGCGGGAGGCAAGGCGTAGCTGTCGGACGTCTCGGCGACAGCTTCGACGCCAGCGACGGCCTTGGGACGGGCGACGGCGATGAGCGCGGCGGCCCCGGCGACAACGAGGATCTCCACGATGGGAGCGGGCTTCATGCGCCTCCTCTTCGCAGCGAATCGCAAAGGGGGAGAAGGGACGAGACGAAGGGCATGCTCGGGCAGGTCATTCTATCTCTCTATGCACGTGCATCTCGGGGAGCACGACAGCGGGCTGGCCTGGACGCCGCTCGCCATCGAGCTCGAACGCGGAGGTGATGCCGTCACCGTTGAGGTCACCGTGAGCACGTGCTGTGAACCAGACGCGTGCCGGATCGTTGGCGACGTCGAACGCGAACGAGAAGCGATGTGCGTGTTGCTTGGAGAAGCCGAGCACCTTCCAGGTGGGGTGTTCCCAGGTGCCGGGAGGATCGACCACCGCGACACCATGGGGCACCTCGGGCGGCGTGAGCGGCGCCGAGGATGGAAACGATGCCGCCAGTTCCCTTCCGTTTGCATAGGCAACAGCGCTTTCGGAGATGGCGACGATGCCGTCGGTCGCCTCGACGAACCGAGAGCCTTGCAGCTCGCGCAGGAATGTAGGCAGCGACGACGCGGCGACGGTTGCCCCCACGGATATGAGCAGCGCAATCTGAACGGGGCTCATCGACCGCATGAGCGTGGCGTACGTCGCTGGCCGGGCTTCGTCAAGCAGAGGGCATACTCCGCCTCGACAAGGGCCACCCCCGCCGCGAACCCATGCGATAGACTGCGCTCATGCCGAACGACCATGCCGACTTGCTCACGCGCGCGGAGCGGTACGGGATCATCTTGGCGGCGATCGCGGCCACCGTGGGCCTGGTGACGGCGATCAACGTGGTGGATTACTTGCCGACGCACGACGGACCGCAGCACGTGCTCATGTCGCACATCGACAATCACTACAGCGATCCCGGCTCGGTGTATCCCGACTACTACTACCCGTCGCAGGCGCTGGTGGCGCGCGGGTTCTCGCTGGTGTTCTCGCCGCTGGAAAACGCGTTCGGGTGGCGGCTGGCGCACCAGATCACGCTCTCTTTCATCGTGGTGGTGTGGGCCTGGGGCGTGATGGCTTTCGTCAATGGGGTCGAACCTCGCCGGCGGCTGGTGGGGCTGGTGGGGTTCGCGTCAGCGATCCAATGGTCGCTCTACATGGGGTTCTTCTCGTACCTGCTTTCGACGGGCCTTGGGTTCTTCATCCTCGCGATTGCGTTCCGCCACAAGGCATGGGGATGGAGCACCAGGTTGATCGTGGGCACATTGCTCGCGGGGCAAGCGGTCTGCCATGTGTTCGGAGCGGAGGCGGTGGGGCTTGTGCTGATCATTTTGGTGCTGGTGCGCACTCCCTGGCGTAGCTGGCCGAAGGAGCTCGGGCTGCTGGCAGCGATGGGGGTTCCGACGATGTACTTGGCAGCGTACGCGGCCGGCCTGGTCGGTGCATCGCGGCCGATGCCCCATTTCGCGCAGGCGTGGGCATGGCTCCCTTGGCCCGAGAAGTTCGAGGCGCTGGGGAGCGCATTCACGGCTGGCCCTTGGTGGCGAGCTTTTCCTCCCCTGGTGCTCGCGACCGCCGGGCTCGGTTTCGGGGTGCACCGGACGCTGCGCAAGCGCGCCACGCCGGAGGAGAAGGCGTTGATGATTTCGAGCGCGCTTTTTCTGCTCGCGGCGATCGCCTTCCCGCTGAACATGCCGACGTGGGAGTTCATCTCGCCACGCTTCACACCGCTCGGAGTGGTCCTCGCACTCCCCCTGCTGCCGGTCGAGATGGTGACCATGCCGCGTGTTCGCGCGATCGCACTTGCGGCAGCGACGGTTCTGGTCGGCAGCTCGATCGCGTGGGCGGGCGGGCAGAACCGGGCGCTTGCGAGGGCATGCGGGCCTGCGCTGGCGGGGCTGGACGCGCCCATCACGCGCAAGGGGCCGAGGTTGCCGCTCGTTCTCGACACGGGATGCAACCGATTCTCGGAGCCAGCATATCCCCTTCCCCACTTCGAGCCGGCGCTGAACCTCGGCGCGCTGTACGGCGTGCAGCAGGGAGGCATCGTTCCGTACACGTTCGCCGGCGTTCCGCAGATGCACAGCGTCGTCTTCCATCCCAAAGGGATGGAGAAGTTTCCGTTCGTGCCCGATCGGCACCAGTACTGGGGGCTGCTCATCACCACCGAGCCGCGCGACGCGCCAAGGCTCCGGGCCGTCGTGCTGACAGGCCTGGCAGCCGCGGCCGCGCGATTCGAAGACCTGATTTTCTATGGGTCGGACGAGGATCGGGCCGTCATCGAGGAGCGGGGATGGGACACGGACTGGTCGAGCCGAAACCTGTGGATCGCGAGGTATCGCGGGTGTCCCACGCAGGTGCAGGTGCTGGTGTCGGGGCCGCAAACCGAGCCGCTGCTCCTGGAATGGGGCTGGACGCCTGACAACCAGGCGTTTCGGAAGGACGTGGTGGACGCCAACACGGCTCCCTCGGGCGGGGTCATCGGAGCGAAGTGGGAGGCTGCCGGCTGCGGACCCGCTTGGGTACGAGTGGGGTTCGATGTCGATGGCAGCAAGACGTGGAGCGAACGCGGCGGCCATTGTGAGGGTGCTGGCTCCGATGGCCGTGTCGCGTACAACGCCTCGCGGGGATCGCGACTGACCACCGTACGCTGCACACTGGTCCGACCGTGACGGGTTCCATGGGATTTGCGACGTCGCGACGAAGCGCTTGCGCCACGCCGCAGTCGTTGTGACATCCGTTGCTGGGCAAGCCCGCATCCGTCCAGGTCTTCGACCCGGACGTCTGGCGGACACATCGAGGTGGGAGCGTACGTGTGGCGGCGCGGGTCGTTGCAGGACCGGGATCCGTTCTCGTGGACGGCTGAGCGGCCGCACGGTTGTTGGCCCGCGGTGTCGTTCGTGCTCTGCGCCATCTGGCAGCGTCGCATGCCCGGAAGAAACCGTGACTCGTGGTTGCGCTGGCGCTACGCGCAAGAATCGAGACGGTGGGACACGACGAAGCGGGCGGTCAGGTGCGTGGGCTTGCAGGGGAGCGAGGAATCGAGGTTCCGCCGCTGGGATGTTCGCTTGGGGTCATTCCTCGGGCGTGATGGCTTCGAAGGTAGGCGCGACGGTGACGACGATGCCGCCGGAGCTTGCCTGCTGAATCTTACCGGAAAGCCTGAAGGTGGACAGTTTACCGTCACCGTTGAGGTCCCCGAAAGCCAACGCGGTGAACTGCTCACCCACAGCGCCGCTTCCGCCGCCTGCGGGCGCAACATAGTTATACATGTAGTACTGCGGATCGCGCATGGAGAACTTGAGGCATTCCCAGCCGGCCGCATTCCACTCGCCCGGGCTGGACTGGTACTTCTTGCCCCTGATTGCTCCCTCGGAAGAGGGGACCATGGCAGCCGCGGGAGGGCAGAGTCTGTGCGTGATCCCGGTGGTCGTGCCGAGGGGGAGGACGGTCGGGTCCATGCGCTCTCCCTCATAGGCCGCGGCAGCATCCTTGGCCATACGGCCAATGCCTTCCTTGGCCTCAGCGGTCTTGGCGTTGAGCAGGTACTTGCGGACGCCATAGATGGCGAGCGCGGCGAGGACGCCGATGATCGCGACGACGATCATCAACTCGACGAGGGTGAATCCACGATTGGCAATCCGCTTGAACGTACGCATGACAGAATCCTCCTTGGGCGCTACGCGCCCGATGATTGGCCCGTCCGGCGAAGGCCGGCGGCTGGTTCCCGTGCTCGGGGGTTCCGAACGAGCTCCCCGCGCCGAGCCGCGGGGCTCCCAAGCCAAGCTACTTCCCGTCTCCCTCGCAGTAGATATCCGTCGTGAAGGAGCTGCCCATGCAAATCGTGTAGGGGTTACCCGGCCCGTCGCCGTCGAGATCCGCCTTGGCCTGGATGAGATACCAGGGCTCGACGGCGTTGCCGAAGCTCGGTGGGTTGGCGATTTCAATCCCGTCGGTCTTCACGGCGCCAGGGTTACCGGCGATCGCGGCGTATACGAAATACACCGGCCCGGCGACCGCAACATTGAGCCTCCTCCAGTTCGCAGCAACCGCATCGGTCCCACCGCCCCACTGCTGTTTCTGCGCCGGCAACGGCGAAGCGGACGGATAGTAGGTGTTCAATTTGCCCGACACATCGAGATACGTCAAAGTCTCGGCTCGATAGGCCTCTTCGGCGGCCTTGATGCCGTTGATCATGTTCGGGCCTTCGGACGCCTTGGCGGCGTTGACGTACTTGCGATAGCCGACCGCGGCGATCGTGGCGAGGATGCCGACGATGACGACGACGGCCATCAGCTCGGCCAGCGTGAAGCCTCTCGCCTGGTAGCGGGAGGGTCGCAGCAAGGGAGAAGCCGTCGGTGCCATGATTCGACCCGGTTCAAGCACGCTTCGTGCCGTTTGGACAACGAACCGCAGGATCGCAGAAACCGTCGGCAAGTGGCAACTTCGCGGGAACTGATGACGCATCGCATGCTCGTTCGTGGTGACAATTTTTGTCAGTTGTCGAGCCAGGGCTGACGGTTTCCGTCACGCGCCTGCGCCCCTGCCTGAACCATCCTCGCCCTGGCCCTCCAGCCCGTCGCCCGACTCCGGACCGTCGTCTCCGACGTCGATTCCCAGCTTGGCTACCCGGTAGCGAAAGGAGCGGAGCGAGATCCCGAGGAGCTTGGCCGCGACACTGCGGACCGAACCGGCACGTTCGAGCGCCTGCAGAATCAGCCGCCGCTCCGCCTGCGCCAACACGTCGTCGATCTGGCACCCGTTGTCCGGCAAGACGAAGGTATCGACGAGACTCGGAGGCGCTTGCGTTGCGGCCAGCCCCGCAGGCAGGTCGGCGACGGTCAACGTCGGTCCTTCGGCAAGCGCCACGGCGCGCTCGATGATGTTCTCCAGCTCTCGGACGTTGCCCGGGAACGAGTGGGCCTCCAGGATCCTGTATGCGTCGTGGGTGATGCCCCGCACCGGCTTGCCGTGCTCGACGGCGAACCGGCGGAGGAAGGCGTCGATGAGGGCGGGAAGATCTTCCTTGCGGTCGCGCAGGGGGGGCAGGTCGATCCGGATCACGTTGAGACGGTAGTACAGGTCGGTGCGAAACCTGCCTTGCGCGACCTGGGCTTCGATATCGACGTTGGTCGCGGCGATCACGCGCACGTCGATGTCGGTCTCGACCGTGCTGCCCACCGAGCGGACCTTGCGTTCCTGCAGCACGCGGAGCAGCTTGACCTGCAGCGACATGGGCAGCTCGCCGATTTCGTCGAGGAGCAGCGTGCCTCCGTGGGCAGTGCGCAGCACGCCGGGGTTGCGCTGGGCAGCGCCTGTGAAGGCGCCTTTCTCGTGACCGAACAGCTCGCTTTCCATCAGCGGTTCGGGCAGGGCGGCGCAGTTGAGGACCATGAAGGGGCCGGCGGAGCGATCGCTCTTGTCGTGGAGCATTCGGGCGATGCGCTCCTTACCGGTGCCGCTGCCGCCGGTGATGAGCACGGTCGTGCGCGTAGGCGCGACCTTGTCGACCACCTCGAGCACTCGGCGCATGGCAGGGCTGTTTGCGACCCAGGTCGCAGGAACCCGGGAGCGATTGACGCGTGCGCGGAGCTGCTCGTTCTCCGCCAGGATCGTGGCCTTTTCGTGGGCCTTCTGCACGCGCTCGACGACTTCCCGCAAGCTGGGAAACGGCTTGGAGACAAAATCGTAGGCACCTCGCTTCATCGCGTCGTACGCATGCTCGTGATAGGCCGTCATCACGATGACCTCGGTCGCGTTGCTGCGTCGCTTCGCTGCCTCCATCACCATGAAGCCGTCACCGTCTGGCATGCGCAGGTCGGTGAGCACCACCGGAAAGGGCGGATCGGCAGCCCGTATCAGCTCTGTCGCGGTCACGCAGCCCGCGGCGGTCACCACCTCATACGATTCCCTGCGGAACAGCATCGATAACGTCTCGCGCATGGCGGGTTCGTCGTCGACCACCAAGACTCGCCGCGGCGCAAGGGTGACCGGGTCGGCCATGTTGCTATTCCTACCACGATACGGGATGAAGGATCGACAGCGTGAAGTGACTCGCAAAGCAGGAGGGGTCGCGTCGCGACCGCCGCGGGCTATGATACGGACATGCGTGGTTGGAAGCCCTTGCCTATGCTGGCGCTGCTGCTGGCGGCTTGCACTGCATCGGACAAGGCGCAGCAGGCCGAACCGCACGACGCCGCGATCGGCGATTCGCCCGCGCCAGGCACGGCCACGGCCGTGACGTTTGACGACAGCGGGACCGTGACGCTGTCCCCAGGGGAGCATCGGGAGATCCGGCTCACGGTGGATCCTCCCGGACCGCACACCGTGCAGCTTGCGCTTCTGGGCATGTCGCTCGACGCGTCGCTCGACGTCGCGAACCTGGTCACGGACGATGACGGTCGAGGTGCGGTGCACCTGACGGCCCCACGATCGGCGACCACGTTTCGGATTCGGGCGACGGCAGACGACGGCCCCTTCGACGAGCTCGTGATTTCGGTCAGCGCGGACGGGTTCGCGGTGGTGCTAGTTCGGCCAACGGGATATCAGGGGCGGCGCCGTACGCCCGAGTGGACGGCGTCGGCCGTGACACGAACGACGTGTGCGGCTTTGCCAGGCGTGCCGCCGGAAGATGGCCCGATCGCCGCCTCTGCACCTGACGGAACCGACGTCAGGCTCGGGGACTTGCCGGTCGGGCCGAGCCTCGCGATCACCCTGCGTGCCGGCAAGTCGGTCGGCGGCTGCCGAGACCTGGCCGACCTGGCCGCGGGCGAAGTGCGGCAGGTGGAGGTCTCAGTCACCGACAGTCCCGTAGACCTGGCTTCCACCGATCTCTCCATCGACATGCGGATCGGCTCCGACATCGACGTCTGGAGGCAAGCGCTCGCCGCGGACAGGACGGCGTTCGCGGAGACCCTGCTACCGGCGGACAAGAGCGTGGCGGCGACGCTGCTCGACCAGATGCAAACGCTGGCCGCGGACCCGGCGTCGTTTGCGACCCACCGGGCCGCCGGTGAGTGGGACCAGCTTCTCGGCGCTTATCTCGACGCTACCGGCGTGGATCTTCGCGAACAAGTGGGCGTGTGGATCGACGATGGGCTCGCGACGACGCTGGGCGGCGAGCTGTTGACGGGACGCATCACCGCGCTGGGAGTCGATCGAGCCCTGCTTGCACCAGTCCGGTTCGGCGGTCTGGATGCGTCCGAAGCCAGCGTGCCTTCCGAGGCAGTCGTGTCGTGGCAGCTCGGATCGAAGGATGCGCTGCAGGCAGGCGGCAGCCTGTACTGGTTCCCGAGCCGACTGATGGCAAGCGCTGCCTCGATGGGTGCGAACGCCGCAACGTTCCACTTCCAGGACGCGCAATCCGGTTTGTCCGCTGGTTTCGGGTGCGGCTCCATCGGCGACACGCTCGCGACGATCATGCCCCTGCCCTCCTCGTGCGACAGCGACTGCATGGCCTGGCTGTGCGAGACTGCCGTGGCAGCGCTCTGGGCGCGGGCCCGGGATGCCTCCGCATCCAAGCTGCAGGTCGCGACGATCGCGTTCACCCTCTCGGCCACGGCGGACATCTCACCAGAGGCGGTGATCTCCGGGTTCGACGGAGCCTGGGCCGGCACCTACTCGCAGGGTGGTGATGCGGTGGCGCTCAAAGGAACCGTAGCCGCGACGTCTCTGCGGTAGGGGCCGAACACGACGATGAAGGTCGCGCGAAGCACCATCGACGCTGCTCTGGGGGCCGTACTGACGACCATCAGCGCAGCGATCGTCGTGTGGGGTGTGGTTCCAGCCGTTCCCACGCTGCCGCCGAGCGAGGCGCCAGCAAGCGCAAGGATCGCCGAAGGTCGCACGCCTGCGCCCGTAGCAGGTGAGAAGCATGCCGCGGAGCCCACGGTTGAACGCGTGGGGTCGGATCTCGACACGGACGACTCGATGCCCGCATCAGCCCTGGAAACCGCAAGCTATACGATCCGGGCACGTCTCGACCCGGTCGCGCACACGGTCGACGCCCAGGGCGAGATCGCATGGACGAACCGGTCCACGGCCTCGGTGCAGACGCTGTTCGTGCATGCGTATCTGAATGCGTTCAAAGACGAGGGGTCAACGTTCTTGACGTCGCGGCTGCGTGGGGGACGGGGCAGCGGCGCGCTCCGACACCCGGGCGGGCTGCTGGTTCGGGCCTTCGTCATTCGGGAGCTGGGATCGTCGAACCTGTGGCCGCTGGCGAAGAGCGCGGACGAAGGCAACCCGTACGATCAGACGGATCTGGCGATCGATCTGCCGCGTGCGATCACGCCTGGTGAGACGATTCACGTCGACATGGAGTTCGAGGCGCTGCTGCCGCAGGTGGTGGAACGCACGGGCTACTTCGACACCTTTCACATGGTGGCGCAGTGGTTCCCGAAGATAGCGCGACTCGAACCCGACGGAACGTTCGCGCATTTCCCGTACCGGCACCTGTCCGAGTTCTACGCCGACTTCGGCTCGTATGACGTTACGGTCGACGTGCCGGAGGGATTCCGTGTCGGTGCGGTGGGGCGTCGGGTTGAGGAGCGGACGAGTGCAGGGCGATACGTGAGCCGGTACGTACAACGCAACATCCACGACTTCGCGTTCGCTGCCTACGATCGATTCGAGGAGGTCAGCGCTACCGACAACGGGATCGCGCTTCGTTGTCTCGTGCCTCGCGGCTACGAGGCGGTGGGGCGGCAGGAGCTGGATGCCGCGATATTCGGATTGCGAACGTTCGGCAGACTCTACGGCGCGTACCCGTATGAAACGCTGACCATCGTGCACCCACCGCCGGGGGCGGAGGAAGCAGGCGGCATGGAGTACCCCACGCTCATCACGACCGGTGGGCCGTGGTATGCGTCGGCACACACGGGGCTCATCCGCAGCTTGACGCTGCACGAGCTGGCTCACCAGTACTTCTACGGGCTTGTGGCGACCGACGAGCAACGGTGGCCGTTCCTCGATGAGGGGCTAGCGACCTTTGCGGAGGTGGAGGCTCTCGATGCCGGATGGGGCGAAGCGGCGCTTTGGTCGGCGGGCTGGTCGACAGGGGGAACGGATGCGCTGCTGAGGTATCTGGGGCTTCCTTCAGGGCACGACGACATCATCGCGCAGCCGGCGGACGCGTTCGTGTCGTGGCGATCCTACGGATTGCTTGCCTATGCGCGGACGGCGCTGCTGATGAGGACAATCGATCGCGCATACGAGTCAGGCGCGGGGCGCCGCGCGTTGGGCAGGTACGCGCGCAGATATCGGTTCGAGCACCCGGGACCGTCACACCTGCTCGGCGCCGTGCGGGACACGGTCGGCGAGCCGGCGTCGCGTCAGCTTGCAATTGGGCTCTTCGACCGCGGCTGGGTCGACTACGCGATAAGCGACGCACGCTGCGAAGCGTCGATGGATCCGCCGTGCACCGTGGTGGTCACGCGGCGCGGGACGCTGGTATTCCCCGTGGACATCGTGGTGATCGCGGACGACGGAAGCGCGCATCGGATGCGGTGGAATGGAGACGGCAGGCAGGTTGCGCTGCCGGTGCCGGGCGTGGCTGGCATCGCGTCGGTCGTCATCGACCCGGAGCATCGTGTACTCGTCGACGAAGATCTGGCGAACAACGCCTTGAGGATGGGGCAGCCGTCGAGGGCCTGGCGCGTGTGGGACCGCGCCACGTACGCGCTTGCGTTGGCCGCGCACCTGGTGGCGCCATGAGCGTGGTGCGACGCGCTCCGTACGTGCTGTTGGTGTTCGCGTCGCGCATCGTGCTCGCTACGATGGCGGCGTATCCGGTGTTTGCGATTGCGACACGAGCGGTTGGAGGATGGCCGCAAGGGGATGCGGCGCTGTTCGAACCTGGATCGATGATGCTGCTGGAGCTGGTACGGCTGCACCGTGTCGGGATCGATGCCTGGTTGACGCAGGGGCTGCTCGCGACGGTGGTTGCGGTGCCGGTCGGCTTCGTCACGAACGCGCTTCTTCTGGCGGCGCTTGCAGCACCCAGTGACGCTCCGGCTGGGGTTGCTGCGCGTGCCGTTTCGAGCATGCGGGCGCTCGGGGGGGCGTGGGCGGCGTTCGCCGCGGTGCTCTGCGCGTGGGCCTGCGTCTGCTATGCCCTCGTCGAGGCCTTTAGAGGGAGCGTCGAGCAGTCATCACCGACGCGTGATTGGATCGCGTTGGTGGTGGTCCTCGCGGGCGGAGCGGTCACGATCGTCATCGGCGTGCTGCACGACGTCACGCGGGCGATGATCGTGCTAGGCGTGAAGCACGTGCCGGCCGCGTTTGTGGCGAGCTGGGAATGCGCACGCGAGCGGTGGTGGCCGCTTCTGGCCGGATGGTGGGCGCGCGGGGCTGCGGGTGTGCTGCTCGTCGTGCTGGAGCTTTGGGCGATGCGCAGGGTGCCGCTGTTGAGCGGGTCCAGCGCATGGCTCGGCGCGCTGGTTCACGGCGCGATCATGCTAGGACTGATCGTGCTGCGCGCATCGTGGCTTTCGATGGCCATTGAAGTGGCGAAGCCGCGTGCGAGCGTGGAGCTTGCGGCGATGCGCACGGTGGGCGTGATCAAGGACGAAGCGATCGGTACAGCAGCGCGTACTGGTGAGCCGGACGATCCCAGCTCAGGTCCAGGCGCATGACACGCCGACGCAGCCTGCTCCAGTGCGGACCATGGAAGGCCGCGACGGCGCGTTGCACGCCGGACAGGAGACCGGTGGGAGAATCCTCGTCGAAGGCAAAGCCAGTACCCGTGGTGAGCGCCGCATCGCAATCGACAACGGTGTCGACGAGCCCGCCGGTAGCGTGCGCGATGGGCACGGCGCCGTAGCGCTGCCCGCAGAGCTGCATGGCACCGCAGGGCTCGGAGCGCGACGGGAGAAGGACCATGTCCGCGCCGGCGATGATCCGGTGGACGACGGGGTCGGACGGGCCGCGAATGAAAACGAAGCGTCCAGGGAAGCGGTCCTGCGCAGCGGCGAGGCGACGGCTGATGGCCTCGTCGCCATCGCCGGCGACGACGAGCGCGATGTCGGAGAGGAACAGCTTGTTGAGTGCCTGGATGAGGATATCGATGCCTTTTCGCTCGACGAGGCGGCCGAGGACGGCGAGGACCGGGCGGGATGGCACCATCTCGAGGGACAGGTCGGTGAGGAGACTGGTCTTGCACAGTGCCTTTCCCGATGAGTTTTCCGCGTCGTAGTGGGAAGCGATATGGGCATCGGTCGCTGGGTTCCAGACGGCGTAGTCGATCCCGTTGACGATTCCGGTGAGCCGGTCGGAACGTGCGGACAAGACACCATCGAGGCCTCGGCCATGCTCGGGCGTGCGGATTTCCTCGGCATACGTGCGCGACACGGTGGTGATGGCGTCGGCGTAGACCAGGCCTGCCTTCAGGATGTTGATGCGTCCGTAGAACTCGACACCGTCGGGATTGAACAGTGAACGTGGGATGGCGAGTGCCTCGAGCCGATCGGCATCGACGATGCCTTGGTGGGCGAGGTTATGAACGGTGAACACGGTGGGCGGCGTTGCGTCGTCGGCAGTTGTGCGAAGATAGAGCGGCACGAGCGCGGCGGGCCAGTCGTGCGCGTGGATGACATCGAAGGGCGAGCCAGCCTGTGCTCGTTGGCGAGCGAGGGCGACGGCTGCGCGACAGAAGAGAGAGAAGCGCTCGGGGTTGTCCGCGTAGTCGCGTTCGGCATCACCGTAGATGCCGTCGCGATCGAAGAATCCGGGGACATCGAGGAGGTTGATGTCGACGCCGGAGGGGAGGCGGCCATCGTAGACGGTGGCGGCAATGGGCGCGGGGGCGGCGTCGATGCTCAAGGCGTTGAGACGGCGTGCGACGAGCAAGCCGGCGCGCTCGAAGCAGGGGGAGCGCGGCAGGGCGAGCGTGACGTTGTGGCCATGTTGACGAAGGGTCTTGGTAAGCGCGGCGACGACGTCAGCGATGCCGCCGACGCGGGCATAGGGCGCGAGCTCAGTGGCGACGACGAGGATATCCATTGCTGCCAGGCAATAGCACGGACCGGGGTGGGGATCTCAGATTGCAGGAGAGGCGAAGGATGGATCTACTTCGCGACGACGTTGACCTTGAAGGTCGCGGAGACGTTGGAGCCGAGGCGTGCGGAGACCTCGTGGGAGCCAAGGCGCCGGATGGGCTCGGCGGTCTTGAGGACCTTGTGGTCGACCTCGATTCCGAGCGAGTGGAGGCCGGCGGCGATGTCGCGGGTGGTGACGGCGCCGTAGAGTCGGTCTTCATCGCCGGCCGTGGCGGTAATGGTGAGCTCGACCTCCGCGAGGCGCTTGGCCACCGCCTCGGCGCTGGCGTGGAGCTTGGCGGCACGGGCGATGGCGGCGCGCTTCTGGTGCTCGATTTGGGACTTGTTGCGGGCCGTGGCTGGAACGGCAAGCTGCTGTGGAACGAGGAAGTTCCGGGCGTAGCCCGGGCGGACCCGGACGAGGTCGCCGCTGGCGCCGAGGTTCGGGACATCCTGCTGAAGAATCACTTCATACTTCGAGTGACCCATGGCTGCCTCCTGGTTACTTCGTTACGGTGAACGGAAGCAGCGCGATGCTCCGCGCCTGCTTGATGGCCTGGGTGATCTTGCGCTGGTGGTACGCGCAGGTACCCGAGATGCGTCGCGGCACGATCTTGCCGCGCTCGGTGATGAAGTAGCGCAACGCCTGAGGGTCTTTGAAGTCGATGACTGCGTTGTGATCCGCACAGAACCTGCAGAAGCGCCTGCGCCCGCCACGCCGCCGGGAGGCATCGCCTTCCCCGCCGCGCGAAAAGTCGGTGTCTTCGTCGTTACGGTCGACCATGATCAAGTCTCCTCCTCCTCATCATCATCCGCCGCGGCGGACTCGTCTTCGGCATCCATCTCGGCGCCGCGCATGTCGTCGTCGCCCATGTCGCGCGACGGACGCATGTCGTGCTGCTCGACCAGCCCGAGGATCTTCTCGCGCGACTCCTCGAGTTCGTCTTCCGCGATCGGCTCGACGGCTGCGAACTTGACCTCCTCAGGGTCGACCTGGACGCTGGAGAGGTCGACCTCATCGTTGACCTTGACGGTCATGAACTTGAGGACGGCGTCTTGTTGCATGCGGAGGTTGCGCTCGAACTCGGCGACCATCGCTCCTGGGGCAACGAAGCGAAGGTAGTAGTAGATGCCTTTGCGGAACTTGCGCACCGGATAGGCGAGCTTGCGGCGCCCCCACGATTCGACCTTCACGAGGGTTCCATGCTCGCGCGCGATCACCTCGGAGACACGGGTGGCGACACGCGAGGCGCTGTCCACGTCGATGTCGGGACGCAGCACATAGATGGCTTCGTATTCTTTGGCGCGATGGGGCGCCGTGGGAGACAGATCAGGCATTCGATTCTCCTCTCGGCCTGAGGCTCTCGCGAACGATCGAGAGAGCAAGGAGTGGTGGTCGCCCCGATGGGCGAAGCCCCATTCGGGGGGGCGCTATATAGCGCCTGTCGGGGCTCGTGGCCACTGCAAGTTGCTGCGGGGCGACGTTTGCGGAGGGGCCATGCGGCGCGACAGGACCGCGAACGTCATCCTTCCGTGCGGGAGTCGCCAGGATCGCCGCCAGGCGAAGGCGGGTCGGAACCAGCGGCGGGGTCCGGGCGAGGCTTCGACGGTTTCGGTGGTTTGGGGCGTGCGTTCAGGGTGTTCGAGGCGGCTGCGACACCGCGTCGAGCGATGTCGCGCAATGCCTTGACCGCCTTCGACAGGATCTCCGGCAGGGCGTCGCGCTCCGCGGACGAGAAATCCGAGAGCACGTAGTCGGCGACCTCTCCGCGAAAGTCTGGAGGCGGCCGGCCGATGCCGACTCTCAGGCGCACGAACTCGGCCGAGCCAAGGCAGTCGACGATCGAACGCAAGCCGTTGTGGCCCGCGTGGCCGCCGCCCACCTTGATGCGGAGCGTGCCGAAGGGCAGGTCGAGCTCGTCGTGGACGACGATCAGATCCTTGGGTGGAACCCGGAAGAACGTCATGACGGCCTGGACACAGCGTCCGGATTCGTTCATCCAGGTCTGGGGCCGCACGAGCAGAACGTCGGTGTCCGAAAGGCTGGATCGTGCGATCTCGCCCTGGAACTTGTCGCGCCAGGGGGGCGCTTCGACAGCCTTTGCCAGGTCGGCAAGGACTTTGAAGCCTACGTTGTGCCGGTTGTGGGCATAGCGTGGTCCGGGGTTGCCCAGACCTGCGATGACAAGCATGAGGATCCCTGGCGAAATGCCACGCGGGACAAATGAGCCGATACGGGGCTACTTGCCCTTCTTGTCGGGGGCCTTCTTGTCCTTGGACTTGTCTTCGGCCTTCTCCGCGGCAGGAGCAGCAGCGGCTGCGGCACCCTCGGCGGGAGCGGCTGCGGCCGCGGTCTCGGCGGCGGCTTCGGCAACAGGCTCGGCCTCGGGCGCAACCACCGAGATGGCGGTCTGTTCGCCCGGGAGGCGGACGGTGACGCCTTCGGGCAGCTTGATGTCGGAAATCTTGACGGCCTGTCCCTGCTCGAGCGCGGTGACGTCGTGCTCGATGGCCTGCGGGATGTCTTTGGGGAGGCAGCGGATGGGCAGGGTTCGGAACACCTGGCGAAGCACACCACCGGTCACGACGCCAGCGGCCTTGCCGGTGGCGACGAGGGGCACCTCGACTTCGACGGGTTTGTCGAGGTCGATCTGGAGAAAATCGACGTGCTCGAGGGCGCGGGTGATGGGGTGGTAGGAATAGTCCGAGACGAGGGCGGTGAACGGCGAGGCCTGGCCGACGGAGACTTCCATGACGACGTTGCGTCCGAAGGGGCCTTCGAGCGCGGTCATGAGCTCCTTGGGGGAGACGCTGAGCGAGACGGTGTCGCGGCCCTTGCCGTAGGCGACAGCCGGGATTCTGCCTTCGCGGCGGAGCCGGGCAGCGGGACCTTTGCCCCGACCAGTGCGGGGGAGCGCTTGAATCTTGACGAACTCCATGATGCCTATCTCTTCCTGTTTTCGAGCGCCCGCTTCACGCGAACAGCGAGCTTATCGAGTCACTGTGGTGGATGCGTCGGATCGCCTCACCGACGAGGCGTGAAATCGAGATGACGCGGATCTTGCCGCAGGCGGCCGCCTCTGCAGACAAGGGGATGGTGTCGGTGACGACAACCTCGGCGAGGGGCGAGTCGACGATGCGAGCGACGGCTGGACCGGATAGCACCGGGTGGGTGGCGCAGGCAACGACTTTGCGCGCGCCCTTCTGCACAAGCGCGCGAGCCGTGTTGCAGAGCGTTCCGGCGGTGTCGATCATGTCGTCGACGATGATGCAGTCGCGTCCTTCCACCTCGCCGATGATGTGCATGACTTCCGACACGTTGGCGCGCTCACGGCGCTTGTCGATGATGGCGAGGGATGCCTCGAGGCGCTTGGCATACGCACGTGCCCGCTCCACACCGCCTGCGTCGGGCGAAACGACGACGACGTCCTTGTGGAAGTTGGGACGCAGGTAGCTGTCGAGGAACACGGGCATGGCGAACAGGTGGTCGAAGGGGATGTTGAAGAACCCCTGAATCTGCCCGGCGTGCAGGTCGACACAGAGCACGCGGTTGACGCCAGCCGAGACCATCAGGTCCGCGCAGAGCTTGGAGGTGATCGGGGTGCGCGGCGCGGCCTTCCTGTCCTGGCGCGCGTAGCCGTAGTACGGCATCACCGCGGTGATCGAGCCGGCCGAAGCGCGTCGCAACGCATCGGCCATGATCAGCAGCTCCATGAAGTGCTCGTTGACGGGCGAGCAGGTGGGCTGGATGACGTAGGTATCGACGCCGCGGACGTTCTCCTGGATCTCGCAGAAGGTTTCCCCATCCGAGAAGCGCGAGACGCGAATCTGGCCGAGGGGGATCTCGAGTGTCTTGGCGATCTCTTGCGCCAACGCCGGGTTCGCGTTTCCTGAGAAGATGCAGACCTTCCTGAACACGATGGGGCCTCCGTTGACGTCGAGATGTCGTGACCTGGAACCTGCCGGCGTGTTCGCAACGGGCCGGCTGGCCGCTCGGGGGAAGAGGCGCTGCCGGGACGGCTCGCTAGTTCTCGCCGATTCGAGGCGCGAACCGATAGCAGCCGAGGCGCGTGGTGTCAACGTACAGCGCGCAACCAGCGCCGCGAGAACGTCTCAACGGTGCCAGCCACGCTTGCGGGCGATCGCCGAAAGCTCACGAGCCACCTGCTCGGTCACCGCGGCGTCGCGAGCGGAGAAGCCCGATGGACGCGACGCGATGCCGAGCTCCAGCATGATGATGAGGTTTCCGGCGCACAGCACCGGCGTCATCAACACGCTGACAGGCGCAACCCCCGTCGCCAGGATGCGCGCCGCAGTCGCCGAGCCCACAACACCGGGGATCGGCTCCGCCAACACCGTCCGCCCGTCGCGTGCCGCGCGCAGTGCCTGATCGGAGGGGTCGATGGACCGGCCCACGCCGAATGCGGCGCGGGGGCCCAAGCCTTCGACGGTGACCATCGCGTTTCCCTGTTCACGCGAGATGACGTGGACCCAACCGCACTCGGCCCCCGTGAGCCCCGCGCAGAGGTGCAACATGTGGCGGGCCGCGTGGTTCAGGTCTTGCGCCTCGGCCAGGGTCTGGCGCTCCATGTCGAGGGGTGGAAGCTGTGCGGGGAGCAGGTCGCTGACCCGCGCGACCTTGGAACTCGCCTTCTCGACCTCACCGCTCGGAAGCGCGCCGATATCCGCGGCATACTCCGTGACCGACTTCCACCTCTCCCAACCCGGACTCCAGACCATCGCCTCGAGCGGTACCTTGCCAGCGTGAATGCCCCGAATGAGCAGATCCCCGGCCACCGGCCCCACGGTCGCTTCACCGTCGGTCACGAAGTAGCGGGCGTCCGCGTTCCGATCAGGAATATCGTGTTTCATGAAGCGCACTTCCCCCCCGGCAACGCGGGGCATCGGACGGTCCAAGCCGGAACCAGGAAAAGACGACTGCAGCATCAGCTCCCCCCATACCGTGTCAGCAGCGGTTCGGGTCCACCAACCGTGTCCACCCAGAGGGGACGCCTCCGGGGCGAACCACCTGGTTGAACGGGTGCGGCAATGTATGCGGGCACACGATATTGTCAAGCGGTTTGGGCTCGCCGGGGGGCCAGCATGCCGGCGCGCCGGGTACGGATACCAACCTCCGGGGCGATGTACTAGAAAGACCGCGTGAACACAGGCCCCGCACCCATCCCGCCCAACCTGGGTGCTCCGAATCATGGGGTACCCGCCGGGCCGAAGACGACCAGTGCCGCGGCGACGGCGTCGCTGGTGCTGTCGCTGGTCGGCTTTTTCTGTCCGCCCATGTTCATCGGCAGCATCGCGGCGGTCTTGCTCGGGATCGTAGCGGTCTTCGACATTCGTTCGAGCCGGGGCGCAAAGAGCGGCAACGGGTTGGCGGCGACCGGGATTGCGCTCGGAACGATCACAACGCTCGGATGGGCCGCCTTGATCGTCCTGGCGATGGCGACTTCCAAACCGTCGCGCCCGACGAGGTCCCCCCCGATCTACCTGCCGCCAACGTATACCGCACCGTATCCAGCTCCCTATCCGACTGGCACGACCCCTGGGCCGATCAAGCCGCAGATGACGCGGGACATGCGGACGATCGAGACGTCGGTGGGCAAGGTCACGGTGGTGGACATCGGGGCGGAGGCGCCGACCCTGGCAGCCGAGCTGCAAACGCAGCGTGCGCGGGCGGCCGGGCTGAAGCAGACGCTGGTGTTGCAGACGACCTCGACGACGTGCCGTCCGTGTCAGGGAGTGGCGGCGTCGTTGAACGACCCGAAGATGCAGACGGCACTGGCTGGGGTACGGCTGGTGCGGGTCGATGTGCAGGACTTTGGGGACGAGTTGGACGCGATCGGGATACCGCACGACGTCATCCCTGGCTTTTTTCTGTTGGATGGGAGGCTGGCGCCGGTCGATGGGGTCCACGGAGGGGAATGGGACGACGACACGGCTGACAACATTGCGCCGGTGTTGGGGGGATTCGTGCGCGGGACGCTGACGACGCGACGCGAGCCGTGGAAGAAGCGACCGACAGCGCCACGACCGGGTGGAACGATGCTGTAGCGACCGGTCAACGGGGGCGAGAGGGAGCGCGGCTGCGGGCGACGGCCGAGGAGCGTCGGCGGGGATAAGGCTCGCAGACGTCGGCCTGACCCGTCGGGCAGGCGATGCGCACGTGGAAGTGGTCTGCGTGGACGGTGGAGGTTCTGGGCTCGCGCATGACGCGGGCGGCCCGAATGCGTGCCGTCAACGGGGCGCGCTGGCGCAGCGCCTCCCGGATCAGGCGTGCACGCAGTGCGGACGACACGAAGATGACCTCGACCTTGGCGTCCCGGTCGGACACGAGGCTTTCGACCAGCGTCCAGTTGCGTGCGTCATCGAAGCGTGCGGAGGGCACGTCCTTGGACCTGCCGTCGGCGTCGAACTCCACGAAGCGTGGTAGGAGCATCTGGGCGCCGCCTGGGTCGCACACGTAGAAGCCGATGTCGACATCGCGTCCGCTCTGGTGGGAGAGGTGATTGCGGATCTCGCCGCCGGTACGGTGCGACAGGTCGCCGACGCTCAGAACAGCGCCGGGGAACTTCTCGCTGACACGCTCCGCTGAGCGCTGGAGAAGCTGGATGAGGGCGGGCAGGCCCCATCGGAAGTCACCGCCTGCGAAGGAGGGGATGATGCGCAAGGTCGGGCCAGGCTCGAGGTGCTGCGCCGATGCGAGCCTGCCGTCGTTGGGTGCGCCGATGGATAGCGCTCCTCTGGCGATGGACGCGCGAGATCTGGCGGGAGGGGTCGCGTCGACCGAGTGGACGGCCGCGAGGACGGCGAGCAGTACGGCGGAGGCAGCGAGCATGCCGGAGCGCACGGGATGGGGATAAGGGGACGGGGCGGGACGGGCCAAGTTTTTCCGCAGGGCCGGTCTTGGAAGCAGCGCCTGGGCGATGGCACTTGAACCTGCGGCGCAGGGATCGTACGGACGGGTTCATGAACAAGGTCTACAAGGATGCGCGAGAGGCGTGTGCCGACATCAAGTCGGGGGCAACCTTGATGCTTGGCGGCTTTGGGCTGTGCGGCATTCCCGAGAACTGCATTCTGGCGTTGCGGGATCTCGGCGTGCGCGACCTGGTCGTCATCTCGAACAACTGCGGCGTCGATGACTTCGGCGCCGGAATCCTTCTGCAGACGCACCAGATTCGGAAGATGGTGTCGTCGTACGTGGGCGAGAACAAGGAGTTCGAACGTCAGTTCCTGCACGGCGAGCTCGAGGTGGAGCTGGTGCCCCAGGGCACGCTGGCGGAGCGGATCCGTGCTGGGGGCGCCGGCATCGCTGCGTTCTACACGCCGACGGGCGTGGGAACGGCGGTGAGCGAGGGCGGCCTGCCGATGCTCTACAACAGCGACGGCAGCGTGAAGAAGGCGTCGGAGAAGAAGGAAGTACGCGTGTTCGAAGGCCGGGAGTACGTGCTCGAGACGGGTCTGACCGCGGACTTTGCGCTGGTGAAGGCGTGGAAAGGCGACAGGCTGGGCAACCTCGTGTATCGCCACACAGCGGCCAACTTCAACCCGATGATGGCGACAGCGGGCAGAGTCACGATCGCGGAGGTGGAGCACCTGGTGGAGGTCGGTGAGCTCGATCCGGCGCAGATCCACACTCCAAGCATCTACGTTCACCGGATCTTCCAAGGCGCGCACTACGAGAAGCGCATCGAGCGCCGCACGGTAAGCAAGGGCTGAATTGCGGCACGGAACGCGAGAAGGATCACGCCATGGCATCGCTGACACGTGAGCAGATTGCGAAGCGCGCCGCTGCAGAGCTGCGCGACGGCTACTACGTCAACCTCGGCATCGGGATGCCGACGTTGGTGTCGAACTACATTCCCGCCGGGATGACCGTGTTTCTCCAAAGCGAGAACGGGTTGCTCGGGATGGGGCCGTACCCGAAGGAGTCGGAGGTCGATGCGGATCTGATCAACGCTGGCAAGGAGACCGTGACGATGATCCCGGGGGCCGCGGTGTTTTCGAGCGCGGAGTCCTTCGCGCAGATCCGCGGCGGGCACATCGATCTGGCGATCCTGGGCGCCATGCAAGTTTCGGAGCAGGGCGACCTTGCCAACTGGATGATCCCCGGAAAGATGGTCAAGGGCATGGGCGGTGCGATGGACCTGGTGGCGCGCGCCCGACGGGTTGTGGTCATCATGGACCATGCGGCGAAAACCGGTCAGCCGAAGATCCTGAAGGCATGCGACCTTCCGCTGACCGGCAAGCGTGTCGTGCACAGGATCATCACGGACCTCGCGGTGATCGACGTGACGCCCGACGGCCTCCTTCTTCTGGAAAAGGCACCGGGGATCTCGGTGGAGGAGATCCAGGCCAAGACGCAGCCCAAGCTGCGAGTGTCTCCCAACCTCGCCGATCTATCCATCGCCTAGCCAGGGTTCCCGCGTAGCAGCCGCCCCTGGCGGCTCGGCACCATCCGAGGCTCCCCTTTCGACAGATCCGTCTACCGTGCGTCGTCCATTCCAACAGACCCTTGCCGCCGTGCTCGCACGCGTCCCTCAGGGCATACGGCTCGGTGTGGAACGAACCCGCGCCGCTTGCGAGAAAGTAGGACGCCCCGACCGCGACCTGCCCGTGCTACACGTGGGCGGGACGAACGGCAAGGGCAGCGTCGCCTCGCAGTGCGAAGCGGTGCTTCGCCGGTCGGGCTACCGCACGGGCCTGTTCACGTCACCTCACCTGTGCCGATTCGCGGAGCGCATTCGTGTCGATGGTGTCCCGCTGGATGAAGAGCCGCTGTCCGACGTCCTGACTCGCGCGCTCGAGCTGGACGATGCGTTGTCGTTTTTCGAGACGGCGTTCGTGGCGGCAATGCTTGCATTCCGCGAGGCGAAGGTCGACGTGGCAGTGCTCGAGGTTGGGCTAGGGGGCCGGCTCGATGCCACCAACGTGGTGGAGCGTCCGCTGGTGACATGCGTGACCCGTGTGGCGCTGGATCACGTCAAGCAGCTCGGCACCACGCTGGAGTCCATCGCCGCGGAGAAGGCGGCGATTGCAAAGCCTGATGTGCCGATGGTGCTCGGTCCGCTCGAGTTGTCGGCGTACCAGGTGGCCTACAAGCTGTCGCGTGAACGAGGTGCATGGCCGGTTCTGGCGGTCGGCCGCGAGATCGTCATCGACCAGACCGACCAGGGTGCCGTGGTGCGCTTCGACGACGGTGACGTGCTGAGGCTGCATCCGTCGTTGCCAGGTGCGCACCAGATCGAGAACGCGGCGGTGGCCGCGGCGATGTGTCGGCTATCGAGCGCGGCGCTGCCGCTTGTCACCCCGGCGCACATCGAGCAAGGGATAGCGGGAGCGAACTGGCCGGGTCGCTTGGAGAGCTTGTCCGACGGGCGTGGGCGCGTGTTGATCGACGCAGCGCACAACCCGGACGGCACGCGGTCTCTGACCGCGTATCTTCGAAGCGCGCCATCGGGATGGCGAAGCGACGCATCGACCGCGTTGGTGTTCGGTGCGATGGACGACAAGGCTTGGCCGGAGATGCTCGATGCGTTGGTCCCTTTCGCGTCCCACCGCTTCTATGTGGAGCCCCCTGGGCGAAAGGCGGCGAGCCTGGCGGACCTGTGCGCGCGGGCGCCTGGCGCTCCCATGGTCGACCTGCAGGACGCGATGCGAGAAGCGCGCGAAGCGGTCGGGGCTGACGGATTGGTGGTGGTTGCGGGCTCCATCTTCTTGATGGGGCGCGTGCGAGCGATGCTGCTTGGATTGCCCACGGACCCGGCGGTAGCGCTGTAGACGGACACCGTCGCACCAGCTCGAATGTTCGACGCCATCGTGGTGGATGAGCATTCGCTGTTCAGCGTACGCGAGCGGGGATCGGCACAAGCTCGCGGGTCGGACGCCCCCCATCGTCTGCGAACCCCACCTGACTCCGATCCATCGGCGGGCTGCTCAACGCCGACACGGATGACCTACGCTCCGCGTTTGGAGGGCGTCGAGGTCCAGCGCCGTACTATGCTAACCCCATGATCCCGAGCTTCAACACGGCGGGGCCGTGCATCCCCGGCGAACACTACATGCTCTCGCCCGAGCCGCGCGTGCGGCATGTGATGCGTCTCATCGATGAGCGCAAGTACTTCACGCTGCACGCCGGCCGGCAGACGGGCAAGAGCACGTGCGCGCGATGGCTCGCAAGCAAGTACAACGCGGAGGACAGGTACCGCGCGCTGTGGGTCGACATCCAGACGGCCCGCGACCAGCCCGAGCTCGAGCCGGGGATGCGGGAGATCCTGGCTCGCCTGACGGACGCGGCCAGGCGTGTGCCGGGGCTTACGAACGTGCCGACCGAGCAAGAGACGGAGGCGCTGCTGCGCACACCGACCAGCGCGATGCTGCTGTTCTTGCGCAGGCTGTGCGAGGCGTCGCCGCGTCCCGTGGTCGTGTTCTTCGACGAAGCGGACGGGCTGGTGGGGCCGACGATGGTCTCGTTCCTGACGCAACTTCGGTCGGGGTACATCGACCGGTCGGCCACGCCTTTTCCGCACTCGGTGGTGCTGGTGGGCATGC
>Ga0272446_1000084_pt1 | contig 122438 bp, 104 predicted proteins | sample YNPCB0061_FD_194587 | JGI IMG/M metagenome (GOLD analysis project Ga0272446, IMG submission 194587) | Hot spring microbial mat communities from Yellowstone National Park, WY, United States - YNP-CB-006-1 | ecosystem: Environmental > Aquatic > Thermal springs > Hot (42-90C) > Sediment | place...
AAGAAATTGGTAAAAAAAGTAGTCTAATACTTGAACATCAGCTTTCTGCTGATGTAATTCCAATTATTTCAGGGGAAGATATAGGACGTTACTTTATTAAAAAAACAGCAAAGTTTATTCCCCAAAAAGATGTTCTCAAAGAATTGTCAAATTACGAATTACCAAAAATCGTCATTCGTCAGTTGGGAAATGCCATCAATGCTGCGTTTTCAGTCGATAAAGAAATTACTACGCAATCTGTTTATTGTATTTACTCAATCAACAAGAATTACAGTAACAAATTGATTTTGGCTATACTTAATTCAAAGCTAATTGATTTTGTATATAAAAGCATTTTTGCCGAAAAACAGCAGTTTCCAAGAATTTTGATAGAAAATATCAAAAATATGATGTTGCCTAAAATAAACACAGTATTGTTCAAAGAAATAGAAAATTTAGTAAATGAAATTTTGGTTACTAAAAAACAAAACCCTTCCGCCGATATCACCAATTTAGAGAACCAAATCGACCAGATGGTGTATGAACTTTACGGCTTGACGGCGGAGGAAATAAAAATTGTTGAAGGAAATGGATAAATCCATTATAAATAAAATGTTTAATTTAAATCCCATAGCCCACGGTTTAAACCGTGGGCTAAATGTGTGAAAATGGACAAATCCATTCAAATAATATCGTTCACAAATAGCCCACGAATTAATTCGTGGGCTATTTGTGCGAAAACGGATAAATCCATTCAATATAAATCAATTACCATTCATAGCCCACGGTTTAAACCGTGGGCTATGGGAGATAATCCCAAACCGTTTTAACGATTTAAAAATTTAAAATTAAAAAAATTAAATATGCCACATTCATTCAATAAAATTTGGATACACGCCATCTGGGCAACCAAAGAAAGAACACCATTGATTCATCAAAACATTGAACAAAAGGTATATCAATTTATTTCTGAGCAATTACGGGAACAAGGTTGCCCGGTAAGAATCATCAACGGCATGCCCGACCATATTCATTGTTTATTTTTGTTGAATCCACAAAAATCCATAGCAGAAGTAATCAAACAGATTAAAGGCAGTTGCTCTCACTTTGTTAATCAAAACAATCTTATTGCTGATAAATTTGCTTGGCAAACAGGTTATGCTGCATATTCAGTTTCTGAATCTGTTGTTGAAAGGGTATATGAATATATTAAAAACCAGAAATCACATCACCGCGAGAAGACATTTCAGCAGGAATATGATGAGTTTTTAAAACTATATGGTCTAAATAATAGCTGATTTAAAAAATCAAATCGACCAATAGAAAGAAATGGATAAATCCATTAATTAAATATTATTTCCGATTTATAGCCCACGAATTAATTCGTGGGCTATGAGATAAATGAGATTGGGCAAACCATTTTAATGGTTTGAAAATTTTCCCGCAGTTTTAACCGTGGGGCGATGAGAATAAATGAAATTTTCCTGCGGCTTTAACCGTGGGCTATAGAATTCATTTTCAAAAATATCGTTTATATTTCATAGACCCCGAATTTATTCGGGGGATTCAAATAATATGTTTGCGAATGACAGCCCACGGTTTTAACCGTGGGGCGATGAAAATAAATGAGATGAGACAAAACTATTTTAATGGTTTGAAATTTTAAAAATCATAAAAATTAAATATGCCACATTCATTCCATAAAATTTGGATACACGCCATCTGGGCAACCAAAGAAAGAACACCATTGATTCATCAAAACACTGAACAAAAGGTATATCAATTTATTTCTGAACTTTTTTGAGCTATGCCGAGCGGAGCAGAAATCAGCGAAGCTAAACTTGGCGGCGGCGTGTGTCTGTCCCACCGCACAACCGACAGACAATCAGGACGAAAGAAGAACACCGAACCTACAACAGCGGTTTAACTTCGTTGAATCTTCGATTTGGCGTAATGGCGGGTGCAGTGCTTCTATGACAGTTTTGTGTCGGACTGCCGAAGCAGTAGGTTCAAGTGCAGTGCTTCGTATCAAGTGCGGTGGTTAAAATCCCCGCCTGACACAAAGCCGTAAACCGTTGGTGGCAATTTTACGATAGCCCTTAATTTAAGATGGAATTAACACGATTAGAATGGGAATAGAAATAATTTCAGCAGATAATCTTAAAGCCCTTATGGAACTGGTTTTAGAACTTTGGGAGGATTGCTCGCTTGACGAAGAATTAGAAAATTATAAAAGCATAATCGGTTCAGAAAATGAAATTTGCTATCTTGCCAAAGACCAAGAAAAGTATGTTGCATTTGTACATATAAGCATTCGTAACGATTATGTTGAAGGTTCATCTGACCTGCCAGTAGCTTATGTTGAGGGTATTTATGTAAAACCAGATTATCAAAAAAAAGGTATTGCGAAAACTCTTATTGAAGTAGCAGAAAATTGGGCAAGAGAAAAAGGCTTAAAGCAAATTGCCTCTGATACCGACATAAATAATTTAACAAGTATAAGTTTTCATAAGAAAATGGGGTTTATTGAAGTGGGACGAATTGTATGTTTCATTAAAGAATTATAATCAAAACATTTTTTTTTGAAAGTAAACAAGCAAACAAGTGTCCTTAAAATATGATAACAACAATTTTGTATGCTAAAAGCCAAAACAGGACTTTGCAGATTGACGGACTGCGTTTACAGACCAAATATTTGAATAGACCGAGAAGAAAAACTGTCACCAACATTACATTTTTAGGCTGGTCGGCACTCCGATTTTATGCTTTCTATCGCAGCGGCGACCAGCAAACTTTGTGCGTAGGGCAAGGAAAGTGCTATTAAATCCCACCCTGCACAAATGTTTTTCCGTTATAGGCTATGTTAGAACGACACAACGCAAACTCAACAATAAACTTATGGAACAAGAAAAAATAACAGTTAAAACAACCATTTCATCAGACCTTCAAAAAGTCTGGGACTATTACACTAAACCTGAGCACATTACAAGGTGGAACTTTGCTAATGACGATTGGTGCTGTCCAACAGCCACAAATGATTTAAAAGTTGGCGGACGATATATTGCAAGAATGGAAGCTAAAGACGGAAGTTTTGGTTTTGACTTTGATGCAACTTATACCGAGATAAACCAGCCCAATAGCTTTACCTATGAATTTGGTGGACGTATTGCGACAGTGGAATTTAAAGAGCTTTCAGGACAAACCGAAGTCATCATCACATTTGACCCCGAAACCGAAAACTCTACTGACCTTCAACGTCAAGGTTGGCAAGCAATTTTAAATAACTTCAAAAAATACACAGAAACGAACTAGAATATGCAAATAACCGCTGAACATAACGAACGAATGGCAAAAATGACTTTTGCCTCTGTTTATCCTCACTATGTTACAAAAGTGGAGAGAAAAGGCAGGACGAAAGAAGAATTACACCAAGTAATTGAATGGCTTACCGGTTTTGACGAAAATAAAATCCAAGAAATGATTGACCAAACCGTAACGTTTGAAGAATTTTTTAATTCGGCAAAACTGAATCCTAATTCAAATCTCATAACAGGTATGATTTGTGGGTATAGAATAGAAGAAATTGAAAATCCTCTGACCAGACAAATTCGTTATCTTGATAAATTGGTGGACGAATTAGCGAAAGGGAAAAAGATGGAAAAAATTTTAAGAACGGTTTAACAAGCAAATGACAAGCAAACTGACAGAAAGAAACACTGCCTATAACAAGGGTTTGCGTCAGTCGAGCTGACGTGCAAAGCGACGGTCGCCCCCGTTGGGCTTTGTGCCGCATCGGCAGTCCGATTCTATGCAAGTTCAGTGCTGGGCTGATAGTTCAGTTCTCCGCACTAAAAGTCAGCGAAGCTAAACCTGCTCAAATATAAAGCCCGAAAACGTTGGAGATAGTGCTATTGATGCGGCTTAAATCTGACGAAAAGAAGAACGATTTTTAAAATTTATCTTTTACAATTAAGGGAAGTAGAAAAGTGGGTAGTGTTGAATATGTAGCGTTGCGAGTGAGAACACACTGCAACGGCATTTTAACATTACTTGTTGTACACTACTCTACCTTCTATCTCCTTGTTTGAAAGGAATAGCAGATAAGATATACTAATTTCTAAAAAGAGGTAAGTAAGAACAAGGCTACTAATTACTTTACTATCTTGCCAAAATTTTTGCAATATCCATTTTGTATGCTTGTAAAGCAGGAATAAAAGCAGAAAGGAATCCTGCTAAACCTGCTAAGATAAATAAATAAAACTCCTCTGGTAGCCAAATCAAAGCAGTGATTTGATTTTGGGCTTGCTTGTATAGCAAAGTAAAAAGGGCTATGCCTCCGTGTCCCAAAGCAATACCTAAAAGAGTGCCTATGAGGGCAAGTAAGATGCCTTCAAAAATAATAAGTAAAAATACCTTCAACCGCGATGCCCCCAAAGTTCGCATAAGAGCAATGTCAAATTGTCTTTCTTTCAGGGCATTATACAATACCCCAAACATACTTAAAAAGGAAATCCCAATAATGGCAAAGGCAAAAAATCGCAAAATATCTGCCCCAATCCCGATGAGGTTAAACAGGCGATTGACTTCGGCGGCAGGAGAAGCGGCTTGCAAATTACTAATACTATTGACCAAGCGAGGTAGGGTTACTGCCCCCATAGGAGAGCGATATTTGACAAGCAGAGCGGTGTATTCCTTGTCTTCTATGGCTGTGCTATCTATTCCCTCCCCAGCCTGATGCTCTTCATTATTCTCTTCGCTTGCTTCTTGTTTTTCTTCATGTACTAACCAGATACTTTCCATCGCTGTTAAAATGAGTTGGTCTGTTACCATTCCACTGGGTTTCATAACTCCTACAACGATATAGTCATGCGAGTCGTGTGCGTGCCCTCCTTCGTCCAGCCCGTGTGCTCCTACAAACTTATCGCCTATTTTTAGTCCTGTAAGCATTGCCACTTGGCTACCAATGACCGCTTCCATTGGTTTTTCCCAGATTTTTCCTTCTTGGATTTCGCAGTTAAAATGTTTGAAATAGTCGTGATTAGTGCCTACAATGCGAATTCCCATGTAGCTATCCCCCAAACCCACAGGAATTGCTTGTTTGACTAAGGGATTTTTCATGATTTTGCGTGCTTCCTTGATTTTGATGTTGCCCGTAGGATAGTCTATGTGGTAAATGGCAGAAAGAATGAGTTGCAAGGGACTGCCTTTTGCTCCTACTACTAAGCTGATGTCCTTGGCGTTGCGACTGAATCGGTCTTCTATCTGATTGACCAATAAAAGCAAAATCACCACCACAGATATACCAAAAGCAAGTAATAAGAGGTTCAAAGCGGTGCTTAGTTTGTTGGCTTTGAGATAGCTAAAAGACAAAGAAACAATATTCATTGGGATTGCTGATGAAATTGGATAATAATATGATGTTTACTTTTGCAAGCAAATTTGCAATAAGATTGCATAAAACATATATTTTTTGATTATTTTTTATTCCCACACAGCCCTAACTTCCAAGTTTGTACGCCGTTCTTGCGAGCTTCATTAGGGCTTCTATAAGAGTTGCCGTCGCAACCGCATACATAGCCTGTAACTGTGGAACTTGTCATAGGCGAAGTTTTTGTTTTATCTATGCAAGGGACTTTTTCTTCTAATATTTGTATGTCTGCGGCTGCCTCTTTGGCTTTGGCGGTACGAGTACAAAGGTTGGTGTAGTATATCCCGTTGCTCACTTTTTTAGCATAAAATAGGTAGGTTTCATCTTGGAAATATATCCAGTCGCAAGAAGAATAGCCGATTTTGATAATAAGGGAGATTTCGTCTAAAACTTCTCCTTTCCAATACTGCAATATTTTGACACTTGCCATTTCACCTGCAAAAGCCATAATTTTTCCTACAAAAACAGCATCAAATTTTTGATAGGCTTCCTCCACGCCAAACTGTTCGTTAGGAGGGCAGGAACAGGGAACATAGCGGTCGTTTTCATAGTTACCTTGTTCTATCTTTCCCGATGCAGAGATAGTTACGCCTTGTCCATGTCTTTTGTTATCTTTCCAATCGCCTATGTATTTGGTTTTATTTGCCCAGATAAATGTACCCTTTCCGTTTGCCATATCATTTGCCCATTGCCCTGTATATTCGCTGCCATCTTTCATTTTCAAGATACCATCTCCATGCTTTTTATTGTTTTTAAACTGCCCTTGGTAAACATCTCCGTTTGCCCAAGTAAACGTGCCAAATCCATCTCTTTGTCCGTTTTTCCAATAGCCTACATACTTTGCACCATCAGGAAGGGTCAGAGTGCCGTAGCCTTCCATGAGGTCGTCCACCCACTGTCCTACGTATTTGGTGCCATCACTCCAAATAAAAGTCCCTCTGCCATTGCGTTTACCGTCTTTATAAGTACCTTTATACTTTCCCCCAGAAGCAGAAGCGTCCAAGTCTTGAGAAAAAAGAACATGGCTTAGGAGTAAAAAAACAAGAATGAAAAGATTTTTTATCATAGAATTTTTCAATTTCATTAGAGATTAGAAGATTAGCAAACGCCAGAGAACTACTACCACGCAATAATAGCAATAATTTAACATCATAACAAGATAAACCTTGCTAAGTTTTTTTCTATGAGGCAATTTGAGTTAAATAATTTTAAAGACAAGTTTTGTTATAATTACGCCCCAGACCTAATGAAGTTGATTTCGTCAGTGTGTTCCACATACTTCCTCAGTCTGATGAGGAGCGGGAAGTTTTGGGCTTAGGTAAGGAATACCCAAGGATAAGCCTCTAAGAATGAATAAAAATGCGACAAGAATTGCTAAGTATGGTTTCAGTTTTTTGATGCTGTTTCTAAACCGTATAGTTACTAAATTTCCTGAAAGGGTAGCAATAAGCATCATGGGAACTGTACCCAAGCCAAATACTGCCATATACAGCAGACTGTCTATCCAATTTCCCGTTAGCACTGCTCCTGCCAAAGCGATATAAACAAACCCACAAGGCAGTAGTCCATTCAAGATTCCTGTCAATAAAAGATTAAAGGGAGTAGGTTTTGCAATGAATTTACCAAAGAGCTTTCTCACTTTTCGTTGTAAAAAATGCAAACCTGTATAGTTCAATACGTTATCTTGTAGGCGATTAGGAAGGACAAAGGCGGCGATAATAAGTATGCCTACTGCCAAAGAAAGCCACTGCTGATAGCCTAAACTTACAAAAGCACGCCCGAATATGCCCGCCAATAAACCTATGATACTATACATCACTACTCGCCCAAAATTGTAAAAAAGCGTGTCCTTGACTAAGGCTATGCGGGTGCTGATATTCATAGGGATAGAAAGCGCTATCGCCCCGCACATGCCTACGCAGTGAAAGCTCCCAAACAAGCCAAATATAAAAGCACTCCAAAGCATAGTTTGACAATATTTTAGTAGTTCAATGAAGTTTCTTTGAGATATTTTTTACCCTCTATCTCAAAGGCTAAGGTTATTTTCCAATTACCTTTGATGAGACGGTCAAGCGGCACCTCACTCTGCCCTTCTGCATTGGTAATGAAATCTTGCTCAAAATCCAACTTGGACGAGGAGGGTCTGTAAAACTTGACTTTACCTTGAATAGGATTAAAAGGTGCTGATATTAAAATATTTATCACCTTTTTTTCTCTGTCTAAAACTACTTTTACTTGCTCTCCCAAAGCCTCTGTACGCCTGATGGCTTCCATATAATCTTGGTGCTTGAGTTCTTCTTGGTAGTAGTCTGGGCGAACTAAATTTACCTCTGTTCGCATGGCTACGGTAACAAAATAGCCAATCATGACTGCGAATGCAACAAATGTGGCAATGATGATGGTTGGGATAGAGATTTTCATGGTATTTTTAATTAGGTGCTACAAATTTTGTATTTAAAGTTTTCATAAGCTCATCGCCTTGATACAGACCTACCTCTACTTTGGTATGAATACCTTTTAAGGCAGACTTAGGCAACTCTATAAATAAGGAACTTTCTGCTATGCCCTCTGGACTTAAATATAATTCATTTTTCTGTGCTTGCGGAGAATCACCTATCATCTTGATGGTGCCGTTTTCAGGCGAAACCAGTCGCAGACTAATAGTTCTCTCATCATGCGACTTATTGATAATCTTGATATTATATAAGTTAGAAATATTCCCATTGTCTAACTTCTGGAAAGTTGTGCCTTGCGCTCTTAGCAAGGTAGCATCTATTTTGCCTCTGGTAAAAAGCAAACCTCCTACTACTGAAAGCAGAGCAAGCAAAACTACGGTGTAAGCAATCCTGCGTGTGTTAAAGTGAAACCCTATTCCTTTTTCTATACCATCAATAGAGGCATAGCGAATCAGTCCTCTGGGCTTGTCAATTTTGTCCATAATCTCGTCGCAGGCATCTATACAAAGCGTACAGTTAATACACTCTAACTGAGTGCCGTTGCGAATGTCAATTCCTGCGGGACATACATGAACACATTGGAGGCAATCTATGCAATCTCCTATCTTTCTCTCCTCTCCTTTTCGCATTTTGCCTCTGGGTTCGCCTCTTTTGTAGTCATAAGCCACCACAATAGATTCCCTATCAAGCATTACCCCTTGTAGTCTTCCATAAGGGCAGGCAATCGCACAAACCTGCTCTCTAAGTTTTGCAAAAACAAAGTAAAAAGCCCCGCTAAAAGCTATCATAGAGGCAAAACCTCCCAAATTTTCAGTGATAGGCTCCCTAATAATTTTATAAAGCCCTTCAATACCAATAATATAAGATAGAAAAACATTGGAAATGAAGACAGCAATTGCAAAGAAAATGCTGTGTTTGAGCGTTTTTTTCCAAATTTTTTCCCACGTCCACGCCGCCTTGTCCAAGGCTTTTTGCTTCATATAGTCCCCTTCTATGAGGTATTCTATTTTTCTGAAAACCAATTCTAAAAAAATAGTTTGAGGGCAAGCCCATCCACAGAAAACACGCCCATAAACTACTGTAAACAAGATAATAAAGGCTAAGAAACTCAAAAATATCAATACCAAAATATACATATCTTGGGGGAAAAATACTGTCCCCAAAATCACAAACTTGCGCTCTAAGATATTGATAAGTAAAAGCGGATAGCCCCCTATTTTGATAAAAGGAGCAACAAAAAGAAAGAGGAGCAGAGAATAGCCTACTATTTCCCTACTGATAGTAAAGCGTCCTCTTTGTTTTTTGGGATACACCCACTTGCGTTTACCTGTTTGGTCTGCTGTAGCTAAGGTATCCCTGAAATTTGCTTTGGGTAGTGTAGATGATGACATTGAAGAATAATTTTTTGACAAAAATCGCTAATAAAAACTACCTAAAAAATGATTTATGTCTTTGAAAAAAGGTGATTTTTGTCATGTTTGTAAGCTAAGTAAGTCAGGAAGGAGGTAGAAAAAAGGAAGCTAAGGCATAAAGTTTTAATAAATACAATTTTAAGCCAATAAGTTATTGGATTTCAAAATTAAGCCGTATATTTCACCTCATTTTGTTTGAGTATAATATTACACTCATTTGTTGAATCTGAGTAAAATTAATTACCTTTATCATAAAAATAAGTAACAGGATAGAGCTAACATCATCGCTAAGACAAGGTAAATATTTCAAAATCATTTTATTTGCTTGTAAGCAAATATGCACTTATTTTTGCTTTACTAGATAGTAATAGACTTTCCAATGTACAGATTAATTATTGTATTTTGTTGTATTTTACTTTTTACCAACTTCTCCAAACTTTTTGCCCAAAGACAAAGGGCAATAGACAGTTTGAAGAACTTGCTTATCCATGCTCATGAAGATTCTAATAAAGTCGATATAATCAATAAGTTGTGGGCAGAATATCTATACGTCAAGCCTACGACAGCAAAAACTTACTTAGAACAAGCACTTGCACTGTCCAAGAAGATTAAATATAAGCAAGGAGAGGCTTACACATTATTTTATATAGGTACATTTTACTATCATAGTAGCAATTATGCTAAGGCTTTAGAGTATTATAACCTATCTGAATCCCTTGCTAATGAGTTAAATAATAAACATCTCATCGGTAATATTTTGTCCTCCAAAGGTTTAGTTTATTATAAGCAAGGAAGTTATTCAAAGTCTTTGGATTTGCATTTTCAAGCAATACGTTTGGCTGACCAACTCAACGATACCACATTAAGAGCCTCCAGCTTAAATAATATTGGGCTAATTCATGAAAGACAAGCAGACTTAAATCAAGCCAAAAGCTATTTTCAGAAAGCACTTGTTTATTACAGGTACATCAAAAAGCCTCAGTCCATTGCATACGCTTCCAATAATATAGCTCGAGTACTTTGCGAAGAGGGTAAACTGGCTGATGCTTTGTACTATTATAATCAATCCTTATCTTTTTTTGAGCAGTCTGAGGACTTAAAAGGAATATCCGAGATAAAAAACAATATAGGGAGCGTATATATCAGGCAAGGTAAATACTCTCAAGCATGGAAGATATGCAGAGAATCTTTGGAGATTCGCCAAAAATTAGAAGATAAGAGTGGCATGGCAAATACTTTGCAAAATATGGCTATTGCCTACCGCAAAGCAGGTCTGTTTGAAAATGCACTAAACTATGCCCTGCAAAGCTATCAGTTGGCTCAGGAATTAGGATTAAGAGAAATCATCAAAGAATCCAGTTTTCAGTTAGCAGAGATATATGCCTTTCAGCGAGACTATCAAAAAGCTTTTGAGTACTATCAGATATATGATACCACCAAAGATAGCCTATTGAACGAAACCAATACTAGGCAGTTAGCTGAAATGCGAGCTAAGTATGAGGCGCAGACCAAAGAAAAAGAAATCGAGGCTCTAAAAAGCGATAAGAGAGCCAAAGAGGTTGAAATAAAGCAAAAGAATACTATCAATTATGGACTAACTGCCCTTGTAACTATTAGTTTGGTTCTCTCAATTTTTACTTTTAGGAATTATAAAGCAAAGCAAAAAATCAACATTGCTTTAGAAGAGAAAAATGCAGCGTTGAATGAAGCACTTATCCAGCTTAAAAGTACACAAAGCCAGCTGATTCACTCCGAGAAAATGGCATCTATCGGACAGCTAACCGCAGGCATAGCGCATGAGATTAATAACCCATTAAATTTTATTTACGCAGGTATTGGAGCCTTGGAGAGCAACATTCATAACTTTTACCAAGTTACGGACTTATTTCAGCATATCCTCAAAGAAGAAGACAACACTAAAATCCAAGAAAAAGTCTTACAACTTAAAAAAGCAGAAACCTTAAAAGAGTACGAAGACATCAAAGAAGAAATTAACTTGCTTATCAAAGATATTAAAATTGGTGCGGTACGTACTACGGAAATCGTCAAAGGTTTGCGCAATTTCTCTCGCTTAGACGAGGGCAAACCTAAGATAGGAAATATTCATAACGACATAGATGCCGCCCTGATGTTACTAAGAAATAAACTCGCCAAAAATATTACTGTTTCAAAAAAGTATGGAGAAAAAATCCCTGAGATTGCCGCCTTGCATGGACAAATTAATCAAGTATTTACGAATATCATTGCTAATGCTATACAAGCTATGGAAAATGGAGGGAGAATCACCATTACTACTAAATTGGTCAATAAAGAAGGCAAAGAGTATGTAAGTATTTCTATCAAAGATACAGGGGTGGGGATGCCAGAGAACGTCAAAGCTAAAATTTTTGAACCTTTTTTCACTACCAAAGATATTGGCGAAGGCACCGGCTTAGGGCTTTCTATTAGTTATGGCATCATTCGCAATCATAAAGGAATAATAGAAGTTTTTTCCGAAGTAGGCAAGGGAACGGAGTTTGTGATTTATTTACCTGTTAGTATAGAATAAAGTAAGTATCTTTAGCTTTACTTTTTTCAGGAAATAATATTACTTTTAAAGGAATCTTTCAAAATTCACATTTAATAATTTGGCTTAAAACATAAAAATACATTATTTTTGTAGGTAATATTGTTAATCAACAACACTCCATAAAAGATATTTAATATACCTCTATCTATTTTGAGAAAACTAAAAACAGACCGAATGAATTAACTTTACGCAATTAAAAGGTGTTTAACAATAGAGAATGAGCATTAAATAATTATATGTGCTTGCTGTTTCTTTCTTTACGTTCAAAGCATAAAACACCTTAATTTAATGATTTATTATTCACGTTTTTCTCAAATTTCAAACTATGCGCCTAATTCGAATTCTATCATTGTTACTGCTTCTTGCTATTTCACATAGCACCACTTTTGCTCAAATAGGTGTACTGGGGCAGGATTCTACGCGTAGGGCAATCTCAACAGCAGTACCATTTTTGACTATCACTCCCGATGCACGTAGTGCCGGCATGGGTGATGTAGGGGTAGCACTTTCGCCGGATGCTAATGCCACGCATTGGAATCCCGCAAAGTTAGCTTTCTTGGAAAAGACCATGGGAATGTCTCTCTCCTACAGCCCTTGGTTACAAAAGTTAGTGAACGATATGTCTATTGCCTATTTATCAGGGTATTATAAGATTAGTAAACAAGAGGTCGTAGCCATGTCCTTGCGTTATTTCAACATGGGTAGCATACAATTTACTGATATGCAAGGAAGACCACAACAAGATTTTAACCCAAGAGAAATCGCCTTAGACGGCACATACTCCCGAAAACTCAGCAAGGAGTTTAGCATGGCTATCACAGGACGATTTGTACACTCTAACTTAGCAGGAAACTTCAGCAACGGAGCAGGCAATGTAAATGCTACCCCCGGAAACGTGGTAGCCGCAGACGTATCCGCCTATTATGAAAAGAAAAAAATTATAGGAATGATTCCTACTACCCTTGCTTTTGGACTCAATATTTCTAATATAGGGGGAAGAATGACTTATAATAATCCTGCTACCGCAGATTATATCCCTACTAATATGCGTTTAGGAACAGGTATTACCGCAGAGATAGACGAATACAATAAAATTACTTTTGCCTTAGATATTAACAAGTTGTTAGTTCCCTCGCCTCCCATTCGCAATGGGCAAGGGCAAATCGTCAAAGGCAAAAACCCCGATAGAACCTTAGTTTCTGCTATGTTTGGCTCTTTTAATGATGCACCTGACGGATTACGAGAAGAAATACAGGAACTCATGTTTGCTATGGGCGCAGAGTATTGGTACAAAGATATATTTGCTTTGAGAGGAGGATATTTCAACGAGCATGCCACCAAAGGAGCAAGAAAATACTTTACCTTAGGGCTGGGATTCCGTTATCAGAAATTTGGGATAGACTTTGCCTACATGATGCCCACTGTTCAGAACCATCCTTTGGCAGATACCATGCGTTTTACCTTGTTATTTGACTTTGGTAGAACTAAGCAAGAAAAATCTGTTACTGACGAGGAGAGCGCAGCGCAATAATTTTGTTAGTAAAAAATTACTTCATCAGAGAATTACGCTGTATATTCACAGCGTAATTTTTTATTTTTTAGCCTATACTACTATGCAAGAAATTCGTTATGAAGTAAATAATCGTATAGCTTATATCACGCTTAACCGTCCTGAGAAGCGAAATGCTTTTAACAAGCAGTTGATTGCCGAACTCAAAGAGGCTTTTTCCAAAGCGGAGCATGATGAAAATGTAAAAGTGATTGTGTTAAAAGCAGAAGGGAAGGTATTTTGTGCAGGAGCGGACTTAGGCTATTTGCAATCTTTGCAAACTCATACTCTTGAGGAGAATTTATTAGACTCTCATTACCTCAAAGATTTGTACTTGCAGATTTACCGCCATCCTAAAATCATTATTGCGGCGGTGCAAGGTCATGCCATTGCAGGAGGGTGTGGACTAATAACTGTCTGCGACTTTGTATTTAGTGTTTCTGAAGCAAAATTTGGTTATACAGAAGTCAAGATAGGTTTTGTGCCAGCCATAGTAATGACCTTCTTGGTTAGAAAAATTGGCGAAGCAAGAGCCAAGGAAATGTTGCTCTCTGGGGATTTGATAGAGGCAAGCCAAGCACAAGAGTACGGCATAGTAACAGAAGTCTTGTTTGACAATGAGTTATATGAAAAAGTAGATGAGTTTGCTTTGCATCTTTGCCAGACCAACTCCGCCCAAGCAATGAAAGCTACTAAGCAGATGATAGCAGATATTCAAGAGCTTCCTCTAAGCGAAGCATTAGCACACGCCGCAGAAATGAATGCTAAGGCAAGGGCTTTTGCAGACTGCAAAAAGGGCATTAATGCTTTTCTGAACAAGGAAAAACTTAGCTGGTAATAGGCTTATCACTAATTTCCAAAGAAGGATTCTGTTCTTCTGAATTATTGGCAATATTCACTGATTCCTCTGGTAGGGAGTGTATAACTTTTTTGTTGTCGTGAAAGTGTGAAGGAAAAAATTTGCGTTGTAAGACCAAAATCAATGCTACCCCTACAAAAATAGAAGCATCTGCTACATTAAAGATAGGCCAAAGAGAGTAACGATTTCCTCCTATCAAAGGTACGCTTTCTGGTACTTCTCCCTCCCACAAGTCCACATAAAACATATCTATTACTTTCCCATGAAACCAAGGGTAAAAAGGTGGAGGATTTTCTGTGAATGGGGCATTATCTAAAAAATAGCCATAAAAAGTGCTGTCTATGACATTGCCTATGGCGCCTCCTAAAATCAAAGCAACACACCAAAGAAATCCAGGGTGGTAAATTTCTTTCTTAGCGGCTCTATACAAGAAATACCCAATCGCTGTCATTGCTAATAATCGGAAGAATGTTAGCCCTAATTTGCCATATTCTGAACCAAACTCCAGCCCAAAAGCCATTCCAGGGTTGGTGGTGTAGTGTAGTTTTAGCCAGTTCCCTAAAACTATAATCTCTTCACCCTCAATCATATAATGATGAATCGTGAGTTTTACTATTTGGTCTATTAAAATTACGGATAGAGCAAGCAAATAATATTTTAAGTATTTCATTCTTTCTGACAGCTATATTCTAATATAAAATCACTTGCAATTTAGGTATTAAATGTAAGATAATAAGAATAAGTAGGAAACTGCTTAACATTTTTTTTGAAAAAAAAGTAATTTTTACCATTCCTATTGATTATTTACATTGCATTATTCCTCTACAATAACGTACACATCTTCTTTGGCTTTTTTCATTTTGTACTTCTCGCGAGCAAATTTCTCTAATTGCTTTGGGTTGGATTGGAGTTCTTTGATTTCTTTTTGCAAAGAAAGAAGTCCCTCTTGGTAATATGCTTTGTCTTGCTCTAATTGATTAATCTTCTTTTGTGTTTGGATTTGCTCATAGATGTTATTCCCATCAAAAAATAGCATCCAAACAACAAATACGGTCAGGAATAACAAATAAAAATTGTTGAATCTATTAAATAATTGCTTTAATTTACTTATCATAAGTCAGTGATTTTTACAAAGATAAATCTTTATTTTTAAAACGTAAAATATCTAAGAAATTTTTATCAATAAAAATCTATAAAAATAAGTCCTATCTATATAAATATAGCTTCTTACTATTTCTCTGCCTGCTCTTTCTTTTTTTTAGGTACTTCCAAGTCCCCGTATTCGTTGTATTGGAGTTCTCCTGAGGCGACCATTTTTTGTACTTGGGTTAAAAATGCTTTGACATCTAATGGAGAAAGTGTTTCTACCAAGTTATTGATATTCATAGTAGTATATTTGAGCGTATATAAAATCTCTTGGGTATAATCACGAGCAGATTCACTGGTAGCAAGAGGTAGATTAGATTTTTTATATTTTAAACAAATATCACATACTCCACAAGTTTGGTCGGTCATCTCATCAAAATACTCTAAAAGCAACTGAGTTCGGCAGCGTTTTTCATGCTGAACGTAGCGAACCATGGCATTGATTTTTGCTTGTTCTCGTGCTTGGCGGGCTTGGTAGCTTTTACTATCAAAAGGCAAATTTGGCGCATTGTAGCGAGGAGTTAAAAAAATCAGTTGAGGTTTTTCTTTTTGGGGGCTGTAGTCAATAATATTGCTTTTTTGTAGAAAAAGAAGTTGATTCACTACACTTTGCACGTCTGTGTTGATTTTTTGGGCAATCGTTTTTTCAGAAATATTAGTGTAATGAGAAAATAGCTCCCCTCCGTACATTCGCAATAGCAGTTTGATGAAAAAATCCAAACTTGCATTGGCAATTTGAAATTCATAGAGCTTCATATTATCTACTAAAAATACTATTTGAGAAGGTTTGTTTACTGCCTCGTTGAGTAGTATAAAGCCTTGATTTTCTAACTCTTTGAGTGCGTAGTAAGTAGAAAGATAATCAAAAGATTTATTCTCTGTTTTAGGAAAACTTCGCACAAACTCTTCTAAATCAAAGTCAAAGCTATTCATCTCCCCACTGCCCACTGCCATTTTATAATAGTTGGCTAATCGCTGGTACACATTTTTGATGACCTCTACGGAGGGAAAAGTCTGCTCGATTTTCCCTTGCAAATCTTGTATATCTACTTGATTGTACAGTATAACTCCATAGGCTTTTTTCTCATCTCGTCCTGCTCTTCCTGCTTCTTGATAATAAGCCTCCAGACTTGTAGGCAAATCCAAATGCACCACTACCCTGACGTCAGGTTTATCTATGCCCATGCCAAAGGCGTTAGTAGCTACGATGACTCTTGTTCTATTTTTTATCCAATTTTCCTGTTTGCTGTTCCTCTCCTCGTGGCTTAATCCTGCGTGGTAAAAATCTGCACTTATTTTATTTTTCACCAAAAAATCAGCTATATTTTTCGTTTTCTTACGACTCTGCACATATATTACTGCACTTCCTTTCACATTTTGCAAGATTTTCAATAAGCGGTTTTCTTTATTTTCCTCATACAAGCAAGAGTAAGAGAGATTAGGTCGGGCAAAACTCTTTTGAAAAACAAGCGTATTCTTCTTGTCAAATTGTAGTTTTTCTTGAATATCTATTTTTACTTCTTTGGTAGCCGTAGCGGTCAGAGCAATGCAAGGCAGAGTAGGGAACATTTTTCTAAACTCGGCTATTTCCAGATAAGGAGGGCGGAAGTCGTATCCCCATTGCGAAATACAGTGTGCTTCATCAATCGCTAATAGACTTATTTTCATTTTCTTAGCCCTGACCTTGAAAATTTCTGTTCTGAGGCGTTCAGGAGAAACATACAAGAACTTGACTTTACCGTACACGCAACTATCCAAAGTAAGGTCTATCTCTCTGGGAGTCATGCCTGAGAAAATAGCTTTGGCGACAATCCCGCGCTTCTGTAACTGCTCTACTTGGTCTTTCATCAAGGCTATCAGCGGAGAAATCACCAAACAAAGCCCTTCCATTGCCAATGCAGGGACTTGGAAACAAACAGACTTGCCTCCGCCTGTTGGGAGTAGAGCAAGCACCTCTTTTTTTGCCAAGACTGCTCTAATGATGTCTTCTTGCAAAGGGCGGAACTGCTCGTATCCCCAATACTGCTTTAATATCTGATGAATGTCTGCCAAAGGTCAAAACGAGGTGTATTATTTTATTTTTCTCACAAAATCAACTATATCTTTTTCTATATCCGTACTTTGTGCAAGCATTTTGATAAAAGCACTCCCTATGATTGCTCCATGAGCGTACTGGGTGGCTATATTGAAACTCTGTTTGTCAGAAATTCCAAAACCGATAAGTTGAGGAGTTTTTAAGTGCATACTTTTGATTTTCTCAAAGTAAGGGATTTGCTCTTTGCCTGTACCTTCTTTCGTACCCGTCGTACTGGCTGTAGAAACTACATAAATAAACCCCTTAGACTGCTCATCTATCTGCCTGATTCTCTGCTCGGAGGTCTGTGGAGTAATCAAAAATATATTTACAAGTCCACGACTTTCAAATATTTCCCTGTATTCTTCTATATATTCTTGCATGGGCAAATCGGGCAGAATAATGCCATCTATGCCTACTTCTTCACATTTTTTACAGAAACTTTCTACCCCAAATTGAAGAACTGTATTGAGGTATCCCATGAGTAACAAAGGAATATCTACCTCATTTCTAATGCCTTGTAACTGCTCAAAAAGCAGTTTCAAAGTCATGCCATTGTCTATGGCTTTTTGGCTACTCTTTTGTATAGTTTCTCCATCTGCCAAAGGGTCAGAAAAAGGCACTCCTATTTCTATGATGTCCGCTCCCGCCTTTTGTAAAGTCTTGATAATTCGGACAGTATCATAGAGCGCAGGAAACCCCGCCGTAAAATAAATATTCAAGATATTTGTTTTGTCAGTAAAAGTATCTATCAGACGGTGTCTGGTAAGTAGGTCTGTTTTCATCGGTTTATTTAAAGAATTAGTAAACAACAAGTTATTTGATGAGCTATTTTTTTATTTGGAAAAGATTATCAGTAAAGTACAAAAATAAAAAATTTGCTATATTTACTTTCTAAAACCAAAGATAAACAACAATAACCTTATGGGCGACTGCTGCAATCAAGACAAAACCTCTAAGTTAATAAGAAAAAATTGGGGGACTTTTGGCAAAAATGAAATTGGAATCAAAGCAAATAATGATGACACTGTAAGACAAGTCATGGAGGCAGTCATGCACGCGCTTGCTAAAAAATACAAAATAGCCCTCATAGACCAACGCAGTATTCGCCTAAGCAATTTTGCTCAAGACATCATCAATGTTCAGTTTGCCTTCCAAGGACAATCCATTCAGTACAATATTGCTGATTTTCCCAATGAGTTTCACCGCCAAGCCCTATTTAATGCACAAGACTTGATATTGGCAAATGCCAACTATTTCTCAACTTCTCATCAAATCTATATCGCCGAAGAGCCTAATGAAAAGCATGACTTGCCCACCTTTTATCGTGGTCAGCAAGAAAATATCATTGCTTTTGTAGAAGGTTTTATGCAGGCAAAAATACCCAAATTGAATGGGTTAGTATTAATGGGAGGGAAAAGTACGCGTATGGGCAAAGACAAAGGTTTGTTAGACTATCATGGCAAACCTCAAAGAGAGTATGTATATGATTTACTTTCTCCATTTTGCGAAGAGGTATATTATTCGGGCAGGACAGAGCAGTTTTCAGAGGAGAATACTGATAAGATAGAGGATAGATTCATCAACTTAGGACCTATGGGAGGTATTTTGTCTGCTATGATGAGTCAGCCAGAGCGAGCTTGGTTAGTAGTCGCTTGCGATTTGCCTTTTATTGATGCCAATACCATACACTTTTTGATACAAAATCGCCACCCCGCTAAAATTGCTACTGCTTTTTTGGATAGCCAAGAGCAGTTCCCCGAACCTTTGATAGCAATATGGGAACCTAAAAGTTATCTTATCCTTTATCAGTTCTTAAGTCAAGGCTACTCCTGCCCCAGAAAAGTATTGATAAATTCGGAGATTCACCTTATAAAAGCTCCTAATAGCAAGGTACTTACTAATGCAAATGAGCCACAAGATTATGAAAATGCCAAAAAAGAACTTAGCAAGGCGTTTTCAAATTCATAATTTATTCACTTCTAAAAATGCTTTTTTAAGTAAAAAGTGCTATCTTTGCACCTCGATTCTATCCTTTTTTAAGGAAAGAATTTATAATTATTTGAAAAACAATGAATAGCATCAGAAATGTGGCAATTATTGCCCACGTAGACCATGGGAAGACAACCTTAGTGGATAAAATTATCCATGCGTGTCAGGTATTTAAAGCACATCAGGAAACAGGTGAGTTGATTTTGGACAACAATGAGTTAGAAAGAGAGCGAGGGATTACCATTGTGTCCAAAAATGTATCTGTTCGTTACAAAGACGTAAAAATCAATATTATAGATACCCCGGGGCACGCTGATTTTGGAGGGGAAGTAGAGCGCGTACTCAAAATGGCTGACGGAGTATTGCTTTTAGTTGATGCTTTTGAAGGACCTATGCCTCAAACCCGCTTTGTATTGAGCAAGGCTTTAGCTTTGGGTTTGAAACCCGTAGTAGTGATTAACAAAGTAGATAAGGAAAACTGCCGTCCTGATGAGGTACATGAGGCTGTTTTTGACCTAATGTTCAACTTAGACGCTACCGAAGAGCAGTTAGACTTTAAAACACTCTATGGTTCTTCTAAGCACGGTTGGATGAGCTATGACTGGAAACAAAAAACAGAAGATATTTTTGCCCTGTTGGATACTATCGTAGAGGTAATTCCCCCTGCTCCTTATGTAGAAGGCACGCCTCAAATGCAAATTACCTCTTTGGACTTCTCTAACTTTGTAGGCAGGATTGCCATTGGGAGAGTATTCAGAGGTACGCTCAAAGAAGGTATGCAAGCCACGCTTTGCAAGAAAGATAATGTATTCAAAAAAGTAAAAATCAAAGAGTTACATATATTTGACGGGCTTGGGAAAATGAAAGTAAGTGAGGTAAAAGCAGGCGACATTTGCGCAGTAGTAGGCATTGATGATTTTGAGATTGGAGATACTATTGCCGATGCAGAAAACCCTGAACCGCTGAGCCGTATTCCTATTGACGAGCCTACGATGAGTATGCTTTTTGCTATCAATAACTCGCCTTTCTTTGGTAGAGATGGCAAATACGTAACTTCGCGGCATCTCAGAGATAGATTGATGAAAGAATTAGAAAAAAACTTGGCTATGCGATTAGAACCTACAGATACCGAAGATAAATTCATTGTTTTTGGACGTGGGATTTTGCACTTATCTATTTTGATAGAAACCATGCGTAGGGAAGGGTACGAACTCCAAGTAGGTCAGCCACAAGTAGTTTTCAAAGAGATAGATGGCGAGCGTTGTGAACCTATTGAAACCTTGGTGGTGGACTGCCCACAAGAAAGTTCAAGCAAAGTCATAGACTTGGTAAGCCAGCGAAAAGGGGAAATGCTCGTTATGGAGCCCAAAGGCGATTTGATTCACATGGAATTTAGTATTCCTTCTCGAGGTTTAATTGGATTGAGAAACAATATTTTAACTGTTTCTGCGGGAGAAGCAATCATGACGCATCGCCTCAAAGGATATGAGCCTTTCAGAGGGAATATTCCTGAACGTATCAACGGTTCGCTGATTTCAGGAGAGCAGGGCGAAGCAACGGCTTATGCAATAGACAAGTTACAAGACAGAGGTATTTTCTTCATAGACCCCGGAGAAGAAATCTACATGGGACAGGTGATTGGGGAGCATAATCGTCAGAACGATTTGGTTGTCAATGTACTAAAAGGTAAAAAACTTACTAATATGCGTGCTTCGGGTTCTGATGACAATGTAAAAATTGCGCCTAAAAAGCAATTTTCCTTAGAAGAAGCCTTAGAATATATCCAAAAAGATGAATATGTAGAGGTTACGCCAAAGGCAATTCGTATGCGTAAGATTTTCTTAGATGAAAATGAGCGCAAGCGTATGGAAAAGAAAGAGTTAGTGGAGGCGTAGCAGTAGGCTAAATAGTACTGCATCGATAGAAAAAGCTAAACTATTCAAATTAGTTTAGCTTTTTTTCATATATACTCAAAGGGAATTGGTTTTTCTAAAGAAATTGAAAGACGGTGTTAATCAATAGCCTAAACTTATAAATTTTTTAAAACTTTATAAGGCTGAGTATATTACTGTTGAGAAACTGACTCAGCCAAAATTACTACTTTATTTTTCAAGACCTCTATCACACCTGAATCAATGTTAAAAAAATGCTTTCCGCTTTTATCAGCTACTCTGACCGTACCTGTACCCAACGCACTCACAATAGCTGCGTGATTATTGAGTACTTCAAATTCGCCACTAATGCTCGGTACTTTGACCGCATCTACTTCGCCCTCGAATACTTTGGCATCGGGAGTTATAATTTCTAAGAACATAGTTTTATATAATTTGGAATGATAAAATTTGGAATCTGGAATAAAAAAATAATTAATCCCAGATTCCAAATTAAATTATTATTTATTCGCTTCTGCCATAAGTTTTTCGCCTTTTGCAATGGCTTGCTCAATCGTTCCTACTAAGTTGAAGGCGGCTTCTGGCAAATGGTCAAGCTCTCCGTCCATAATCATATTGAAACCTTTGATGGTGTCTTTGATGTCGACCAGTTCTCCTTTCAAACCTGTAAACTGCTCCGCTACGTGGAAGGGCTGAGAAAGGAAACGCTGCACGCGTCTTGCTCTGTGTACCACCATTTTATCCTCTTCAGAAAGTTCGTCCATACCCAAGATAGCGATGATGTCTTGTAATTCTTTGTACCTCTGCAAGGTTTCTTTCACCCTTTGAGCAGTATTGTAGTGCATATCGCCTACGATTTCCGCAGTCAAAATACGAGAGGTAGAATCCAAGGGGTCAACTGCTGGATAAATCCCTAATTCGGCAATTTTCCTTGACAATACTGTGGTTGCGTCTAAGTGAGCAAAAGTTGTCGCTGGTGCAGGGTCGGTCAGGTCGTCAGCAGGTACATAAATTGCCTGTACTGAGGTAATAGAACCTCTCTTTGTAGAAGTGATGCGCTCTTGCATCGCTCCCATTTCCGTTGCTAAGGTAGGCTGATAACCTACTGCTGAGGGCATACGACCTAAGAGAGCCGATACCTCCGAACCTGCTTGGGTAAAGCGGAAGATATTATCAATAAAGAAAAGAATGTCTTTGCCTTTGCCTTCACCTTCGCCATCTCTGAAATATTCTGCTACGGTCAGACCTGTCAAAGCTACTCTTGCTCTTGCGCCTGGTGGTTCATTCATCTGTCCAAAGACCATAGTTAGGTTTGAGCCTTTCAACTCCTCTAAGTTTACAGAGTCTAAGTCCCAACGACCTTGCTCCATGGAGTGTTTAAAGCTATCACCATATTTGATGATGCCTGCCTCAATCATCTCTCGCATCAAGTCATTTCCTTCGCGTGTACGCTCACCTACGCCTGCAAATACAGATAGACCTGAATAGGCTTTTGCAATATTGTTAATCAATTCTTGAATCAAAACCGTTTTACCTACCCCTGCTCCACCAAACAAGCCAATTTTTCCACCTTTGAGGTAAGGTTCTATCAAGTCAATTACCTTGATGCCTGTGTAAAGCACTTCCGCCTTAGTAGAAAGTTCCTCAAACTTAGGCGCAGGTCTGTGGATAGGATAGCTTACTTTTACATTAGGTTTAGGAAGTCCATCTATCGGCGCGCCTACTACGTTGAATAAGCGACCTCTGATTTCCTCTCCAATAGGTACAGCAATTGGCTGACCCGTGTCCAATACTTCCATACCTCTCAACAAACCCTCTGTTCCTTCCATTGCAATTGTACGAACTCGGTCTTCGCCTAAGTGTTGATGAGTTTCCAACACTACCTCCTGACCATTTTCTTTCTTTACTACTAAAGCATCTAAGATTTTCGGCAGTTTAGCACCTTCAGCCTCGAAACTCACGTCGACAACGGGACCAATTACCTGCGTAATTTTACCAATATTTGCCATATTTTATATTAAAGTGTTGCTTAACAAAGTAAAATAGAAATAAAATAGGATAATCGCCTAATAAGCTATAAGACTAACGCACCTATTTTAAAAAATTTTCACAAAAGTAAATGATGAAACTCTTTTATGCAATTTATTGTAAATAAAACTTTTTTTGAAAATAAATTCTCTACATTTTTGCAAACGAATAAGCATTTGGTCAATCGTTCTTAGCTTAGCCTTATATTGAACCCACTAAACGACAAACTTACTCAAATTATTGGTAGCCTTGCTTTTGTACTTCCCGAGGTATGGTTAGCAATAGTATTTTGCTTGCTAATAATCCTGGACTTAGTAGGAAAAAAGCATTGGCTTTTTTACTGTCTTTTCATAAGCTTAATTGTAGAAATTGGGCTTATCTATTTCGCTCCATTCCAAGACCAACTTCTCTTAGATGTTTTAACTTCTGACACGCAGGCAAAAGTTTTCAAATATATATTTTCCCTTACTACCTTAGCAATTTTATTGTTATTGAAAAACGCTAAAAAAGACTTTGATACTTTCCAACTTGTAGGAGAATCTTATAGTATTTTGGCAGTTATCTTATTAGGAATGAACTTGTTGGTTATGTCCACTCATTTGCTTATGTTATACCTTTCTTTGGAAATTGTGTCTATTGGAGGGTATATATTGGCTGTATTGAGTTTTGAAAGGAAGTCAGTAGAAATCAGTATGAAATACGTACTTTTTGGTATTTTTTCAAGTGCGATTATGCTCTATGGAATGTCATTATTGTATGGATTTGCAGGGAGTTTGCATTTAGAAGAGATTGCCAAAGCTATCCAACAAAACAATTTGCCTTTTCCATTTTTAGTAGCGTTTAGCTTCGCTATCACGGGTTTTTTGTTCAAAATTTCTGCTTCCCCCTTTCATATTTGGACACCCGATGTCTATCAAGGTGCGCCTACTACAGTAGTTGCTTTTTTCTCGACAGTGAGCAAGGCGGCAGGTTTGGCAGTACTATGTAGATTTGTGCTTGCTTTGGAGCAGAAAGAAGTATTTAGCATTTTGGCTATCATTGCCTTAGCTTCTATGTTAATAGGGAATTTCTCAGCACTTTGGCAGTTCTCTTTTAAAAGGCTACTGGCTTACTCAGGCATAGCACAGGCGGGCTTTATGCTTATCGGTTTGCTTACAGTTTCAGCAGAGGGGATAAAAATTCTAATTTTTTACCTTATTGTATATGTTTTAAGCAACTTGTTAGCATTTTGGGGGCTTGCCTTAGTAGAAAACCAATTAAAGTCAGATAACCTTATCTCTTTTGGTGGGTTAGGGCAAAAATCTATAGTATTAGGTATTACACTTTCTATCAGTATGCTTTCTTTGGTAGGTTTGCCTCCAACAGCAGGATTTACTGCTAAGTTTCTTATTTTTAGTCAATTATGGCAAGAAAAATCTAACAGCCTATCTATTTTGCTTTTAATAGTTGGCTTGCTTTCCACGGCGATTTCTCTGTATTTTTATTTGAAAATTCCTTATTACCTATTTTTTAAACAAGGTGAAAGCAAGCATACTCCTACTGGCGACTTTGCGCTTACTCATTTTCAAAAGGTATTTCTTTTACTCTTAGCTTTTAGTTTATTTTTGTTCTTCTTCCGACCTGACTGGTTGTTGTTTTAAGTTTTCTACCTAATATCAAGTCCTAACAGATAAAAAAGTAGCTAAATATGCTTAATTATTTATTTCATTAGGCGTTTTCTAATAGTACTACTTCTTTCTCTGCCAAAGGTAAGTGAAAAGTAAAAATGCTACCACTTCCTACCTTACTACTTACGGAAATTTCGCTGTTACATTTTTTCAAAAACTCATTACTTAGAATCAAGCCTAAGCCTGTGCCTTTTTCTTGATTTGTTCCTTGCGAACTTACTTTTTCTCCTATTTTAAAAATTTTATCGACTAACTCCTGCTCCATGCCTACTCCATTGTCAATCACTTGCACAAATACTTTTCCATTGGTTTCCGTACCGCTTACTTTTACCTCTCCATTCTGATAAGAAAACTTGATGGCATTGGAAATGAGATTTCTAAGCACAAAATAAAGTATATTTTCATCTGCGCTTACCTGTAGCCGTGTTCTTGCAATCGGGAATTAAGTCCCTCGTTTACCTTTTTCCCAATAATTTTATCAAGGTTTACAATTGTTCGGAAGCTCACCCAATAGTTGTCTAAGATTTCTGTAATTTCCTTAGAATACTGATAATCATTCTTTAAACTCTGCAAAACTTTTTCAAAACGCTGAATATAAGTAGTGTCGTTGCGAAGCATATAGTCTTTTTCCCAACGTCTTAGAAGGAGTACCTTATCCAAATCAATCTGCTTCATCTGCTCTAACTGGTGGGCATAGCCACGCATCTTTCCTTCTATGCCGAAGTCTTTAAAACCGCGTAGCTGGATAGCTTCAGTCAGACTTTTCATGATGCTTTCGTCCTCGTCCAAGAACCATTTGATAGAATCAATGGCTTCCATAAGTCGCTTATCTATGGTAAGCTGATTTGTTTTAAGAGATTCCCAATTTCGGTAGGCACTTATCGCTAAATTTGAGGGAGTTCTTTTACAGACAATGTTAAAGTTTTATGAATTTTGGGAAGATGATATCGGGCAGTCTTCACCATCAACTCAACTTTTCTTGCTGGAGATTAAAAGCACGTTTTAAACAGTTTTTATTATTGGGGGGTAGCTCTATCTACTTGATGATTAAGCCAGTAACGCCAAAGCAAAAATATAATGCCATAGACAATAAAGTTAAAAACAAAGTGGTGGTTGAGGTCAAATAGGCTACGGTCTATAGTAAGAAGGTAAAGCAAAGCAATGATACGGATTATGTTGAGGACAAAGATAAGTCCTATTCCTAAAACTGTAAAGAGCAACTTTTTGTACCAACTCCCTGAGCTAAGCAAAATAAAACAAGCGTATAAGACATAGAGCAGAAAACCGTTACAAGGCGCTCCTATATATACTACTGCTCGATTTCCCCAATAGAGGGAGTGCTGAGAGAAAGGTTCTTGAGGGACAATTTTCAGAGAGGCTTCTGGAGTAATTAATTTCAAGACTTTCTCACTCGCCACACTCAAAATGTATGTTAGCCAATTATCTATTTTCCCATTAGGCAAAATATACCATTGATGAAGAAAATAAATACAGAGATATATGCCAATAAGCAAAGCAAAAAAACAAGAGGCGGGATAAATACTTTTTAAAGCCCCTACGAATTTACTTCTTTCTTCTGTCATAAATTTTCTTTGCTCCATAGACTGCCCCTGCGGCTAATAAGCCTAAAATCCCTCCATCTATGGGAATCTCTGCTTCAGCACCCGGAGGCACAGGGTCGCTACCTTGGGCAAACAAATTATTCATCAATAAACAAGAGAAAACAAAGAGAGAAAATAGTCTTTTAAATGCTTTTGATGCCATAGCATTATGCTTTTTGTACAAGATAAAACACTTTGTGTCAAATTTCATGCAATTACTTATTTTTTAATAAAAAATCAGCATTTTATAAGAAAAATTGTCGTAAAAGAGTATCTAATGAAGTAAAACTTTAAGCTAAGTTTAATTTCTTTTTAAGGTCTTTTTAAGGTCAGCATTGGATATTTGTACCTGAAAAAAACAGAAAGTGCAAATGCGTACATGTTTCCTTATTATTTTTTTATCCCTTTTTCATCATTTTTTTGCTCTGTCCCAAACGTTTGTTAGCTTAACACAGGCGGAGCAGATTTTCTTGAAAAATAACTTAGAACTCTTAGCAGCCCAATTCAATATCTCTGCTGCCCAAGCCCAAGTCATTCAGTCGCGTTTGTGGGCAAATCCTATTTTTTCCGCAGAACTCAATGCGGTTAATCCTGAACGCAACCGCACTTTTGACGTAGGGAAAAATGGACAAAAAGCTTTTGAAATAGAGCAACTTATTTACTTGGGTGGGAAAAAAAGAAATGAAATTAATTTTGCTAAAAGCAATGTGGAATTAGCAGAATTACTTTTTACTGACCTTTTGAGGAATCTTAGATTTCAGTTAAGGTCGAGTTTCTATACGATTTATTATGAAAACTTATCCGTTGTCAATTTAGACACCCAACTTTCCTTGCTTGATACTTTAGTACAGGTTTATGCGACACAAGCCCAAAAAGGCAACGTTCCTTTAAAAGACTTAGTACGGCTTCAATCTCTGTATCTCAATCTCAGAAATGAGAGAAATGACTTAATTAACAATATTTTAGAAGAGCAAAAACAAGTACAAATTCTCTTAGGCACGAGCCAAGCATTTTTTCCTGCTCCTGAGAGAAGTGAATTAGCTATGTATCAAAAAGAAATTTCACTTACAGCCAACGCATTGTTAGACAGTGCCTTAAAAAATAGACCAGATTTGAAGTTTGCTCAAAAAGCAACACAATCTGCTGAGTTGCTCCTGCGATGGCAAAAATCTTTGGCTGTCCCTGATATGAGTTTGGGTATAGCTTATGACCAGAGAGGAGGGGCTTTCAATAACCAAATTAGCCTAACTTTGGGTATTCCTCTGCCTTTGCTGAACAGAAACCAAGGCAACATCCAGCTTGCCAAAGTACAGTTAGAGCAGAGTAAAACCCTTCAAAATCAGCAAGAACTACAAATACGCAATCAAGTAAGTATGGCTTTGGCTCAGTACATAGAAGCAAGGTCAAACTATGAGAAAATTAATAGTTTTTTTAGTGAAAATTTTGCACAAGTGTACAAAGGTACAGTAGATAACTTTCAAAGAGGCAATATTTCTATGCTTGAATTTACTGACTTCATGGAAAGCTACCAGCAGAACCTGCTCCAACTCAATAAAACACAAAAGATTTTAACAAACACTTGTGAGCAGTTGAATTGGGTAAGTCATTCAAGTATTTTTTAGGCAGATTTAAATTCAATCGTTCTGTAAATCTTTGGAAAAACTTGGAAAAGTTGCTAACAACAATTTATACTGGAACAAAAATGGTTTTTAAATTTTTCAAGGTCAAACCCTAAGGGTTTGCTGCCTAAAATTAATTCATTTTGAGTATAAGACCTTACAAAGTTTTTAAAACTTTATAAGGCTGGGCATAATTTTAAAAAACAATGAAAAGATACGTATTTGTACTCCTTATTTTCCTTTGCGCTTGTGATAAAAAAGCCAAAGAGATAGACTCAGCCAATGCCAAAGAAACTTTTGTGTTGAGTGAAACTATGTTCAGAACCATAGAAATAGACTCCGCAAAAATGGAGTTTTTAAGGAACGAACTCAAATTCTACGGGAAAATTGCCGCAGACAATAATAAACTTATTGAGATTTACCCTATTGTCGGAGGGAATGTAGAAAAGGTATATGTAGAGTTAGGCGATTATGTGCAAAAAGGGCAAGTATTAGCCAGAATCCGCAGTACAGAAGTGGCAGGCTTCGAGAAAGAACTTCAAGATGCTAAAAATGACGTATTGGTAGCCCAGAACAACCTCAAAGTAGCCCAAGAGCTTTTTGCAGGAAAAATTAACACGGAAAGAGAGGTATTGGAAGCTAAGAGCAATTTAGAAAAAGCCCAATCCCAACTCAATCGTATCCAAGAAACTTACCGCATTTATAGCCTCAAAGGCGGCTCTATTTACGAAGTTACTTCTCCGATTAGTGGCTTTATTATCGAGAAAAAAATCAATCAAGACATGCAGTTGCGAAGCGACCGTACAGATAATATTTTTGATATTGCCCAAATTGACGAAGTATGGGCGATTGCTAACATCAATGAAAGTGATATTTCGGAAATCAGAGTAGGCGAAGATGCCATAGTAACTGCGTTAAGCTATAAAGACAAAACTTTTGAAGGTAAAGTAGATAAAATTTTCAATGTAATAGACCCTGTAACCAAAGCTATGAAAGTCTTGATTAGGCTAAAGAACGAGGGGTTTTTACTTAAACCTGAAATGCGAGCTTCTATTCTGATTAAATATCAAGAAGATAAAAAAATGCTCGCAGTACCCTCGAGAGCCGTAATTTTTGATAAAAGTAAACATTTTGTCATAGTATTCAAAGACCGCTACAATATAGAAACTCGCCAAGTAGAGGTGTTTAGGCAAGTCAATGGCACGACCTTCATTGCTTCTGGGCTACAAGAAGGTGAAAAGGTTATTACTAAAAACCAACTCCTCATCTATGACGCTTTGAATGATTAAAAAAAGAACAACTTAGCACATCAGATAGCAAAACATTCATCATGAGCAGATTTATTAGAAATATTATTGCATTTTCCCTTAAGAACAGAGGCTTTACTTTCTTTTGGGTAACTATTTTAGTAATTGCAGGGGTAGTGAGTTTTCAAAATATGCCAATTGAGGCTTTCCCTGATGTTACCAACACACAAATCATTATAGTTACAGAATGGAGCGGCAGAAGTGCCGAGGAAATAGAACGCTTTGTAACTACACCCATAGAGATAGCCATGAGTCCTGTTCAGGGTAAAACGAGTGTAAGAAGTATTACGATGTTTGGGCTATCAGTCATCAAAATTATTTTTGAAGATGAGGTAGAAGATTTTTCTGCTCGCCAACAGGTCAATAATCAACTTCGCAACGTTAGCCTTCCAGAGGGAGTAGAACCCGAAGTACAGCCACCTTACGGTCCTACAGGAGAGATTTTTCGCTATGTACTTAAAAGCGATAAAAGAGATACCAGAGATTTGCTTACTATTCAAAATTGGGTGATTGACAGGCAGTTAAGAGCAGTAGCAGGGGTAGCGGATATCGTAGCCTTTGGAGGACAGGAGAAAATTTATGAAGTCAGCGTGGACCCTAACCGCTTGTCAAAATACGACATTACCCCCTTAGAAGTCTATGAAGCTGTAAACCGCAGCAACTTGAATGTAGGGGGAGATATTATAGAAAAAAATGGACAAGCATACGTAGTGCGTGGCATTGGCTTATTGGAGTCTATCAGGGATATAGAAAATATCATCGTTACAGAAGCAGGTGGTAATCCTATCTTAGTCAAGCAGTTGGCAGATGTGAGGGAAAGCTCTCTCCCAAGAGTGGGGCAGGCAGGTCTGAATGACAATGACGATGTAGTAGAGGGAATCGTGGTGATGCGAAAAAATGAAAATCCAAAGGAAGTATTGGCAAGGGTAAAAGAAAAAATACAAGAACTGAATACGCGAATTTTACCCTCTGACGTGAAAATAGAAACTTTTTATGACAGGGATAATTTGATGAATTACACTACTCATACTGTTATGCACAACTTGGTAGAGGGGATTGTTTTTGTTACAGTAATTGTGTTTTTATTTATGGCAGATTGGCGAACTACTCTGATAGTAGGCATGATTATTCCACTTTCTTTGCTGTTTGCTTTTTTCTGTTTGAATCTCAAAGGCATGAGTGCCAATTTGTTATCCTTAGGAGCAGTGGATTTTGGTATTATCATAGATGGGGCGGTGGTCATGGTAGAGGGGATTTTTGTAGGGCTTGACCACCTTGCCCACAAAGTAGGCATGGAAAAATTTAATCGCTTGGCAAAAGCTGGACTTATAAAGAAAACAGCTACACAAATGGGGAAGGCTATTTTCTTTTCTAAACTTATTATTATTACTGCTTTAATACCTATTTTTTCTTTTCAAAAAGTAGAAGGCAAGATGTTTTCTCCTTTGGCTTATACTTTGGGTTTTGCTCTTTTGGGAGCATTGCTTTTTACACTGACCTTAGTCCCTGTTTTATCGCATATCTTGTTGAATAAGAACGTCAAAGAAAAATATAATCCTTTTGTCAATTTTTGGGATAGAGTAGTAGAAAAAGGCTTTTCTTTCACTTTTCATCATAAGAAAATAAGCCTTTTTTGTGCTACGGCTTTGTTAGCCCTGACCTTATTTTCCGCCAAATTTTTAGGTACAGAATTTCTCCCTCAGCTCAATGAAGGAGCTTTGTGGGTAACCGCAGAGTTGCCTATGAGCATGTCCTTGCCCGCAAGTATGGAAATGACCAATATTTTGAGAAAAAAATTGAGGGAATTTCCAGAGGTGAAAGATGTGCTTTCGCAAACAGGACGCAGCAATGACGGTACCGACCCTAACGGCTTTTATTTTGCTCAATTCCAAGTAGATTTATTTCCCAAAGAGAAGTGGGAAAGAAAAATTACTTTGGAGGAGCTAATTGAGGAAATGGACAAAGAACTAACCCAATATCAAGGGATTACTTATAACTACTCCCAACCTATTATAGACAATGTAGCAGAAGCGGCGGCGGGCATCAAAGCGGCAAACGCAGTAAAAATTTATGGAGATAATTTAGACAAATTGGACGAGTTAGCCAATCAAGTCATTGAACAAATCAAAGACATACAAGGCATCAAGGACGTAGGCATTTTGCGGAACGTAGGGCAGCCCGAAATCAGCGTAGTCTTAGACCAAGAGCGAATGGCGGCGTATGGCGTAACTATTGCCGATGCACAAGCAGTTTTAGAGATGGCTTTTGGCGGAAAAACGGCTACCCAAAAGTACGAAGGAGAACGCAAGTTTGATGTAAGGGTGCGATACGAAAAATCTTACCGCAAGGACGAGGAGGACATGGCTAACCTTAAAGTTCCCACGCTGAGCGGTACAAAGGTAGCCTTAAAAGAAATTTCGGAAATCAGGAAAATTACAGGACCAGCCTTTATTTATCGGGACAATACGAAGCGTTTTATTGGTGTAAAATTTTCTGTCAGAGAGCGAGATTTGGGCAGTACCATTGCTGAAGCCCAGAAAAAAGTAGAGGAAAATGTCAAATTACCCACAGGTTATACGATTGGGTGGACTGGCGAATTTGAAAACCAAGTGCGTGCTACCCAACGCTTAGGACAGGTAGTACCTATTAGTCTATTGGCTATCTTTATCTTGCTTTTTATCCTTTTTGGCAATCTTAAAGATTCTATTTTAGTATTGGCAAATGTGCCTTTTGCCCTGATAGGGGGCATTTTAGCCTTGCACTTTACAGGCATCAACTTTGGCATCTCGGCAGGGGTAGGTTTTATCGCTCTTTTTGGAATTTGTATTCAAAATGGCGTCATTCTGATTACAGAGTTTCATAACAACTTAGACAGGCGAATGTCTTTGGATATGTCTATCAGAGAAGCAGTGAGGGTGCGTACTCGTCCTGTGGTAATGACCGCTTTGATGGCTTCTATTGGCTTGCTTCCTGCGGCTATCTCCACGGGTATAGGTTCAGAATCACAAAAACCTCTGGCTGTGGTCATTATTGGTGGCTTAATAACCGCTACTGTTTTAACTTTACTAATTTTCCCTATTATCTTTTGGGTGTTTGACAAGAGAAGGGTAAAAAACAAAGAAGAGGCAATGATATAAAACAGGGGACGTGCTTTTATCAGCGGGGGGAGTTGTAAAATATAAATTTTTTCACATAATCTTTCCATATTTCAAAAAATACCCTTACCTTTGCACCCACAATTCGCTCCCGTAGCTCAACTGGATAGAGCATCAGACTACGGATCTGAAGGTTGCAGGTTCGACTCCTGCCGGGTGCATCATTAAACCTATTAGCCCTGTTTTGTCAGGGCTTTTTTCGTTATACCATGCGTATAGATATTATCACTTGCGTACCTAAGCTATTAGAAAGCCCGTTTAATCACTCTATTTTGCTTAGGGCGCAGAAAAAGGGCTTATTGGAGGTAGTAGTACATGACCTCAGAGATTATGCTACGAACAACCAAAAGCAAGTAGATGACTATGCCTTCGGAGGAGGGGCAGGTATGGTGCTGATGATAGAACCCATCGCCAAATGTATCCATGCTTTAAAAGCACAAAGGGAATACGATGAGATAATTTACATGACTCCTGATGGGGAGAGATTCCATCAAAAAACGGCAAACAGGCTTTCTTTACTAAAAAACTTGATTATTCTTTGTGGACATTACAAAGGAGTAGATGAGCGAGTAAGAGAAAAATTTATCACTTTGGAATTGAGTATTGGGGATTATGTGCTCTCAGGAGGGGAACTTGCCGCTGCGGTAGTAGTAGATGCTATTGGAAGGCTGATTCCTAATGTGCTTTCTGATGAAACCTCCGCACTGACGGACTCTTTCCAAGACAACCTACTCGCTCCGCCCGTTTACACTCGCCCTGCCGAATATGAAGGCATGAAAGTTCCAGAAATTTTACTTTCTGGACACGAAGCCAATATACAAGAGTGGCGATTAGAGCAGGCATTGAAACGCACTAAGGAACGCAGACCAGATTTATTAGACAGTTATGAACTATAAATGCTTGGCTTATGAGTGTAGAATTGATACATAAAATCAAAGAAAGACTGCCCTTGTTAGAAGATGTTACTTCGCATACTTTTGGCAAGACTCCTCGATTAGCATCGGTCATGCTTGCCCTCTATCATATTGATAATGAGTTATATCTACCCTTTATAGTTCGCCCTGATTATGATGGGGTACACAGCGGGCAGGTTGCCTTCCCCGGCGGAAAAATGGAAGAAACAGACCTCAACGCAGTACATACAGCAATTAGGGAAACTTACGAAGAGATAGGGGTAGCTGTAGCTCACGAGCAGGTAATAGGGACTATGCCTCAGATTTATGTAGTCCCAAGCAATATGTTAGTTACACCCGTCATCGCCTATTTGGATAGGAAGCCTACATTTACCATAGACCACCATGAAGTAGCCAAAGTCTTAGAAATCAGAATATCAGACTTGCTTAATCCTAATAATCATAGCAAAAGGCAAGTTACCATGCCCAATAATATAAAAATGAACTTCCCATCTTTTTTAGTGCAAGGGGAAGAAATTTGGGGTGCGACAGCAAGAATGCTCTCGGAGTTGTTCAAACTAATTCATTAGCCACCGATGGTGGACATAGATTCAGTAACAGGCATATCATATTTGCGTTTTTGCTCTGCTTCATACCCATCTTTGGCTCTATTGCTAAAAGCATGAAGCAAAGCATCAGTCAGTGCTTGGTCGCTTGCTCCTGCTCGCATCAGTTTTTTGATGTCTAATACGCCGTCATCGTACAAGCAAGTCTTTAACATTCCTTGTGCAGTAACGCGTATGCGGTTACAAGTGCCACAAAATGTGCGGGTAAAAGCGGCAATGACGCCTACGGTGCCTTGGTAGCGCGGGATTTGATAGTTGTAAGAAGTAGAGTTTGGGCTATCGGTAATTTTATACATGTCAGGATAATGCGATTTCAACAAGTCAAGAATACGGCGATAAGTCCAAAACAAGGTAGGATAGTGATTCCCTTCTCCGTTGAAAGGCATTTCCTCAATAAATCGCACCTCTATCGGCGCATCTTTGCTTAGTTCTGCCAGAGGAACGAGGTCATCTATGTTTTTCCCTTCCATTACTACTGCATTGATTTTAACAGCAATATCGTGTTTGAGCAATTGTTCTAAGCAATCAAGTACCTTAGGTAGTTCATCTCTACGCGTAATTTTTTTAAAGTTTTCTCTGTCCAGTGTGTCCAAACTCAAATTTACCGATTTGATACCAATTTGTTTGAGTTCGGGGACTAAGGGGGCAGTAAGCACTCCGTTAGTAGTGATGTGCATCTGCTCAACGCTTTTTAACTCACTGATTTTCCACAAGAAAGACATTAACTCCCGCCTTACAAAAGGTTCGCCTCCTGTTATCCTGACTTTACTTACCCCTAAGTCTGACATTATCTTTACCAGACGAAACATCTCTTCGTAAGTAAGTAGTTCTTTCTTAGGAAGGTAGTTAATTCCCTCTTCAGGCATACAATAAAAACAGCGCAAATTGCAACGGTCTGTAACAGAAAGTCTTAAATAGTTAATGGGTCTTCCGTGGTTGTCGTAAATCATGAGTACAAAATGAAGTCAAGTTTAATAATAACAATATTACCTATCTTTACATAAAATAGAAAATAATTTGTGAAAAAAATATTTTTCAATCGTATTTATGCTTAATTTTGCAGTGATTTTTTGATAAAAATTGCTAAAAAATTGAAAACCATTATCTTACTTCTTATCTCCAATATTTTTATGACCTTTGCGTGGTATGGTCATTTGAAATTTAAGGAAGCGCTTTTGTGGAAAGTGATTTTAGTGAGTTGGAGCATTGCTTTTTTTGAATATTGCTTTCAAGTACCAGCCAATCGCTTAGGATATGGACAGTTTAACGCCACAGAACTCAAAGTAATCCAAGAGATTATTACTTTGGTTGTGTTCATGTGCTTCGCTGTTTTTTACTTGAAAGAACAACTAAGATGGAACTACATCGTAGGTTTTGTGTTGATTGTCTTAGCTGTTTTTTTTGTTTTTAAAAAATGGTAAGAATGGCTTGCTATGGTAACTCACTCTTTGCAAGTCCCTGTTGATAAACATCTATTTACAAAACTATTAGTCTCATCGGCGGACACTTTCAACAAAGCAATGCGCCTAAAACGGTCGCCTACTAATGTATTGGTTATTATTGCTAACCCTCCGTCCATAGTAGGAATAATGTTAGCGATTTCATAGGGGTTAATCCTTCCGAGCGTAAGCGTTCCTCTTAACAAATCATTAGTAGTTACTTGGGCATCAAAGGCATAAATACGAATAGGAATATTCTCTAAGGTACTTGCTATAATGATGACCTCCTTGTTCGCTAAATTCATTTTTTTAGCGATAGTTCGGGCTTGTGAGTTGATTTCGTGAAAAGTACTGCCTACGATAGATGGGGCAGAGAAATTATTTAAGTCAAATTGAGCATTGATAATGATATTTGTATCTCTCTGCCTGACAAAAGTCATAGCAAAGCGGTTATTGCGAACATGCGTAATAGAATTAAGAATAAAAGGAAGGGAGGTAGTGCCTTTTACCTCTCCCTGAGTGTCTGTAAATAGTACTACGGAGGAGTTTTCCTGCCCTAAAAAAGTAGCAAAATAGTAGTCTTTCCCATCAGCATTAAAATTGCCGTTCCAAAAAAAGTTGTAATTAACCTTCCTGCTTACGGGGTCGCGAGGGGTGAAAATAGAATAAGGATAGCACTTATTCCACTGAATATCAAAATTTACATTAATTTGAAAAAGCTCTATATTCCGTGTTTGAGTATTGTCGTCGGGGTTGCAGTTCTCAGACAGTACGCTGAGCAGTATGCTATTATCTTTGGCTTGCCCTGCATAAACCAAATCTCCTCTGATTTGTGAATAGACACGGACTTCCTCTATCTTTTTATTGGCATCATTAACCCTAAGTAATACAGGAGTGAGTACATCTTTTTTAATGCAAAAAAAATGATAAATGCCTCGACTTGCCCTAAGATTGGGGATAGGATTGGTGTATTGTGTCAAATTTGCCTCTGACTTGGTGTCCCATAGAAAATTGCCTTCTTTGTCTGTTCTTAGTATGTAGGGAACATCAGACCGTCCTGCGAAACTATTTTCTACCGAACCCAAAATAAGATACCCTCCATCTTCCATTTGTACTACGTCAATCGCTTGGAAGTCAGAGAAAGAAGACTCGTTATAAATCTTATTGAAACTTTCAGAGGGCAAAAAACTTGTTTTTTCACTGCAAGCAAAAAGGAAAATTATCATTAGGAAAAATAATCCTAATGCGAATCTTCTTCTGTATATAATTTTTTTATTGTCCAAGTATTTCTGCGATTAAATAATAGTATAAGCAGGTTCGTAAGCACTATGTACTAAGTCTGCATAGGCTTCTGCAAGTTCGGCACATTTTGTATGTTTAGGGTTCTTTCTAAACACTATTCCGTCCACTGCTCCTACTAAGGCAACCTCTACGGCAGTACCTGTAAGCATGACCATATCTGCTTGTTGTAGTTCTTTGGGAGAAATTTGCTTTTCAGTTACTTTGATTTCTTTTTCCCTCGCCAAATCCATGATTACCCTGCGTGTAATGCCTGCTAAGATATGACCTTTGGGAGGAGTAAATAATTCTCCCTCTTTTTCATAAAAAATATTTGCTCCCGATGCTTGGGCAACATTGCCAAACTGGTCGAGCATGATTGCCTCGTCATAGCCTTTGAGATGGGCTTCGTTAGTTGCCATAATAGAACTGACGTATAGCCCGCTTATTTTAGCATCTATCGGGCAGGACTTAGGATTAGGTCGCTCAATACTTGATATACAAGCAGAAAGCAAGTTATTCCCGTGGTATCTCGGCCATTTCCATGCACCCATGAACAAAATAGACTCTCTTTTAGAGGAGAGCCGCATATTGTCAGGACAAAAAAGCAAGGGACGAATATAAGCATCTTTGAAGTTATTTTGGTCTAAGAGGTCATAAGCGATATTTTCTAAGTCTTGTACTGAATAGAGCAAAGGAATAGAGAGTTTGTGAGCGGCGTATTTCATGCGCTCAAAATGTGCCTTAGCATTGAAAATGACCACTCCATTAGAGGTCTGATAGGAGCGCAAGCCCTCGAAAATACCATAGCCATAGTGCATAGTCTGGGCAAAAGGACTGCAATTTACTTGTTTGGCTTTGACAAACTTGCCATCGTAAAAGACAACTGTTTTTTCACTGTAATACATGAATTTATCGGGATTTGGTTTGTTATTTTAAAAAAAAACCTTTCTATTTTTTAGGATAGAAAGGCAGTGTATCTTGTGCATAGTGCAAAACTCCCCCTATCCTTTGTTACTAAGGAAAACAAGCAGGAGAAGTAAAATAATTGCAATTGGTAAAGTCATTAGTCTTTTTCTAAAAAAATACTCAGTAAAATTCGTTATTTAAAACAGAAAATCAAAATAATTAAGAAAAAATTATTTTTTATAAATTTTTTCCCCTGCCAATATGCTCACCACCAACTCGTTTTCCTTAGGTGTAATCGGGCAACTATAAATTTCATTATACGCACAATATGGGTTATAGGCTTTGTTAAAGTCTATGGTCATCGTATTCCCGTTGTTACTTTTTACTTCTATGTATCTCCCTGCTTCATAGGTCTCTTTTCCGTTGGTTTGGTCTTTAAAAGGTAAAAATAATATTCCCTTAGTGAGCCTTTCCATAGATTTATAAACAGTAAGTCTAAGTTTCTGACCTGATAAGCTAAAATGAGCATAGGCATAACGCACATATTTTTGTTTCTCTCCCGTAGTGGTGAGCATATTAATTACAGAATCTTCATTTAAGACCTCTAAATCTGCTTCTACTTTGTAGTTGATGTCAGGTGGAAAATATACTAACCCTTGAAAATTAGCCCTATCCTCTGGCGTAAGCGGAGAGGTATTCTCATTGTTTTTAAAGTCCTTGTCTTTTTGTTGTCTTTCTTTTTGTATATCATCTGCATATTTTTGAGGCGTATCTCCTGTTTCGCTAAGTGTATAGAGGACAATAGCCACAGTTACCAGAGCAATGAGTATGTAAATAAGTTGATTGAATTTCATTTTAGTTTGTCCATTTTAATTCCAAAATTAACACAATTCAAGTGATATTACTAAAAAAAGTAGTTACTTCTTTATTGCTTGTTGTTATCGTATCAGTTTTATCTCTATCTTTGTTAGTCCAATCCTATTTTTTGAGTTTACACTTTTAATGTTTGAATATTATGAGTTTGAAAAGTAAAGTCGAAGAAGCCATTAAAAATGCCATGAAGGCAAAAGAACAAGATACCCTACGCGCCCTAAGAGCTATCAAATCCTTGATTCTGCTGGCAGAAACTGCGGAAGGCAAAAGTGGCGAACTTATACAAGAGGAGGAAATAAAATTACTCACCAAAGCGGCAAAACAGCGCAGAGAGTCCGCAGAGATTTATAAACAACAGAATAGAGAAGACTTGCTAAAAAAGGAATTAGATGAATTAGCAGTCATAGAGCAGTTCCTTCCCAAAGCCATTTCTGACGAAGAGCTGAAAGCCAAGTTGCAAGAAATCATTAGCCGAGTAGGGGCTACCTCTGCCAAAGACATGGGCAAAGTTATGGGCGTAGCCAATAAGGAATTAGCAGGACAGGCTGACGGCAGAAAAATCTCTGAAATGGTCAAATCGTTATTGGCGTAAGTTACTCATCACTTAGCTAATCTGCTCTGATACTAAGTCTTCTGCCTTGCCTTTGAGTGCTAACTTATCTATGCTGCTTTTAATTGCTATTTCCCAAAGATTTGCCATGATGCTCTATGATACAAGCTATCATATTGAAAGATACCTGCGTACTGATAGGGGACAGGGAATTAGTAATTTGTATAGCCAATTTTTAATTTACGAAAGCCAATATGCACAAAAAAGTTCTCAACTCTCCTAAGAAGAGAACTTTTTATAACGGAGCGATAGTTCTACTATGGTTATATACTCAACCTTATAAAGTTTTTAAAACTTTATAAGGTTAGATTATTGATTCATAATGGCTTATAAATGTTTTTTCAAAAAAATAATTTCATTTGACTATAAAATCGTACTCCTTATGCTGTTACTTCTTCTTTCGCTACTCCGTTCAGTTGCGAATTATCTATCTTTTGTGAGTTCTTATCTGACAAATTATTATCAACCATTACATTCACCTTCGGCGGTAGTAATTTATACAGCACAGGCGTAACGATACGACTAAGCAAGGTACTGCTTATCAGCCCGCCTATCAGCACCCACGCCAGCGGAGAGTAAAGCGGGGCATCTTCCAACACGAGCGGAGTCAAACCGCCAATCGCAGTCATGGAAGTCAGCAAGATAGGCAAGAAACGAGTTTCTGCCCCATCACGTATCGCCGTTTCAAGCGATACGCCTTGCTCTCGCAGGTGATTGGTATAGTCCACCAAGAGGATAGAGTTTTTGATTTCTATGCCCATCAGGGCAATAAAACCAATCGTAGCGACAAAAGAAAGGGTATTTCCTGTAATCCAAAGCGTTACCAACCCCCCAATTACACCCAAAGGCACGACAGAAAGTACTATCAGCGTACTTTTGAAAGTCCTAAACTCTAAGACCAAAATCGCTAATAAACCAAAGACAGTAAGTACAATAATAGGTCCTAAGCCGCCAAAGGAGTTTTGGCTACTTTCCTTTTCTCCTGCTACTTGAAAATAGTAACCCTCAGGCAAGGGAATTTCGTCTAATTTTTTTTCTAATACGGCATTGATAGCAGAGGCATTGTAGCCAATTTTTGTCAGAGCGGTAACGGCTACAAAACGGTCTTTGTTGTAATGCCTGATAGTAGGAGCAGAAGTCTGTAACTCTACCGTAGCTAAATGGCTCAGAGGAATCAAAGTCCCTGATAGCGAGCTTACATATATCTTGCTAAACACCTCCAAGACTTGGTCTTTGTCTTTTTCCACACTCACATTGATTTTGTACTCTTCTCCATCTTCCGCCCTAAAATTCCCTATATTTAGCCCTGCAATACCTAAGCGAACTGTTTTTGCAATTTCGCTACTCAACACGCCCAACATACCTGCTTTATCTTTGTTGATAACTACTTTTAAGTCAGTCTTTTGTGTTTGCAAAGGATTTTTTACATAAATAGTCCCTTCAGTTTTCTTCATTAAATCTTCTAACTTGAAAGCAAGGCTTCGCAAAGAATCCAGATTGTCGCCAAAAATGCGAATAGAAATAGGTGCATCAACGGGCGGTCCTTGCTCAAACTGCTTTACTTCTATGTCTGCTCCCGCAAAATCCTTGAATTTGCCTCGCAAGTCATCTACTATTTTATCTATCTCTGTGAGTTTCAGGCGTTCCAACTGCACAAATAGTTGAGCAAAATTGCTTGATTCGTTTTGTGGATTTACATTGTAGTAAATTCTTGGATTGCCCTTGCCCACGTTGGTGGTTACACTTCTGACCTCTTTGATTTTCAAAATTTCCTGCTCGACATACTTAGCAATCCTATCAGTTTCGTACAAATTTGTCCCCAAAGGGGTTTCTATATTTACTAAAAACATGGGTTTTTCTGACTTCGGAAAAACACTAAATCCAATGCTTGGGATTAAAAACAGACTACCTACGAAAAGTCCAAGTGCTAACAACAAGGTCAGCACAGGGTGAGCAAAGCCCCATTCTAAGATATAGCGATAGGGTTCATTGATGTATTTTTTGAAAGCACGCATAAACCAGTTTCCTTCTGCCTCTTTATGGTCTTTCAAAATCAGACTTGAAAGAAAGGGAATAATGGTCAGAGCAACAAATAGAGAGGCTAATACCGTCATACTGACCGCCATAGGCAAACTTCTGATAAAATCTCCTGCATTTTCAGGAAGGAAAGATAAAGGCAAGAAAGCCAATATCAGCACCGCAGTACAGCCCAAAATCGCCAGCCCTATTTGCTTAGTTGCCTCCACTGCCGCTTGTTTGCGGTTGTAACCCATGCGCAAAAAGCGTTCTATATTTTCCACCACCACAATAGAATCGTCCACCAGCAGACCTAAGGCAATCACCATGCCCACAATACTCAACTGATTAATTGTGTAATCCAAAAAGTCTAATAATGCCAGCCCTATCGCCAAAGAAAGTGGGATAGAAATCATCACAACCACAGAAGCCCGCCAGCCCAAAGGAACTAAGGTAATGAGAACCAACACAATAGCAATCATAAAATCCCTTCCCAATCCTGAAAGACGGTGCGAAACGCCCTCGGCTTGGTCAAAACTTTTTACAAATTTGAGATGAGCAGGTACTTCCTTTTCAAATTTTGCCAATATCGGCTCTATTGCATCTCTTGTTTGCAAAATATTTTTTCTATCTTTCAAGCTTGCCGTGATGAAAACAGCTCTCCTCCCGTTCAGCCTGCCTATGTAAGTTTCATCTTCATAACCCATGCTAACCTCTGCTATATCTTTTAAATATACAATTTTCCCTGTGGAGGCAAGTACAACTACATTCTTGATTTCGTCTAATTTTGCAAAATCCTCTCCTGCCTTTACATTGTATTTTTTTGTAGCAATATCTACACTCCCACTTGGAATATTTATATTTTCTGCTTGGATAGCCCCCAAAACCCTATTCAGCCCTATTTTGTTCTGTGCCATTCTTTCTAAGTCAATAGAAATTTTTACCTCTTGCTTAGGAAAGGCATGAATATCCACATTTTTTAAGGTTTTTATTTTTTCCAAACGCTTTTTCAACTCTTCTGCTTTTTTCTCCATCTCACTATAAGGAGCTGTTTCTGAAATAATCGCACATTGTAAAATGTTTACGTCAGAGCTTTGAAATTGGCGTACTTCCAAGCTAAAAAGGTCAGCAGGGAGCTTAGTACTGCGAAGATTAGTAACTTCACGCACCACTTCGTTTTTTTTGTTATCAATATTGACTCCATGGTTAAACTCTACGATAATCACCGCTAAGCCATCAGAGATAGTAGTAACTATTTTCTTGATGTCTTCTAACTCATACATTCTATCCTCTATTGGTTTTACCACTAACTCCTCCATGTCCGAAGGGCTTGCTCCGGGATAAACAGCAATAATTGGGAAACCTGTACCATTGAAGGGGGGGTCTTCCCCACGCGGCATATTGAGCAAGGAACTAAGCCCAAGTACCATCACCGCAATAAAAATGATGATAGTGAATTGGTAATTTTTTACAGAAAATTCAGCGAGTTTCATATTTTTTTAATTTTTTAATCTGAAATCGTGTAATGTGGAACATGGAATTTATTTTTTAATTATTTGTAATTTCTCATTCCAGATTCTGTCTTTCATTACTAATTTATTTTATCACTACCTTCTTCCCCTCCACCAAATAGGGAGAACCTGCGGTAACTACCTGACTAATATTTTCTAAGCCAGAGGCGACTACTACTTTTCCCTCTGCCAATCTTGCAATTTTAATGTTCACTTTTTTGGCAATCTTATGTTCATCAATCGTGTAAACAATCGCTTCTTTGCCATTACTTTCCACTAACGCCTCTATGGGAATAATGGTCTTGGTTTGTACGTTAGAGGGATAAATTTCTACCGATGCCATCAAACCCGAAGCAAAACGCGCCTGCTTAGGATTGACGGAGATTTCTACTTGGAAAGTGCCACTCATTGGGTCGGCGGCTTGAGCAAGTTGGCTTACTACCCCTTCAAAAACCTCGTCAGGGTAGGCATCAAAGCGCACTTTTGCCTTGTCGCCAATATTGGTCTTAGCCCAATCTCTATCAGCTAAGCCTACTCTTATTATCCAATCTTGTGCAGTAGTCCCATTCATCAAAAATACAGGCGTGCCTGCTTGTACTAACTCTCCCACATTCATCAGTTTTTTTAAGATTTTTCCGTTAGCCACTGCTCTGATTTCTGTATAGTTTTGGTTGAATTTGGCTATATCAACGTTCTGTTTAGCAACAGTATAGGCAGTATTTGCATTTTGAAACTGCTCCAAAGTAGCTACACTATCTTTGTACAAATTCGTGATGCGTTGCAAATCTCTTTCTGCTTTGCTGAGCCCTTCCACTGCTTGAGTAACTTGAGCATTGATTTCCGTTTGGTTCAACGTTGCCAGAAGTTGTCCTTGTGTAACTGACTGACCTTCTTTGACATAGATTTTCTCAATAATACCTCCTATCTTGAAAGAAAGGCGAGCCTCTGTGCTTGATGCAAGTAAACCAGAAGCAAGTACCTTTTCATAAAGGGTTTCTTGGGTTACTTTTGTAACTTGCACAGGAACAGTATCCTCGCTGATTTCGGCTTCCTTGGCTTTGTTATCGGCACAAGCGACAGAAAAAAAAACAACTGCCCCAATACCAATGATTTGAATGAAAAGTTTTTTAGTAAGCATATCTCTTTTAGTTATGAGTTATAAGTTTGGAGTTAGTTTTTAATAGCTACATAGCTTGATAGTTAGATAGTTGTGTTCATATCTATTTAGCTATTCAACTCTTGAACTATTTATTAAAATTAATATATTCGACCACATCACGCACACGCCTCATTTTAGGCAATTCATTATCAGCAATTTGTAAGTGAAAAGCATTTTCTGTATAGGCAATCATCGCTACAAATTCGCTCTCACTTAGCTTCAAATCCTCTTGGAAAGACTTGTTAAAATCTACCGACTGCGGGCGTATGAAAAAATTTTTGGCAATCAGTTTTTGGAATTTTTTTAGTATTTTCTTCATATCAATCTGGAATCATTTAATTTGGAATCTGGAATAAACAACAATAAACAATTAATAACCAACAATCTGTGTTTCAATAATTTCAAACAATCGCAACGGCGAACCGTTCAAACTACTTCAAACAATTTAAGAATCAATCAACAAAAGTATAGCTTGCTCTTACCCTTTCCACCTCTGCCAGTTTTATCCAAACATTATAGAGTGCGATAGACTGTTGGAGTTGGGCGGAAGTAAAATTATTTCGTGCATCAAGGTACTCTATCTGAGAGGCTTGCCCTTGTTTGTAGCGTTTAAAAGTATCACTAAAATATTTTTGAGCTGACTCTACTTGGAATTGTGTGCTTTGGTAAATTTCTAAAGCAGAAAAGTAATTGTTCACCGTAGTTTTTAATTGTAAATGTAACTGATTATCAATTTGTTCATATTGTGCGTTCAGAGCGTTCAAGTCCATTTCTGCTTGCTTGACTTTCAACTTATTCCTTCCACTTGCAAATAAGTTCCAATCCAAAGAAACACCTAAAAGAGCGTAACGAGTTTGGTCATTGAACTGCCAATGAAAGCCCTGAGAGCCAAAGTCCACCGCTGTCCCCAACTTGGGTATCCAAAAGGTTTTATTCAAATTTAAGACCTGTTGGTTGGCATTGATTCCAGCCTTGATTTTTTGTAACTCCTCCCGATTTCCCATTTCGGCAGTGATGTTTTCAGGCACTTGCGTTCTAATATTATTAAAAGTGGTATCTATTTGAATTACGTTTTCTAAGGGCTTATTGATGAGAAAGTTAAGATAAGCGGCTGCATTCTGTTGATTATTTTGTGCTTCTATGATTTGTGCCTCTATTTTGCTGATTTCGCTTTGAGAGCGAGCAAGTGCTGTGCTGGTTGCCATGCCATTCTTTACCAAAGATTCATTTACTCTCTGACTTTCTTTTAATAAGTTAAGCGCATTTTGATAGATTTTTACTGCCTCACTTGCCTGCAAATATTTGAAATAAGCTGTCTTAATGTCCTTGACCAATTCACGCTTATACACGTTAATCTCAGCCTGCTGCATAGTGAGTTGCTCCTGCTTGATTTTTTTGTTGTAATAAATTTCTGTATTGACCAAAGGAACAGCCACCCTAAACTTTGCATCATAGAAATCGCGGGGCATCAATTGCTCATCTACATTAGAAATCTGTGGAAAACGGTCAGATTGGGTAAGTTGATTCAAAGTCTGATATACAGGGTTTACTAAATCCCCCACAGGCAGACTAATACGACGACCTCCCGTCGCAGAGGTATAAGTCGTATTAAAATTAAGTGTAGGCAAAAAAAGTGTATTTGCCTCGCGCAAGGCATAGAGATTTTTCTCTAATAAAAATCTCTGTTGCTTCAATGCCTGATTGTTTTGCAAACCTTCCCTAATATAGGCATCAAGAACGGCAGTTTGAGCAAGAGAATCATTGATAAGCACACCAATAAAGGCAAAAAACAAAATGCCTGTTGGTATATATAGGCGTAGGCAGTAGCCTATTTTACTAAAAAAATTAACTTGACGATGAGTGAATATCGTTTTCATTTTTCTAATTAATAATGTTTAAAAAATAAACAGTGTTTAGTATAGACATAAATTTTTTTTCTACCTCAATTTTCTGCAAAAGAACTCGTCATAGGATTTGCCTTAAATACCTGCATTAAATTGTCTAAGGCATCTCTAAACAAGTAAGGCAGTACTTTTTGGTCATACATGACTAATCGTTCTCTGATATACAGAGAAGCCATGCCATTCATAAGCGAAATAATAGTGATAGTTGCTACATCTAAATCCATTTTTTTCATGTAGCCCTTTTCCATACACTCTGTAACAGTAGCTTGCAATAGTTTGAATGATTGCATGCCGCATAGCCAGTCTATATTTCCCTCTTTGTTGCGAGCCTCTATGGGTGCGCGCATAATAAACATTAGGTCGAAAAACTCTCTATGCTCAAATGCAAACTCTAAATATAAGTCCCCCATTCGTCTAAGCCTTATATAGGGGTTTTCTATCTTTTGAGCCTCACCTAATTTTTCAAAAAACATCTCAAAGCCCTTGTCATGGATAGCCCTAAAAATCTCGTTCTTATCCTTGAAATACAGATAGATAGTTGCTGGACTGTATTCTATTTTTTCTGCTATACTTCTAATAGAGGTCTTATCAAAACCTTCTTTCAAAAAAAGCTCAGTAGCCGCTTCAAGAATCTGGTTGCGTAGTTCTAATTTTTCTCTTTCTTTCCTTGCTAATATTCCCATTTTTTACAGTTTGATATAGCTTATACTCAATCAAAATTGGTTTTGATTGAAAATATAACGTTTCTAAGGTTTTAAACCTTATAAGCATTTGTAAACCATTTTGTTTTAAGTATGGTTATTTAACGACTATTATTTAATAAACGTTACAAATTTAATGAACAGTGTTTATAAAATCAAATAATTTATATACTTTTTATTTGCTTATTCCTATCTTTTCCCCAAAACTGTATTTTTGCCTTATTGATGTTTCAAAGTTGGGCTAAAAAGATTAAATATGAAATTGCTTTGTAGGTGAAGCGTAGAAAGCGAGGGTTGAGGTGGGAGAAGAGATGTATTGGAGGGCGCATTTTTTATGCTCAGTAAAAAGTGGTTTTTGATAAAATAAAAGCGCAAATTATTGATAGTCTGTTTATTAATCCCATAAGGTTTTTTAAAATATTATCGGCTTGAGTATAAATGCTTTTAGAGAGTAAAGCTACTCTAAAAATAAAAGAGAGGCTGTTCGGAAAATGTGAACAGCCTCTATCTCTTTTTATATTGAGTTAAATCAAAATCACACCTTAATCTCCACATCTACACCACTTGGCAACTCTAATTTCATCAAGGCATCTACAGTTTTGGTAGAGGTTGAATAAATGTCGATAAGCCTTTTGTAAGTGCAAAGTTGGAACTGCTCTCTTGATTTTTTATTTACGTGTGGAGAACGCAATACGGTGAACTTTTCTTTTTCAGTAGGTAAAGGAATAGGACCACTTACCACTGCCCCTGTTGCTTTTACTGCTTTCACAATTTTCTCGGAAGACTTGTCCACTAAGTTGTGGTCATAACTCTTCAGCTTTATTCTTATTTTTTGTGTCATGTCCTTTCAAATTTTATTTGTTATCCTTTACTTCCTTTGACTTGTGCTACTACTGCCTCAGCAATGTTGTTAGGAACTTCTGCATAATGAGAGAAAGTCAAACTTGCTGATGCTCTACCTGAGGAGATAGTACGCAAATCAGTAACATAGCCGAAAAGTTCTGACAAAGGCACATCAGCTTTCACTACTTGCGCTCCCCCTCTGCTATCCATCCCTTTCATGATACCTCTCCTTCTATTCAAATCCCCTGTAATAGGACCAGTAAATTCATCTGGGGTTACTACTTCAACAGCCATGATTGGCTCTAATAATTTTGGTTTTGCTTTGGCTCCAGCTTCTTTAAAACCAATAGTTGCTGCCAACTCGAATGACAATGAATCAGAATCTACATCGTGGTAAGAACCGTGGAACAGACGAACTTTGAAACCTGTAACTGGGAAGCCAGCCAACACACCATTTTTCATAGCATTCTCAAAGCCTTTCTGAATGGCAGGGATAAATTCCTTAGGAATTACTCCACCCACAATCTCATTAACAAATTCTAATCCTTCCTTGCCGTCTTCTCTTGGACCCATCTCAAAGACAATATCTGCAAATTTACCACGACCACCTGTTTGCTTTTTGTAAACCTCTCTATGCTCAACTTTTGCAGTAAAGTGTTCTTTATAGGCTACTTGCGGCGGACCTTGGTTTACTTCTACTTTGAACTCGCGCTTCATGCGGTCAAGGATAATCTCCAAGTGAAGCTCGCCCATGCCTCTGATGATGGTTTGCCCTGTTTCTTGGTCAGTAAATGCTCTCAACGTAGGGTCTTCTTCCAATAATTTGGACAAAGCCATACTTAACTTGTCTTGGTCTGCTTGTTTTTTAGGTTCTATGGCATAACCAATCACAGGCTCGGGGAAAGTCATAGATTCTAACACTATTTTGTGGTTTTCATCTACTAAGGTATCTCCCGTTTTGATGTCTTTGAATCCAACGCCAGCACAAATATCACCTGCTTCTACAAAATCGATAGGATTTTGCTTATTAGCGTGCATTTGAACCAATCTTGAGATACGTTCTTTATTTTGAGTACGCGTATTGTACACGTAAGAACCTTTTTCCAACTTACCAGAATACACACGCATAAAGCACAAACGCCCAACAAATGGGTCGGTCATAATCTTGAATGCCAATGCCGCAAATGGGTCGTCGTTAGTAGGTCTTCTGATTTCTTTCTGTTCGGTATCGGGGTTTGTTCCTTCTACGGGGGGAAGGTCAAGCGGAGAAGGCAAATAAGCAACAACTGCATCAAGTAGGGCTTGTACACCTTTGTTCTTGAATGCAGAGCCACAAAGTACAGGAGAAAAAGACATGTCAATCACTGCCTTGCGAACTGCTGCCATGACCTCCTCTTTAGTGATAGAATCTGGATTATCAAAAAATTTCTCTAACAGAGCATCGTCATACTCAGCTACTGACTCTATTAAATTTTGCCTCCACTCATTGACATCTTCTTGCAAATCAGCAGGAACGGGAATTACCTTATATGTTTTCCCTTTATCTTCTTCGTTCCAAATAATAGCCTGGTTGGTAACTAAGTCGACTACGCCTTTGAAGTTTTCTTCAGCCCCGATGGGAACTTGCAAAGGCACAGGTTTAGCTCCTAATTTTTCTTTGATTTCCTTTACAGCTTTGTAAAAGTCGGCACCTGCTCTGTCCATTTTATTGACAAAGCATATACGAGGTACTTTGTATTTGTCGGCTTGCCTCCAAACTGTTTCAGACTGAGGCTCTACCCCCGATACTGCACAGAACAAAGCTACTGCACCATCTAATACGCGTAAAGAGCGCTCTACCTCTACGGTAAAATCCACGTGACCGGGAGTATCGATAATGTTAATTTGATAACTCTTGGTATCAGGCGTTGTTTCTCCTTGTACAGTAGGGTAGTTCCAGTTGGTAGTAATTGCCGCTGCGGTAATGGTAATACCTCTTTCCTGCTCCTGCTCCATCCAGTCGGTAGTAGCCGCACCATCGTGCACCTCACCTATTTTGTGCGTAATCCCTGTATAGTAAAGGATACGCTCTGTTGTTGTTGTTTTCCCAGCATCAATGTGAGCCATGATGCCAATATTTCTCAAATAGTTTAAATCTCGTGCCACTGTTTTTAAAACTTAAAGTGTGAAAATGCTTTATTGGCTTCTGCCATTCTATGGGTATCATCTTTTTTCTTCACAGCCGCACCTTCCCCTTTAGATGCCGCTATAATTTCACCTGCTAATCTTTCTGTCATGGTCTTTTCTCCTCTACCTCTTGCATACTTGATAAGCCACTTAATGCCTAAAGATATTTTTCTGTCAGGGCGAACTTCTGTCGGTACTTGAAAGTTTGCGCCGCCTACTCTGCGCGAACGAACCTCGACAGAAGGCATAACGTTATTTAGGGCTTTTTTCCAAGTTTCAAGACCACTTACTTTTTCTCCACCTTTACTCAACCTATTTTCTACTAACTCGACTGCTTCGTAGAAGATTGTATAGGCTGTTGATTTTTTGCCTCTTTCCATCAAGTTGTTCACAAATCTTGTAACCAACACATCATTAAACTTAGGGTCAGGCAAAAGATAACGCTTTTTTGGTTTTGCTTTTCTCATCTTACTTCAAGGTTGTAACTCCTTTTTACTTTTTGATTATTTTACAGATTAATTAAAGTTATTTCTTACCACCTTTACCTTTGGCGGCTGGGGCAGCGGCGGCACCGGGTTTCGGTCTTTTTGCTCCGTATAAAGAACGACTTTGCTTTCTTCCATTCACACCCGCAGTGTCCAATGCACCTCTAACGATGTGATAACGCACACCGGGAAGGTCTTTTACTCTTCCACCTCTCACCAAAACAATAGAGTGTTCTTGGAGATTATGTCCTTCGCCGGGAATATAAGCAAGAATTTCTTTGCTATTCGTAAGGCGAACCTTAGCCACTTTTCTCATTGCAGAGTTAGGCTTCTTTGGAGTGGTCGTATATACTTTGGTGCATACGCCTCTACGTTGAGGGCAGGAATCCAAAGCAGGAGATTTAGATTTGTAGCTCTTATTCTCGCGACCTTTTCTTACTAATTGCTGTATAGTAGGCATTTATAAAAAACTTATAATAAACGATTTAAATAAAAACTTTTTAATATTTTGATTTTTTGGAGTGCAAAATTATGTAATTCAATTCTTTTTACAAAATGATTTAGAAAAATATTTGTCTTATTGGATTTTAATTTTCTATTAATTATCTTTGCATCGCAAAAAAATCGGAGTGTAGCGTAGCCCGGTAGCGTACTAGCATGGGGTGCTAGGGGTCGCAGGTTCAAATCCTGTCACTCCGACGATGGCGAACTTATAATTAATTATAGGTTCGCTTTTTTTATCAAAGCGCATAGATTCAACATGAAAATAGTAGAAGACATACCTGCAAAAGAAAGCGTATTGCCGCTCATGGAAGCCTTTTATACTATCCAAGGAGAAGGAGCATGGCAAGGACACGCCGCTTATTTTGTTCGCTTAGCAGGGTGTGATGTGGGCTGCGTGTGGTGCGATGTGAAAGAGTCTTGGAACGCAAAGGCACACCCTACGGTTTCCATAGAAAAAATAGTAAAAGAGGCAAGCAAGCACCCATGCAAAATAGCAGTAGTTACCGGCGGAGAACCCTTGATGTATGATTTGACCTACCTGACAGATGAATTGAAAAAAGCAGGTTTTCGCACCCATATCGAAACATCAGGAGTTTATCCGCTCACAGGGCAATGGGACTGGATATGTTTTTCTCCTAAAAAGTTCAAAAAGCCACATGAAAGCATTTATTTCAAGGCTGATGAGTTGAAGGTTATTGTTTATAATTCAAGTGATTTTAGCTTTGCAGAGTCTTTTGTTGGATTGATGAAAAGAGATTGTAAGTTAATTTTGCAACCTGAGTGGAGCAAGCAAGACAAAATGATGCCTTTAATAGTGGATTATGTAAAAGACAATCCAATATGGCAGGTTTCCCTACAAACGCATAAGTACATGAATATTCCTTAACTTTGGTTACTTGATGGAAAATCAGTTCTTAGGCAGTCGTAAGTTTACTTCTTTATAAAAACCGCCAGCAGACCATCTTTTTTTATCAGGTGTTGGATTTGCTGGTAAGGGATAAGTAATTGAGGCGCTTCCTATGGCATTTGCCCCTATTTCTAAGGGATTGTACTGAAAAATAATACCTCTCTTGCTAAAGCCATAATTACTGTTTAGGGCAAATTTTCCATCTTTGAATGTAAAACCTTCTTTTCTGAAGTCCTCAATATCGCTGAATCCATAATTTTCTTTGAAAATTTGCTTGGCAATTTGAGTAAGTTCTTTTTCGTAGCCGCTGATTAGCACATCTTTGAGAGTAAGCGGGTTGCCTGTTTGCAAGTCAAAGGATAGGTAAGTAATCTCATAAGAGGGCTGACCGCTTCCCTCATAAGCCGTAGAAAAAAACTCTAAAGTCAAGATATAGAAAGCATTGCATATAATTTCTATTTCGTGATGGCTTCCCCACATAGGTTTAGCCTCTGTTTTTACTTTGCTTTCCTCTGCTTTATATTTTTTGAAAAAATCTTCTATTACCTGCTCTATGTTGTCAAACTTGCGTTTTTCTTCTTTGACATATTAAGCAATCAAAGTAGCATTGATTTTTTTATTTATTTTGTCTTTTTGCACATCATTTTTCATCATTGGATAAATCAATAAAAATTCTGCACAAGGACTGTACCCACAATCTCCGTATTTTTCGTGCTTTTTTATCAAATCAAATTCTACACTACCTACAGGATACATCTCTGAGGCTTCAAAAGGTATCTCCGTTTCTAAGTCCACTCCTTCAAACTTTTCCCAACTTCCTTGTATTTCTTGAGGACTGGTAAAATACAGGTTTAGGATAGCATCTACGGGTTGCGGTTCCGTCAGCCTATTTTTAGGATTATCTACTTCTTGCAGACTAATGTCCCCCTCTTCGGTGATTTCGCCCTCCAAGTTGCGAACTTGTCCTGTTAGTTTATGAAAATAACTGCCTTTGATGGTGCTGCCAATTTTGCTGATATTCATTTCTATCGGCTCTTCCCTGCCCATAGTTCCCACCATTCTTTTATAAAAAATCTCAGGTAAATCGCTGTTTTTTAGCTTTTTAGTTTGAGCATTGGCATTGAGAAAAAAGAAAAGACAGAGGCTAAAAGTGCATAAATACGGTAAATTCATTTTCATAAGATGATATGCTTGAAATTTTATAAAAATAAATATGCTAATTCTTTCATCAAATTTCCGTCCAATTCTTGATTGATGAAGTCTATATCTTCTTTGAGAAAAAGCCCTCTCCACGTTTCATGCAGATAGTGGTCTTTATGGAATTTTTGAGGTAGTATGCCGTGATGGTTGGTCATATAGTGGTCATTATCTTTGAACCATCCAAAGCTTTTCGCAATACTAAATTTCTCCGCCAAAGAATGGAGTGTATCTTTGGGTTCTCTGAGCAGAGTTTCATATTTTATAATGTGGTGTTTTTCAGTATATTGGGAAAGTAAGAGGTAAGATTTATTTTTTATGTTCCAAAGTTGGATTGGATTTTTGTAATCTCCATAGGAGAAGCGAATAAATTGGGAAAAAGTAAGTTTGGCTAACTCTTCATGCTGATAAGGACGGCGGTGCATGGATAGTAGCCAAGAATAAGGGTTTTTCACTAAACATAAGAAAACTAACTCTTTACGTAGTTCTTCGCTTATCTCTTCTTTACTTGGTGCAACCCTATGCTTCCAGCCAAGTGTGTAAAAATCAGCTAATTCTACTTTAAAGTTATTTTTAAGCAACCACTCTAAATAGATACTACCTGTGTTTCGTTCGGCAAAAATTTTAATTCTTTTATATTCTGCAAAAGGATTTAATCCTCCCAAGTGCATGACGAATAATTTTTAATTATACTCAATCGAAATTGGTTTTAATTGAAAATTAACGCTTATAAGGTTTCAAACCTTATAAACGTTTGCAAACCAAATTTACTTTACTATTGCTACCCTTGTCAAGATAGAAAATGCAACTTTCTAAAAGTTTGAAAATTTTGGAAAGTTGAAAAATTAATATTCTTTTACTTATCTTTTGAGGACTGTTTCAAATTCGCTAAATTCTGAGCATATTCGGTATTGGTTGGGGCTAATTCTATAGCCTTATTAAATGCCTTCTCTGCTTCAGAGTTGTTTTTCAATTGTTGGTAAATCAATCCTAAGTTATTGTAAGCCGCTGCATTTTTCCCTTCTAATTCTAAAGATTTTTTGCAGTCAGCCAAGGCTTCATTGTATTTTTCTAAGCGCAATTTCGCCAAACCTCGGTTGTTGTAAGCGTAAGCAAAATTTTTATCTAACTCTATTGCTTTATCAAAATCTTTAACCGCTTCGGCAAATTTGTTTAGTTGGATTTTAACAAAGCCTCTGTTGTTGTAAAAATCAGCTACTTTACCATCTAAGCTAATGGCTCTGTCAAAGTCTTGGAGGGCATTTTGTAAATTGCCAATGGTTTTTTCTGCCATAGCACGCTGATAGTAGGCAGAAGCCATCGCATTTTCTAAGTTGATGGCTTTGGTAAAATCTGCTACTGCTTCATTGGGCTTGTTGGTCATGCGGTACAAAATCCCTCTTTCCATATAAGGAACTACATCGCCTGCGTAGAGCTTAATAGCACTGCTGTAGTCCTTAATGGCTTCTTCTAACTTGCCGAGCAGTTTATATAACTTGGCTCTATTGATAAAAGCAGGTCGGTTTTTAGCATCTAATTTGATGACTTGGCTATAGTCGGCAATAGCTTCTTCGTACCTACTCAATCCTGTTTTGGCAGAGGCTCTCATTGCCCAAACTTTTACCTCATTAGGGGCAATTTTTAAGTAGGCATCGTACTCAGGCAAAGTGGCTTCCAAGTTGTTTTGCTGTATATAAATGTCTGCTTTGTAAAGATAGACTTCTTTTTCTTTGGGGTTAAGTTGGATTACTTTGGCGTAGTATTTCAAAGCAGGCTCAAAATCGCTGGCGGTATGGTGAATACGCCCTAAACGTAAATAAGCTGCAACATTTTTTGGGTCAAGGGTAATGACTTTTTCGTAGGCTTTTTTGGCAGCCTCATATTTTCGCAAGCCATCATAAGACATGCCTAAGTTAAGATAAGCTGTCGTAAATTTGGGATTTTCTTTGATGGCTTGGCTAAAGCCTTTGACTGCGCGTTGATAATTTCCTGCTAAGTAATAGATATTGGCACAGTTGAAATAATACTTCTCTGTATAGGCATGGTCAGTACTGTATTGGAGGGCTTTTTTGTAGTCAGCTAAGGCTTTTTCGTATTTTCCCAGACGTGTGTAGGCGGCGGCGCGAGCGTCATAGACTGCAAAGTTATCTTTTTTTACTTTTAGGATTTCGTTGTAAATGGCGATGGCTTGCTCAAATTTCCCTTGACTGTAGTACCTTGTGGCTTGGTCAAAAATAGGTTTGATGCTCCTCTTGCCTCCGCCCTCGTCCTCTTGAGCCAAAGTTACGGAAGAAGTTGTAAAATGCATCAATAAGATGAAAATTAAACGATAGGACATGGATTTTAAAATTTTTTAATCTTTATTTGTCAAATTTCGTGCTTAAAAACAATTGTTGATGACAAAAATTAGCAAAAGTAACAAGTATAAGTCTTTGGAACTCACTTGATGACTCGCGAGTCCAAATAAATAAACCTGCCGTCTTCTTGGACTTGGTATTGGGCATCTAACTTGTACCCTTGAGGCAGTTTCATTTTTTCATAACCAAGTTCTTGTATATTGATTTTCAAAGACTTGTCTATATTTGTTTTGCGTTCTACCGCTCCCATAGGGTCGCCGTCGGCATAGCAAGCGGCAATGCCGTTAATGTACTCGCCTTGGGGATTGAAAGAGCAAAGAAAGGTAGTTTTGCGGTAGGTATAAAGTGAATCTCTGTAGTTAAACTCTTCTAAATCGCTGATTTCAACCAAAATAAACTTTTCATTTTGAGCTACTAAGGAAGCACAGCCTATGGGTTTATGCGTGCCTATATTGAATTTGTCGTGATGAGTACGTTTCCAAAGTCCCTCGAACTCGTTAGGCACATTGATAATTGGCTTACCGTCGATTTGCTTGCGTAAAAACTGATGATTTTCTTCGGAAAGTTTTTGGATGGAGGGAAGACTTGCTACCTGATACGGCAAAGAAACTTCATTGAAATTTTGCATAAAATTTCGGAAAGCTACGTTTTTTATCTCCGTGGCAGTAGATTGGAAAGTAACCGTAGAATCTCGCCTCATCTGATTTTCACTATGTTGGGAATCTGAGGCACAGGCGCAGAACAATAAAGTAATAAAAGCAAAGTAAAGTTGTTTCATAAAAAAGTAATTACATTTTTTACAAATTTACGATTTTTATGTCAAAATCTTATGGCAAGGTTTACAAACTTATCAATTTTACTAAGTCATCTACAGAAAGTTGGGTAAAATCATCGATGATTAAGTGTGTAGTCGCTTGTAGTTCCTCTTGTGTGTGCGTGGTAGTAACTCCTATAACCTTAGTGCCTGCATTTTTCGCCGAGGTAGTGCCTGCCAAAGAATCCTCAAAAACGATGCATTGTGAAGGCAAAAAGCCCATTGCTTGAGCAGTTTTAAGATAGATTTCTGGATTAGGTTTTCCCTCTTTGACATGGCTATCGTCCAATACTACGCTGAAGAAATGCCCAATTTTTAAGTACTCGAAAACGAAATCTACATTTGCTCTATTCATTCTTCCCCACACTTTTTGTTTGAGTTCTTCATCTGTAAAGGAAAAACGATGTTTTGTCAGGAAAATTTCTATCGCAGTTTTATGATAAGGGTTGCTATCTACTAATACTCCGTCCATATCAAAAATTACGGCAAATGGAGGTTTCATGCTGTATATTTTTTAGGGTAGTCGAAAAATAAAAATTGTGCTTGCTGAGTTTGTATTTCTGCCCAAGAGTTGGTTTCCCAACGCACTGCAAAAACTCCCGCAGTAGGGATATTTTCTATGCGAACTGTTGGGGTGAGTTGGTTTGCCAGCAGAGTAAGGGCTGGATTATGCCCTACTAACATTAGCTTTTCTATATTATTTTGTTGATTTTTAATGATTTGTAGCAATTTTATAGGGTTTGCTTCGTATATTTCTTCATCAAAAATAATTTTTTGTAATGGATAATTGAGTTCCTCTGCGAAGATTTCTGCGGTAATTTTGGCTCTTTGGGCAGGACTTGCTACTATCAAATCAGGGATAAAACCGCTTTTTTTGAGAATTTTTCCCATGAATGGGGCATTTTTTTTACCTCTTTTATTGAGCGGTCTGTCAAAATCTGCCAAGCCGACCTCTTCCCAACTCGACTTGGCATGGCGTACCAAATATAGTGTTTTCATTGGACGATGATAGTAAAGTGTGGAAACGGCTTGATACTCTTGTATTTATCTCCTAATTTTTCAATACTATCTTTTTCTTTGATAAGGATTTCATTGATAATGAACACATTATCATCATACGTTTTTCTGAGCATAAATTCATTTTCATCTGCATTTTTAATTTGCGAAAAAAGGCTGCGACAAGTTTTACATTTTTCTATTTGACGTGTGTTTTGCATCAAATAAGTTAATTTTGCCATCAGTAATTCGGAGTTAGCATCATACTCATCTATACGTTTGGAATCGCTCAGGTTTTCCTGCGTCAGTTTGGTGGCTAAGGCTTTTTGGTGCAAGATTCTGACTGAGTCCATAGTAGTCTTGTTAATTTTAGGAATTTTTGCTAATTCTTGGATAAGAAGCCCAATATTAGCATTGCGTTCGTCATCGTTTTTATTCCACGCATACCACTGAATATCAATGCTATCTAAAAGTGCATCTAACTTTTTATCCAAAGACAATCCTTTGAACGGGTCGCTGTCATCTTCTAAGTCCGCATTAGCCCAAGGGTCGTTCTCCTCGGCTACTTTGGTACTGTCTTGTGTATTTGCTGCATTTTTTTGCTTATTTTCACAAGAAAAAAGAAAAAAACTTGAAAGAAATAAAAAAATGCTAATTTTTCTAAGGCTTAAACTATTCATGGTCTGCTTTTTTTTTTAATATAAAAAGTACATAAACGATATGCTCTCAAACCTCTCTTGATATTCAGGAGGTAAAATTAGCAGATAATATTTTGATTGTAAGATAAAATAGAGGAATAAAAATGAGAAGAATTGATATTTTTTAAGTAGAGGTTTTTTAAAATTCAAAGAGAATCAAAAAAAATTGTAATTTTAAGCACTCAATTCAAATTATGCTTATATTACGAAAAATTTAAGACGATTAACCTTCTTTGACTTAGATAGTATTACTAAACAGTGTATCATTGAATTGACTTATTGTCAGTGAATTAAAACTTCTAAAACTTACGAATGACTGCCAAATTTAACTCTGACGTGGAAGCGGCACAAGCCCTTTACGATGCTTACAAAAAACTCAACAGCGAAATCTCAAAAGTAATTATTGGTCAAGATGAGGTAGTGCGACTACTTCTGACGGCTATTTTCTGCCAAGGACATTGCCTTTTGGTAGGAGTACCCGGTTTGGCAAAAACCTTGCTCATACAAACGATTTCCAAAGTCCTTGATTTGCAATTTAATAGGATTCAGTTTACGCCTGACCTTATGCCTTCGGATATTTTGGGTTCGGAAACCTTGGACAAAGACCGCAATTTCCGATTCATCAAAGGTCCTATCTTTGCCAATATTATTTTGGCAGATGAGATAAACCGTACACCTCCTAAAACGCAAGCGGCTCTGTTAGAATCTATGCAAGAGTACTCCGTAACCATTGCAGGGGAACTGCACCGATTAGACCGTCCTTTCTTTGTCTTAGCTACCCAAAACCCAATAGAACAAGAAGGTACGTATCCGCTTCCAGAAGCACAACTTGACCGCTTTATGTTCAATATTTGGTTGGATTATCCTTCTTATCAGTCTGAGGTAGAAATAGTAAAAAGCACTACGACAGATAATAGACCTGAACTTTCTAAAATCATTGGTGGGCAGGAAATTATCTATTTCCAACACTTGGTAAGGAGAGTTCCAATTGCGGATAATGTGGTAGAGTATGCAGTCAGATTGGTGCATAAAACGCGACCAAATAAAGAAGCCGCTACTCAGTTGGCTAACAACTATTTGGAGTGGGGCGCCGGACCCAGAGCGTCCCAGTACTTGGTCTTAGGCGCAAAATGCAATGCTCTGTTGAATGGTAAGTATTCGCCTGATATAGAAGATATTAGAGCAGTAGCGGAACCTATTTTACGCCATCGCATTGTTCGCAATTTTAAGGCTGAGGCTGAGGGAATGACCGTAGAGCAGATTATCAAGCAACTATTATAGCTTTGCTCCAAATGCAAATAGATGAGATAAAAATAGATGACAAAAAGTTTAAATTACTCATTGAGAATAGTTATGACGGAATCTTGTTCTTTGACAAAGAACTAAAAATCATCTATGCCAGCCCTTCGGTGAATCAACTGCTTGGCTATGCTCCGCATCATCTGCTTGGCAGGTACAACTACGAACTTACTCATGTAGATGATGCTCATGCTAACGTATTGCTTATTAAGCATTTACTTAGTAATAAGGGGGCTAATATTACCCTAACACAGCGATTTTTGCATCAAAAAGGATACTATATTTGGACAGAAACTTCTCTGACCAATTTTTTGGAAGAGGAGGGAATTAATGCCGTTGTTTCGCACTTTAGGGACATTACCGAGCGGATAGTGGCAGAAAACAAGCTCAAAAATCTGAATGAAACCCTTGAAAACAAGGTAGCAGAACGCACTCAAGCACTGGAAAAAGAAATAGCGCAAAGAAAGCAACTCGCCATAGAGCTACAAATTGCAAAGGAAAATGCAGACAAGTCTAATCAAGCCAAAGCGGAGTTTTTAGCCAATATGAGCCACGAGATTCGCTCTCCGCTCAATGCTATTGTCGGGTTTACGCAATTAATGTTTTTGCAAAGCAAGGAAACTTCGCTTTCTGAGGTTTTTAGCTACTATTTAGAAAATATAAAAATCAGCGGGGAGAATCTTTCTGACCTGATTAACAACATTTTAGACCTATCAAAAATCGAGGCAGGAAAGATAGAAGTGGTGCATGAAGTCCTTAGCCTACGCCAACTTTTTCAAGGAATTTATCATATTAACAAAAGTATTGCCTCAGAGAAAGGCATTAAATTTTCCTATTACTTCGACAGCCAAGTACCGAATACCGTAGAAGCTGACCGCACCAAACTCAACCAGATTTTGATGAACTTAGTTTCTAACGCCCTCAAATTCACGCCACAAGGGAAAAATGTCTATCTAAGAGCATACAAAGAACAAGAATGTACGGTGTTTCAAGTAATAGATGAAGGGGTGGGTATCCCTGCCCATCGCTTAGAAGCAATTTTCAAACCATTTGAGCAGGCAGACAATTCTATTACACGCCGATTTGGAGGCACAGGTTTGGGCTTAGCAATTACTAAAAAAATGGTAGAAATGCTCAATGGAAGTATAGAAGTAACAAGTACAGAAGGTAAAGGAAGTACTTTTACAGTTAAACTTCCTTTAAAACCTGTGGAAAATCAACATACTTTTAAAAGAGATTTCCAATTTGATTGTGCCTATTTTTCCAAAGATAACCTAGTACTATTAGTAGAAGATAACCCACTCAATCAACAAATCATTAAAGATTTTTTGCATCATTTTGACTTGGATTTGTACATTGTAGAAGATGGAAAAAAAGCAATTGAGCAAGCAAAAAAATTGCAACCTCACTTGATTCTCATGGACTTGCACATGCCAGAAATGGACGGTCTGCAAGCTACCCAAGTTTTGCGAAGTCTGCCTGAGCTTGCCCAGACCCCTATAGTTGCCATCTCTGCTGATGCCTTTATAGAACAACAAGAAAAGGCTTTTGCCAAAGGTGTGAATTACTACTTGACTAAACCCATAGACCTGCGAAAGTTATTTGATATTCTGACACAGTGCTTAAAAATAGAAAAGTTAGAAAATAAAGCCGATAACAAGCAAAACGATGCTATTTCTCCCCAATCCAAAAAAATCCTTGAACAGGGTATTCTCCAACTTTTAAAAATACCAATCTATCATACCGAAGATATTGAAAATCACCTTTATAGGATTCGTTACAGTTTAGGAAGGTATCCTATTGGCTTAGAGGAAAAGTTAGCAAGAATAGAAGATGCCATTTTTGAGGGAGATGAAGATACAATAAAAATAGTTGCTCAGGAAATCCAAGAGCGGTATATTAATTAAATTCACGATAAATTTTTCTCTGTCTTATTTGTTTTTAACATATATTTTTTACTTTTGGACAAAACAATAGGGAATGCTGAAACCCTTAATAGTAAGCGAAGCTAAAAACAAAATATTTCTATGAAAACAAAAATTTTATCAATCTTAACAGTATTCTTAGCATTGACATTAATGTCTGCTACTGCTCCTAATCCTGAACTAAAAACTGTTTCAGCTATTGATACAGAGCAACTTACTAACAAATTGAATTTACAGACCGTAGCTAATACAACTCAGCCTACTTGGGAAAAAGTAATTAATGAGATAGAAGCTAAAAAAGGTAGCAAACTCAATTGGAAAGAAAAATTAGCCCTTAAACTTCTCAAAAAGAAAGTAGAAAGCAAGATAAAGCCTGAAGGTAAGAAAAAGACTAAGGCTATTGATGCAATAGGCTTTATTTTAGGGCTTTTCTTAGGACTAATTGGTGTTTTGCTTGCATATATTATCGATAAAGAGAAGTATATACCTTCTGCATGGTATGGATTTTTAGTGGCTCTCGCACTTTATCTTGTTTTTTTACTTTTGGTATTTTAATCAATTCATAAGATTCTTTCAACTATCAAAAAGCAAAACATAGATTGAAAATTAACGTTTGTAAGATTTTAAACCTTATAAATATCTACAAGCCATTTTGTTTTAAGTATAATAAGCTACCCTGTAAAGTTGTATAAGATTTACAGGGTTAAATCACTGAACAATAAAATTTTGTAAAACTTTTTTAAAAAATAATTCTGTTTAAGTATAGAAGCCCCATCGTCAATTATTTACAGGCATAGATTAAATTAGTGTAGCACAGAAAAATGAAAACCTTTTTATTTTTAATAACTATATTTTTCTTTATTTCCTATTTTTGCCTTGCTCAAACCAAAGAAGAAAAACAAGTGGCGGAAGCAGTAGAAGCTCTGAAGAAGGCATTGATAGACCCTACCCAAGCTAACTTAGAGGCTATCGTTGCTGAGCAGTTAAGCTATGGACACTCCAACGGAAAAATAGAAGACAAAAAAGCCTTTATGGAGGCATTGCTGAGTGGCAAGTCTGATTTTTTGAGTATCGAATTGACAGACCAAAAGATTACTGTTTCAAAAGAGGTAGCCTTAGTACGCCACCAACTCACTGCCCAAATTATTGACAATGGGCAGAATGCCTTTATTAAGCTACACGTATTATTAGTTTGGCAAAAGCAAAAAGGAAAGTGGAAACTTTTGGCACGCCAAGCAGTGAGAGTATGAAAGTAGTTAAAAAAAAATAAAAACGCAATATCTATTGACAACGCTACTTTTAACTCTATAAGGTTTTTAAAACCTTATAGAGTCAGGTATAGTGTGTTAAGCAATTACTTAACTTTTGTCATTTCATCTTTTAATTGGGAAAGGGCTTCTAAATCTCCTAAGGTAGATTTTGTTGAAACCTCTTCTACTTTATCTTCCTTAGAAGAAGGATTAGATGAGGTAGCCTCTTTTTCCTTAGATTCCTTAAATGTATTGGTGTGGGACAGGATAATGCGCTTGTCTTCCTTAGTAAATTCTAATACTTTGAAGTCTAAGGTTTCTCCTATTTCTGCTTTTGAGCCGTCTTCTTTGGTCAGGTGCTTGGTATTGGCAAACCCCTCGATGCCATAAGGTAACTCTAATAAAGCCCCCTTATCATTCTTGCTGATGATAGTAGCTTTGTGTACTGAACCTACCGTAAATATAGTTTCAAAAGTATCCCAAGGATTTTCTTCTAATTGCTTGTGTCCAAGGGCTAAACGACGTTGCTCTACATCTAACTCGAGGACTTGTACCTCCAATTTTTCTCCTATTTTAATAAATTCAGAAGGGTGCTTAATTTTCTTTGTCCAAGAGAGGTCTGAGATATGTACTAAGCCATCAATACCTTCTTCTAATTCTAAGAAAAGACCAAAATTAGTCAAGTTACGTACTATACCTACATGCTTAGAACCAATCGCATATTTTTCTTTGAGGTCTGGTCTTGTCCATGGGTCTGAAGAGAGTTGTTTTAGTCCTAAGGACATTTTTCTTTCTTCTCTATCTAAGGTCAGCACTACGGCTTCTAACTCATCTCCTATTTTAATGAAATCTTGTGGATTTCTTAAATGTTGCGACCATGACATTTCCGAAACGTGGATAAGTCCCTCTACTCCTTGTTTGATTTCTAAAAATGCACCGTAGTCTGCTACATTGACTATTTTACCTTTCACCACTGAGCCAACGGTTATATCTTCGCCCAAAGTATCCCACGGGTGAGGTTCTAACTGCTTCATGCCTAAGGAAATACGCTTTTTCTCTTCATCAAAATCCAGTACCACTACGCGTACCTTTTGGTCTAATTTGAGTTTTTCTTCTGGGTGATTGATTCTGCCCCAAGAAATATCTGTAATATGCAATAAGCCATCTACACCGCCAAGGTCAATGAATACGCCAAAGTTAGTCATATTCTTTATCACTCCCTCGAGGACTTGACCTTTGTCCAAGTTACTCAAAATCTCTGCCTTTTGCGCTTCTAAATCTTTTTCTATCAATACTTTGTGTGAAACAACTACGTTGTCATTAGCATAGTTGATTTTCACTACTTTCACCTCCATTTTCTTACCCACAAAAATATCAAAATCTCTGATAGGCTTCACATCTATTTGAGAGCCTGGTAAGAACGCCTCAATTCCATAAATATCTACAATCAAACCTCCTTTGGTACGACGCTTGACAATACCCTCGATGACTGTGTCGTTTTGCAAGGCTGCCTCAATGTTTTCCCATGCTTTCACTACCTTTGCTTTTTTGCGCGAAAGCACTAACTGCCCCAGTGGATTTTCTTTGTTTTCTACATATACGTCGATGACATCCCCTATTTTCAAGTCGTTCATGTCCCTAAATTCTGAAAGAGGAATAAGACCGTCAGACTTGAATCCGATATTTACTACTACATCTCTGTCAGTAATACTCACAACAGTACCACTCACTACTTGCGTTTCCTTGACTTCTGTAAGTGTTTCGTCATAAAGAGCGGCTAATTTTGCTTTTTCTTCTGCACTGTAGCCTGTACCAAATTTGTTTTTCTTTGATGTTTGAGAAGTGTTCCAATCAAAGTCTTCTACCTGAGTTTCTATTTGATTATTTGCCATTAGATTTATTTTTTGCACCTTTATACACTTTCGCTTGGTGCAAGAGCGAAAGCATTTAGATTTTACCAACTCTCTCACAAATAAATGTCTATGAGCCTTCCACCTTGAAAGGACTGCAAAATTAGTTAAACTTTATTAATCAAGCGGAAAAATATTTAAAATTTTTTTGAATGTATTGGGTAATCAGCACTTTTGAAAAAATATTTTATCTTTTTAGCTACATAAAAAATGAGTTTTCATTTTATACATTTGTGGCAATTCGTATTTTTCAAAATAGCAAGCTTATGGAAAAAGCAATTCTTCTCACTAATGGCTTATTAGCCACTACGAATGCCAAAACTGCTCACGGGCTAATACGAGAAAGTGAAAGATTTGAAATAGTGGGAGTGGTAGATGAAGTACATGCAGGCAAAGATGCAGGAGTCGTATTAGATGGTAAGTACAGGAATATTCCTATTTTTAAAAACGTTCAAGAGGCTATCCTTACTCAGCCAAGGTATTGCATTGTCGGCGTAGCTACTGTGGGTGGTATTTTCCCTGAAAATATGATAGAAAGCATTAAAGTTGCTATCCAATGCGGACTTTCTGTCGTCAATGGATTGCATGATTACCTCAGCGAAAGACCTGAAATCCAGACCTTAGCCAAAGCATATGGAGTAAGGCTGATAGACATTCGTAAGCCAAAGAAATTCAAAGATTTACATTTTTGGCAAAATAAAATTGGTGAAGTGAAAGCACCTATCGTTGCCGTTTTGGGCATGGACTGCGCTATGGGAAAGCGTACTACTACGCGTTTGGTAGTAAATGCTTGCAAAGCCGCAGGCATCAATGCGCAGATGATTTATACAGGACAAACAGGCTGGTTGCAAGGCGGCAAATACGGATTTATTTTGGATTCCACACTTAACGATTTTGTAGGAGGGGAGTTAGAACACGCTATCCTGACTTGTTACCAAGAAACCCGAGCAGAAGCTATTTTTATAGAAGGACAGGCGGCTCTCCGCAACCCAAGCGGTACCTGTGGTTCAGAGTATCTGATTTGTGGCAATGCCAAATACGTGATTTTAATGTTTGCGCCTAAGCGTAAGTACTTTGAAAATGACCCTACTTGGGGGGAAATTCCGTCTGTAGAATCTGAAATTCACCTGATAGCATATTACGGGGCAGAAGTAATTGCTTTGGCAATGAATACAGAAAACTGCTCTCCCGAGGAAAAGACCACCTACCAAAAACTTTATGAGGATAAATTAAAAATCCCTGTCTTATTGCCTTTGGAGGAGGGAGTGGATAGAGTAGTTCCTCTCATCAAAGAAAAACTTAACGGTTCGTTCATATAGAAATTATACTCCATCGAAATTGCTTTTGATTGAAAATTAACACGCCATTTTTTTAAGTATAAATTGAAGTATCATTAAGTCCTATGCAAGCACCATTTTAGCATTGCTTGTGATACACTACTACCAAAATAATTACACTCACATTAAAAAAATGTTAAATTATTTTATAACATTGCATAATTAAATTAGTTTTTATCTTTAAATCACTCTCACTAAATTATTAATCTATGGAAAACAATTACTCAAATTATTTGAAAAACTTGAGTGCCTTGTGCTTGCTGTTGCTCATTTCTGGGGCATCATGGGCGCAGTACGTCGTCAAGGGTACGGTAAAAGACGAGGCTTCTAAAACTGTACTTCCGGGGGTAAACATTATAGTAAAAGGCACTAATACGGGTGCTATTACTGATGCAAGTGGTGCTTTCCAAATAGCCATTAACAACAACGATAAGGCTACTTTGGTATTTACCTTCATTGGTTACTTAACCCAAAATGTAGAGGTTTCTCCTTCTAAAACTAATGTTGAAGTTATATTGGTAGAAGATATAACTAAGCTCGAGGAGGTAGTGGTAACAGGTTTGGCTTCGGATATTAAGCGTAGTAATCTCGCTAATGCAGTTTCTACGGTTTCCGCAAGGGAGTTGGTTGGAACTACCCAAATCCAAACGGTGGATAATGCCCTTTATGGGAAGCTGACGGGCGTGAATATTAATATTAACGGCGGCGCTCCCGGAGGCGGTGTGTCAGTACAGTTACGAGGCATTGCTTCCTTAGTGGGGGCTTCGCAACCGCTTTACATCGTAGATGGGGTATATATTAATAATGCCACTAACCGAAGCGGTAGAGCTACGGTAACGCAGGCGGGTGCTTCTAATCAAGACGATGCCCCTAACCGTTTGGCAGACATCAATCCCAATGACATAGAAACCATAGAAGTATTGAAAGGACCTTCGGCGGCGGCTATCTATGGTACGCGTGCCAATGCAGGGGTAATCATTATTACTACCAAAAGAGGTAAAGCAGGCAAATCTAAAATTTCTTTTGAGCAAGACTTGGGTTTTGCTCGTCCTCAAAGGTTATTAGGCGTAGATAGTTGGAGCGAAGAAAAAATTAATACTTTTTTCCCAGTAGCCCGTCGCCCCATAGAATTGGAGCGTTTTCGCCAAGCAGCAGGCAAAACTTATGACTACGAGAAATATTTTTATGATAATACAGCACTTTTGAGCAATACACGCTTAAATATTTCAGGTGGAAATGACAAAACTACTTTCTTTATTTCTGGTGCTTTGACAGACGAAGATGGAATTATTCGCCGCACAGGTTTCAAACGCTACTCTATACGTGCTAATATTGACCATAAACTTACAGATGGTATCAAATTAAACGTAAGTTCCAATTACATTAACTCTGAAACAGATAGAGGCTTTACAGGGAATCAGAATAATACGGGGGCGAGTATTGGCTATAATATCTCCTATGTGCCTAATTATTTTAACTTATTCCCTAATGAGGCAGGGATATATCCTGATAATCCTTATTTCTCGGAGAACCCTGTAGCTGTAACAGATAAAGGTATCAATAATTCCAAAGTACATCGCTTTATCCAATCTTTTAACCTTACAGCTAATCTGCTAAAAACAGATAATTCCTTGCTTAGATTAGTTGCACAAGGGGGCTTAGATTTTACTCAAAACTCTACTTTGGTGTACCTCCCAGAAGATTTGCAGTTCCAGAGAGGACAAGCCAATCCGGGAGATGCACTCGTGGGCAAGACGGAAAACTTAAACACAAATCTACAATTAGCACTTACTTACAATTTTAACATTGGGCAGGTAAACTTCAACTCCCAAGCAGGTACAGTAAGGCTAAATTTCCAAGAAAATAGTTTACTTAATCGCTCTCGAGGCTTGGCACCCGGACAAACTAACCTAAGACAAGGTACAGTGCAAGAGATTGTACAGGATTTTAAAGTGTTTGCCCAAGACGTAGGCGTATTTGCGCAACAAGAAGCCAACTGGAACGATAAAGTCATTGCTACCGTGGGAGTAAGATGGGACAAATCTACCTTGAATGGAGATGCCAATAAGTTCTATGCTTTCCCTAAGGCTTCTTTGGCGGTCAATGTAGCAAACTTTGATTTTTGGAAATTTAAAAGCGTAGTAAATCAAATAAAACCAAGAGTAGCTTATGGAGAAACTGCGGGGCTACCTGATTTTGGCAGAACCTTTACTGCTCTCAATGCTGCAAATATTGGAGGATTCCTTGGTTCTACAGTTTCTACCGTGGCAGGAAATACCAATATATTGCCTGAAAGAGCTACAGAATTAGAATTTGGTTTGGATTTAGGCTTATTTGATAATAGATTGGTTCTGGAAGCTACTTACTACGACAAGAAAACTAAAAATAATATCCAAAACCTGACGCTTTCACCTTCTGTGGGTATTTCCAGTACACCAAGTAATTTGGCTGAGCTTTCTAACAAAGGCATAGAATTATCTTTGGGTGGCACACCCGTACAAAAAGACAATATTCGCTGGTTTACTCGACTCATGTATTGGCACAATAGATTGCTAACCAGTAAGTTAGGTATTCCTACTTATACTACGGGTGCTTTTGGTACTTCTTTAGGTACTTTCCTAATCCAAGAAGGAGTATCGCCTACTACGATTGTAGGTACGCCTCAGATTTCTCCGGGTGTATTTACTGTTTGGGGAAATAATCAGCCTGATTTCCAAATGTCTTGGTTTAATGAAATCAATTTCTTGAGAAATTTCCAATTTACTATGCTTTGGCACTTGAAACAAGGAGGAGATAATATCAACTTAACAGCTTTCCTTACTGATTCAGGAGGAACTACACCGGGTTGGTTCGGAGATGATAATGGAGATGGTATTCCTAATGGTCGCCAACGTCCTCCTGCACCTTATAATAATGCAGGTCGTTGGGTACAAGATGCTTCATATTTGCGTTTGCGCGAGATAGCCTTGTACTATACATTGCCTAAGAACCTACTTTCTACCTTGTTCAAAGATAAAGTAGATAGAGTAAGAGTAGGCGTATCAGGGAATAATATTTTCACAAGCACCAAATACTTTGGCTATGACCCTGAAACTTCCACTTTTGGAGCGCAGTCTATCGCCTCTGGGGTAGATGTAGCCCCTTATCCTACGCAGCGTCGTATTTTTGGACATTTAGTGATTGATTTCTAAGTCATTGATTTAAAAAACCAAAGTAATTTTCTTCAAAGTCAAAAAACATACATAATTATATGAAAAAGATATTTTTAAAATTATTCATGCTTCCTGCTCTTATTTATGTAATGAGTAGTTGTAGCTTTTTTAAACTGGAAAATGCCGTTGACCCTAATAACCCTTCTTTAGGGAGTGTTTCCAAAAATGCAACCCGCAACCAAATTCAATCCTTAGTTACAGGATTAGAAGCTCGTCATCGTGACTACTTATTCATCATTACAGCCGCTTTTGGAGCTTTTGGTCGTGAAATATGGTACTTAAATGCCTCTGACCCTCGCTGGCAGACGGACTGGCTCGGACAAGGAGGCAGAAAACCTGATGCTGCCTTCTTTGGTTTTGGTTCAACAGGGGGGGCGGCTTATGCTACTCCTTATCAGACAATTAAACAAGCAGAGGTGTTGATTGCTTCTGCGCAAAACACCTCAAGTATTAGCGAGCAAGAGAAAAATGCGATTACAGGCTTTGCTAAAACTATACAAGGCTACCAATTCATGATTGCGGCAAATGGTCAGTACCAAAACGGTATCCGTATAGACATCAAAGACGAACAGAATCCCGGTCCTTTTGTGTCCTATACAGAGGCACTTGCTCATATTCAGAAAGTATTAGACGAGGGGAATCAAGCCTTAGCAAGTGCAGGTACAGGAAACTTCCCGTTTAGACTGACTGCGGGCTTTACAGCGACAGGTTTTGGTACTATCACCGCCTTGCGACAGTTGAACCGCGCTATTGCTGCACGCTTAGCAGTTTACCGCCAAGATTGGGCAGGTGCATTAAATGCCCTAAGAGAGTCTTTCTTTACGCTCACAGGAGATTTGGATTTGGGACCAGCGCATACCTATGGCGATCCCCCAGATATATTCAATCCTTTGTATTTTGTACCTAACGCCGCTACTACTACCATGATAGTTGCACACCCCTCTATCATTGCCAATGCCCTACCGGGCGATTTGCGTGTGCAAAATAAACTACTGCGTCGCAATATACCTGTTGTAGTAACTACTGACGGCATACCTCTATCAGGCGAGTATCAAGATAGAAGATTCCCCACCAATACCAGCCCCGTAAAATTCATTCGCAATGAGGAATTGGTGCTGATTTATGCAGAGGCAAGCGCCCAGTCAGGTAATACTACTGAAGCAGTAAACGCTATTAATCGTATTCGCAGCGCAGCGGGACTCCCCGCATACGTAGGAGCTACTACTCGCGATGCTCTTATTAATGAGATTCTTTTCCAACGTCGTTATTCTTTGTGGTGTGAACCTTGGGGACATCGTTGGATAGATGCCAGACGATACAACCGCTTAAATGAAATTCCTACTGATTTAGATAGAGGTTCAGTATTTACTCAGTTAGAACGCCCTCAAGCTGAGGTAAACTGGGACTTATTCAAGAAAAAATAACATGTGCTTTTCATAAAGTCAAACTTATGGGATGGGAGAAATATCAAATCCCATAAGTTTTAAACTTTGGGAAAGTAAACACTTACATTCTTATAAAAACTTTTTAAACCTATCTGCCAAATTTTTTACCTTTTCCGTATAAGGCGGATAGAGCAACTTAAAACCTGTAAATCCTACTCTCTGCTTTAATACTGCTCTTGCATTAGAAAATTCTAAGAAGCCAAAATGTCCATGTGATTTGCCAATACCACTATTGTTTACACCACCAAATGGCAAGTCTGGATGCCCGACGTGTAGCAAACACTCATTGATGCAACTTCCACCTGCTGTAGTTTGTCGCATTACTTGCTCTATCATGTTCTTATTTTTGCTAAAAACATATAAAGCTAAAGGCTTTTCTCCCTGATTTACTAAGTCAATGGCTTGCTCTACTGTCTGATAAGTAATGATGGGCAATAGTGGTCCGAAGATTTCTTCTTGCATGATTGCCATGTCGGTTTTTACATCAGTGAGTAAAGTAGGAGCAATAAATCGGTCTTCTGCGTGGACCTTGCCTCCTACAGCAATAGTTGCTCCTTTGAGCAGAGCATCTTCCATGAGTTTTTGCAAGCGAGTAAAGTGTCGCTGATTGACTACTCGGCAATAAGAATCAGACTTCTCAATTCCCTTTTTATCTGCGTTATATACTTTTTCTATTTGCTTTTCGATAGTTTCTATGAGAGGCTTTTGTATGGATTCTTTGACGAGCAGGTAGTCCGGAGCAATGCACGTCTGCCCATTATTGACAAATTTGCCCCAGACCAATTTCTCAGCCGTATCTTGCAAGTCAGCAGTTTCATCTACGAAGGCAGGTGATTTTCCACCTAACTCTAAGGTAACAGAGGTCAGATGATTAGCAGCGGCACGCATCACTATCTTCCCAATCGCAGGACTGCCTGTAAAGAAAATATGGTTAAAAGGCAAGTCCAAAAGTGCCGTAGAAATACTTACATCTCCTTCAAAAAGAGCTACTTCACTTTCATCAAAGGTTTCTTTTATCATTTTTCCCAAAGCCGCTGAGGTATGGGACGTAAGCTCAGAAGGTTTCAGGATAGCTGTACAGCCTGCCGCAATAGCGGATACCAATGGACTCAAAGTTAAGAGAACGGGATAATTCCAAGGCGAGATAATCAAAGAAACGCCTTTGGGTTCGTATTGTATGTAGGCACGCGTACCCAAGTAGTGAATAGGGTTACTCACACTTTGAGGACGCATCCATTTCTTTATTTGGCTTATGGCATGTTTAATCTCGGATTGCAAGGATACTATCTCGGTGAGGGTAGTTTCTGTTCTGTTTTTTTTAAAATCTTGATAAAGCGCTTCTTGGAAATTAGTTTCGTGCTTCTGAATAGCATTTAAAAGCAGTTTTAATTTGCTGATTCTTTCTGAAGCTGTGCTTGTACGAAGGCGAATAGCCGTCTGTTGTTGTGCTTGGAAAACTGTCTTTATCTTTTCTATGCTATTTTCTATGATGGTCGTTGTCATGGTTTTAGTAGTTTACGTGCTATTTTAGAATGAAACCTAAATTAAAAAAGAAAATGGAGAACTACAAACGAAACTCCAAGAAAATCCACTTACTACTCTGCTTTTGTTTATCAACTTTCTATATTTTTGTGTAGTAAAAAAGTGAATTATGCAAGCACCATTATTTTCAAGCGCTAAGGAAGTACTCAAAAAATACTTCGGCTATGATAGCTTCAGACCTATGCAAGCAGAAATTATCCAATGCGTGCTTGCTCAAAAAGATACTTTGGTACTAATGCCTACCGGCGGTGGTAAATCTATTTGCTTTCAGATTCCCGCTATGGTTATGGACGGGCTTTGTGTAGTCATTTCTCCTCTGATTGCTTTGATGAAAGACCAAGTGGAAGGCTTAAAGGCAAACGGTATTCCCGCTTCTTTCCTAAACAGCACGCAGAATACCCAAGAATTAGCGATTACAGAAAACTTAGCCTACAAGGGAGTAGTTAGATTACTGTATGTTTCTCCTGAAAAACTCATGACCACGGGCTTTATTCACTTTTTAAAAAAATTAAAAATCAGCTTATTTGCCATAGATGAGGCACATTGCGTTTCTACATGGGGACATGACTTTCGCCCTGAATATACCCAATTAGGGGCATTAAGGGAGCATTTCCCGCATGTGCCTATCATTGCTCTGACGGCGACTGCTGATAAACTGACCCGCAAAGATATTGTGCAGTTATTGAAACTCCACCAACCCGAGATTTTTATAGCTTCTTTTGACCGTCCTAATCTAAACTTGACTGTCATGCCTGCCCAGAATCGTTTTGCTATCATTCAACGCTTCCTCCGCAATCATCCACGCCAAGCAGGAATTATTTATTGCCTGAGCCGCAAGGGAGCGGAGCAACTGGCGGAGAGGCTACAAAATGAGGATTTTAATGCCGCTTTTTACCATGCAGGAATGAACGCAGAAGAACGCAATCTTACTCAAGAGGCTTTTATCAACGACCAAATACAAATTATTTGTGCTACTATTGCCTTTGGCATGGGCATAGATAAGTCTAATGTGAGATGGGTAGTTCACTATAATTTGCCTAAAAACTTAGAAAGCTACTACCAAGAGATAGGCAGAGCCGGACGTGATGGACTAAAAAGCGATACCTTGTTGTTTTACAGTTTCCGAGATGTACTTACATGGAGAGAACTAATAGCCACTAACCAAAGTCCTAATGCTGAGGTACAACTGATAAAATTAGAACGTATGCAGCAGTTTGCTGAGGCACAGATTTGCCGAAGGAAAATTTTATTGAGCTATTTTAATGAAGATTTACCGCACAACTGCAATAATTGCGATGTCTGCCGCAATCCGCCTGCTTGGTTTGACGGAACGGTAGTGGCTCAGAAAGCCCTCTCTGCCGTAGCCCGCACCAACGAAAGGGTAGGAATGGGTATGCTCATAGATATTTTGAGAGGCTCTACGCGAAAAGAAATTGTAGAAAAAGGCTATCACCAAATCAAAACGTATGGAGCAGGCAAAGACATCAGCACAGCAGATTGGCAACAGTACCTCCTACAACTTTTGCAATTAGGCTTGATAGAAGTGGCGTATGATGAAGGGAACACGCTGAAATTAACCGAAGCAAGCAAACAAGTATTATTTAGGAATAGAAAAGTAAACTTAGTCCAGATGTCAGTTATTTTGGAGAAAAACCAAGAAAAGAAAGAAGAAACCAAACAAAAATCGGCATCCCAACGCTTAAAAGAAGAACTTTTTGACCAACTTGTGGCACTTCGCAAGGAAATAGCACTTGCCGAAGGCATACCGCCTTACTTAGTTTTTACAGATGCAACACTGACAGAAATAGCTGATAAAAAACCATTGATTGAGGCTGAGATGAAAAATATCAGCGGGGTTGGAGAAAAAAAATACAAGCAATATGGTAGGAAATTTTTAAAAGTAGTATATGATTTTGTCTTGGAAAATGCAAGGCAAGGAGAAAAGATTACAGGCGGAACATATTTGCTTAGTTTTGATATGTTTAGGCAAGGAAAGAAATTAGAAGAAATCGCCCAAGAAAGGAAACTGTCCCTAATGACTATCATTGCTCACTTGACTTATTTGTACGAAAATGGGTATAAAATAGACATTTTGCAATTTGTAAACTTAGAAGAGATTAGTAAAGTCAAAGAAGCTAAACTCGCTCTTGGGCAGGAAGAAAAAGTAAAAGAGATTTTCGAGTTTTTGAAAGAGGAAATTCCTATGGATAAAATTCGCTTTGCGCTGTCTTATTTGAAAAAAAATGGGAGTGAATAAAATCAATTATTCCCTAACACCGAACCATCTAATCTATATAAGGTCTATGGAATCTTTACGTCTAAGTCCTGCCCCTTGGAAACTACAAGGAGAGGGCTACATTTTGTTATACCGATTTAATAAAGATTTTGCTAAAACTAATACTTTTCTCTCCGAGTATTATATAAGCAAATATTGGGGGGTAGTAGGGAGCGTTATGTGGGTAGATTATCATACCTCAGGGGTAGGCGCTTACCAAGAACTGCTTTTTATCCCTGCTATGTTTGACTTTTCTAAGGAAAAAGCCTTCCATATTTCCAAGATTTATGTTTCTACAGCAGATAGCGTTTACAACGGAATAGAAAATTGGGGCATTCCCAAAGAATTGGCTGATTTTGAAATCAATACACTTAACAAAAACACGAAAAGTGTAAAAGCCTCCTTGCAAAGCAATAGCTTTTTTCAAATGCAAGTCAGAAGTTTTGGCTTCTTATTCCCTATTAGTACCTCTCTTTTTCCTTTTACTTTTTATCAAGATTTAAGAGGTAAAACACTTATTACCAAGCCCAAAGGAAGGGGCTGGGGGAGGTTGTGCCGAATAGAACAAATACAAGTGGATAGTAAATTTTTTCCTGATATTTCCCTATTTAAACCCATGCTGGCAATAGAAGTCAAGAATTTTCAGTTGGAATTTCCCCCTGCTCAAATTTTATCATGAGCAACTTTCAAACGGGGGAAGTTCTCTCAAAAGTTCGCTCCCCCCTTTTTCATAGTCAATTTTATAGTAGAGATGATGAAGTCCGTTGGTAATAGCTAAGTACTTAGATTTGAGTATATAGTTATACATAAGTGCCTGATTTACTGTTTGCTGAGTAAGCATAATAGAACTTGCTTTACATTCTATTAGTAAAAAGGGATTACCTTGCCTATCATATACGATAACATCACTCCTTTTTTGCAAATTGTTGTAGTGCAATCCGCTTTCTACATTGATGAGGGATTTAGGATACTCGTTGGCAATGAGATAATGCACGAAATGCTGTCTTACCCACTCCTCGGGAGTAAGCATGATGTACTTTCTTCTAATTACATCAAAGATAAAAGTCTTGCTATCTCTGACCTGCAACTGAAATTTGACTTCGGGTAAGGAAAGTTTTGTTTGCATAAGTACCTATTTTTCAAATTTTTTACTTATCAATCTATGATAGGAGAACGCTTAAAAGGTTTGCTTTCATCAAATAGCTTTCTATAAGTAATATGTTTGCGGTGTATCTTGCCTCCTACGTGCTCCGCAACTCTCATCATTTTAGGATTGAAATCTCCTATCCATTTCATATCCATAATTTTATACTTGTAATTAGGCACATGAGCGACTTTTGCATACTGTTTTACTATTGCCATCTCTACTCCTTTGCCCTGATGCTCAGGGACAACCCCAAAAGCTACTCCAATAATACGAGTAAAACCTTTGATATAACGCACCCACAGATATTTGATTTTCCCAAGCCAATCGGTTTTTCCGTTCATGTATCGCAAGGCTTGGTTCATATCTAAAATTTGTACGTAGAAAGCTACGGGTTCGCCTTTGTAATAAGCAAAATACACTATAGTTTCGTCTAAAACAGGTTTCATCTGTTTGATGATGCTGGTTGCCTGCTCTTTGGACATTTCTTTTACGCCTGCATGCCTTACCCACGCCTTGTTGTAAATAGTTCTAAAATCTTCTGCATATTTATCTAAATACTTGATTTTCAGATGCTCAAAAGTGTAATTTTTATCTGCAAAAATCTTATTTGCCCTATGCTCGACTAGGGGAATCACGGGCTCGTGGATAATACGGCGATAAGTATATTGATTAAAATAGGGCTGGAAACCATATGCTTCAAAAAAATCCTTGTAATAAGGGAAATTGTAATTCATGCCATAATTAGGTTCATCAAATCCTTCTACCAGTAAGCCCCACCAATTGTCCCTTTCTCCAAAGTTAATCGGACCGTCCATGGCTTCCATGCCTTGTGCTTGTAGCCATTGTTTGCAAGTATCAAAAAGTAAAAAAGCGGCTGTTTGGTCATGGATACACTCAAAAAAGCCCATACCGCCAGTAGGCTGTTCGTTGTCTTTCATTATTGTTTTTTCATTGACAAAAGCCGCCACCCTTCCGATGGTTTCGCCTTGTTCGTTTTGCAAAATCCATCTAATGGCTTTCCCGTGTTGGAAGTATTTATTTTTCTTAGGGTCAAAAACCTTTTCTATATCACTATCCAAAGGACGAATCCAATTCGGGTCATGCTTGTATAAGCGAACAGGAAGTAATAAAAATTCTTTTTGATGAGCCTTCTCTATAACTTCAATGATATTCATAGGGAATTGTAAAGTCTGTGTTAAAGGCTTCAAAGGTAAGTGATTTTATAGAAATTCACAAAATAGCTGCAAGAGAGTACTTACAGTCTTACCCCTAAGAGCGTAACATCATCTCTTTGAATGACTCCCTGTCCTTGCAAGTATCGGTCAAATTCTTGTGAGAATATTTCTTTTTGTTTACTCATGGGTAAGTAATGATATTTTTGGATTAACTCTTTTAACTTTTGGCTGCCGAAGCGATTGCCCTCCGCATCGTTTTGGTCTATGAGTCCGTCCGTGAAAATATATACGCTGTCGCCCATAGATAGTTTTACTTTAAACTCTGCATATTCTCGGTATTCTTCTTTTTGTCTTCCCCCCACTGATTTTAGAGTTCCTCTAATTTCATTAAATTCTCCATTCTTGACGTAGTAAACGGGTAGTTTCGCTCCTGCAAAGGTCATCAATGTTTCTCCCTCTTGCAAATGATTGCTGGCAGTAGGGGTAAACTCAAACATGCAAAGCGCTATATCCATGCCGTCAGTGTTTTTAGCATCTGCTTGGTTAAGTGCGATACGAATATTTTTATGGAGCTGTTCCAAAATTTTTGCTGGTGAGTAAATTTTTTGTACACTTACTATTTCATTGAGGAAAGTAATGCCGAGCATACTCATAAAGGCACCTGGCACACCGTGTCCTGTACAGTCCACCACCGCCCAATAGATGCGTTCGCGGTCGTCAGACTGTTTATACCAGTAGAAATCTCCTGAAACAATATCTCTTGGCTTGAAAAAGGCAAAATATTCATGCCAAGCCTCATTGATTGATTCATTGGACGGTAAAGCGGCTTGCTGAATAGTTAGCCCATAGCGGATACTGTCGGTAATATTTTCATTTTTTTCTTGTATGATTTTATAGGCATTGGTATTTTCCAAAGCAATAGAAATATAAGAAGCTAAGGTTTGTAAAAGGGTTACATGGTGGTCGTCATAGGCATTTTTCTCAAAACTTTGTACCGTAATAACCCCCAGAGGTTTGTTTTCGAAAAGTAAAGGTAAGTAAATGACCGATTGGGGGTATTTTTCTCCTCTAATCTTTGGCTCAGTGATGTAGTTTTGGTATTGCTTGAACAAATCATTGATGATGATAGGCTCGCGTCTTTCCAAACATTGCACAGACAAGAAGTCTTTTTCTGACATTTCAAAAAAATGCTCTGAACTTTTATTGTTTTCTATGTAATTCTTGAATTCTATGCGTTGCATACGTGGGTTGTAAACACCTATCCCAAATCCTTCAGCTTTCATCATCTCATTGATACTTACGTAAAGTGTACTTACTAACTCGTTAAGGTTTAGGAGCGCAGTTACTTTCTGACCAATTTTGCTCACTATTTTGATATCGTCGTAGGATTCTTGTAATTTTTGTTTCTGCTCCTCGATATGTCTATTTTGCGCCTCCATTTCCTCTTTTTGTGCGCTTATTTCTAAGGTTCTTTGTGCCACCATGTCTTCCAGTTCTCTACTTCGAGCCTTTATCACATTGAGCCTCCAAGCATATAAGCCAACGGTAGCTAAGATAATAAATAGGCTTGCTACAAAATAGAAGCTATTAGTTTGATAAAATTGAGGCTTGACTGTTACGCTCACTACGTCCCCTGTTCTATTCCAAACCCCATCTGCATTTGCGGCTATGACCTCAAATTGATACTTGCCCGGTGGAAGACTCGTATAAACTGCCTGCCGCGTGTTTCCTACCTCAATCCAGTCTTTATCATAATTTTTTAAACGATAGCGAAACTTTATTTTCTCAGGAGAAGAAAAACTCAAAGCAGTGTATTCAAAAGTAATGCGTTGCTGATTAGGCATAATGACTACGGGGAAGCGAGGAGAAACTTCGTCATTGTCAATAGTTATTTTAAATATATCTATTGGAGGAGGTAAAGCGTTCATTTTTATCTTCAAGGGGTCAAGCACAGCTAAACCTCCCAAAGTCGGAAACCACAAACGACCGTCCGAAGACCTCAAAGACTTTGCTGTACCCGTACATTCTTGATTATTCATGCCATCATACTTGCCGTAGTATTCATAATCGGTAATTTTAGATTTAGTAGTTGCAAAGTCTAATAAATGTTGTTTCTTAATTTTCAAAACTCCACGATAAGTAGGAATCCAAAAAGTGCCTATATCATCTTCCAAAATGTCTATAGGCGAGTCCTCAGGAAAACCATCTTTAGTATTAAAAGAAATAATTTTGTCTTTGATAACCAGATTTAGTCCGCCCCCTGTCGCTACCCAATAGCGGTTTTCACCATCTATATAAACGTTTAAAATATTATTACTTGCTAAGCCATTTTTTGTATTGATGAGAGTTACTTTTTCTTCTGGGGAGATAAGCATTACGCCAGATTCATTGGTGCCAATGACCATGTTCCCCTCTTGGTCTTCGGTAATAGACATGATAAAGTTAGACCGCAGAATATTTAATTTATTATAAACTTTGGTTTCTCCCTTAGGGGTTAATTTGAGTAAACCACCTGCTTTCATGCCTACCCAAATATTGCTTTGCTTATCTTGGTAAACTACCCTTACTTGCTTGTCGGGGAGAAGGTTAGCATCAGTATAAAGTGTTTCCTGTCCTTGCGGATTAATTTTGAGTAGCCCCACATAAGTACTTACCCAAATATTACTTTGCTTATCTTTGTACAAGTGCCTAATCCTTTCATTAGATAGCTGAGTTTTCAAAGGAAAATCTTGTATCTTATTCTCATTGATTAAGTGAATAACCCCTGCGTCTGTTCCTACTAAAAACTGCCCTTCTTTGTATTCGCACACACTACTAATCGGTTGCGAACTTAATCCGTCCCTTACTGTATAGTTAGTAAACTTGCCATCTTGCAATCGGCATAGTCCTCCTCGGTAGGTCGTGATCCATAAGTTTCCCTCTTTGTCAAAAATCAAATCTGTAATTTCCTTATAAGGTAAGCCGTTATCTTCTGAAAGCACTTCTATTTCCCAATGATTGTTTTGTTTGGGTTTTAAGCGGTAGAGTCCTCTGTTTGTCCCTAACCAAATGCAATTATATTTATCTATCAAAATTTTATTGATACTCAGGTCTTTAAGTTCTGAAATACTATAAAATTGGTCGCCCTCGAGCCAGCTCAGACCTTTGGCTGTACCTACCCAAAGCTTATTTTTGCGGTCTATGGTCAAATGATTAATTTCATTGTGAGCTAAGCCATGCTTAGTAGTGAAATTATCAAAAGTCTCATCGGCAAAACGTACCAAACCTTTGCCTTCTGTGCCAAACCAAATAGTACCTTGGCTATCTTGGACAATAGTTTTTACTGATACATCTCTCAAAGGCTCTATGGCGTTATAGGTCTTAAAATCTCCTCCCTCATAGGAAAATACGCCTTCGCTGCGTGTGCCAACCCAGAGTCTATTCGTATTATCTCTAAAAATTTTTTCTACAGGATAATTAAAAACAGTTTTAGTTTGTAAAATTCGGAAACTATCTTTTTCATGGAGTACTAAACCTCCTCCCGACGTTCCTATCCATAGCTTCCCATCAATAGATTCATAAAAATCTGAAATATAATTAGTTAGTAAAGCAGGAGTATTCCTTCTGTTGAAAACTGTGAAATAAGTACCATCAAACCGTACTAAGCCATTATAACCTGCCATCCATATATAACCGTCTTTGGTCTGAGTAATTTTATTAAGTGTATTTGACGGCAAGCCGTTCTCGGTAGTCCAATTATGTAGAAGATATTGGGTAAGAGATTTTTGTGGCTCTAAGGACTGGGCAAAAATATCAGATGGCGCTGCAACAAAGCTCATACTAAAGAAAGCAAGGCAAATAAAGTAGCGACCTAAATGCAAAATAAAAACTTGCTTAGAAAGTAGTGAGTATATAAAAAAACCAATCAAAACAATGTAAAGACTGGTAATTATCATTTTGTCAATGTAAAAACTTTCCAAAATATTGAAAAAGGAATAAAAAACCTTACGTAAGTCAATGGTGGTAAATTTGAGGGTAATTATTAATTTGATTTACAATTTTACAACTTTTTTGCCAAGATTTTAATTATTTCCTATATAAATATTACTTGAAATATAAAAGTTGTTAAAAAAAAGCAAAAATTTCTTTTTTTTGTCCAATAAAGGTATGTATTTATCTAATGAAAAACAAATTTACCAAGTGGGAAGAGAAAGGAAATTTGTTTTTTAATTCTGTATTATCTAATTTTGTACCAAGTTTTACGTAAAACCAATTCACTGCCTATTGGCAAAACTGGGGTGCTACCCATCATGGGAGGCTGAGATTATACCCATAGAACCTGATGCGGATAATGCCGCCGTAGGGACAATGCTTCGGTTAGGAGTATTAAGTTATGAGTTAATTTATTTTATTAACTCATAGTTTAAAGCTTCTAACTCTCTCGCCCTTCCATCATTGTAAATAGCCCAATAGTTTATTAATCTATTATTTAACTATTCACATTTTATTACAATGATGACAAAATCTTTAAATTCTAACAAGCAGTATGAGTTTTTAACTCGCAGAACTGACTTAACCACTGAAAGGGTTTGGCAACCACTTTCAGGGTGGATAGTATTACTATGTTTGTGCCTTGCTTTCTCTGCCCAAGCTCAGTTTAGCGTTTCGGGTAAAGTAATAGCAGAAGAAGACAAGCAACCTATGCCTACGGTAAATATCCTTGTCAAAGGAACGAGCAAAGGCACAGCAACAGATGCAGAAGGCAAATACCAATTAGAACTCGCCAAAGGAGAGTATGTATTAGTTTTTTCTCATGTGGGATTTAAAACCCAAGAGAAAACCATCAAGATAATAGACAAAGACATTTTTTTAGATGTAAAGATGCAAGTAGATTCACGTATAGACGAGTTTGGCTCTGTGTACGTCTATGGCACGCGCTATTATCCTATTACTAATCAAGTCATTGAAAAGCAAGAACTTCAAAAGCAAAATTTAGGTCAAGACCTGCCTATTTTACTCAATTTTACACCTTCTATGGTTACTACCTCTGATGCAGGGGCAGGTATAGGCTATACAGGTATGCGAATACGCGGGAGCGATGCCACTCGTATCAATGTTACTATCAACGGAATCCCGCTCAACGATTCTGAATCACAAGGCGTTTTTTGGGTAAATATGCCCGATTTTGCCAGTAGCGTAAGTAGCTTGCAGATTCAGCGAGGGGTAGGCACTTCTACTAACGGAGGCAGCGCCTTTGGTGCAAGTGTGAATATCACTACTGATGCTCCTTCTACACAAGCAAGTGCCGAAATCAACAATGCTTATGGTTCTTTCAATACTTGGAAACACAACGGCATTTTTAATACAGGCAAAATTGGCAACTTCCGTATGATGGGGCGTCTGTCTAAGCTCACCTCTGACGGTTTCATAGACAGAGCGTTCTCCGATTTGAAATCCTTTTATCTATCAGGAGTTTATGATTTGAAAGGAGGAAGTATTACTGCTAATGTATTCTCAGGGCAAGAGCGTACCTACCAAGCATGGAACGGCGTGCCTGAGGAAATACTAAGAAAGGGAAATCGTACCTACAACGAACTTACCTACGAAAATGAAACTGACAATTATCAGCAAGACCACTATCAACTCATTTATAACCAAGATATTAGTAAAAATTGGAAGATGAATGTGGCATTGCATTATACCAAAGGCAGAGGCTACTACGAGCAGTATAGAGAGGACGATAAATTGAGCAGATACGGCTTAGAAGATGTGAAAATTGGCTCTCAAATCATCAAAAAAACAGATTTGATTCGTCGTCGTTGGTTGGACAATGATTTTTACGGTGGGACATACTTCCTGAACTATAAAAGCGATAAGTCCTTAGGAGAAAGTCCTGTCTTAGATATTCAGTGGGGGGGAGCCTGGAACAAATACCAAGGCAAGCACTTCGGCGAGGTGATTTGGGCAAGGTTTGCAAGCAACGGCAATATCAGGCATCGCTATTACGACAACGATGGTATCAAGACCGATTTTAATACTTTTGCCAAAGTCAATTACCAGTTCGTAGAAAACTTATTTGGGTTTGTGGATTTGCAAATAAGAACCATTAATTATTCCTTTTTAGGCTTTGACAATGAGCAGAGAAATGTAACCCAAAATGCTAATTTTACTTTTTTTAATCCTAAGTTTGGGGCGAGGTACTTACTTGATAACCAAGAATTTTATGCTTCGTACTCAGTAGGGAATCGCGAACCCAATCGTGATGATTTTACCCAATCTACGCCGCAAAGCCGCCCTAAGCACGAAACCCTGCAAAACGTAGAAGTCGGATACAGTGCCGCTTTTTCAAAGCTTTCATTTTCAGTAAATTATTACTACATGAACTATAAAAATCAGTTAGTACTGACAGGGCAAATCAATGACGTAGGGGCATATATTCGTAGTAATATTGATAAAAGCTATCGCACAGGGATTGAATTAGTAGGGGCTTGGCAAATCGCAAACAAAGTAAAATGGGAGGCAAACCTAACATTGAGTAGGAATAAAATTCAGCAATTCAATGAGTTTTTGGATAACTACGATACAGGAGAGCAGGAAAAAATTAGCTACCAAAACACAGATATTGCTTTTTCACCTTCGGTAATTGCAGGCTCAAGCCTTAATTTCAATTTGTTCAGAGATTTTAATGTAGCACTTTTGAGCAAGTACGTAGGCAAGCAATATTTGGACAATACACAAGACGAAAGTAGGAAATTAAATCCTTATTTTACTAACGATATTCGCTTGTCTTACAACTTTGATATGCCAAAATTTGCCAACAATGTAGGAGTAGCTGTTTTGCTGAACAATATTTTCAATACTTTATACGAGTCAAATGGTTATACTTTTGGCTATATCTATGAAAATCAGACGATTCGCCAAAATTATTACTACCCGCAGGCAGGTTTTAACTTCTTGATGCAGCTGAGTTTGAGGTTCTGAGCTACACATTAATTGATTAAGATTCACCTTTTCAAAAGCTTCAAACTTTTGGAAAGGTGAAATTAAGTGAACTTTCATGCGTTAAATATTCATAAAAACACTTTTTGTCCAAATATTCCTATAAATTTGCTTCTAACATCATTACTTTTAGCCCAATGCCCATTGACCTCAGCAAAGTAAAAGAATACAGCAATATAGAAATGCTCGCCAAGCAAATGGTAGAGGGTTTCATTACAGGTTTGCATAAGTCCCCTTATCATGGTTTTTCCGTGGAATTTGCCGAGCATCGCCTTTACAACACAGGGGAAAGCACACGCCATATAGATTGGAAAGTATATGCAAAAACTGACCGCCTTTACACTAAGCGGTATGAAGAGGAAACCAACCTAAGGTGTCAGATTCTTATAGACAACTCCTCGTCTATGTACTATCCTGAAAAAAACTACGGTAAAATCCGCTTCAGCATCATGGCGGCGGCTTGCCTTGCCTATATGCTTCAAAAACAAAGAGATGCGGTAGGAATTGCTACTTTTTCCGAAGAAATAGAATGGCAGTCCCCCGTCAAATCGACTCCTTCTCATATTCATAATCTTTTTGTCAAACTCCAACAGTTATTTGAGCAAGTACCTCAAAACAAAAAGACCTCTGCCGCTCAAGTAATTCACCAAATTGCTGATAAGATTCATAAGCGTTCTTTGGTGATTATTTTTAGCGATATGTTAGAAAATACCTCCCAGCAGGAAGAACTGTTTGCGGCTCTGCAACATCTTAAACACAATCAGCACGAAGTCTTACTTTTTCACGTAATTGATGAGAAAACAGAACTCCTTTTTGATTTTGCAGAGCGTCCCTACGAATTTATAGACTTAGAAACCAATGAGAAAATAAAAATACACCCCAATCAAATCAAAGAATACTACAAAGAAAACATTGTCTATAAGTTTCAACGCCTCAAACTAAGATGCGGACAGTACAAGATAGACCTCATAGAAGCCGATATAGGCAAAAATATAGACCAAATTCTTTTGCCATACTTGATAAAAAGACAAAAAATGAAGTAAGACAGAATTTAGCAAATCTACTACTTACTCTGTTGGGCTAACAAATTCATTAGCAGGCAATATCTGACCACTTACTTCTCCGAAACCTACCCTAATATGCTCTTTTTGGGCATAGCCTCGCATGATGACGGTATCGTAGTCGCAAAGAAACTTGCGTTCTGTACCATCGGGCATTGAGATAGGATTTGCTCCTCGCCAAGTAAGTTCGAGCATAGAGCCAAAACTTTCTTTTTCTTTGCCGCTAATAGTGCCAGAGGCACAAATATCACCTACATTCAAATTGCACCCATTGACCGTATGGTGGGCTAACTGTTGGCACATATTCCAATACAAGTATTTGAAATTGGATTGGCATACTACTTTCTCTTGGCTATGCGCTGCTTGGATAGCTACTTCTAACTGAATATCGTAGTGTTTTCGTCCCTCAAACCTCAAATAGGGCAATACTTCTGGATTTTGCATGGGAGAGTCAGTCCTGAATGGTTCTAATGCTTCTAAGGGAACAATCCATGGGGAAATAGAAGACGCAAAGTTTTTACCCAAAAAAGGTCCCAGCGGCACGTACTCCCAAGATTGAATATCGCGGGCAGACCAATCATTGAAAAGCACCAAGCCAAAAATGTAATCTTCTGCCTCTGAGGTACTTATCCTTTGTCCTAATTGGTTAGATTTTCCTACAATAAAGGCTACTTCCAATTCAAAATCAAGCATTTGAGAGGGCTGAAATACAGGTAGATTTTGGTCGGCAGGTTTTACCTGTCCCCAAGGGCGGTGAAAAGCAGTACCCGAGACTACAATAGACGATGCCCTGCCGTGATAAGCTACAGGCAGGTGCTTCCAATTGGGCAGAAGGGCATTGGCAGGGTCTCGAAACATCTTTCCTACGTTGGTAGCATGCTCCTCGCTTGAGTAAAAATCTGTATAATCACCTATCTGTACAGGGAGGTGCATAGTAAGCTCTTTTGCGGGGAAAAGTATTTTATCTGCTTGATTTTTAAGTTCTTCATTCCCTACAAGTAGCAATTCTGTCACCCTCGCCCTAAGTTGTTGATGAATATTTTTTCCTAAACTGATATATTCATTAAGTACATTTTTTTCAAAAACATGCTTGTCAAAGGGAATAGAGTCAAGCAAACCACAATGAGCAAGCAGGGATAAATCTATGACATAATCGCCTACTCGCATACCTGCTCTTCTCTTGGCATTTCTTGGGGAACTAAAAATGCCATAAGGCAGGTTATATATGCTAAAATCGCTGTTATTAGGAATTTCTAACCAAGTTCTAAGAGGTTCTTCTTGTAAGTTTGGCATAAAGCAAATGAGGTTTATTGGTTCAAATAAATGCAACTACAAAAATGCTATTTTTTTGGGAAAAGAAGTAGAGGCAGGGACAGCCAAACAAAAAAATTAAAAAATGTTTTGAAAATAAAAATTAGTACCGTATCTTTGCACCGCAATTCAATGAAATAGTAAACTGTTCCATGGTGTAATTGGCAACACGTCTGATTTTGGTTCAGAAGAGTTCTGGTTCGACCCCAGATGGAACAACTTAAAAAATTAATCCTGAACTTAGTTTCAGGATTCTTTATTTATAAATCATAGCACAAGAATCATGTCATCAGTAAGGTTGTATGCAGGCTCGGCAACAGTTGGACTTGGAGAAAAAATAGCCTATTCTTACGGCAAGCCTTTAGGGTCAATAGAATTGAATAGATTTAGTGATGGAGAAATTTCTGTAGCTTTTACCGAATCCATTAGGGGGGAACATGTCTTTTTAATTCAATCCACCTGCCCTCCCGCAGACAACCTCATGGAGCTAATGCTCATGATAGATGCCGCCAAAAGAGCCTCTGCAGAGTACGTGAATGTGGTGATTCCTTACTTTGGCTATGCACGCCAAGACCGCAAAGACCGTCCAAGGGTAAGTATTGCTGCTAAGTTAGTAGCCAATATTATCTCGGCAGCGGGAGCAAGCAGGGTCATTACTTGTGACCTGCACGCAGGGCAGATTCAGGGTTTTTTTGATATTCCTGTCGACCACTTGAACGGCATCACTATTTTTGCCCCTTATATCAAACAGCTTAAAATCTCCCCTACTTTTGCCGCCCCTGATGTAGGAGGCGTAAGTAGAGCAAGAATGTATGCAAGCTATTTTAATGCTGACTTAGTAATATGCGACAAACATAGGAAAAGAGCCAATGAAGTAGCTTCTATGCAGGTAATCGGAGATGTAGAAGGAGCAGATGTAATTTTGGTAGATGACATGATAGACACAGCAGGCACAATTTGCAGAGCCGCAGAAATCTTAAAAGAAAAAGGAGCAAAAAGTGTAAGAGCTATCTGTACTCATGCGATTCTCTCTGGCAATGCAGTAAATAATATTGCTAATTCTGCTTTGGAAGAAGTAGTAGTTACAGATACTATCCCTCCAAGAGGTGATTTTGAAAAAATTAGGGTGTTGTCCGTAGCTGATATGTTTGCAAGGGCTATCAGGAAAATCAATGACCAAGAATCTATCAGTACGCTGTTTATATAAAGATAATTGATTGCTCATCAGTTGTTTTAAACAATTTTAAGGCATCAAATTTTCAATTTTTTTATCATTAATTATATATTTTATTCAAATGGAAAAGTTAGAGATTATAGGGTATAAAAGAGCAAATCTCGGAAAAGCCAACGCAAGAGAACTGCGTAAGCAGGCAATGGTGCCAGCGGTAATTTATGGTGGAAAAGAACACGTGCATTGTGTTATTCCCATGATTATGTTTAAAAAGTTAGTTTATACGCCAGAAGTATATGAGGTAGAGTTGAACATTGAAGGAGATATTTTTAGATGTATCTTACAAGATATTCAGTTTCACCCAGTAAACGAAATTATCTTACACGCTGATTTTTTGGAATTAGATGACAATAAGCCTGTCAAATTGGAAGTGCCTCTGCGTTTAGTGGGTTCCGCGCCCGGTGTACAGAGAGGTGGCAAACTCTTTCAAAAAATAGAAAGAGTAAAAGTAAAAGCCTTGCCCAAAAACTTACCTTCTCAAGTAACGGTAGATGTTTCTGGCTTAGACTTAGGCAAATCTGTAAGAATTGCTGATGCTAAGGCAGAAGGTTTTGAAATATTAACCAATCCCGCAGTAACAGTTGCCACGGTAACTGTACCAAGAGAACTCAAAGGTAAAACTAACGAGGGATAATTTGAAAATTAACGTTTATAAGGGTTTTAAACCTTATAAACGTTTTTTGAATACTACCGATTTTAGTTCTCTATCAATGTTAAAAACACTTTTTTTGCCTTCCCTCCAAACAAAGAATCTTCTGCTTTTTCTTTTGCTTCTTCCATAGTTAATTGAGGTTGTGCAGTTTTCAAAGCAATCGTAGCATTGGCAATGACCACTTCGTTTTGAGCCTTTTCGCCTTGTCCATTTAGCACTCTTTCCACAATCTTTGCCGCTTCTTCTATGGTTTCCCCTCCGTGCAGGTCTTGACAAACGTACTGATTCATTCCTAAATCTCTTGGGTGCAAGATGTTTTCCCCTTGATTACTGATTACTTTAAAGTTACCCGTCAGCGAAATCTCATCGTAACCATCTAAGGAGTGGACTATTGCATAGTTTTTATTCAATTCCTGATACAAATAGCCATACAAACGAGCCAACTCTAAACTAAAAACCCCCACAAATTGGTTATTGGGATTGGCAGGATTGACCATAGGTCCTAACATATTAAAGAAAGTTTTTACGCCTAATTCCTTGCGAACAGGAGCGACATTTTTCATAGCAGGGTGGAATAAGGGAGCATGTAAAAAACAAATATTACAAGTTTCTAATTTTCTGATTAAGAAATCTTTATCATTAGTAAAGTTATACCCAAAATATTGCAAGATGTTAGAAGAGCCTGAAATCGAGGATACTCCATAATTTCCATGCTTGACGACCATCTGCCCCGCTCCAGCTACTACAAAACTTGTTATGGTACTGATATTGAAAGAGTCTTTGGCATCGCCGCCTGTTCCACAAACGTCAATCGTATTGTATGCACTGACATCAAGGGGAATACACAACTCCATCATTGCCTCGCGGAAGCCACTTAGTTCCTCTACTGTTACGCTACGCATGAGGAAAACGGTAATGAAAGAAGCAACTTGGCTATTGTTGTACTTTCCCTGCGCCAAATTCATCAATACTTCTTTAGAAATTTCCTTGCTTAGTGTTTTATACTCAAAAAGGTGATTTAAAATTTCTTTCATGTTGTTAGTTGTTTAACCAATTGTAAATCATTTGTTTACCATATTCTGTAATGTAAGATTCGGGGTGAAACTGCACCCCCCTGACATCGTATTCTCTGTGTCGTAAAGCCATGATATTGCCGTACTCATCTACGGCGGTAATTTGCAGACAATCAGGCAAATCATAAGAATTGACTATCCATGAGTGGTAGCGACAAGTCGCAATCTGCTCAGGAATTGCTCGAAAGAGTTTCTCTTCTTTGTCTAAAATTCTTGTCTTAGTGGCTACTCCGTGAAATACGTCGCTTAGGTTAGTAAGACTTCCTCCAAAAGCCTCTCCAATAGCTTGGTGTCCTAAGCACACTCCCAAGATGCTTTTTGTCTTACTGTATTTTTTTAACAATTCAGGCATAATTCCTGCTTCCTCTGGCACACCGGGACCGGGGGAGAGCAAGATTTTGTCATAATTTTCTACTTCATTTATACCAATTTTATCATTTCTGACTACCTTAGGGGAATGTCCTAACTCTTTGAGTAAGTGTACCAAGTTGTAAGTGAAAGAATCGTAATTGTCTAATACTAAGATTTTCATATCATTACATAGTTTAATCTAAAATGAAAAACGGCTCGCTGTTTCGCATGAACAGCAAGCCGTTTTAAAAGTATCTATCTTGATAACCTTATCCAATGGCTAACCATTCATGCGAGCAACGCTCACACCAAGAATTGTTTCGCCAAGTAGCTAAGATTTGATATACCATTTTTTGTCTAATTTTTCTCAAAAGAAGTAAGTTTTTATGATTAGAACAAATTTTTAAAGAAAATTTATTCTATGCCTCTTCCTGCCGCCCAGAGTAGCTCTGCTTTCGCTTTGGCGTATTTAAACTGCAACTCTACCAATTTGAGTTCTGAGCTCAAAAAGGCTGCTTCTCGCGTATTGACCAAAAACAGGGAACTTTCCCCCAAAGTAAACCTTTCTTGCTCTCCTGTAAGTAAAATGCGAGTATTATTCACCATGCTTTCTTGGATTTTAAGCAGATTTTCAAGATTTTTTAATTCGTTGTAGATAGCGTTAATTTCATTAAAGATTTCTCTATTGACCTGTGTGCGTTCAAATTGCGTCTGCTGAAGTTTGATGTTGGTTTGTTGCAACTTGGCTCTTTCTTTCCTCAATAACAAAGGAAAATAAAAATCAATACCATATTTGTAATTGTTGCGAAAAAAAGCCCCCTGATTGCTTTCATCAAACCAAGGACTCTGCCCTAAGAAATTGTAGTTGAGGTTGATTACAGGCTTAAGCATTTCTATAGCTAACCTTCGTCCTATGGCTAACTGCTTAATTTTAAAGTTAAGTTTTACTATTTCAGGGTGATTCTGTCGGGCAAAAGCCAAGAGTTCTTCTAAACTCATCTTGACATCTACCTCATTCAGGTTAGGTGTAGGGACTACATCAGGCTGTAACTCAATAGGATTGCTCTGCTCGTCCCAAAGATGATTGGACAAAATCAAGCGAGCATTATTTAGGATAACCTCTGATTCTTTGAGGGCAACTTCTCTTTGTTGCAAAAAGATTCTTGCCTCTACGGAATCTATGCCTGCCAAGTCCCCTTGAATAATTCTATCTACTACAGCCTCATAGCGAACGCGCGCCAGTTCGTATCCGTTCTGATTGATTCTCAGCTGGTGATAAGCCAAAAACCAAAACCAATAATCTTTAGTAGCTTGTAAAATAACCTTGTTAATACTTTTGATTCTGTCGGCTTCGGCAATTTCTTTGAAATATTGGGCTTCGCGGAGTGCGGCTCTCCGTTGGTCAAAAAGCATGCCTTGCAAAATAGGTATGCTAACTCCTGCGTATGCCAATCCCGAGGTGGGTACAGTATTTGCAGGATTGAGGTACGTACCACTGTTTCGTTCAAAACCAGCCTTAAAATCCAACCCCAGCCATGTAGGGACTTTTAGCTCAGTTTGCCACGTATTGAAATACTGTATATTTTTAAATTCTTTTGCTTCGATTGTAGAATATAATTTGGGGTCAAAACTTCCTCTTGCTAAGCGAATTTCTTGCCGTCCAAACTCTGAAAGCAAGTTGGCTTGCCTGACAATAGGATGCCCTATGAGCAGTTGGTCATAGAAGGCACTAATGGTAAATATTTTATCTTGACTATAAACAGCATCATAAGCAATACAAAAAAATATGAATACTATTAACTTCTTCATTTACAATTTTTTTATATAAAAAATAGTTTTCAGTGGATTATATCTTGCAATAGCGTTTATGCGCTTGCAAGATTATAAAACAGTAAAGATAAAATATTGTTTAAGTGCGAAGATTACTTCTCATGTAGGTTTTTATGTATTTCATCTACCATATCTTTTGCTTCTTTTAGTCCATATTTTTTGGTATCGCAAAGCAACTTTACAGCAGCAAGTTTTTGATTTTTAGATAGCAATGCTACTATCTTATCGTAAATTTCTCTATCCATAATAAACGCAATAAAATAAATTTGGTTAAGTCAATTGGCATACTGACAAACTTTGTTCTTAGGTTTGCAAATACTTTGATAAGTGCTTATCTTTGAGGTAAAATTAGAAAATATTAATCATTCACACTAACCTTATTCAAGAAATAAAAATCAATATCCCATGAAAAAATACATTACTATTTTGATAATCAATATGGTTATCTTAGGTTTTGTTGTTTTATCCTCTTCCACTCGCAAAAATACCTTCACTCAGCAATCTGCGTATCGTCAAAAAAATAATACAGATTCCTTGCGATATAAAGAAGAAAAGCATCTTAAAAATATACGACAGCTAACTTTTGGTGGAGATAATGCGGAGGCATATTTTAGTTTTGACAATCAAAAAATCGTATTTCAATCCAATTACAAGATGTGGGGTTTAGAGTGCGACCAAATTTTTTATTTTGACCTGAAAGATGGAGATATGAGCAACAAAAGACCTAAAATGATTAGTACCTCCAAGGGGCGCACTACGTGTTCTTATTTTCTACCTGATAATAAATCTATTATATATGCCTCTACTCACAAAGGCGGCGATGCCTGTCCCCCTGTACCTAATAGGAACACAGGCAAGTATCTTTGGGCTATCCACGATGACTATGATATTTTTGTAGCAGACTTAAACGGGAAAATCAAAAAGCAACTCACCAAAACGAAGGGCTATGATGCGGAAGCCACCGTTTCTCCCAAAGGGGACAAAATTGTATTTACTTCTATGCGCTCAGGAGATTTAGAACTTTGGGTAATGAATATAGATGGTTCTAAACCTAAGCAGATTACCAAAGAGTTAGGCTATGATGGAGGTGCATTTTTTTCTCCTGACGGCTCTAAAATTGTATTTCGCGCTTCTCGCCCTAAAACGCCAGAGGAAATCAAGGAATACAAAGACTTGCTTAAAGATGGTTTAGTGCAACCAACAAATATGGAAATTTTTGTTTGCAACGCCGATGGCTCTGATTTAAGGCAGGTTACTCACTTAGGCAAAGCGAATTGGGCTCCCTTCTTTACGCCTGATGGCAAAAAAATTCTTTTTAGCTCCAATCATGCCTCAGCTCGCGGCTTCCAATTTAATATTTACATGATTAATTTGGACGGCACTGGATTGGAGCAGATAACTTACGATGGCGTTTTTGATTCTTTCCCAATGTTTTCCTATGATGGTAAAAAACTGATATTCAGTTCCAATAGGAATAACAACGGCACAAGGGACACCAATTTATTTATTGCAGATTGGGTAGATTAAACAAAAAAGTTTTACAATATCACTATTACGAATCACTAAAATAGGAATTAAACATAAATCAAAATTAAATCATGGAAATACTAAATACTGACTCAGAAGAAAAGCAAAATCCCCTATTGCCGCTTCCAGAAGATAATAACAATTACCAAATACAAAACTCCGAAACATACTCTACCGAAGAGGAAGTGGGGGACATTTATGATAACTATGATGCCTACGATGCTGAGGAGGACAAGTAAAATGAATAGAGTAAGCGAATAGAGTGAAATAAAGTTTATCAAAAAAAATTTTTTGTTTAACTTTGCAGTTTCAATTAACTTTTAGGCATAAGACTCGGCGAGTCAAACAAATTTATGAGATTTGACAAGAAATTACCTATTATTTATAAGACAGCAAAAGAGATAGAAGCAATCAGGGAAAGTGCTTTGTTAGTTTCCAAAACCTTAGGTTTGGTAGCAAGTGAGATAAGACCGGGAATCACTACGGAGTACTTGGATAAGTTAGCTGAAGAGTTTATTAGAGATAATAAGGGCATACCTGCTTTCAAAGGGCATCCAGGTGGGGTAGATAGTCCACCTTTCCCCGGTACTCTCTGCTTATCAGTGAATAGCGAGATAGTACACGGCATACCAAGTAAAAGAGAGCTAAAAGATGGAGATATTCTTTCGGTAGATTGTGGAGTTATCAAAGATGATTTTTACGGAGACCATGCCTATACTTTCCCGGTGGGCGAGGTAACGCCTGAGGTCATGAAACTGCTTAAAGTTACTAAGGAGTGTTTGTACTTGGGTATAGAGCAGATGCAAGTAGGGAAAAGGGTAGGGGACATTAGCTATGCTATCCAACAACATGCTGAAAAAAACGGCTTTACAATAGTAAGAGAGTTGGTAGGGCATGGAGTAGGGAAAATGCTCCATGAGGGTCCTGAAGTGCCTAATTTTGGTAAGAGAGGCACAGGACCCGTCTTGCAGAATGGAATAGTATTAGCCATAGAACCTATGATAAACTTAGGGAAAAAAGATGTGAAGCAACTCGCTGATGGCTGGACAATAGTAGCCGCTGACGGCAAACCTTCAGCTCATTTTGAGCATGACATTGCTATTGTTAATGGAAAAGCAGAAATACTTTCTACTTTTGAATATATACATGCCGCCTTAGAGAAAAATAAGAATGTAATAGCAATTTAATGGTTGGTAAGTTAGGCGTGTGTAACAAATAATGCTCAATACACTTAACCTTATAAAGCTTTTAAAACCTTATAAGGTTAAATTATTGACTGATAATAACTTGTAAATCTTTTTTCAAGAAACCAATTTTATTTTAATATAAATAAAGTACTTGAAAAATAGAGATTTTAAGAGGCAGGAACAGCCTTTGAATGCTTTATTCTTCTTTTTTCAACTTTGCTTTAAAGACTTTTCTAAACTTTTCTACTTTTGGCGCAATCACAAAAGCGCAGTAACCTTGGTTAGGATTGTCATTAAAGTAGTTCTGGTGATAGTCTTCTGCTATGTAAAATTCTTGTGCAGGGGCGATTTCAGTAACTATCGGCTTATCGAATACTTTTTCATTTGTCAATGCTTGTTTGTACTTTTCTGCAAGCTGTTTTTGGGCATCATTATGATAAAAAATGACAGAGCGGTACTGCGTACCTATATCTGCCCCTTGCCTATTGAGCGTAGTGGGGTCATGAGTTTTCCAGAAAATCTCCAGCAGTTCATCATAAGAAATCTTCTCAGGGTCATAAGTAATTTGACATACCTCGGCATGATTGGTAGTGCCTGTACAAACTTCCTTATAAGTAGGATTTTTGGTCTTGCCTCCCATATAGCCTGAAACGACTTTGTGTACACCCTCCACGCGTTGGAATATTGCTTCTACGCACCAAAAACAACCTGCTCCAAATGTTGCTATTTCCATGTTTGTATTGGTTAATAATTGATTATCAGAATCTTTTACTTTTTTACTGCTCTTAGATTGGGTATTTCCTTCCTGCACACAGGATACAAACGCTCCCATAAGCAATAGATAACACAATAAATAACTCGCCTTGCTTTTCATTGTTTTAGATTTAAATTGTACCAAAAATCAGCTTTGTAATATTGACCTAATTTATGTAAATCTCATCATGTATGAACGAGTAACAATTTTACAAACAAGTAAGTTTTCAAAATGTTGGGTAGTTGACATTTTATGATGATAACTTTCTACAAACTTTAAGATTTTGAAAAGTTGTAAAAAAGTACCAACTTAGCACATATTATTATGTTTGGTCAAATTTTCACCCTATCTATTTGATTTTACACTTTAAAAGTTTTAACTTTAAACTGAAATAAGTCTGCCCCCAAAGAGTAGTATATTGTAAAACCAAAAAATAAAACTAATAATTGTCGTGAAACAACTAAAAAGGCTCTTCTTGCGGGTAAAGATGTTTTTCTACAACAATACAATTATTGCGATTGCAGTAATTATATTTTTATTTGGTGCATTAATCGCTTTTACCCTTCCTATTTTTTTAACGAGCATAGAATATTTAGGCATGACAGCTCCCAATGAGATAGGAGATGCCTTTGGCGGGGCAACCAATCCAGTGATTGGTTTGATAGGAGTAGGGGTAACATTTTTGGCTTTTTATATCCAGTACAAAGCTACCGAAAAACAACGCGAAGACCTCAAAGAGCAACAACGCTACAATCAGTACAAATACCTTCAAGAAGCCATCAAAGACGTAAAAGATGACATCAAAGACCTCCGCTTTACCAAAGACCAAGTAACTTATACTTATTCGGAGGCAATATGGAACTTTATGATGGACAATTTGCAGCACGGCATGGCAGAGCAACAGATTCTTAGCCCTTTGTACTACCAGTTGGAGTATATTCTGACGCTCTTTGAACCTATTATTGCAGAGGTGGAAAACTCGGATTTGAGCAAAAAAGAGAAATTTCAGATGTTGATGAATATTGATGGACTTTTCGAGTCTTCTTTGGCTTTTATCTTGCGAGTATATGACAGGTCGGTCATTGAGGGCAAAGAAAAAATGTTTAGGGAATCTGTAAAATACAAAATCATTATTCCTGCGAAAAAAATAAAGCAAGAACTTCGCGAAACCTTAGACCGCTACAAAGAACCCGAGAAAGATATTTTCCACCGAGTAGTCATGCGCATCAAAGGGGCGGCTTTTGTGCGTCATACTCGTATGATTGGCAAAAAAGGAATTGTAATTTTTTATAAAGATTATGAAACCTACTTATTGGAAAATCCCGAAGGCAATGTAAGCAGAGAGAGATTTGATGCCTTCATGACAGACCAAGACAATGCCGAAAAAATCATCATCAATGAGCCTATTCGCCTACTTATGAAGTTAGACTTTTTGGAAAAAGTAGCCTTTCAACTTTACTTAAAAGAAGCTACTTACAATATTGAAGTGGATAGAAATGAAATCCAAGAATTTTTAGATATGGATTTGGCAGAATTTCAACTGAATAAAGACCGATGGAGAGATGAGTTTGTAGGTAAGTATATTTACGACAAAAAAGAAAGAAAGCGATTCTTGGAAACCTTTGTTAATGTAAAAATGAATAAAGCCAAAGACCGAGAGAGAGAAGTCATCAAAGGATAAAGTAAACCGATGTAGTAAGTTTTACAAATGTCTGATAATTTTTGATTTATTAAGCACTGAACTTCAAAAAAGTACAGCAAAGGCGCCTATATCAGCCCTACTTGTTGCAAACATAATATTAGCAGTAGTTTTTACTCTTCGCTGGCTACCCCTTATTTTTAGGTAGTGTATAACAAGTAAGGCTAAAACTTCGTTTTAATATAATTCAAACCTATAATGTAGCATTGCATCTTTAACACTACCAAAAAATCATTGGGTAGAGTAGGCTATAACCTATTTAACTGAATACAAAGTGCTTGATTACAAAATACTTGAATGTTAAATTTTCCAGACTAATTTTTATTTTGGTATATATGATATGCAAATCATCGGAATAGACTGTGCCTCCAAAGCAGAAAACACTGCTGTAGCCTTTGGAACTTATCAAAATACCAATATTTGGTTGTCAGAGGTTTATATGGGGAATAAAAAGCAAAACATAGCAGATTGGATTTATACCCGCATTTCCGCCTCTTCCTCTCTCCTCATAGCTATTGATGCTCCGCTGGGTTGGTCTGAACCTATGGGGCGTCTGTTGGCTACGCACCAAGCAGGAGAAACTATCGCAGAGGAACAAGACCGATTTTTTCGCAGGCTGACGGATACTTTTGTACATAAGAAAACAGGCAAACTTCCCTTAGAGGTAGGAGCAGACCGCATAGCTCGAACTGCTCACTCTGCTTTGAAAATCATTGGAGAGTTGCGTTCCAAAGGACTCAGCCTACCCATGTATTGGGGAGCAGGAAAACAAGAGGCAAATGGCATCATAGAAGTATATCCGAGTGCTACTTTGAAAGCCTATCAAACTATATCAAGTGCCTACAAAGGTGATTCATTAGAGGAAAAAGCTAAAAGAAAACAGATTATCCGAGATTTGATGCCCTATATTCCTAATATCAGCGATTTGCTCAATGCTGAAAGTCGTGCGGATATGTTAGATGCCGTGGTGTGCCTGCTTGCCGCCAAAGACTTTTTGGAAGGTTTGGTTTATATGCCTGAGAACATGGAGGTTGCTAAAAAAGAGGGCTGGATTTGGGTTAGGAAGTAAGGGCTATGCTTATGTTTGAGATAAAAGCTTATTGAATGACGTACACATTATTGGCTCTTAGGTAAGCGATATTATCTTTATCTTTCCATCTTACTTTGTACCAAACGTCTTCGTGTCCAATAATTTGGACGCAATCTCCTTTATTCAGCATACTCACCATATCTCCACCAGCAGAGGGGGCGTTCATCAAAAATACCTTTTCGTTTTTCACAATGCCTTTTTTCCAATCTAAGCCGTAGTAATTGTAAATGAAAAAGAAAATGGCTAAGGCAAAACTCAAAGCAATGCTTGGATACAGAATTTCCTTTCCTTTGGCACGCCTATATATCAAAAATCCTAAGAAAGATAAAAATAAAGCAAAGATAAAAGAGAGAAACCAGACTTGATTTTTTTTGTAAAGCGCTACTAAATATTCCACATCATTAGGTTCATATCCTATGAGCTTATTTTTGGAGGCAAGTTCTGAAATTTTATTTAAAACTTTCTGCTCAGGATTGTTGAGGTAGTAGAGATTAAGGTAATACATAGCAGCGGCGTAATCGTTCAATCCCTCTGCAATGTAGGCCATTTGGAGTAACATTTTATAAGTGAAATAGCCCTTTCTCTTGTCTTGTTTGTTTTCAAGTATCTCCTCAAATAATTTGAGGGCATCGGTATATTTACGTTGCCTAAACAAAGAATCTGCTCTATCTAATTTAGCCAAATAATCCTGAGCGTAGCCTATTTCAGGCATCAATCCAGCAAGAAGGAAAAATAGTACAAATAAAAAAAGACGGCAGGTTTGCATTTGAAAATTTTAGCTATTAATTTTGCACCGCAATTTACAGTAATTGCTTGTTAGACGACAAGTTTTTTTCATTTCTTAACTAAAATTGCTTTCGTGTGGAAACATTTTAGCTAAGATTTTTTGTTAAGATTCCGTAGCTCAGTCGGTAGAGCATTACACTTTTAATGTAGGGGTCCTGGGTTCGAGCCCCAGCGGAATCACTTGACTACTCCAAAGCGCACGTGGCGAAATTGGTAGACGCACTACTTTGAGGTGGTAGCGGGAGCAATCCTGTGGAAGTTCGAATCTTCTCGTGCGCACTAACTACTGATTTGCAAAGGCTTATAAGTAAAAGGTAAAAATTTTCAAAATTGATGCTTTTTTACTTGCTTAATAAAGTAAAAGTTCCGACCTTTGCAGTCCAAAATTATGAATAAGCGAATAGATTTTTGTAACTCATTCATAATTTTTTATTTACAAATATTTGATTCCGTAGCTCAGTCGGTAGAGCATTACACTTTTAATGTAGGGGTCCTGGGTTCGAGCCCCAGCGGAATCACAAAAAGAGCAACAGAAGAAATTTCTGATTGCTCTTTTGCTTTTGCGCCTCCTTGTCTGGCATCACTTTCTAAAATTTTTTCAACCTTAGGGAAGTGGCTAATTGTTAATCATTACGAATTTTTTACCACCTAATTTGTGCTACATAGTCAGGTAACATAGCTCTCCAAGCAGGCCAGTCATGGATTCCCTGCGCTCCCCAGCGTACATCTAACCAATGACTAATGCCTTTGGCGTGCAAAATGCCAGACATTCTATAATTATCTTCTTTGCAAATATCTTGGTCGCCTGTGGCTAAGACGATACCCATTCTGCGGATATTGTCCATGTACCAACCTTCGCCTAAGTTGGGCATATACTCTACAGGGTTGTTAAAATACACATTGTCGTCATGATACCCCCACATGAAGGAACTAATGTCAAAAGCCCCTCCTAAGCTAAACATGTAAGCAACCTTGTCAGGGTGTCTGAAAGAAAAATTGAGGGCGTGATACCCCCCAAAGCTACAACCTACCATCGCAACTTTGCTAAAACCTGTTTCGTGCATTGCTCGATAAACTACTTCGTTCAAAATCAAGTCATCATAAATGACATGATTCATAATTTTATGGGCAGGGTGAATATTTTTATTGTAAAAACTATCATTGTCAAGGCTATCAGGACAATATACCTTGACTTTGCCGTTGTTGATAAACCAAGCAATGGAATCTATTAGGTGAAAGTCTTTGTTTTGGTAATACTTGCCCATAGAGGTAGGGTAAGCAATGATAGGGAAACCTCCATAACCGAAGGTAAGCATCTCAAACTCGCGACCTATGCGGTGAGAATACCACCTGTGATACTGTTCGTACATATAACAAATAGATAATAAGTACTTGATAATAAATTAATAACTTAGCTTATTAAGTGTCGCAAGTTGAAAAATTTTAAAGATTTAATTTTTTTGTCCAAAAATATAGAAATTTATATAAATTAAGAAAACTCCTGCTTTTTTTGGTTTAGAAAGTTGTATTATCTACTAATACCTCCAACTTTTCAAATCTGCTCCTGCGGGCGCGCTTTTTTGAATCCTATCCAAGATTTTAGGGACATACATGAAGTTGTAACGCAAGCGAGTAATATGATTAGGTAGATTAGAGTCGCCATTCCAACAGTGTTCTGCGCGGTCTCCATAGGCTACTTCACCTCCGTAGAATGGATTTTTAGTATTTTTCAAAAAGTCTTCTACCAAATATACTGCATTGTTGAGGTAGTAGTTGTCCATATCTCCGCAGTAGATATGGATTTTTCCTTCTAACTTTTGCCCGATTTTGTCCCAGTCCCTTCTTAAAATATACCCTAAATCGTAGTTTTCTCTCCAATATTCGGCTACTGACTTATCTATTTCACCTGTCAGTTTGTCCCAAATAGGTTTAGGATAGCCATCATCTCCTACGGGAGAATAGACTGCTTGCCAAATGTCCCATTGGTCTCCTGAGCGCGATTTTGTTCCCAAAGCCAATTCTTTCAAATTAGCATCTTCTAAGGTACAATAGACATGCCCAAGATAATCTCTCTTGCCCGGACGAGCCACTTTCTTAAAAGCTCCTTCTTGATAGTAGGCGTTTTTGTCTTTGTAGATGTCCACCACAGTATAGGCTCTAAAATCTATTGGGTCAGGGCAAGCGGCAAAGCATCCGTTAAACTCATCAGGATAGAAGATTTGCACAGCTAAGGCTTCCCAGCCTCCCGTAGAGCCTCCGTAGGTAAATCTTGCCCAACCCTGCCCAATGCCTCTAAACTGTTTTTCTACGTGTGGAATCAACTCATACATAATAGCATCTCCGTAAGGTCCTAAGTTAGCGGAATTGACTGCATAGGAGTCATCATAGTAAGGATTGGCATGTTGAATCTCAATGATTAAGAAGCGAGGGAAGTCCTTGCTTGTCCAAAGTTTGTAAAAGTTGTAGGCTTCCTCTTGGACAATTTTATTGTAGCCGTAAATTCTAAATCTTTCGTTGTAATCAGTAGTAGGGAGATTAGGGTCTGGAGGCGTTTCTCTAAATCCACCAAAATCATAGGGGAAATGTCCATGGTACACCATGAGAGGATAGCGCGCCTCAGGGTGTTCATCAAAGCCCTCAGGCAGTAAGACATTGGCGCCCAAATACATATCCCTGCCCCAAAATTTGGAGAGTTTTTCACTTCTAATTTTTACATGCTTGATGTATTTCGTGTCTTTGGGAGGAACGATAGGCGGGTTTTCTTTGGTCAAATCTAACTTGACTACTTTGGCTACGGCAGGGTCTAACTCTACTTCTAAGACTTCACTGTAAATATTTCCCGGTGCAGTGCGATAGTTCTGACCTTCTCCTCTGTCCATAGGCAATTTGACCGTATGCCCATCAGACCGCTTGAAAGTTTCGTATTTATGCAAAAGTGCTTGCACGTAGTATTTGCCTTTGGGTAAGTTTGCCAAACTGCGAATAGGGTATCCAAAAGCTTTTGCATCTATTTTCATTACTTGCTTGGCTTTCCATCCGTCGACATCTAAGCCAAACACTTGGGCAGTTTTTACTTCATCTACCACTTGAAAGCGAGGCTCGGATTGATTGTGGGTAGCAATAAAAAGCATCAAGCGACCGTCCAAGGCAGTCTTGCTTCTTTCCTCTGGAAATGTAACTTCAAACGTGATTTGAGCAAAACTGGAAAGATAGCTTAGCAAAAGTAAGCTACTTATAAAGAAGCATTTGTAAAAATTTTTTTTCATAGTTTTTAATTTTAGGGTTATGTGAATATTGGAGTATGTGATTTATTCAATCATCAGCTTGCATACGAACATAGCCTATTGAGGTTTTAGAAATTCAATAGGTTTTAAATATAAATAGTTTATATAGTAATGGAACTAAATTAATACAAATATTTGAAAGCAGTGCACTGCAAAGAGTAAAACTTAGGAGTATTTCCCTTGTCCTACGCCCAAAGATTTGTAGAAAATACAAAAAGTAAAATAAGTATATTAGCCCTCCTTTCCGCCAATGCAATATTTGCAATAGCATTTTTAGTTTTTACTTTGTTCTTTATTGCTTTCTACAAAATCATATTTTTAAGGTTTCACTATGATTTATTAAAAGTTTTAAGGCTTTTCCTGCCATTTCTACGCCTCTTGGATTAGTTCCTGCTTTGAGTAGTTTTATATATTTGGTCCTACCTAACTCCGCAAAAACTTCTAATTTCTCTTGGGGGTACAATAAAGCCCACCTTATCGTTTCCGACGAGTATGTGCAAAAATCATATCACAACTTGGAGTATAATCCGCTTCTTATTTTCTTGGCAAGCATATATACTTCTACTCGTTTGGGTTCAAATTAGGAGTAAAATGAAAAAATAATCTTATTTTTGCCCGTTCAGTAAATTCAAAGATGTTTTATAAAAATTAAAAATAACTCATATTCTAAAAACTAATCTAAGATATGGTGAAGGAGCAGAAGAAGCAATCGCTGATTACAGAACCTACTGTTTTGAATAAATACGAGTTAGTAGTAGGTTTAGAGGTTCACGCCCAACTACTTACAAAAAGCAAAATATTTTCCACTGAGGCTTCTACTTTTGGACAAGCACCTAATACAAATATTAGCGTAGTAACTTTGGCACACCCTGGTATCTTGCCAAAGCTCAATAAGAAAGCCGTAGAATTAGCCATTAAAATGGGTTTAGCCTGTGGTTGCGAAATCTCTCGCTACAATATTTTTGACAGAAAAAACTACTTTTATCCTGACCTCCCCAAAGGCTATCAAATCACCCAAGACAAAACGCCTATTTGCAAAGGCGGAGTAGTAGAAGTGCAAACAAAAGAAGGTAAAGTTTCAAAAATTCGCTTAAATCGAATTCATTTAGAAGAAGATGCAGGGAAGTCTATCCATTTAGAAGGCGGCAACGAATCGCTGATAGATCTTAATCGCGCAGGGACAGCTTTGATAGAAATAGTTTCCGAACCTGATATTCGCCATTCAGAGGAAGCATACGCCTACATGACTGAAATTCGCCGCTTAGTGCGTTACTTGGAAATTTGTGATGGTAATATGGAGGAGGGTTCTATGCGTTGTGATGCCAATGTTTCAGTTCGCCTCAAAGGAGAAACTAAGTTAGGCAAAAAAGTGGAAATCAAGAACATGAACTCGGTTCGGAATGTGCAGAGAGCCATAGATTATGAGTTTGTGCGTCAGGTTACTTTGATAGAAAACGGGGAAAATATCATTTCTGAAACAAGAACTTTTGATGCTGATACAGGAAAAACGTATAGTATGAGAGAAAAAGAAGAAATGAATGATTATCGCTATTTTCCTGAGCCAGACCTTGCGCCTTTTGTAGTTACAGAAGAATACTTAGCAGGTATCAAAACCCAAATGCCCCCTCTTCCTAAGCAACTTTTTGAGAAGTTTACCAAAGTGTATGGCTTACCTGAATACGATGCAGGCGTACTTACTGACGAGAAAAATATTGCACTCTATTTTGAGGCAATTTGCTCAAAAACAAAGAATTACAAAGCCGCCTCTAACTGGCTCATGGGTTCGGTCAAGTATCACCTTAACAGGTTAGAAATTGATATTGTAGATTTTCCTTTGAAGCCAGAAAGAATCGTAGAACTTATCGACTTGGTAGATGCGAATAAGATTAGTTTTTCTGTTGCTTCCAGTAAGTTGTTCAATATCATGGTTGAAAATCCAGAAAAAACAGCTTTAGAATTAGCAGAAAAATATCAGCTTTTACAAGAAAGCAATGACAGTGCAATTTTACCTATCATTGAGGAAGTCTTAGCAAAATACCCTGACAAGGTGCTTGCCTATCAGAAAGGGAGCAGAAACCTTTTGGGAATGTTCATGGGCGAGGTCATGCAGTTGGGCAAGGGTAAGATAGACCCTAAAAAAGCCAATGAATTGATTAGAAATGCTTTGGAAAAAAAGTAATACACTCCTCCGAATTAAAGCTATTTATCAATCTACTACATCGAAAGCGATATTTTCTCACTGTAAGCTAAGGCAGAATAAACCTCTCTTACCACGAACTCCGAGGGAGTGATATACAAAAATGGAATCTTTACGGAGTCCTTCCTACTGCGGGAACTGTATCCTTGGCTACAGATATATCACCTACTCAGGTTTGCTTAATGTAAGCATGCAAAAAGCCCGCAGGGCTGAGATATTGGTAGCAAAAGAAGAAGAAGAAAATCCTATGACTCCGAATAAATGTAAGAAGTTAGCATCATTTAACATTTGATTAACACTTTTTTAGCAAAATTTTGTTACGAAAAATAAAAAAAGTATAATTTTTAGTTTCTTAATCGAGTACTAAATTACTATTAATCAACAATTTTTTTTTATTATTTCCCTTATTTTTCCTCTTTTTTTTATAAAAAAGTTACTTGAATTTGTTTTTCCCAATTTCACAATACCATAAAAGTGTATTTACTTTCAATACATTTTAGTAACCTACCTTTGAAACTTGGAATAAGATAAATATTCCTTAGAAAAACAAAAAATCAAAACTTTATGAAAAGCAATTTTTACAAATTTCTTCTGTCTTTAGGAGTAGCCATTGGTTTGCTATTTTCTATGGATATGCAAGCACAGGATAAAACGCTTCGCGGAAAGGTTACTATCGCCGCAACAGGTGAGGATTTCCCTGGAGTTAGCGTTTTCATCAAGGGAACTACCGTAGGTACGGTTACGGGTACAGACGGCACGTATAGCCTGAAGCTGCCTAATAACGCCAACACTGTTGTTTTTTCTTTTGTAGGGTACAGAAGCGTAGAAGTGGCTATTGGTGGGCAAAGTACGATAGATGCTCAGTTAGTAGAAGATATACAAAGCCTTAACGAAGTGGTAGTTACTGCCTTAGGGGTGAAAAAAGAAAAGAAAGCCTTAGGCTATGCCACGCAAACTATTCAAAGCAATGATTTGATTCAAGCACGTGAAACTAACTTAGTCAATTCTTTGGCAGGGAAAATTGCAGGGGTTACCGTGGTGGGTAATCCTACGGGGATAGGCGGTTCGGCGAGAGTGATTATCAGGGGAGAACGCTCTTTAAATATCAATAACAATCAGCCTTTGTTTGTGGTGGACGGAGTACCCATCAGCAATAACAACTACGGCTCATCTGGCAGAGGCAACCAAGAGGTAGACTACGGAAACGGGGCAGGTTTTATCAATCCTGATGACATAGAGTCTATGACTGTGCTGAAAGGTGGAGCGGCTTCAGCTTTGTACGGTTCTCGTGCCAATAATGGGGTAATAGTAATTAAAACGAAGTCAGGTAGAGGAACGAAAGGCATCGGCGCAACTGTAAATTCTACGCTTACTTTTGAAAACGTACTGCGCTTGCCCGAATACCAAAATGTTTACGGACAAGGTTTAGGGGGAGTATTTGAATTTAGAGATGGTAACGGTGGCGGTAGAGCAGACGGGGTAGATGAAAGCTGGGGTCCTGCTTTCAATGGTCAGCCTATCAGGCAGTTTGACTCTCCTACTGCGAATGGTCTTCGCGGTGGTGATGTAGGGAACTTGAACACAAGAATAGGTCCTGTAAACTTAGCCGCACAGTTAGCCGCAAGAGGAGAAATTCTGCCTACGCCTTGGGTAGCAAGACCTGATAACGTGAAAAACTTTTTCCAAACAGGGCTGACCTTTACTCAAAACGTAGCCTTAGCAGGAAGTAATGACAACGGCGACTTCCGCGTATCTTATACTTACTTAGACCAAAAAGGGATTGTGCCTAATACAGATTTAAACAGAAATACCTTCGCTTTTGCAGGTGGATACAATTTAAGCAAGCGATTAAAGGCACGTGCTGTTATCAATTACATAAAAAATACAAGTGGAAATAGACCAAATTTGAGTTATGGTACAGAAAATATCATGTACTTATTTAACTGCTGGTTAGGCAGACAAGTTGATGTACAAGCGATGAAAGATTATTGGCAGTTTGGTCGTGAGGGGTTAAATCAGTTTAATTTTAACTATAACTACCATGACAATCCATACTTTAACGTATTTGAAAACACCAATGGGCAAAGTTTGGATAGAGTATATGGCAACCTTTCTTTGACTTATCAGTTTACAGATTGGTTAAACCTGATGGTACGCAGTGGCACAGATTTTAGCAATGAGTTCCGCGACCGCCGCCGTGCTTACAGCACACAACGATTCCCATTAGGGAGTTATAGAGAAGAAAAAATCTTTTATGAAGAACGCAATACAGATTTCTTGCTAAGTGCCAATAAAAATTTGAGTGAAACTATTTCGCTTACGGCAAGCGTAGGGGGAAATACGCTCACACAAGTATTCAACTCTTCTGATGTTTTTGCTCCTGAATTGGCTGTTCCGGGCGTGTATAGCTTAGGAAACTCTCGTGTGGCTATTCAAGCTGCTGCTTTCCGCTCCAAAAAACGCATCAATAGCTTGTATGCTTCTGCCCAATTGGGTTACAAAAACTTCTTGTACTTAGATTTTTCTGCCCGAAATGACTGGTCAAGCACTTTGCCCAAAGGAGAATGGAGCTATTTTTATCCTGCCGCTAACCTAAGTGCCGTTATCAGCGACATGGTAGAACTGCCTAAATTAATCTCTTTTGCTAAGGCACGTGTAGGAATTGCCCAAGTAGGGAACGATACGCAACCTTATCAGTTACAAGCAGTTTACAATGCGGAAACTCCCGTCAAAGGACTTCCTGCTTACGGAGAGTCTTCTGTAATTCCTAACTTAAACCTAAAACCTGAACTAAGTACCTCTTTTGAAGCAGGCATAGATGTTCGTTTGTTAGAAGGTCGCATTGGCATTGATTTTACTTACTACAATACCAGAAGTAGAAATCAAATCATCGGTATTCCTTTGTCAAATACTACAGGTTATACCTCCCGTATCATCAATGCAGGATTGATAGAAAATAGAGGCATAGAACTCATGCTCAACTTAGTGCCTGTCCAATTGGAAAATAGCATCAGATGGTCTATAGACTTTAATTTCTCTCGCAACCGCAGCGAAGTGAAAGAATTAGCAGATGGAATTCAGAATTTTGTGATGGCAAGCCGCTACCTGAGCGTAGAAGCAAGAGTAGGCGGTAGAATGGGCGATATGTACGGCATTGGCTTTGCTCGCGTGCAAAATACTGACCCTAACGGCAAATACTATGACCCCACAGGACAGTTTGTAGGGCAGGTAGTTTATAATACAGCTGGCAAACCCATTCCAACTGACCAAGTCATCAACTTAGGTAACTACAACCCTGATTGGATGTTAGGTATTACCAACACTTTGAGTTACAGAGGAATTAATTTTAGTTTCTTGTTTGATATTCGCCAAGGTGGCAAAGTCTATTCGCACACCCAAACAGTAGGTCGTGAGGGCGGTATGATTATCGAAACCTTAGAAGGTCGTGCCAACGGCTATGATTTGAGCCTACCAGGAAATGGAGTCATTGGGCAGGGAGTAGTACAAAATGCTGACGGCACTTTCAGACCTAACGACTTTAAGCTTTCGGCTCGCGAATGGCATACTTCTATTACGCTTGGAAGAAGACTATTGGAGGGCATGGTTTATGATGCTTCTTTTGTAAAGCTAAGAGAAGTAAAATTAGGCTATACTTTGCCCAATAAATTTATGGGCAGACTGCCTTTCAGAGATGTCAATATTTCTTTTGTAGGTCGTAACCTATTCTTGTGGACAAATGTACCACATATAGACCCAGAAACAGCCTCCACAGTAGGCGGAACGATTATTCCAGGGATAGAGTCAGTTGCCCTGCCTTCTACTCGCAGCTACGGTTTCAATCTTGGCTTTAAATTTTAAAATTATACATCTGATTAATTCACCTTTTATAAAATATACTTATGAAAGTAGTTATAAAAAAATTGATAGTCTTGGTATTTGTACTCACCGTTTTTAGTGCTTGTACCAACCGTTTTGAGGAAATCAATACCAATCCTAATGCGCCTATTTCTGTAACGTCCAGTTTGTTACTTCCTCAAATTATCAGAGATATGGTAAACTCCACCTTAGGCGAAGCATGGGGTATTGGCAATATTGTTATCCAGCACACTGCGAAAAACCAGTTCGTAAACGAAGACCGCTATCTTTGGGGCGAGCTGAATTCTATTTGGAACAATGTGTACAGCAATATGCAAGATTTAAAAATCGTCCTTGACCAAAGCGAGGCAAGCAACCAAAAAAATTACAAAGGCATTGCGCTCATCTTAAAGTCTTGGATGTTTTCTTTGGCAACTGACTGCTATGGAGATATTCCTTACAGTGAGGCTATTAGAGGAAAAAGCGATGGTATTAATTTTCCTAAATACGACACACAAGAAAGCATCTATGCAGGAATTTTAGCAGATTTGGCAGAAGCTAATACGATTTTAGGCACTACAGGCGAAATCGTAGCGGGCGACCCCATCTTCAACGGAGATATTACCAAGTGGAAAAAATTGGCTAACTCCTTGCGTCTGCGTTATCTCATGCGTATCTCCAACAAGAGAAATGTAGCCGCAGATATGGCAGCGATTGTTAATAATCCTAACACCAACCCCATCATGACAGGTAACAGCGACAATGCCAACTATAACTATTTGGCAAATGCACCCGACCAATTCCCTTTGTTTACTACCCGTATTGGCTCTTTTAATGAATTTCGCGCAAGTAAGACCTTGATGGACGTACTGACTGGTTTTAATGACCCACGTAGAAATATCTTTTTCCGCCCCACACCTGCCACTGAGCTTACCCCAGACCCCTCCGATGACCAATACGTAGGGATTCCCAATGGCTTAGGAGATGTAGAGGCTTTGCAGTTCAATGGAGGTCCTCAAAACCAATCTCGCATAGGTGCTTTGTTTTACGAAGAAGCCAATACTTCCAGAGGCTTGTCTATTGCCAAGGGAGTTATCATGAACTATGCTGAGTTGCAATTTATCTTAGCCGAAGCCGCCAAGAAAGGCTTGATAGCAGGTGGAGATGCCCAAGCAAGAACTTACTATGAAAATGGCATCAATGCTTCCTTTGCTTACTACGGTCTGTCTATGCCCCCAACTTATCTAACACAAGCAGGCGTTGCTTACAATCCTACTAATGCCTTAGTACAAATTGGGACGCAAAAGTGGATTGCTTTCTTCTTCCAAGGGCTGGAAGCATGGTTTGATTGGCGTAGAACCAACATTCCTGCACTTACCCCTGCGGCAACCAACCAAACCAATGGTATCATTCCTACGCGTTTTATTTATCCGCTCAGTGAGCAATCATTGAATACACAAAATAGAATAGAAGCCGTTACGCGCCAAGGAGCAGACGCTATTACTACTAAGGTTTGGTGGAATAAGTAAAATTTTATCTTTTCTTTCTACTTACAAAATAAATATTAGACTTCTCAAAAACTTTTTGGGAGGTCTTTCTTATTTTTAAAAAGAAGAACAACATGCCTTGTTAGTTTGCACTATTTTGAATTGTATAAAAAATTGACTTATTTTGAGAACTTAAACTATAAACTTTTTAAATATGATAGCCACAGATTTAGCCTTAGACATTTCGGTTCGTAGAGTCGCTCAATCTCGCTTGCCAGAAATAGACTTCAATCATCTCCCATTTGGCAAAATTATGACTGACCATATCTTTGTTGCGGATTACAATGGCAAAGAGTGGACAGCCTTACGCATAGAGCCTTTTGCAAAAATGAGTATTAGCCCTGCTAATCTCACTCTTCACTATGGACAAACTATCTTTGAAGGTCTAAAAGCCTATAAAACAGGCAATCATGAGATTTTAGTATTTCGCCCAGACCAAAATGCCAAGCGCCTAAACAAGTCTGCGGTCAGAATGTGCATGCCTGAAATTCCCGAAGAGATATTCTTGGCAGGATTAAAGGAACTATTAGAAATAGACCGCGATTGGATACCTACTAACCAAGGTAGCTCCCTATATATCAGACCGTTGATGTTTGCTACTGATGAATATGTAGGTTTGCAACCCTCTCAAACCTATCGTTTTATTATCATGTGTTCCCCTGTGGGAGCTTATTACAACAAACCCGTAAAGGTGAAAATAGAAACCCACTTTACCAGAGCAGTAGAGGGAGGCATCGGATATGCTAAAACCGCAGGGAATTACGCTGCTTCCATGCTACCTACCCAACTGGCAATAGAAGAAGGATATGACCAACTTATTTGGACGGATGGCAAAGAGCATAAATACGTGGAAGAAGCTGGCTCCATGAACCTCTTGTTTGTTATTGATGGGAAACTAATTACTGCAAGCACCGGAGATAGTATTTTAGACGGAATTACTCGCAAAAGCGTTATCCAAATAGCCCGAGAAATGGGTGTGCAAGTAGAGGAACGCAAACTGGCAATCAGTGAACTCATAGAGGCTATCCAAAAAGGCACTCTACAAGAAGCCTTTGGTGCAGGAACCGCCGCTACTATCGCCCAAATCATTCAAATAGGCTATGAGGGAGTCCGCTACGACCTTTCCCCTGTGGAAACACGCAATATTTCTAATGCCATTTACAAAGAATTAGAAGACCTCAAATATGGTAAAATCCCAGACACAAGAGGCTGGATAATGAAAATATAGCGCATAAAAATATTTACTTGTACGCTAATTAAGGGATTTTATTTAGAACAAGTAAAATCCCTTAGCCGTCTATAATAGGTCTTCTACTATTTTTTCCCATTCCTCTGATAAAGAGTAGCTTGGCATATTCCTTTTAGCTCGTCTATACCAATATTGTGCGTTCCAGACATCGCCTTCTTTGCGATGTAAATAAGCATGAACAAGACAATGCCACTGACTTTCTTGGCTTTGTGCTATCTCGTGTGCTTTGTGCCAATCTCCTTTGGCGTCATACCAAAGTGCTTGGAGCAGGGCTGAAATGTCAGAAGGAACTTGTTTTTGGCTTAAACTTTCTTTAAATTCGTTAAGAGTCATAAATTTTTATTTCTAATAACACTCAATACGTTTTAGTTTCAGGAGCATAAATATAACTTTACAAGCAGTTTGTAAAAAGTAATCCTGAATAAAAATTATGTCATTCATAGCCGCTAACTGATTTTAGCAAATGGTTTTATGAAAATTATTATCAAAGTTTGATGGAAAGTTTCATATCATAAATGATTAAATACAAAAGTGAAATAGGACTAAGTTATCAAACCATTATACTCCATCAAAACCAATCTCGATTGAGTATAACTTCTTATTTTCTTTTTGCAGACGTAAGAGAACTTAGTATAATCTCATTTTAAAACTTGACTACTTCCCAAAATGCTTTTTTAGGCTGGTGATTTTGGTCGAAAAGTAGGGGAAAATCCTTGCGACCGCGCACAGGGAAATTGTCTAACCACGAATATCTATCTGATAAGTTCCAAAAAGTAATCCCTGTAATTTTATCCTTATGCTTGCGGAAAATCTCAAATAGCATCTTGTAGTGAGCGGCTTGCTTATCGTTCATCTCAGGGGTAAATTCTGCTTTGTCAGTTTCTTTGCGCTCACGGCTTGCATGCTCTTTCGGATATACAGAAACGTCTAACTCTGTGATTTGTACTTTTAAACCCAAACTTGCAAACTTAGTAATGGATTCTTCTAACTCTTGGGCTGTAGGCTCGTACAAAGACCAATGCCCTTGCAGTCCTACTCCATGAATAGGTACTCCTTTTTCCACTAAGCCCTTGACAAGTTGGTAGATTTTTTCTCTTTTTACCTTATCTTCTGTATTATAGTCATTGTAAAAGAGTTGGGCATTGGGGTCTGCTTCGTGAGCATAGCGAAAAGCAAGTTCTATGTACTCCTCGCCTATGATTTCATAAAACTTAGTCTTACGATAAATTTCCGTACCTCCATCAGGGACTGCCTCATTGACTACGTCCCAAGCATAAATCGCTCCTTTATAGCGATTTACTACATCGAAAATATGTTTTTTCAGCCTTGCTGTTAATATTTCTTTGCTTACTTGCTTGCCTTCTGCGTCGGTAAAAAACCAATTTGGGGTTTGGTTATGCCAACAGAGCGTATGTCCTCTTAGCTTTAAGCCGTTTTTTACTGCAAACTCTGCAATCTTATCCGCAGATTCCCAATTGTAGCGGTTCTCTTCGGGGTGAATGGGTCCCATTTTCATAGCATTTTCCGCAGTCATGCTGTTGAAATGTGTCAAAATCAAATTTGCCTCCTCGCCCGCATCTAACATGCGCGGATGTACTGCTACGCCAATAGGGAAATAATCCTTATAATAATCCTTGAGTCCTTTGGTTTGCGAAAAGGTATAGGTAACACAAAGAACAAATAATACGGAAATAACAGTTAATTTTTTCATTGTAAGAAATTTGTTTTTAATGTTAGTAATATGTATTTCTACTTTCCAAAAGTTTAAAGCTTTTGAAAAGTAGTATGCAAACAAATATAATCAATTTCTCATTATTCTCATCATTCCGCCTCTTCTGCCTGCATTAGGGTTCATCGCTTTGTTAAGGGCATAAGTAAAGCTAATCATAAAATAACGCCCTAATGAACGAATCACTGTTTGCTCTAAGTAGTTTATCTGTGCCTGTTGGCTCGCTCCAATGTTCTGATTGAGTACGTTGTTCACGGTAAACTTTAACTCGCCTGCATTGGCTTTAAGAAAAGTTTTGGCTACGGAAAGGCTTAAAATTGGGATTTCTTGCTTAAAATCAGTAGTTTGGCTTTTGTAAATCAAATAATCAAAATCTGTATTTAGGCTAAGACCTTTGTGGAAGGTAAAATTCCCATCTAAGGTATAAGTCTGATTGATAAATACTTGGTTCTGTCTTTCATTAAACTCATATTTGGTTTCTTGCTTGCTGATGTCCGCACTTAGCCCTAAGTTTACCCATTCTTTCCAAGTAAAATCGTAACGCACTCTTCCTGAGAGAGTCTGTTGGTTAAACTTATTTTCTACGTTGTTCAGTACGTTGATACCCTTTATCAATGTATTATTAGAACTGAGATTAAAACGACTATTCAGTTTTTTGATAGGAAAGCCAAACGACACATTACTTATAAGCATCAAGTTGTCCTTTACGTTCACAGGGGTAGTTGTTCTTACAAACTGTCTGTCTATATTTTGGGCGGTGGTAATGAAGTTGGTAGTATAAACAGCATTAACAAAGGCAAAGAAATTGATAAACTTAATTGGGTCAAAAGTAAAAAAGTTGATGCGCAGATTGTGCTGATAAGCAGGGCGTAAGTTAGGATTTCCCACGTAAATATTAAGCGGGTCGCGATTGTCCACCACAGGTTGCAGCTGCGTAATGCTTGGCTCTTGGATATTGGTTTCATAATCTAAGTTAAAGCGTTTGGCAGTGCTAAAATTATAGTTAAAATGTGCATTAGGTAGCAAGTTGGTAAAAGTACGATTGATTTCTGTATTTCTCAATAAGAGTTTTCCACTGATTTGTGAGTTTTGTAAACTCAAGCCTGTGGAAAAGTTGTACTTCTTTTCATTCATGCGATAATTTACTCCTAACCTATTGTAAATAAAATTATTATCAAATTTATTGGTCAAGTTCTGATTGAGTATCTGTTCGTTATCTCTCAAATCATAGACTTCTTGATTGACCTTGTTGATGTTATTGCGGAAGTTATAGTTAAACTCTAAATACTTCCTCTTGGCAATAGGCTCGGTATAAGAAATAGTAGTTCCCAAAGTGTAGGTATGATTTTCTGTACTACTTTTTTGATTGATATTTTGGGTTTGTCCTAAGTTCCCGTTGGGGAGGTAATACTTGTTTATTGCTTTCAAATCACCTTTGCTATCTTGCTCATTGGCGTTGAAAGTAAAGTTAGCGGAGAGTGTTCTTCCTTTTTTAGCAAAGCGGTGCCGATAAAGGAGGTCATTGTTGAATCTCAGGGCATTACCAGTTCTAAAATTGATGCGTTCTCCTTCGTTTTGGAGCGTATTGGCATCGTCTAAGGTCTTATTATAGCTGTCTGTGAAAGCCTCTGTTTGATTATAAGTAAAAGCAGAAGTCAGCTTGAAAGAATTAGCGGAGTCGAGTTTGTGTTCTGCAATGAGGTTAAGCCTGTGGTTGTTATTAGTATTATTTTGCAAGGTATTTTGAGTAGCGGTAAATGTACCTGTGGGCAAAAAGTTTTTCCTATCCACGTCTTGCTCTGTTCTCTGATTCAGCCAATTATAAAAGTAATTTCCTGTAATTTCAGTTTTAGGGCTAAAAGTCTTATTCAAATTCACTCCAGCCGCCCAGTTGGTCATAAAGCCATAGTTTCTTCCTCCAAAGTTCAGAGGAATCCCGCCGTTGTCTGAATTAATATCAATACGCACAGCCCCACCGCTCATCATATTGCGAGTATTTCCTGAGAAATTCATGTAGTCCTCTATGGAAAATCCCTGTTGGTTTATATTATTGCCCATGCCTAAGATAGAAAATTGTCCTGTTTTAGAAAAGCGGTTGTAACTCAATCGGTTTTCATATCGCACAGGGCTTGCCTCTGTATCTTTTCCTAAGCCAAGCACGGCATTTCCGAAGCCTCCATTTTTGTACTTTTCTTTTAATTCCAAGTTGATTGTTTTTTCTCTTTGTCCATCGTCTATGCCTGTAAAAGCGGCTTGGTCGGATTTTCTGTCGTACACTTGTACTTTGTCTATGGACTCCGCAGGAAGGTTGCGCGTAGCGATTTTGGGGTCTCTACCAAAAAAATCTTTGCCATTTACCGTAACTCTTTGTACGGTTTCTCCTTGTGCCTTGATAGTCCCATCTCTTTGCACTTCTATTCCCGGAAGTTTTTTTAATAAGTCCTCCACCACGGCATTTTGCTTGGTTTTAAAGGATTCTGCATTGAACTCCAGCGTGTCTTTCTTAAAAGTTACAGGGGCTTTTTCAGCTTCTACAGTTACGCCTGCCAATTCTTTAATAAAAATCTCCATTTGAATTTTTCCAAGATTCAATTCGCTTGGCTCACTGCCTACGGTAATAAGTTTATTAAAATTTTTATACCCTATGTAAGTGATTTTGAGTAAGTAATTGTTAGGAATGACATTTTTCAGTTCAAACTCACCATTCTCATTGGTGCGAGCAAAAGTTACCAGTGTAGAATCCTTTGCTTGTAAGAGCATGACTGTAGCTACTTCCAAAGGTTTAGAAGTAGAGTCCACTACCGTACCTTTGACGGTTACTTTCTGAGCCACAGCAATTTGTGAAAGAAATAGCAAAGAAATAAGTACTTGTAAAAAGAATAACTTTTTCATAGAAGTCATTTTTTGAGATAAAACAAAAAGTTTAAGTTAATATTAGCATAATCTGACCTTCAAAATTATGCTTAAAAAAGAAAATGGTAGGTTAATGTGTCTTGCAAAGGTGTTAAGAAATGTAAAAATTATTCATCAAACTATTTTCAACCTACCCCTGTTCCTATTTATTGTATTATTGATTTTTCTTTTGCATTTATAGATTTGCATTTAATTTTTTGCTAATTTTAAGGTTAAATTAAAATACTTTCACAAAGAATAGCTTGTCGTATAAAGTGTTTTAAATTTTTCTTTACATTAAATTTTACAAATTTTATTCATTATGAGCTTTGAGGAAATATTGCGTATTTTACAAGAAAACAGAATGTTAGCGGGGTATGTGATGGTGGGCTTACTATTTATCATTTTACTTATTTTTCTTTTCATCAAAAGTCTTTCAGCACGCAAGCAAGTGATGATGAACGCCTCTCCTGCTACCCCAACGATGAAGGAAGGCGCCTACTCTCCTGCTTTTTCCTTAGATGACCAAGCTACCAAAGATTTTCTTAACCATTTGAAGCAAGTTTCTAATGAGAGCCAAAAAATTATTGAGAAATTAGAAGTTCAAATTGAACAGAAAAGACAACAAATTGAGGAGAAAACTGCTTATATGAATGAGTTGGAGCAACAACTGGCGAGTATGCCTATGGAGCAATTAATTACCCAACACAATGAGAAACTAAAAAAAGATTATGAGAAAAAAGTGAACGCATTGGAGGTGAAATATAGAGCCAAAAGTACTCAAATGTGGATAGTGGGCTTTGTTGCAGGGTTAATACTGATGGGGCTTGTGATTGGTATTTACTACTTTGTATTTTTGAAAAGTGCTTAACCAAAACAATAACGACATAAGGCAAATGATGAATGTATTTTTGACACGCTTTTTCTCGTGGAAAAAGGTCATGCCTTTGTTGTTTATTATTATGTCCTTTTCTGCCTGTAAGACTATAGAAACTCCTATCAGTCCTTATGACAACTCGCTATACTTTTCTCATGGTCGCAAGTTTTCTACTATTCCATTCAAAATGGTCAATAATCTAATTATTATCCCTTTGCGGCTAAATAAGTCGGATACGATGAATTTTATATTAGATACAGGAGTAAGAACTGCTCTGCTCATTGGCTTGCAAACAGGCGATTCCTTGCAATTGAAATACGCCAGAAAAATTAAAATCAAAGGACTGGGAGAGGGAGATGATGTAGAGGCTATCCATTCTTTTGGGAATCGCATAGACCTGCCCGGCATATATGGCGTTAACCAAGATATACTCATTTTGTTGCAAGATGTGTTCTTTTTCTCCTCCAAGTTGGGCATGAGGATTCATGGCATCTTGGGCTATGATATTTTTAAAAATTTTGTGGTGGACATCAACTACGAACGCAAAGAACTGCTTATCAGACACCATAGTCGATTCAAAGTCAAAAGAAGTGATAATGTAGTCCCTATTTTGGTAGAAGAAGGTAAACCTTATGTCAAAGCCAAAATAATGTCCGACAACAATCAATGGGTGGACGTAAAACTTATCTTGGATACGGGGGCAAGCCATGCACTTTCTTTGGATATTTTCTCTAATAGGGCAATTACACTACCCAATAAAGTCAAAGATGCTTACTTAGGACGCGGATTGAACGGAGATATTCGTGGCAAAATAGGTAGAATCAAAAACTTTCACTTGGGAGGCTTCGAGTTAGAAAATATCCTTACGTCTTTTCCTGATTCTACCTCTTTGCGACACGTAGTCGACGTAGCAGAACGCCGCCATGGAAACATAGGAGCAGAGATTCTCAAACGCTTTCATCTTACCTTTGATTATCTCAATCAACGCATGATTATACGCCCCAACGCATACTTCAAAAAACCTTTTGTCTATAACATGAGTGGCATAGAAATCTCTACCCCTGTGCCGGGACTGCCCCTCTATGTAATTTCGGATATTGAGGAGGACTCGCCTGCCGAAAGAGCAGGACTTAAGAAAGGAGACCAGTTGCTTTATTTGAATAATAAACTTGCTTTTCAATATTCTCTTAATGAAATTATTGCGCTTTTCCAAAGCAAAGCAGGAAGGAAAATTATCATGAGCGTACAGCGTAATGGGATAGTGATGCGCTTTGAGTTTACCTTAGAAAAACCAATATAGATATAATCGAGAGTGTTTTACTTTTAGAAGTCAAATCATAGGTTGAATTTTATGAATACTAAGTCTTTTTTACATTGCCTTTCAAGAACAAACCATTCTTCGGTTTTGCTTCTCCCTTACCCTCCCTCGGAAGGTAGGGGGCACCATGCAACCGAGGGGCATAAAAAGCAGGAACACTTCTTTGTTATACTTGAAACAAAATGGTTTGCAAACGTTTATAAGGTTTCAAACCTTGTAAACATTAATTTTCAATCAAGACCAATCTCGATTGAGTATAAAACTTAATATTTTTTCCCTATTTTATTTCCTTATAAAACAAGTGATTACTATTTTAGCATCACTTAAAAAATTATCTTCTTTGCTTATCCATTCCAAACATATCATTTTTGTATTGTTCTTCTTTATCTCTGCCTCTTATGCCCAAGCACAGACCTCAGTCGCTGATAGCTTAATAGGCACTTTGCAACGTACTAACAATGATAGAATAAAATTATTAATAACTAACAGATTAAGTACAGTTTTGGCAAAAAACTTTCCCCAAGAGGCTTTCAAATATGCTAAACAAGCCAGAGAACTTGCCAAAAAAACAGATAACCCTTATCAATTAGCTACTGCTTATCAAAACTTAGCCGAAATCTACCAGGTCTTTGGTGAATACTCCAAAGGATTAGAATATGCCTTAGAAGGACTTGGGATAGCCGAAGAGAAAAAATACGATACCTTGACTATTAGGCTCTTGGATAAGGTAGCGCTGTTTAACTTTCATTTGGGTGAGCATGATGCTACTTATCGCAGAAAAGTTTTGGAATACAGATTTAAGGCTATATCCCTGTCTGAAAAAATCAATGCCAACCAAGAACTTGCTCAGCTCTATCTGCACTTGGCTGACTTTTACAGAAAAGAAGAGAAATTGGACAGCGCTCTCTTCTATGTAGAAAAGACGTTCTATCTCGCTCAAAAATTTGAGAACATCAATAACAAAGGGCTTGCCTTGATGACCAAAGGTCAAATATATATCCATCAAAACAGGCATCTCGAGGCGCTTCCATTTTTGAGCAGTGCCTACAAGTATCTCATTAGCATAGACAACCGATACGATGCGGCGGCTACTCTCCTTTTGACGGGGATTGTTTATCGAGAAAAAAATAGATTTGAAAAAGCCTTTGACCTCTTCCGAGATGCCCTAATGCTTTATCAGCAGCTTGGCTCTAAGGCAGATATAGCAGAAGCCTATAAGCAACTTTACCTAACAGCAGAAAGGGTAGGCAATTCGAGCATAGCTTTTGACTACTATAAAATGTACCATACATACAAAGATTCAGTGCTGAATGAAAGTATGTCGCGTCAGATAGCAGGAATGCAATCTATTCACGATGCAGAAAGCAAAGATAAAGAGATTGAACTTTTAAAAAAAAATGAGCAGATGCAAGAGGAGAATCTTAAGCAACAACGCTACTTAAACATTTTCTTATCTATTAGTTTTTTACTTATTTGTCTGATTGCTTTTATTTTATATAGAGGAATAAAAAATAAAAATAGAATCAATCGCCTTTTAGAAAAGAAAAACTTGGAAATCTTATATCAACAAGAAGAAATCAACTCTCAAAAAGAAAGTATTGCACTACAAAACGCACAATTAGAGCATAAAAATCAAGAACTTTCCTTCCTCAACGAAGAAAAAAACCATCTTATAGGGATAGTAGCCCACGACCTGCGCAATCCTCTCAGCCAAATCAAGGGCTTAGTCAATGTCCTACAAATGGGTGAGAACGAAGTAACCTTAGAGGAAAAAGAAGAATACATAAGACTTATCAAAGGTGCCATAGAACGCATGACTTTGATGATAAACAAAACCTTAGATGTTAATGCTATAGAATCACAAAAAGTAAATCTTCAGAGAGAAGACATTAATATCTCCGCCGTTATGGAGAGTGTAGCAATAGATTTTAAGGACAGTGCTAAAGCCAAAAATATAGAAATAATTAAAGACCTCGCTCCGCAGGTTATCGTTCCTAACTTGGACAGAAACTATCTTACACAAATTTTTGAAAATTTAGTTTCTAATGCAATCAAATACTCTTTTGCGGATAAAAAAATATTTTTGCGAGTTTACAAGCACGAAAACACCGCCAGAGTAGAGGTGCAAGACCAAGGACAAGGCATTAGCGAAGAGGATAGAAAAAAGATGTTTGGGAAATTCCAACAACTAAGTGCCAAACCTACTCAGGGAGAGAAGTCTATTGGCTTAGGTTTATCTATTGTTAAAAAGTATGTAGAAGCGATGGGTGGAAAGGTATGGTGTGAAAGCGAAATGAATAAAGGAGCGAACTTTATTGTCGAGTTTAAGTTAAAAACTTAATAACAACCCCTTATCAACGAATGACGAGAAGAAAACGAAAAATTAAAAGTTCATTTTTTGACTTGCAATTCAAAAAATGGACGGTGATGATATTAATAGGAGTATGTTTATATGTGGCTTATCGTGAGGACTTTGTAAAGGAATTTTTACACCTATTCCGAGAGCTTATTGGGGAAAAAGTTGATATTAAAAAAGACCAAGATATTGATAACCAAAGCGATATACTTTTCCCAGCTTCTCTCCCTACTTGCCAAATCATTAGGCACACTTACTATACTGCTTGCTATGATGAGAGGCATGAGCAACCTGCATGGGTAGCTTATGTACTGCGCGACAGTTATCTTGAAAAAAATGTTAGCAGAGAAGGCAACCAATTCAAACCTGATGAAAAAGTAAAAACTGGCTCCGCACTCCCTTCTGACTACACAGGTTCGGGATATGACAGAGGGCATCTGGCGCCTGCCGCAGACTTCAGGTTTTCTCAGAATGCCTTAGATGAAACTTTTTTCATGAGTAATATCAGCCCACAGACGCCTGAATTTAATCGAGGTATCTGGAGCGATTTGGAGCAGAGAGTAAGGTTTTGGGCAAAAAAAGAAAAGCAACTCTACATTGTTACAGGGGCAGTCCTTAAAAATGGTTTGCTAAAAATTGGGAAAAGAAATAAAATCAGCGTGCCAGAACAGTTTTATAAAATCATCTTGGACTTACAAGAGCCAGAAATCAAAGCCATTGCTTTTCTAATGAAAAATGAAGGTGCTAACCAGCCTCTCCAAAGTTTTGTAGTAAGTATAGATAAGATAGAACAAATCACAGGCATAGATTTTTTCCCTGCCTTGCCTGATGAGTTAGAGAATCGATTAGAGGCAAGTATAGATGTAAATAAATGGTTCAAATCCAGAAGATAAGCGCATAAAATAAAAAAAGCATCTTCAGAAAAGATGCCTTTTTTCAAACGTCAAATTAAGTTAATCCTACAAATCTTATGAAAACTTACTTTTATTTTTATCCTTACTTTGATGCACTTGAATACTACTTTGTAAATCTTTTACTTTCTTGCTTGCTTCACTTACAGAGTGAACTACTGCATAATAGTATTTAATGTTTTGCAAACTCTTAGGGAAATGAATCATTTTTAATTCTACTATTTTATCTTTATCTCAACATACTTTGCTGAGTTTCCTAAGAAGTTTTACGCTACAAAGTTAGTAAACGTTTTCATCTAATTTAAAAAACTCTGCTAACAGGCTTCTTACTTAGATGAATAAGACTAATATTCGTCTGAACATATAAAATGGTGGTTCAGGGAAAGCAAAAACTATGCATGTGAAGTACAGCAGGCTTGTCTTTGGCAATAACGAAGATTGTACAAGTGAACTACTACCAAGCAAAATGAAGCTAAAATAATAATATACTTGAAAATGGGGGCATAACTTTCCAAGAGAGTAGCCACGACAAGTACTCCCAAACCGCCCCAGAGAATCCACTTGATGATAGGTAGTAAAGTATGCTTAGAGGTTTGGAAAACAGCATAAAAACTAAAAATTAAGAATAGGTAATCCCATTTGAAAGCACCTTCTATATCATGCTCAAAACTAATCGCTTTCCATGCAAATGCAATCGGAAGTAAAGTACAGTGAATCAAGCACAAACTTGCACTTAGGATACCAAGATGGTCTGCTTTAAAGGGAGATTTTATCTTATTCATTGAGAAGTTAATTTGCTATTTTGTTGCAAAAATACAAAAAAATAAATATTTGCAATAATGTTGCAACATATATTTAAAAAATTTAGCAAAAAATATAATGCTTAGATTAATTGCTAATCAAATCTAATACTTGCTTGCCTATTTGAGTCCCAATGGCTATTCCCATGCCCCCCATGCGAACCGCTAAAATAATATTAGCAGAATGATACTTCACAATCGGCTTTTTCTCATTGCCAAAAGCCATGATACCTGCCCAACGATGTGCGATTTGATAAGATGTATTAGGAAGAATAATCATGCGTAATTTTTCCTCCAAGTCATTCATTATCCTTGGAGTAGTGGCTATTTCTAAGGTATTCTCCGCTTGGAAATCTATATTTCGCCCACCTCCAAAAATCAAACGATTTTCAAAATTGCGAAAGTAATAAAACCCCTCGTCAAAGTGAAAAGTACCTTTAATTTTTAAGTTAGCAATAGGCTCAGTAACAAGTACTTGTCCTCTTCCCGCAAAAATATCTTCCGTAGGAAAGAGTTGGGGAGTAAAAGCATTGGTACAAAGGATAACCTTACGAGCAGAAAAAGCTATATCTTCCTTGTCTAAGTGATTTCTCACCCAAACTTTTACTGTTGCTTGTTTATGGCTGTCCTCAATGTGGGTTACCTCGCACTGATTCAGTATCATTACCCCTTTGGATTGTACGTAGCGTAGCAAAGATTGCATCATCTTGCCTGTATCTATTTGTCCCTCATAAGGGTTGAAAATGAGGGATTTAGTAAAATTTTTATCAAAACCAAACTCTTGAATCTGCTCGTTTTTTATTGCATAGACTTTACTTTTGAAAATAGGAAACAACAAATCATTTACGCTATCTATCTTGTTTAAGGCAGGCAGTTCTTTTTCAGAAATAAGCTCATACCCCCCATATTGTAAAAAACCAATTTGCGTATCTCCTAAACGCTTTCGCAAGCCTAAAAGTCCATGGTAACGTTCACTGACCAAGCTAACTACCTGCTCGGCAGGCATAGTTCGCAAGTCTGCTAAGATTTCCGTCAGACTGCCAAAACAGGCAAAACCTGCATTTTTTGTGCTTGCTCCCGTAGGAAAGATTCCACGTTCTAAAACTAAAATTTTAGCATTTTTTTCTTTTTCTATTAATGAAGAAGCAGTAGAAAGCCCCACAATTCCGCTCCCAACGATGAGGTAGTCGTAGTATAAAAAAGATTGTTTTTCCCAAAAACTAAGCATTTAGGTATATATTATAAAAGTAAAATTAGCCTTTTTAGCTAAGTTTCTTCTTAAAAATCTCTATAATTTCTTTTAAGTAGTTATTTTCTTGTTTAAGATGCTTAATTTCTTGTTCATAAAAAGCGCGTTCATAATCTTTGATGTTATTGGGGGAGGAGTCAGTCGTGGATTTGGTTCCTAAGAGCAGTTTATCATCAAAATTAATAATCTCTGATATACTCACCTCCAGAATGTCGGCGATTTGCTGCATGCGCGAATAGGAAATATCTGTTTCATCTCTTTCTATTTTACCGTAGCCATTAGCAGACATATTAAGTTTCTTTGCCATGTATTCTTGTGTGTAGTTTCGCAATTCTCGCAATTTTTTGATTTTCATTCCTATGGTAAGCATGATTTTTATTTTGTAAAATTATTAAGATAATGTTTTGCGAAGGTTAGTATTTGTATTTAAAGAAGAATCGCTTACCTTGTTGTTCAACTAAAAACTTCAAGGAAATGAGAGCAAAATTCACTCCCCTAAGCGATTCTC
>Ga0272446_1000085_pt1 | contig 122243 bp, 133 predicted proteins | sample YNPCB0061_FD_194587 | JGI IMG/M metagenome (GOLD analysis project Ga0272446, IMG submission 194587) | Hot spring microbial mat communities from Yellowstone National Park, WY, United States - YNP-CB-006-1 | ecosystem: Environmental > Aquatic > Thermal springs > Hot (42-90C) > Sediment | place...
GCTGTCCTCGGTCTCGGTGGTGAGCAATGCGCTGCTGCTCCGGCGCTGGCGGCCGACGCGTCGCTGCTAGCAGCCTGTCGGACTTGAGACTGATCTACTGCGCCGGTGGGAAGAGCGGTCCATTTTTCCCCGATTTCTCGTTGCATAGGTCCACTATGCGCCTCAAAATCGTGCAAAACTGGCCTCGCTCTCCCACCCGGCTCGCTACGATCGCTCAAGTCCGACAGGCTGCTAGTCTTTCCAGACCTTGAGTTCGGCGCGCAGACGGGCGACCGCCTGGGTGTGGATCTGGCACACGCGCGATTCGGAGACACCCAGCACCGCGCCGATTTCCTTGAGGTTCATGTCCTGTTCGTAGTACATGCCCATCACGTTGCGCTCGCGTTCGGGCAGGCGATGGATGGCGGCGATGAGGCTTTTCTTGAAGCCTTCGTCCTGCAACAGGGCGAGCGGGTCGGAACCGCCGGCGACCAGATAGCGTTCCAGGAAGTTCGCGCTGTCCTCGTCCGAGAAATCCTCGTAATAGAGGAGTTGCGAGCCGCGTGCATCGCTCAGCATGGCCTGGTAATCGTCCAGCGACATCCCCAGCTCCTGCGAGATTTCCTGCTCGCCCGGCGCGCGGCCCAGGCGCTGCTCGAGCCGGTGGATCGCCGCTTCGATCTGCCGGGACTTCTGGCGCACATGGCGCGGCAGCCAGTCCGCCTCGCGCAGTTCGTCGAGCATCGCGCCGCGGATGCGCTGCGTGGCGTAGGACTCGAACTGCGCGCCCTGCGTGCCGTCGAACCGCTGGATGGCGTCCAGAAGGCCGATGAGGCCGACCTGGATCAGGTCGTCGACCTCCACGCTCGCGGGTAGCCGTGCCATCATGTGATAGGCGATACGTTTGACGAGCGGGGTGTATTTCCTCACCTGTTCGTCGGATACGGCGTGTCCTTCAGCCATTTTCGAAATCCTGCTCCCCTCGTTCGCTCCGGGCCGCCGCCGTCTCTGCGGACGCGCCCCTGGCTGGCATGATTCTAGCTAAAAGCGCGTCGGAATCGTCAAGCGCATGAATTTTTACCGCGGGCCGGGGGTCGTGGGTCGCGGCCAGAAAGCGCTCCGCCGCCGCAGCGACGCGCGCGCACCCCGCGCCGTCGCCGCCGAGCAGCACCGCCAGCGCGCGGCGTTGGGCGTGCAGCGTCTTGATGAGCGCGTAGCTCGCGCACACATCGTCTGCGGCCACATCGACGATCACCGCCCGGGTGCCGGCGGCAAGGTCCGGCACCTCGTCGCCGAGCGCGCCGGCATCGAACAGCAGCACGTCATACGCCGCGCCGGCCGACAGCCATTCGCGCCCGCCAACGCACGCGCCGGCGGCACGGATGACGTCGATGCCGTTAGCCGCGATCGGCTGCAGGCGCTGGCGCGCGAGCTGCACCGGCCAGTCGAACAGGGCGCGGGTACGATTGGCATCGAGATGACGCCCGCCGAGATCGAGAAGCAGGACGCGCCGCCCGGCGCGCTCGATGCCGCGCGCGACGCGGCGCGCCGCTTCGGCCTGCGCGGAGAACAGCGCCACGGCCGCGGGGAACGCGTATCGCCGGTGCAAGCCGGCAGCCTGGTCAGCGCACATCCGCAAGCGGCGCCACCTGCGCATCGCGCGCCGCCTCGACGCCCGCGAACAGCGGCCAGTCCGCCTCGCGCAACGCATAGGGGGTGTCCAGCCGGCCGCCCTTGAGCGCGCGGTCGACCAGATAGGCGGCGTTCGGCGCATGGAGATCCTCCGGCACGCGCTGACCGGAAGACACCCAGGCGAGCGGCAGGCGATGCCGGATCAGGCCGTCGAGCGCGGCGCCCGGCTGCACGGCCTCGTCCCACTTGCCGAGGATCGCCGCGGCCGCGCCGCCGCCAAACGTGGTCAGCGCGCGGTCGATGGCGGCCGCCTGGGCATTGGCCGGGACCACCAGCACGCGGCGCACGGCCAGCGCATCGAGCGCGGCGAGCCCGGGCGCGACGCGCGCGTCGTCCGGGTTGAAGCCGGCGGTATCGACCAGCACCAGTCGCTTGCCGGCCAGCGCCGACAGGCGTGAACCCAGCTCGGCCACGTCGTCGAGCGCGCAAAATTCCACGCCCAGGCGTTCGGCATAGATGCGCAACTGTGCCGCCGCACCGATGCGATAGGGGTCCGCGCAGACCAGCGCCAGCGCCGCGGTGCCGTGCCGTGCCACGGCGCGCTGGGCGAGTTTCGCCAGCGTGGTCGTCTTGCCGGCACCGGTCGGCCCGACCAGCGCCAGACGGCCGGCGGCGAGAAGCTCGTGTTCGCCGTCCAGCACGGCGAGATTGCGGATCAGCACCTGGCGCAGCCAGCGCGCCACCGCGTCGGCGTCCAAACCGCGCGGCAGCCTGGCTGCCAGGGTGCGCGCGAGCTGGCTGCCAAAGCCTGCGGCAAACAGCGTCTGCAGCACCAGCACGCGCTGCGGATCGCGGCGCCGCGCGCTGCTCCAGGCGAACCCCGCCAGCTGGTTCTGCACCAGCGCGCGCAGGTTCGCCAGTTCGCGCAGGATGCGTGACCCGCCCGTGACGGGCTCCGGCGCGGGCTGGGCGAGTTCGCCATAGGCGCTCGCCAACACCTCGATGCCGTCGGCGTGCGGACGGCTGGCGAGCACCACCGCATCGTCCCCCAGTTCGCGACGCACACGCTCCAGCGCCGCGCGCGCATTTGCGGCGACGAATCTATGCACGCCCATCGGCTTCCCCCTCCGCGATCGTGATCCAGACGTTCACTTCCACGCTCTTGTCGGCCGGTACTTCCGCGTAGGACAGCACCGCGAGGCGCGGCAGTGCGCGGCGCAGCAGCCGCGCCAGGACCGGCCGCAGCGCGGGCGCGACGAGCAGCACCGCGGGTTGTCCGGCTTCGCGCTGTTCCGCGGCGGCACGCTCGGCGGCGAGGATCAGCGCGTCGATGGTCGCCGGGTCGAGTAAGGCCTCGCCCTCGTCGCCCATTTCGGTGAGCAGCCGGGTCTCGGTCTGCGCCGCCAGGCCGATGACGACCAACCGCTCGGCACCCTCGAACAGGCGGTCGACGATGCTGCGGCCGAGCGCCGCACGCACGGTTTCGACCAGTTCCTCGACCTGCTGCGTCTGCGGCGCGCGCGCCGCGAGCGCTTCGAAGAGCGTGCGCGAATCGCGGATCGAGACGCCTTCCTCGATCAGCTGCTGAAGCACTGCCTGCACCGTGGTCAGCGACAGGTATTTCGGGGTCACGTCGGCGATCAGCCCCGGCGTGTTGCGCTCCAGCGTGTCCAGAAGCTGGGTGACCTCGCTACGGCCGAGCAGCTCGGCAGCGTGCTGGCGGAACACCGCCTCGACCTGACGCGCGATCACTTCGGCGGCGTCGAACACTTCGTAGCCGCGCAGCTCGGCGTCCTCGACGCGCCCCGCGTCGAGCCAGACGCCGGAGAAACCGGTCAGCGGGTCGGCGGCCGGCACGCCTTCCAGCGCCCCCAGCACCGCACCGGCATCGACCGCCAGCACGCGGCCGGGCGGCGCCTCGCCGCGTGCCATCTCCACCCCTTTGAGCGTCACCCGGAAGACGTTCGGTTTGAGCTCGAGATTGTCGCGCACGCGGATGAGCGGCACGACGATGCCCATGTCGACCGCGAAGCGCCGCCGCGCCTCGGTGATGCGCGCCAGCGCCGCGCCGCCCTGGCTGCGGTCGACCAGCGGGATCAGCCGATAACCCACCTCCAGCGCGAGCATGTCCACCGGCGGGATGTCATCCCAGCCGAGCTCGCGCGGCACCGGTTCGGCGACGGGCTCGGCGCCCTCCTCCCAGCCAGCCTGCGCGCGCCGCTGCCGCTGCGTGAGCACATAGGCGGCCGCCAGGAGCAGTGCGGCGATGGTCAGGAACGCGACATGCGGCGTGCCCGGAATGACACCGAGCACCGCCAGCACCGAGGCCGCGACGGCGAGCGTCTGCGGCCGGCCGAAGACCTGTGCGGAAAACTCGCGCGACAGGTCCTGGTCGCCCGATGCGCGGCTGACGACGATCGCCGCCGCGGTCGAGATCACCAGTGCCGGAATCTGCGCGACCAGCCCGTCGCCCACGGTCAGCAGGCCATAGCGCGACAATGCCTCGGCCAACGGCAGACCGTGCTGGAAAAGGCCGATGGCGATGCCGCCGAGCAGATTGACGACCAGGATGATGATGCCGGCGACGGCGTCGCCGCGCACGAATTTGGATGCGCCATCCATCGCGCCGTAGAAATCCGCCTCGCGGGCGATCTCGGCACGCCGCGCACGCGCCTCGGTTTCGGTGATGAAACCGGCGTTGAGATCGGCGTCCACGGCGAGCTGCTTGCCAGGCATCGAATCGAGCGTGAAGCGCGCCGCGACTTCGGCGATACGCCCTGCGCCCTTGGTGATGACGACGAAATTGATGATGACGAGGATGAGGAACACCACCAGGCCGACGGTGTAGTTGCCGCCGACCAGGAAATTGCCGAACGACTCGATCACCTTGCCCGCAGCGTCGGGCCCGGTGTGGCCGCGCATGAGGATGATGCGCGTCGAGGCGACATTGAGCGAGAGGCGCAACAGCGTCGTCAGCAGCAGCACCGTGGGAAACACCGAAAAATCCAGCGGCCGGCGCGCGTTGAGGCTCACCAGGAGCACGATCATCGCCAGCGCGATATTGAGCGTGAACAGGACGTCGAGGAGCGCCGTCGGCAGCGGCAGCACCATCATCGCCAGGATCAGCAGCACCAGCAGCGGCGCCGCCAGGCGGCCGAGCGGCTGGCCCAGCACCATCACCCCGGCGCCGTTCACGTGCCGCCCCCGTCAGGCGGCCGCAAAAGCTGGGCCGCATGCGCTTGGCGCTCGCGCAGGCGCGCGCGCATTTCCGGGCTGCCCTCGGCCTCGCGCGCTTCGGCAAGCACTTCCTGCCAGGTCATGGCGTGCCGCCGCCGATGGCGCCACACCCGCCAGGCGCCATCGAGCACGGCGAAGACGGCGAGGACCGCGGCGAGAACCCAGAACGTTCGCCAGACCACGTCGGCCGCCATGGCGAACGCACGCGCGGGCGACAGCGCCGCCGGCGTGAACGTCGCCCGCAGCGCGTCGAGCAGCCACATCGACACCGCCGCGGCGGCTGCCAGCTTGACCGCGAACCGCGCAAGATCGAACAGCGTTTCGGCGGAAAACAGCCGGCGAATGCGCGCGGTCGGATCGAGACGGGTCCAGTCGAAGGCGAACGCGGCGGGCGCGAACACCCAGCCGGTGAGGAAGGGCGCGACCAGCGCCGCGCCAAAGACGATGACGAGAAACGGCAAAACGGCGAGCAGGGCATCGACGACGGCGGCGACCGGCACGCGCAGCGTCCCCGCACCCGCGCTGGCAAAGCTCGCCACCAGCAGCGCTTTGGCGGCCGCCAGCCAGCGCGGGGCGAGCCAGGCGGCCGCGGCGAGCGCCGCCGTCCACACCAGCCATGCCGACACGTCCCGCGAACGCGGCACGTCACCGCGCTGGCGCGCGGCCGCGAGACGTCGCGGGCTCGCCGGCTCGGTACGGGAAAGATCAGTCTCCTCGGCCATGGTGTGCTGTTTCATCCCAGTTTAGCACGATGCCCGGCGCGCCCGCGGCCGCCCGGAACTCGGCGTCGATGCCGATCCCGGCGGCCCATACGATGCATCCGTCGAGCCGCAGGATGGGCAGGCAGTCGCGCCGCCAGGGCGGGATTGCCGACGCCTGCAAGAGCTTTTTCAGACTCTGGTGCGGGCCGCCCGGCCGCAGCCGGATGCGCTCGCCACCGTGGCGCACCCCCAGGGTGACCCGCCCCCCGGCCAGTCGCGCACGATCGACGCCGGCACCGTGCGCGGTCTCGAATCGCACCGTGCAACCCGCCGCGACGAGTGTGAGCGCCGCCTCGCCACGCCATTCGACCTCGGCTTGCGCGTGGCAGTCGCGCGCCGCCACGATCCAGGCGCCACCGCGATAGCGCCGCAGCACATGGCGCGCGTCCAGCGGCACGGCGACGCGCGCGTCCGCCGCCGCGTCACGAAGCTGATGGAGCGCCTCGTCGAGGCGCCGCTGACTGGGCATGGGAAGCCCGGCACGGCCGATGAAGCGCCGCAGCAGGTTGCGCGCGCGCGCCGCGGACAGACGGGAAAGCCACGCACAATCGAGGCGGCCACCCGCGACCGCCGCGCGGTAATCGCTGTCGGCGAGATCGTCGAGCAGTTCGAGTGCCTCCGCCTGCAGGGCGGCAGCGCGCGCCAGGGTCGCGGTCGCGGCCGGAAAGCGCGCGCCGATCAGCGGCAAGACGCGGTGACGCAGGAAGTTGCGGGTATGGGCGGGATCGGCGTTGCTCTCGTCATCGACCCACGACAATCCGGCCGCCCGCGCGTAGGCGAGGATGGCGGACCGGCCGACGCCGAGGAGCGGACGCAAGAGGCCCGCCTTCCAGCCGGGCGGGCGGCTGGCCTCGGCCATCGCCGCGAGCCCCTTGGGGCCCGCGCCGCGAAGAAGCTGCAACAGCAGCGTCTCCGCCTGGTCGTCTGCCTGGTGAGCGGTGAGCACGAAGTCGGCGTCGAGCGCGGCGAACACCTGCCTGCGCGCACGCCGTGCGGCAGCCTCGATCCCGGCCGGATCGGCGGCGTCGATGGCGACCCGGTACACGCCGCAGTCGATGCCGTGGCGGGCGCACAGCGCCTGGCAGAACGCGGCCCAGTCGTCCGCCCGCGCGGACAGTCCGTGGTGGACATGGACGCAGGCGAGGTGAAAACCGAGGCGCGCCCGCGCCGCGCGCAGGAGATGGAAAAGCACGACCGAATCGACTCCGCCCGACAGGCCCAGCACGAGCCGTGCGCCGGGCGCGACGTGACGCCCGAGCACCGTCGTCAGGTGCTCGTCCAGGGGACTACTTTTCAGGGCCTTCCCGGAACTGACCGTAGCCGCGCAGGCGCTTGTAGCGCTCGGCGAGCAGGGCGTCGGTCGGCAGTTTGCGCAACTCGGCGAGCTGGTCGGCCAGCGCGCGGCGCATGGTGTGGAACATGGCGTCCCAGTCACGGTGGGCGCCGCCGAGGGGCTCCTCGACGATCTGGTCGACGAGCCCCAGCGCCTTGAGCCGGTCGGCGGTGATCGCCAGGGTCTCGGCAGCGACCGGGGCCTTGTCGGCGCTCTTCCACAGGATCGACGCACAGCCTTCTGGCGAAATCACCGAATAGGTCGAATACTGCAGGATCAGCATGCGGTCGCCGACGCCGATCGCGAGCGCACCCCCCGACCCGCCCTCGCCGACGATCGAGCAGATGATCGGCGTCTGCAGCTCGGCCATCACGTAGAGGTTGCGGGCGATCGCTTCGGACTGCCCGCGCTCTTCGGCGCCGATGCCCGGATAGGCGCCCGGCGTGTCGATGAAGGTGAAAATCGGCATGCGGAATTTTTCCGCCAGGCGCATCAGGCGCAGCGCCTTGCGATACCCCTCGGGACGCGGCATGCCGAAATTGCGGTGGATTTTTTCCTTGGTGTCGCGGCCCTTCTGGTGGCCGATCACCATCACCGGCTCGCCATTGAAACGCGCCATCCCGCCGACGATCGCCGGGTCGTCGGCAAACGCGCGGTCGCCGTGCAGTTCGGTGAAATCGCTGAACAGGCCGGAGACGTAATCGAGGGTGTACGGCCGCTGCGGATGCCGTGCCACCTGCGACACCTGCCACGCATTGAGCTTGGCGTAGATGTCGCGGGTGAGCGCCTGGCTCTTTTTCTGCAGGCGGCGGATCTCTTCCGAAATGTCGAGCGCGGAATCGTCCTGGACGAAGCGCAGCTCCTCGATCTTGCCCTCGAGCTCGGCGATGGGCTGCTCGAAATCGAGAAAGGTGGTCTTCATGGCGGCGGCATCGAGGACCGGTCAGCCATCAGTGATGGTGGCCGTGGGCACCATGCGCGTGACCATGCTGGATCTCGTCCGCCGTGGCCGGGCGCACGTCCCTGACCACCGCCTGGAAATTGACCGCCTGTCCCGCATAGGGGTGGTTGCCGTCGACGACGACCTTTTCCTCGGCGATGTCGGTCACCGTATAGAGCAGCTCCTCGCCGCCGTCCACCGGGGATCCGACGAACTGCATGCCGATTTCGACCGTTTCCGGGAACGCTTCGCGCGGCTCGATGCGCACCAGTCCTTCGTCGAATTCGCCGAAGGCATCCGCCGGCTGCAGCTTGATGTTGACCGTATCGCCGACCGCGCGACCTTCGAGCGCCTGCTCGACCAGGGGGAAGATGTTGTCGTAGCCGCCATGCAGGTAGCTCACCGGCTCCTCGCTCTTCTCCAGGAGGTTGCCGTCGAGGTCGCGCACTTCGTAATCGAGGGTGACGACCGAATCCTTGCCGATGTTCATTTGAGTTCCTTTACCAGTTCCAGCACCGCTTCCGCGTGACCGCGGCTCGGGACGCCGTAGAGGGCGTGTCGAACGACGCCCGTCTTGTCGATGATGAACGTGGAACGCACCACGCCCGTTCTTTTCACTCCGTCCACTTCCTTTTCCTGCAACACCCCATACGCGCTACACAGGGTGTTGTCCTTGTCGGCCAGGAGCCGCACGCTGATGCCATGCTTGTCGCGGAATTCGCCATGCTTGATGCAGTCGTCGCGCGACACGCCCAGCACCGCCGTGTCCAGCCGCGCGAATTCGTCCTCGAGGTCGGAGAACTCGAGGGCTTCGGCGGTGCATCCCGGGGTATCGTCGCGCACGTAGAAAAACAGCACCAGATTCTGCCTGCCCAGAAAATCGGCCAGCTCGACCAGGTTCATGTCGGCGTCCGGGTTGGAAAAATCCGGCGCGCGATCCCCCGCCTTCAGCATGTTGCACTCCGCCCGTAAATTATTGTGGCGGCATTTTACCCGGATGTTTCGTTCCGCGTGCGGCAAATGTCGCGGTGGCGGCAGGCGGTGGATTTTGCTACCGTGCCTTCTCCGACAGCAATGAGACGACGATGAAATTCTGCAGCGAATGCGGCAGCCCGGTGGAGCTCAAGGTGCCCGCGGGCGACCATCTGCCGCGCCACATCTGCCCGGCGTGCGGGACGATCCACTACCAGAATCCGAAAATGGTCGTCGGCACGATTCCCGAATGGGAAGACCGGGTCCTTCTCTGCCGGCGGGCGATCGAACCGCGCTACGGGCTGTGGACGCTGCCCGCCGGCTTCATGGAGAACGGCGAAACCACGCTCGAAGGCGCGGCGCGGGAAACCTGGGAGGAAGCCGGCGCACGGATCGAAATGGGCGGGCTGTACACGCTCTTCAATCTCCCGCACATCAACCAGGTCTATCTGATGTTCCGCGCGCGCCTGCTCGACCTCGACTACGCGCCGGGCACCGAATCGCTCGAGACTCGGCTCTTCGCGGAAGCCGAGATTCCATGGCAGGACATCGCCTTTCGCACGGTACGCGAAACCCTCAAGCTCTATTTCGAGGATCGCCGGCGCGGGGTTTTCGAATTCCACATCGGCGACATCCGTAGCCGCTGATTCAGGCGGCCACGGTCTCCCGCGCCAGAACGTCCATGGCCACGCGCACCCAGTCGCCATGCCGCTCGATGACGGGACCGAGCCGCAGCCGGTAGAGCGCCTCGACTTCATCGAGGAAAACGCGCTTGTTTTCCGCGTAGCACGCACCCGGCAGCAGCAGGTGGCTCAGTCCCTGCCCGGCATCCCGTTGCGGCAGGAACAGCGCGTCCACGGCGCGCGGCGCCGCACCTGGCTGCCCGGGCTCCTCGACGAGCCGCACGCGCCGGGGACAATAGGCCAGCCGCGCCGTGCCGACCCGCTGGCCCTCGCCCTCCGCGCGCACCCAACGCACGGCGAGCAGTTGCCAGGCCGCTTCGGCCGGCTCCCAGCTCACCGCCAGCAGTTCTCCTGGTGCGGGCATGGTCGCCGCCGGCAGCACGAGCCCCATGCCTTCGGCGCTCTCGTCGGACACGCCCCAGGCGTTCTGTTCACCCGGCCCGGCGGACGATCCACCCAGGGCCGCAAGAATGTCGGCGATGCCGACCACCCCGCGCACACGCCCGAAACGGTCGCTGCGCGCCGCTTCGCGGCGCACGCCGCCGCGCTCGATCGTGCTCGCCAGACGCTGGCGCATCGCCGCGACGCCGCTGGCGGTCGACACGTTGCCGTGCGCGTCGTCGGGCAGGCTTCTCAGGTACGCGATGAGCGGTGAGAGCGCGAGGTAACGCAGCCGCCCGCCGGGAAGCCACGCGCCCTTGAGGACCAGCGCCGCACGGTCGGCGGAAAGATCGATGGCGTGCGTAGGCTGACCGCCATCGGCCTTGTCCGCCGGCAGCGGCAGGTCCGCGTAGTCCTCGAAGAGCGCTGCCAAAGCCTCGATCTGCGTAGGCCAGAAATCCCGTGCCCCAGCCAGCTCGACGAGGTGGGCGCGCACCAGCTCGTGCGCGCACGTGCCCGTGCGCTCGCCGACGGCCACGGGCTTGAAGGCGATCCCCTTGCGCTCGGCCAGCCGGTAAAGGCCGTGCAGACGATGCCAGGCGCGGGGTGCGGGCGAGCGGCCCTGGTGGTATTCCCAGCGCATCGCCAGTCCCGCATAGCGCATGGCGCGGATCGCGACCGCCGTCACCCGCCCCTTGAACGCCGCCCGGTTGGCGCCCATCAACGCCTCCTTGAAGAAACCCGCGTAGGCGCACGCCAGGTGCGCCCAGAACTGTTGCGTCTCCCGCCACAGCACCTGCTGCGCAAGCCTGAACGTCGTTTGGCTGCGCAGATACTGCTCGACGAGGCGCGCCTGCAACGGCAGTCCGGCCGCCTCGAGCGCCATCAGCGCGTCCAGCCGCATGGGCGTCGCCGCGTCCGGCTCGGCGTTGAACCGTTCGAGCCCTTCGACGATGCCGTGGTGGGCATCGTAATCCGACCCCCTGGGCAGCGCATGGAGCCAGCGCTGCGCCCGCCGCCGCGATGCGAAAGGCGACGCGCTGCGCGTGCGGCGGCGCTCGGCAAGGGCGTTCAAGAAAGTGAACATCGCAAACGATCCCCGATTCTCACGGATTGTGGTCCCTCGCCACGTGCACGGAACGTGCCAGCGGCGCGCGCTCGCCGCGCCCCGTGGTTGCGCGCCGTGCGGCGACGCGTGCCGGCCACATGCCATGCCGCGCGCCGAAAGCTCGACAGCGCGCGTCGAAGCCTGAACGCCCGCACGCTGTGCCGCCATCGGCGCGCTACAATGCGCGCCAGGGAAGCGTGGCCGAGCGGTTTAAGGCACCGGTCTTGAAAACCGGCGAGGGTTCACGCCCTCCGTGAGTTCGAATCTCACCGCTTCCGCCAGCCAACATGTCGAACAGCACGCTACTCACTCCCACCGACCACGACCGCGCGAGCGCGGGGATGACCTACGTCTACCCGGTCGTGTCGCGTCGCGCCGGCGGCGTGTCGGTCGGCATCAACCTCAACCCCAACAATGCCTGCAACTGGGCCTGCGTCTATTGCCAGGTTCCGAACCTCGCGCGCGGCTCGGCGCCGCCGGTCGATCTTCCCCGCCTCGAAGCCGAATTGCGCACCCTGCTCGGCGCCATCGTGCACGGCGATTTCATGGCCACGCGCGTGCCGGAGGATGCGCGCCGCCTCACCGACATCGCTTTTTCCGGCAACGGCGAGCCGACCAGCGCGCGCGAATTTCCCCAGGTCGTCGCGCGCGTCGGCCAGGTGATGGCGGATTTCGGCCTGCTCGGGCGCATCAAGCTGGTGCTCATCACCAACGGCAGCCTGATCGATCGCGCCCACGTCAGGGCGGGGCTCACGGCCATGGCGCCGCTCGGCGGCGAGGTCTGGTTCAAGTTCGATTCGGCCACGGCGGCCGGGATGCGCGCCATCAACCAGACACGCATCACCCCGGAAAAACAGTTCGAACGCCTGAAAATCGCCGCCGCGCTGTGCCCGACCTGGCTGCAGACCTGCGTCTTCGCCTACGACGGCGCACCGCCGTCGGCGGCCGAGACGGACGCCTACCTCGCGCTCCTGCGCCGCCTCGTCGCCGAGCGGGTGCCGGTGCGCGGAGTCTTGCTCTACGGCCTTGCGCGCCCTTCCCAGCAGCCGCAGGCCGCGCGCCTGTCGCCCCTGCCCGCGGCCTGGCTCGACGCGTTCGCCGGGCGCATCCGTGAAACGGGCGTCGCGGTGCGGGTGACGCCATGATCGTCGGCATCGGCACCGACCTCGTCGAGTGCGCGCGCCTCGCCGCCCTGTGGGCGCGCTTCGGCGAGCGTGTCGCGGCCCGCCTGCTGGCGCCGGCCGAGCGCGCCGCATTCCGGGCGAGCCGCGACCCGGCGCGTTTCCTCGCCAAGGCCTTTGCCGCCAAGGAAGCCTTCGCCAAGGCTACCGGCAGCGGCCTGCGCGAGCCCGTATCGCTCACCCGCATGGCGCTGTTGCGCGATGCCTGGGGAAAGCCGTATTTCGAGTGCGCGCCGCCGCTGGCCGCCTGGCTCGCCGCCCGCGGGATCGGCACGCACCATGTCTCGTTGTCGGACGAGGGCGGATACGTCCTCGCTTTCGTCGTCCTGGAGCGCAGCACATGACCCTCGGCCCGCTGATGCTCGACGTGGCCGGAACCGAGCTCAGCGACGACGACCGGCGCCGCCTCGCGCATCCGCTCGTCGGCGGGGTGATCCTCTTCACCCGCAACTACCGCGATCCGCAGCAGCTCGCCGCGCTCACCGCCGAGATCCATGCCCTGAAACCCGCGCCGCTGCTGATCGGCGTCGATCACGAAGGCGGCCGGGTGCAGCGCTTTCGCGCCGGTTTCACACGCATTCCGCCGATGCGCGCGCTGGGGCGCGTGTGGGACGAGCGCGCGACCCGCGCCCGCGAACTGGCACGCGAAACCGGCTACGTCATGGCCGCCGAGCTGCGCGCGCACGGCGTGGACTTCAGCTTCGCGCCGGTGCTCGACCTGGACCGCGGCATCGCGCCGGTGATCGGCGACCGTGCCTTCCACGCCCGGCCGCACGCCGTCGCCGAGCTCGCGCACGCCTTCGTGCAGGGTATGAAGGACGCGGGCATGGCCGCGTGCGGCAAGCACTTTCCCGGTCACGGCGCGGTCGCCGCCGACTCGCATCACGCCATCCCGGTCGACGACCGCCCGCTCGCCGACATCGCGCTCGCCGACCTGGTGCCGTTTCAGCGCCTGGCCGACGACGCCATTGCCGCGATGATGCCCGCGCACGTCATCTATCCCCGCGTCGATGCCGTCCCCGCGGGTTTCTCGCGTGTCTGGCTGCAAGACATCCTGCGCGGCGAGATGGGCTTTGGCGGCGCCATTCTCAGCGACGACCTCACCATGGCCGGCGCCGCGGTGGCCGGCGACATCGTCGCCCGCGTCGCGGCGGCGTTGCGCGCCGGGTGCGACATGGCGCTGGTGTGCAACCGCCCCGATCTGGCCGACATCGTCCTGGAACGCCTCGACTGCGACTGGCCGGCGGCCTCCCGCGCGCGCCTGGCGCGCCTGCATGGCCGCCCGCATCCACCCGACCTCCTCCACCTGCGCGAACAGGCGCGCTATGTCGAGGCCCTGCATCACATCGCCGGCCTCGGCGTCGATTCCGGTACACTCGCCCTGCAAGCAGACCCCACCGATCCCCGTGCACGCACATAACCACGACCACACCCTGTCCGTCGACAAGGGCGAGACCCACCTCCACCACCACGTCGGCCACGACAGCGAATCGGGCAAATTCATCGTCGCCGTCGCCATCACCTTCGCCTTCGCGCTGATCGAGGCGACGGTCGGCTGGTGGGCGGGCTCGCTGGCCCTGATCTCGGACGCCGGCCACATGGTCACCGACGCGTCCGCCCTGGGACTGGCGGCGTTTGCCGCCTGGCTCGCCCGCCGCCCGCCGTCCAGGCGCCATTCCTATGGCCTGGTGCGTGCCGAGGTTCTTGCCGCGCTGTTCAACAGCGTGCTCATGCTCGCGCTCATCGCCTACATCGTCGCCGAGGCGCTGGATCGCTTCCAGCACCCCGAGCCCGTCAAGGGCGGCGCGGTGATGCTGGTCGCCACCCTGGGACTCGCCCTCAATCTCCTGGTCGGCTGGGTGCTGTCACGCGGCGAGCACAGCCTCAACAGCCGCGCCGCCCTGCTGCACGTCATCGGCGACGCGCTCGGTTCGGTCGCCGCGATCACCGCCGGGACGGTGATCTTCTTCACCGGCTGGATGCCGATCGATCCGATCCTGTCCATCGTGGTGTCCCTCCTGATCCTCGTCTCCGCGCTCAATCTGCTGCGCGAGGCCGTCCACGTCCTCATGGAGGGAGTGCCGGCGCACATCGACCTCGCGGTCGTCGGCCACGACCTGGCGACGCTGCCCGGTGTCAGGCGGGTCCACGATCTGCACGTCTGGACCTTGTCGTCGGGCACGATCGCGCTCTCCGCGCACATCGAGGTCGACGATCTCGACCACTGGCCGTCCCTGCTCGACACCGCCCGCCAAACGATGGCCAAAGCCCACGGCATCCGCCACATCACCCTGCAGCCGGAGGTGCCCCACACCGTGCCGGTGGCGTTCGCCAGCGCGCGTCCGCCCACGGCCTGAGCCCGCCCGGCGGCGCGCGCCACGGCTGCTAGAATGACTGCATGAAAGTCCTTCTGGCCGACGATCACCCGCTCATGCGCGAAGGCGTGCGCCACGTCCTCGACAAGCTCGCCGAGGACGTCAGCATCGTGGACGCCGGCGACTTTCCGGGCCTGTTCGCGATGGCCGCCATGCACCCCGACCTGGACCTCGCGCTGGTCGATCTGAACATGCCGGGGCTGCCGGGAATCGAGGGCATGGCGCAATTCCGCAGCCGCTTTCCCGCCATTCCGCTGGTCGTTCTGTCGGCATCGGAATCGCGCCACGACATCCAGCGCGTGCTCGACCTCGGCGCGGCGGGCTATATTCCCAAGGCCTCGCCGCCGGCGATCATGCGCAACGCGCTGGACCTGGTGCTCGCCGGCGGGGTATACGTTCCGCCGGTGATGCTGGCCCCCGATTCCGGGCTTGCCGGACACGAGGCGGAAGCGTTCGCTGCCTTGCGCCACACCGGGCTGACCACGCGGCAGATGGAGGTTCTGCGGCTGCTCGTGCAGGGCTGCCCGAACAAAGTCATCGCGCGCCACCTCGACCTCACCGAAGGCACGGTCAAGATCCACGTCACCGCGATTTTCCGCGCCCTCGGGGTCAACAACCGGACCGAGGCGGCGCTCGCCGTCCGGCGTCTCGGCATCGACCTCGAACCGCGTTCACCGCCGCCGGGCTGAACTCACCATGCGCGCGCCGAAATCCCTTCTGGACCCGATCCGGCACGCCACCATCCGCACCCAGCTCCTGCTGATCGCGCTGGTGCCGGCGCTGCTGACCGAAATCGGACTCGTCGCCTATTTCTCGCAGCAGACCATCGCCGCGGCCGAGCGCGAGCTCGCCGACCGCGCCGGCAATGCCGCCCGCCATCTGGCGGCGAGCCTGCCCTACGCGCTCATCAGCGGCAACGATGCGCTGCTCGCCAGCGTGCTCGCCACCGAGCGCGCCAGCAGCGGCCTTGCCTATGCGCTGGTCGTCGATCCATCGAGCCACGTCCTGGCCACCGCCGGCGAGGTGCCCGCCACCGCCGCCCCGCCGCACAACACGCTCGTCCGCCAGCAGCCGATCCGCGTGAGCGGACCCGACCTGCGCGACGAGTTCAGCCTCGCCGCGGGCGAACCGCGCCGCGACACCTTGGGGACGGTGGTGGTCGGCGTCGACCTTTCCGGCGTCACGGACACCAAGCGCCGCACCCTGCTCCACGCCGCGGCGCTCGTGGCGCTGGCGCTGGCGCTGACCACGGTCCTCGGCTGGCGCCTCTCCAACCGCCTGACCGGACACCTGCGCCACCTGGGTGCGGCGGTCGGACGGATCACCCGCGGCGATCTCAAGGTGCGGGCCGAGATTTCCGCCGGCGGCGAAATGGGCAAGCTCGCCGCCGGCATCAACCACATGGCGGAAACGCTCGACGCCCACCAGGGCGAGCTGCAGGCGCGCATCCGCGCCGCAACCGCGAGCCTGGCCGCCAAGAAAGACGAAGCCGAGCGCGCCAATGTCGCCAAGTCGCGTTTCTTCGCCGCCGCCAGCCACGACCTGCGCCAGCCGATGCACGCGCTGTCGCTGTTCGTCGCCGCGCTCAAGGCGCGCAACCGCCAGCCGGAAATCGAAAAGCTGATCGACAACGTCGAGGCATCGACTGCGGCGATGGAACTGCTGTTCAACGCGCTCCTGGACATCTCGAAACTGGACGCCGGGGTGATCGAGGTCAGCCGCTGTCACTTTCCGGTGCAGAAATGCTTCGACGACATCCGCAGCCAGTTCGCCCCGGTGGCCACGGAAAAGGGCCTGAGGCTGCGCATCCGCCCCACTGCGGCCTACGCCCACAGCGACCCGCTGCTGCTCGAACGCATCCTCATCAACCTGGTGTCGAACGCCATCCGCTACACCGACCAGGGCAGCGTCCTGGTCGCCTGCCGCCGCCGCGGCAGCGCCCTGCAGATCGGCGTGTGGGACACGGGCCGCGGCATTCCGGCGGCACAACAGGACAACGTCTTCCAGGAATTCGTCCAGCTCGCCAACCCCGAGCGCGACCGCAGCAAAGGGCTCGGCCTGGGGCTGGCGATCGTCTCGCGCCTCGGCCGGCTGCTCGGCCACCGCATCGACCTCGTTTCCGAGCCGGGCCGGGGCTCATGCTTTTCGATCCTGGTGCCCATCGGCTCGCCCGCACTGGCGCTGCCCGCCATCACCGCGTCCACGCCACCGGCCGCCATCGAGGGCGCCCTCGTGGTGCTCATCGACGACGAGGAAGCGATCCTCGTGGCGATGGCGGAACTGTTCGACGACTGGAAGATCGACCTCGTCGCCGCCCGCAGCGTCGCCGACGCCCTGCACGAACTGGACGCCATCGGCCGCACGCCCGACATCGTGGTCAGCGATTACCGACTGCCGGGCGCGGCCACCGGCCTGGACGCCATCGCCCGGGTGCGCGCGCATTTCCAGGCCGCGATCCCCGCCGTGCTGGTCACCGGGGACACCTCGGCGGAAACCATCCAGCGCATCAGCCAGGCCGGTTTTCCCATCCTCCACAAACCGCTGCGCCCGGCGCGGCTGCGCGCGCTGCTCACCCACCTCATCCGGCACCCCCGCCAGCCTGTGGGATAATCCGCCGTCCCGTCGTCTTTCCTTCCCTGCAATGCACCTGCACATCCTCGGCATCTGCGGCACCTTCATGGGCGGCATCGCCGCGCTCGCCCGTGCCGCCGGCCACACGGTCACCGGCTGTGACGCCAACGTCTATCCGCCCATGTCCGACCAGCTGCAGGCACTCGGTATCGACCTCATCGAGGGCTGGGACGCGGCGCAGGCCGACATCGGCGCCGACATCTTCGTGGTCGGCAACGTGATCTCGCGTGGCAACCCGCTCATCGAAGCCATCCTCGACCGCAACCTGGCCTACACCTCCGGGCCGCAGTGGCTGGCCGACAACATCCTCCGCGGCAAATGGGTGCTGGCGGTCGCCGGCACGCACGGCAAGACGACGACCGCGTCGATGCTGGCCTGGATCCTCGCCGACGCAGGGCTCGACCCGGGCTTTCTCATCGGCGGCATTCCGCAGAACTTCGGCCGCTCGGCGCGGCTGACCGACAGTCCGTTCTTCGTCATCGAGGCGGACGAATACGACACGGCGTTTTTCGACAAGCGCAGCAAGTTCGTCCATTACCGCCCGCGCACCTGCGTGCTCAACAACCTCGAATACGACCACGCCGACATCTTTCCCGATCTTGCCGCGATCGAAACCCAGTTCCATCACCTGGTGCGTACCGTGCCGCGCAGCGGGCTCATCGTCGCCAACGGCCGCGAGGCCGCGCTCGATCGCGTCCTGGCCCGCGGCGTGTGGACCCCGGTCGAGCGCTTCGGCGTCGCCGAAGGCTGGGCGGTGGGCGCGGTCGACGACGTCGGCGGCTTCGACGTCGTGCACGGCGGCGAAATCGTCGGCCACGTCGCCTGGCGGCTGCTCGGCGAACACAACCGCCTGAACGCGCTCGCCGCCATCGCCGCCGCACGCCACGCCGGCGTGCCAACGGGCGCGGCGATCGAGGCGCTGGGGCGCTTTGCCAACGTCTTGCGGCGCATGGAAGTGAAAGGCGAGATCGACGGCATCACCGTCTACGACGACTTCGCGCATCACCCGACCGCAATCGCCACGACGCTCGCCGGCCTGCGCGCCAAGGTCGGCAATGCGCGCATCCTCGCCGTTCTCGAACCGCGCTCCAACACCATGAAACTCGGCGTGATGAAGGCGCAGCTGCCCGCGAGCCTGGCGCACGCGGACGCCATTTACTGCTACGCCGCGAACCTCGGCTGGAACGCCGCCGAGGCCCTCGCCCCGCTGGGCGACAAGGCCAGCGTCTGGGACGACCTCGACGCACTGGTCGACCGCCTCGCCCGCGATGCCCGCCCGGGCGATCACATCCTCATCATGAGCAACGGCGGTTTTGGCGGGATCCACGGCAAACTGCTCGCGGCGCTCGCGCGACGCGCTCCCGCGCCGGGTTGACCCCCCGCCCTGACGGGGTTACCATGGGTGCCCTGTTGACTACGGGAGACCCACATGCCCGGAATCAAACCGCTTCTGGCCAGCCTGCTGCTGACGTATGGCACCCTGGCACTGGCCGACGCGCAAGTACCGGCTCAAAACACCGAGCCGCGCAACGATGTCAAAAAAGACAGCAAGTCCCCGCAACAAGCCGACAATGCACCGTCCGAGACGGCGCTGATCGACGCCGATCTCTGGCAGCGCATCCGCAAGGGTTTCAGGATCGATGCCGGGGCAAAGCTCCAACCGCTGATCAAGGTTCACGAATCCTGGTATGCAGCGCGTCCGGAAAGCATCCACCGCACCATCGAGCGGGCACGCCCTTACCTCTATCACATCGCCAGCGAAGTCGAACGCCGCGCCATGCCGATGGAAATCGCGCTGCTGCCGTTCATCGAGAGCGCATTCAACCCGCGCGCGTACTCGCCGGCCGCCGCCTCCGGCATCTGGCAGTTCATCCCCTCGACCGGGCGCAATTTCGGCCTGAAGCAGGACCATTGGTACGACGGCCGACGTGACATCACCGCCGCCACCCAGGCCGCGCTCGATTACCTCGGCAAGCTGTACCTGGACTTTGGGGACTGGCAGCTCGCGCTCGCCGCATACAACTGTGGCGAAGGCTGCGTCGCCCGCGCCATCCAGAAGAACGTCGCGCAGGGGTTGCCGACGGACTATGCGAGCCTCGCCCTGCCGGCCGAAACCCGGCACTACGTGCCCAAGCTCCTCGCGGTCAAGAACCTGGTCCTCGATCCCGAGCGCTATGGCATCGCCATCGACATCCTCCCGGATGCGCCGTACTTTTCCCAAGTCACGGTCCGCGCGGATCTCGACGTGAAATCGGCCGCGCGGCTCGCCGGCATGAGCGTCGATGAATTCACCGCACTCAACCCCGCCTACTCGCGCAATCTCATCCGCTCGGACACCCCCGTCAACATCCTGGTCCCGGTTGGCAAGACCGACCGTTTCGCCAGCAATCTGCAAAACGGCGTCTGGGACACGTGGAAACCCTACGGCGCGAAGAAAGGCGAAACGCCGCAGGCCATCGCCAAGCGCTTCGGCACCACGGTTGCGCGGCTCGAGGAACACAACGCCTTCAAACTCAGGCGCGGCAAGCTGGCGCGCGCGCAGACCGTGCTGATCCCGGTCAAGGGTCGCGGCGTGGTGCTCGCCAGGAGCATCAGCGAAGCGCCGAAGGCCGAGCCGCAGCCGGTCGTGCGCGAGCTGAACCTGCACAACGTCGCCGCCGGTGAAACGCTCTATTCGATTTCCCGGCGCTACGGTCTGACCGTTGCCGAACTCAAGGACGCCAATCCCGACCTGGTCGAGCCGATCAAGACCGGCCAGGTTCTGCAACTGCCCGCAGACCGCACACCGCCTGCAGCCGCGAACGCGGCGCCGCAGCCCAGCCAGGTGGCTTTCACGCCAACGGTGCGCAGCAAGCCTGCGGCCACGCACTACACCATCCGCCGCGGCGACACGCTGTTCTCGATCGCGCGCCGCTTTGACGTCTCGGTGGCCGACATCCGGCGCTGGAACCCGGCGCTGCGCCACCACGTTCACGCCGGCAAGCGCATCGTGATCCAGCAGCCATCCTGAACGCGCCAGACCTCAGACGGCGGGAAGCGTTTCCCTGAATGACGCACGGGCGGCGAGCTTTTCTGCCAGCCGCCCGAGGTTGGGATGGGCATCCCGCCACCGGATCTCCGGAAAACGCAGGTCGAGATACCCCAATGCGCAGCCGGCGGCGATGTCGGCCAGCGTCATCGCGTTGCCGAGAAACCAAGGCTTTTCGCCGAGCGCTTCGGCAAGCGCTTCGAGGCCGCGGAAAACGGCCCGTTCCTGCATGACCAGCCATTCGTCGCTCTGCCGATCGGGCGCTCGCTTGCGTTCGAGGTGCGCTGCCACCGCCGCATCGGTCACACCGTCGGCCAGCGCCTCGACGCCGCGAACCATCATGCGGGTTTTCGGCTCGCCGGGAATCAGGTGGGCAACGGGACTCACATGATCGAGATATTCGACGATCACCCGCGAATCGAACACGCTGACCCCGTCCTCGAGGACCAGTACCGGCACTTTGCCGAGCGGGTTGACGCGCAGGACGGGGCTGTCCGGCAGCCACGGGTTGACGAGCTCGAGCTCGAAAGGGATTTTCTTTTCCAGCAACGTGACACGGACCTTGCGGCCGTAAGGGCTGGTAGGCGAGGTGAAGAGTTTCATGGCGTAGGGGTCACGAACGGGAAAACTTCATCGGCGCCGGCCGCGAGCAGGGCGTGGACACGTTGCCGCAGTTCCGGCAACACGTCGCGCTCGAACCAGGCATTGCGGCGCAGCCACAGGCGATTGCGCGGACTGGGATGCGGCAGCGGGAAAAAGTCCGGCGCGAAATCGCGCCACGCCTGCACCGTCCCGGCGAGGGTACGGCCCCGGCGCGGCCCGAGATAATAGGCTTGGGCGTATGCGCCGATCAGCAGTGTCAGGCGGATGCCGGGCATCGCCGCGCGCAAGCGCGGATGCCATAGCGGTGCGCACTCCGGGCGCGGCGGCAGGTCGCTGCCCTTGACGGTGCCCGGATAGCACAGACCGGCGGGGACGATGGCGATGCGCGTGGCGTCGTAGAAGGTTGCGCTGGACACGCCGAGCCAGTCGCGCAGACGGTCACCGGAGGGATCGTTCCACGGAATGCCGGTCTCATGGACGCGCCGCCCCGGCGCCTGGCCGACGATCAGGATGCGGGCGCCCGCGGAAACCCGCAGCACCGGCCGCGGCGTGTGGGGAAGAACGGCCTCACAGACCCGGCAGGCGTGCGCCGCAGCGACCAGGTCGGCGATGCGCGCCTCAGCCGATCGCCGTTCGCCGCCGGCGATCGTATCAGGCAGCATGTCGGGCGATGTAGTCCTTCACGGCGTCGACGTCGGCATCCATCACCACCTTGCGCTGCGGCGCCTGTTCCAGATCGGCGAGCTCGGCCGGGCGGCGCGGGGCGACCGCCAGCGCCTCGCGGATCGCATCCTCGAATTTGGCTGGCTGCGCGGTTTCCATGCAGATCAGCGGGATGCCGGGCTCGCGATATTCGAGACCGACTTTCAGACCGTCGGCAGTGTGCGGATCGATCATCGTGCCGTAGAGTTCGTACACGGTGCGGATGGTGTCCATGCGGTTGGCGTGGGTGCTGCGCCCCGACACCACCCCATACGCTGCGACGCGGTCGAAAAGACCTTCCGCATGGAGGTCGAAGCTGCCGCCGGATTCCACCGCGGCCCACAGCCGGCGGATGGTCGCGGCATCGCGCCCGGCCACGTCGAACACGAACCGTTCGAAGTTGGACGCCTTGGAAATGTCCATCGACGGGCTGGAGGTATGATGCGTCTGCGGGCGCGGGCGATAGACGCCGGTCTTGAAGAACTCGTCGAGGACGTCGTTTTCGTTGGTGGCAACGATGAGCCGTTCGATCGGCAAGCCCATCTGGCGGGCGATATGGCCGGCACAGACGTTGCCGAAATTGCCCGACGGCACCGCGAACGAAACCCGCTGCGCGTCACTGCGCGTGGCGGCGAAATACCCTTTGAAGTAGTAGACGGTCTGCGCCGCGACACGCGCCCAGTTGATCGAGTTGACGGCACCGATGTGGAAACGGGCCTTGAAATCGAGATCGTTCGAGACGGCCTTGACGATGTCCTGGCACTGGTCGAACACGCCGCGGATCACCAGGTTGTGGATGTTCGGGTCGGTGAGCGTGTACATCTGCGCCTGCTGGAAGCGGGTCATGCCGTGCTCGGGCGAGAGCATGAACACGCGCACCCCGCGCTTGCCGCGCATCGCGTATTCGGCCGCCGATCCGGTGTCGCCCGAGGTCGCACCCAGGATGTTCAGCTCGCCGCGGGTCCTGTCGAGCACATACTCGAACAGGTTGCCCAGCAATTGCATGGCGATGTCCTTGAACGCCAGCGTCGGGCCGTTGGATAGACCAAGGATGTGCAGGCCCGGCTCCAGGGTTTTCAGCGGCGTGATGTCGCGCGCATCCTCGCCCGCCTCGACATGCCGGAACACCGCCGGCGTGTAGGTTCGATCGATGATCGTTCGCAGATCGTCGGCAGGAATGTCGCCGATGAAGCGCGACAGCACCGCGAACGCCAGCTCGCGGTAATCCATGCCCCGCATCGCCGCCAGCTCGGCAGGCGAAAAGCGCGGGTAGCGCTCGGGAACGTAGAGCCCGCCATCGGCGGCCAACCCGCCCAGCAGAATGTCCGAGAATCCCAGTGTCGGCGCGAGGCCGCGCGTGCTGACGTAGTTCATCGCGCCACCAGCGTTTCGAGTCGGATGCGCATCACGCGGCCGCGAATCGCGGCGAGCGCCTCGATGCGCGCGATCGCGGCATCGACCGCACGCTCGGTCGTGACGTGCGTGAGAAGGATGATGTCGACCTCCGCTTCGCCGGCGGCCGGTTCCTTTTGCACCATGGCGTCGATCGAGATCTCGCCGTCCGCCAGAATGCGCGTCATGTCGGCGAGCACGCCGGGACGGTCCTCGGCACGCATGCGCAGGTAATACGCCGTGCGCACCTCGCTCATCGGCAGGATGGGCGTGTCGGCGAGCTGGTCGGGCTGGAACGCGAGGTGCGGCACGCGATGATGCGGATCCGCGGTCGCCAGCCGCGTGATGTCGACGAGATCGGCCACCACCGAGGACGCGGTCGGCTCGCTTCCCGCGCCGGCGCCGTAGTACAGCGTCGGCCCCACCGCATCGCCCATGACGAGGATGGCATTCATCGCGCCATCGACGTTGGCAATCAGGCGCCGGTGCGGGATCAGCGTGGGATGCACGCGCAGCTCGATCCCCTGCTCGGCGCGGCGGGCGATGCCCAAGAGCTTGATGCGATAGCCGAGCTCTTCGGCGTAGCGCACGTCCTCGCGGGTGAGCGCGCTGATCCCTTCGGTGTAGACGCGGTCGAACTGAACCGGAATGCCGAACGCAATCGCCGCCAGGATGGCGAGCTTGTGCGCCGCATCGATGCCCTCGATATCGAACGTCGGGTCGGCCTCGGCGTAACCCAGCGCCTGCGCCTCGCGCAGCACGTCCGCGAACGGCGCGCCACGATCGCGCATTTCGGAAAGGATGAAGTTGCTGGTGCCGTTGATGATGCCGGCCAGCCATTCGATGCGATTGGCGGTGAGCCCCTCGCGCAGGGCCTTGATGATCGGAATCCCCCCGCCCACGGCGGCCTCGAAGCCGACCATGACGCCCTTGCCCTGTGCGGCGGCGAAGATCTCGTTGCCGAACTTGGCGAGCAGATGCTTGTTCGCGGTCACCACGTGCTTGCCGTTCTCGATCGCGCGCAGCACGAGTTCGCGCGCCGGGCTCAAGCCGCCGATCAGCTCGACCACGATGTCGATCGCCGGGTCCTCGACGATGGCGAACGGGTCGCGCGTGAGCCGCAGGTCGCCTGCCACACGCGCCGCCTTGTCGAGGTCGCGCACCGCCGCCTTGTCGACGACGATACTGCGCCCCGCGCGGCGCGCGATTTCTGCGGCGTTACGGCGCAGGACGGTCAGCGTTCCGCCACCCACCGTACCCAGACCCAGCAAGCCCACCTTGATTGGTTTCATTTTCGAATTTCCGCTGTATGGATGAATGGCTCAACAATGCGCCACGCGGCGCCGTTCGAGGAAACGCGCGATGCGGCCGATCGCGTCGGCAAGGTCTTCCTCGTGCGGCAGAAAGACGACCCGGAAATGATCCGGCCGCGGCCAGTTGAAGCCGCTTCCCTGCACCACGAGCACGCGTTCCTCCTCGAGGAGGTCGAGAATGAAGCGCTGGTCGTCTTCCACCGGATAGAGCGCCGGGTCGAGCCGCGGGAACAGGTACATCGCAGCCTGCGGCTTGACGCAGGTCACACCGGGGATCGCCGTCAGGAGCGCATGTGCGAGGTCACGCTGGCGCGCCAGCCGTCCGCCCGGGGCAACCAGGTCGTTGATGCTCTGATAGCCGCCCAGCGCGGTCTGGATCGCATACTGCCCGGGCACGTTGGAGCACAGACGCATCGAGGCCAGCATGTTGAGGCCTTCCAGGTAATCACGCGCATGACGCTTGTCACCCGAGACGATCAGCCAGCCGGACCGGTAGCCGCAGGCGCGATAGTTCTTCGACAGGCCGTTGAGGGTCACGATCAGCACGTCGTCGGCCAGCGCGGCGATCGAGGTGTGCGTGGCACCGTCGTACAGCACCTTGTCGTAGATTTCGTCGGCGTACACGATGAGCTGATGCTCGCGCGCCACCTCGAGGATTTCCAGCAACAGGCCGACCGGATAGAGCGCGCCGGTCGGATTGTTGGGATTGATGATGACGATCGCGCGCGTATTCGGCGTGATCTTCGCGCGGATGTCGGCGATGTCCGGCAGCCAGCCCGCCCCCTCGTCGCAGATGTAGTGCCGCGGCGTGCCGCCGGCGAGGCTCACGGCCGCCGTCCACAAGGGGTAGTCGGGCGCCGGGACCAGCACTTCGTCGCCGTTGTTGAGGAGCGCCTGCATCGACATCACGATGAGCTCGGAGGCGCCGTTGCCGGTGATGATGTCATCGATCGTCACCCCGGCGATGCCCTTGCGCTGCGTCTCGTGCATGATCGCCTTGCGCGCCGAGAACAGGCCCTTGGAATCGCTGTAGCCGGATGCGTTGGGAAGGTTGAGGATCACGTCCTGGACGATTTCCTCGGGCGCCTCGAAGCCGAACGGCGCCGGGTTGCCGATGTTCAGCTTGATGATGCGATGGCCTTCCTCTTCCATCTGCCGCGCGCGCGCCATCACCGGCCCGCGAATGTCATAACAGACGTTGTCGAGCTTACTCGACTTCTGGATGGTGCGCAGGCGGGGCCTGGTGTCAGCCGTCACGATGGGTTCCTGGTGATGAAGCACGCGCGGGGCAGGGAAATCCCGTCCGCGCCCCGGAAAACGGGCGATTTTACCGGAGGCGCGCCGCCTGGGCAAACACGGCCGACGGGCAGCGCGCCCCTTGCGGCGCATGGAAAATCCGGTAACTTACCCGCACCCCGGTCCCGTCCGCTTGCGCCATGAAACTGCATCTCAACAACGACCCGAGCCTGTTCCTGTTCACGGGGTATGGCACCGACCACGTCCTCATCAGCGGCCGGCGTTACGATGCCAGCCTGCTGCTGACCGCCAACGGGGTGGAAGTCGCGCCTTGGGCCGGACTCGGCTTTGCCGATCTGACGGCGATGCATTTCGAATGGATCGCCGGCCACGACGTCGACATCGTCCTGCTCGGAACCGGTGCGCGCCTGCGCTTTCCCCATCCGGCACTGACTGCGCCCTTGACCGCGGCGGGCATCGGCCTGGAGGTGATGGACGTCGGCGCGCTGTGCCGCACCTACAACATCCTCGCGGTCGAAGGCCGCAAGGTCGCGGCGGCCGTGCTCATCGAGCCGGCCTGAGCGGCGGCTCACGCGTCCGGCATGACCTCGCCGAAATCGGCGATCGCCGCGAAGTCCCCGCAGTGGGCCGGTGGCTGTCGCGAGTCCGGATTGCACACCGCCAGGAGCTGCCCGATGCCGTAGGCTCTTGCGCTCGCCAGCACCGGCAGGCTGTCGTCGACGAGCAGGGTCCGCTTGGCAGGAAATGGCTCGACCGACTGCAGGCGCTCCCAGAACTCGGGGTGTTCCTTGGGAATGCCGATAGTGTGCGACGAGACCAGGGCGTCGAAATAGGGCTCGATCCCGGTGCGCGCCATTTTCAGGTCGATGCTCTTCGGATGGGCATTGCTCACCATGACGATGCGCCGGCCGCTTTCCCGCACCGCGCGCAGAAACGCCGGCACGTCCGGGCGCACGGCGATGAGGTGGGCGACTTCGGCTTTCAGTTGCGCGATGTCGAGAGCGAGTTCGTCCGACCAGAAATCCACGCAATACCAGGCCAGGGTGCCGCTGTGACGGGCATAGCGCTCGGCAAGCCGCGCGCGCGCCCGTTCCGGCGTCAGGCCGTGGCGTTCGGCATACCGGCGCGGGACGTGCTCACGCCAGAAATAGTTGTCGTAATGAAGGTCGAGCAGGGTGCCGTCCATGTCGAGGAACACCCGCTCCACGCGCTGCCAGTCGATGCGCATCAGAACAGTTCGTCGCGCCGCATGCCGCGCCGCCGCAGCATCTGCCGCAACACGCGCAGGGCTTCCATCTGGATCTGCCGCACCCGTTCACGGGTGACGTTAAGATCGCGCGCCAGATCTTCGAGCGTGCACGGCTCCTGGCCGTGCAGCCCGAAGCGCCGCTCGATGACCCAGCGCTGCTTGTCGTTGAGCTCCTTGAGCCACGCGGCGACATGGCGTTCGACTTCCTCGATCTGCAGCACTTCCTCGGGCAGGTGGGCATTCTCGTCGGCGATCGCCTCGCCCAGCGACAGGCCGGGGTCGACGTCGAGTGGCGCATCCAGGGACGCGACCCGCTCGTTCAATTGCAGGGTCTTGCGCACCTCGTCGACCGGATGTCCGGTCAGGGCCGCGATGTCTTCGGGCGTGGGATCGGCCACGCCGTGGGTTTCCAGGTGACGGCGAGCGCGCAGGAAAACATTCAGCTCCTTGATGACGTGTACCGGCAGGCGGATCGTGCGCGACTGGTTCATGATCGCGCGCTCGATGTTCTGCCGGATCCACCACGTCGCGTAGGTGGAAAAACGGAAACCGCGTTCGGGATCGAACTTCTCCAGCGCGTGAATCAGGCCGAGGTTGCCCTCCTCGACCAGGTCCAAAAGGGCAAGCCCGCGATGCGCGTAGTGCTTGGCGATGTTCACCACCAGGCGCAGGTTGCGCTCGATCATCGTCTGGCGCGCTGCAAAGTCACCGGCGGCGATGCGCCGCGCGAGTGCGACCTCCTCTTCGGCGGTCAGGAGCGGTGCCTGGCCGATTTCGTTGAGATAGAGCTGGGTCACGTCGACCTGCGGCTCGTCGAAGATCGCGTCGGTCAGCGCGTCGCCCTGCGGATCCGGCTCGTGCGCCGCCGCCTCCCCCGCGCCCGCGTCGCCCGGCGGATAGCCTTCCTCATCTTCGATCAAACCGCGGCTCATGGGCGCTCCGGCAGGTATTTCAGAGGATCGAGCGGACGCCCGTACTGGCGGATCTCGAAATGCAGCTTGACCGTTTCGGCATCGCTATCCCCCATCAGGGCGATTTTCTGGCCACCGGCGACGGTGTCGCCTTCCTTCACCAGCAAGGCCTCGTTGTGCGCATAGGCGCTGAGGAACTCGCCAGGGTGCTTGATGATAAGCAGACGGCCGTAACCACGCAATCCCGCGCCGGCGTATACGACGCGGCCGGGGAACGCGGCGAGCACCGGGGTGTTGCGCTCGCCGACGATGTCGATTCCCTTGCTGCCGCCCTCGCCGAAGCGGCGCACCAGCTTGCCCGGCGCCGGCCAGCGCCACGCTGCCTCGGCCGCGGTCGCGGCGACCTCGGCCGCGGCAGGCGTTGCGCTCCCGGCGCCGGCGGACGCAGCGCCCGGCGGTGCGCTGCCGGCGCTGCCCGCTGGCGGCTCGGCTGCGTGCACCGCCGCCGGCTTGTTGATCGCTGCCCATTCCGCGTCGCTGTAGGGGATGAGCGTGGCGACGGGCGCCGTGATCCGTGGCGGTTCGACCAGCGGCACGGCCTTGAGCGGGCGTTCCGCGGGCAGCGGCTCGGTTTCGGCACGCCTGACCGGCGTGCGGCCCTCGGGCGGCGTCAGACGCAGCACCTGCCCGACGCGGATGAGATCCGGCGATACGAGGTCGTTCCACGCCGCCAGATCGCGCGGATCGATATTGTTGGCAAAGGCGATGGCGTAGAGCGTGTCGCCCTTTTGCACCGTGTACGTGCCGTTGGACGGCGCTTCGGCGCGGCGAACGGCCGGCTTCTGGGCAGGCGTTTCGGACTTTGCCTTGGCCACCGGCGCACGCTCGATCACCGGCGCCGGTCCCGGCGCGGCGCAGCCGGCGACGATCACGAACACGAGGACCGCGAAGCGCGTCATGCGACGCCGGGGAGCAGCGGAACGAATTTCACCGCCTCGACGCGGCGCTCGATGAAGTCATCCCCCTGGCGTTCGATCACGCACAGCGTCTGGCTCTGGCCGCCCACCGGCATGACCAGCCGCGCCCCTTCGGCAAGCTGCGCGCGGAGCGCGTCCGGCACCTCCCCAAAGGCTGCAGCAACGACGATGGCATCGAAAGGCGCCCAGTCCTTCAGGCCCGCCATGCCGTCACCGTGTTTGGGCTTGACGTTGTTGATGCGCAGTTCGCGCAGGCGTTTGCGGGTCGCACCGACCAGGGCGGCGATGCGCTCGATGGAGATGACTTCGCGCGCCAGACGCGCCAGCACGCTCGCCTGGTAACCGCACCCCAGACCGATTTCGAGCACGCGACCGAGTTCGCGCGCGACACCCCGATCGCCGCCGCGCGCCAGCTCGCACATCCTTGCGACGACGTAGGGGCTGGAAATCGTCTGCCCGAAACCGATCGGCAGCGCGCTGTCCTCGTAGGCGCGGGATTCGAGCGCCTGGTCGACGAACAGATGGCGTGGCACGGCGCCCATCGCGGCGAGCACCATTTCGTCGCGGATGCCCTGCTCGCGCAAGCGCTCGATCATGCGCGCGCGCGTACGCGCCGAGGTCATACCGATACCGGCGCGCGCGTTCACTGCTTCAGCCACGTGCCGACCCAGTCCATCTGGCCATAGTGGGTCAGATCCATCTGCAGCGGCGTGATCGACACCCTGCCATTGGCCACGGCATGAAAATCGGTGCCCTCGCCGGCGTCGGCGGCGGCACCGGCAGCACCCACCCAGTACACCACCTGGCCGCGCGGGTTGGTCGATTTGACCACCGGCTCGGCCTTGTGGCGGCGCCCGAGGCGCGTCACCACGCTGTCGGCGAGCGTAACCCCGGCGCGATCCGGGATATTGACGTTGAGCAGCATCGGCTCGCGCGGCGGGGCGGACTCGATCCGTCTCACCAGCTCGAGCACGACCCGCGCCGCATGGTCGAAATTGCCGGCACTGTAATTGGCCAGCGAAACGGCGAGCGCCGGGATGCCGAGCAGGTAACCTTCGGTCGCCGCGGCGACCGTGCCGGAATAAATCGTGTCATCGCCCATGTTCGCCCCGTGATTGATCCCGGAGATCACCATGTCCGGCAGGTCGTCGAGCATGCCGGTAACGGCCAGGTGCACACAGTCGGTCGGCGTGCCGTTGACGTAATAGAAACCGGTCGCGGCCTGACGCAGGATCAGCGGCCTGTCGAGCGTGAGCGAGTTGGATGCGCCGCTGCGATCCCGCTCCGGCGCCACCACCGTGACCGTGGCAACCGGGCTCAGGGCAGCGGCGAGCGCCGCGAGGCCCGGGGCGAAATAGCCGTCGTCGTTCGAAAGCAGGATACGCATCAGAATCGGCCTGGCAACGCTGCCAAAGCACAGACGCCCACCGCATTGCGGGCCACGAATGAGGCCGTCACGACGACGGCTGGGGAATCGGCAAACATGCGGCGATTTTAGCCCGAATGTCGCGCTTTGCGGGCGGCCGCAACGCGGTCCGTCGTCATGCGCCGGACAGGGACACGGGTCGGCGTGCGCAGGCGTTTTCTTGCCGCACGGCGACCCGCATCGAGAAGAAATCCTGGTTTAGGGAAATTGGTCGGGGCGAGAAGATTCGAACTTCCGACCCCCTGCACCCCATGCAGGTGCGCTACCAGGCTGCGCTACGCCCCGACGAAGGCCAGAATTGTAACAGACGCCGCGCCGCGCGCGAATCAGTGACGCAAAATTTCCAGGATCGCAGTGAGCTCTGCGCGCAACGACCCGCCGTCCGGTCCCGTTGCGCCACCCGTCCGCGCGTCCGGCGGCGCGTTTTCAAGGCGCTGGCGCGCGCCCTGGATCGTGAAGCCATCCTCGTACAGCAACTGGCGGATGCGGCGAATCAGGAGGACTTCGTGATGCTGGTAATAGCGCCGGTTGCCGCGCCGCTTGACCGGGCGCAACTGGGTGAATTCCTGCTCCCAGTAGCGCAGCACGTGTGGCTTGACCGCGCACAGCTGCGCGACCTCACCGATGGTGAAATAGCGCTTCGCCGGGATCGGCGGCAGTTCACTCGGTGCCGCTTGTTCCACCGTTCGCTCCCTCGACCTGCGACTTGAGTTTCTGGCTGGCGTGGAACGTCACCACGCGCCGCGCGGAAATCGGCATCTCTTCGCCCGTCTTGGGATTGCGGCCGGGGCGCTGGGGTTTCTCGCGGCACTGGAAATTGCCGAACCCGGACAACTTGACGAGATCGCCGCGCTCCAGCGCGTTGCGGATCTCGTCGAAGAACGATTCCACGATGTCCTTGGCCTCGCGTTTGTTCAGGCCAACCTTTTCGAACAGCAGTTCGGCGAGATCCGCTTTGGTCAGAGTCGTCATGGTGCGATGCAAGTGAATACGTTGCCGAAAGCGCCTACTGACGCAGCCTGGCGCCGAACGCGCGGGCCGCGGCAGCCACCAGAGCGGCCATGGTTTCGTCCACTTCGGCGTCGGTCAGCGTGCGCTGAGTATCTTGCATAACTACCCGGAACGCAAGGCTTTTTTCCGAATCGGCCAGGCCTTTTCCGCGATACTCGTCGAACAGCGCGATCTCCCTGACGATGGCGGTCGCCGCCTGCTGCAGCACGCCGAGAAGATCGCCCGCGGCGACGTCGGCAGCGACCACGAGGGCCATGTCGCGACGCACCTGGGGAAAACGCGAAATCGGCGTGTAACGCGGCAGCCCGACATCAAAGGCGCTCGCCGCATCGAATTCGAACAAGAGCGGCACGCCCGGCAGATCGAAGTGCTCGACCAGCCGCGGGTGGAGGGCGCCGAGCCAGCCCACCGCCCGGCCAGCGACGATGAGTTCCGCGCTCTGCCCCGGATGCAGCGCCGGATGCGTCGCGCGACGCGCGACGAGGCCGGCCCCCAGGAGCGTCTCGATGTCGCCCTTGACGTCGAAGAAATCGACCGCGCGTTGCGGCGCGCCCCACTGCTCGGGCAGGGCATCGCCGATCGCCACGCCGCCGACACGCAGCGGCTCCTCGATCCGGCCGTCGCCGGACAGGAAAACGCGGCCGAGCTCGAACAGGCGTACGCGCGTCTGCTGGCGGTTGAGGTTATGGCGCATCGCGTCGATGAGCCCACCCCAGAGCGTGGTGCGCATCACCGAGAGCTGGGTGGCCAGCGGGTTGGCGAGCGCGAGCGCTTGACGCGTCGACAGCGCGCGTTCCCACGCCGGATCGACGAAGCTGTACGTGATGACTTCCTGGTAGTCGCGGTCGACGAGCATCTGTTTCACGGTCTCGTCGCCGCGCCGGCTCTCCGCCTGCGGCAACATGCGTACCGCGGCGCACGGCGGCTGGGCGGGGATGTTGTCGTACCCGTAAAGACGCACGGCCTCTTCGATGAGGTCTTCGGCGATCTCGATATCGAAGCGGAAGCTCGGCGGCGTGACGACGAGCGCGCCCGCATCGGCCTCGACCTCCATGCCGAGGCGCAGGAAATCCTGCCTGACCGCGTCGCTCGCGAGCGCAACGCCTGCGACCCGTTGCAGGTGCCCGAGGTCGAGCCGGATCGGCTCGCGGCGCGGCAACGCGCCGACGCGTTCCACCACCGGCCCCGCGTGCCCGCCGCAGATGTCGGTCATGAGCCGCGTCGCGCGCGCCATGGCCTCGTGCGTGCGGGCAAAATCGACACCGCGCTCGAAGCGGAACGCGGCATCGCTGGACAGCCCCAGGCGACGCGCGCGTCCGGCGATCGCCCGTGGGGCGAAGAAGGCGGCTTCCAGAAACACGTCGCGGGTGCCGGCAGCGACGCCGGTCGCCTCGCCGCCCATGATCCCGGCCAGCGCAATCGGCCCGGTCTCGTCGGCGATGACGAGCATGTCGGGCGACAGATCCACGCGCTCGCCGTTGAGCAGCACCAGGGACTCGCCGGCCTGCGCGTGACGCACCGCAATGCCGCCCACAAGGCGTTCGAGCGAGAACGCGTGCATCGGCTGCCCCAGTTCGAGCATGACGTAGTTGGTCACGTCGACCGGCGCACTGAGCGGGCGGATGCCGCTTCGCTCCAGTCGCGCCTTCATCCAGCGCGGCGTCGCCGCACCGGCATCGATCCCCTTGATCACCCGTCCCACGTAACGCGGGCACGCGTCGGGCGCGAGAACCTGCACGTCGCGCGTGTCGTCGATTTGCGGCGCGACGTCGGCGTGCTCGACGGGGTGCACGGCGGTTCGCGTCAGCGCGCCCACCTCGCGTGCCAGCCCGACGATCGACAGGCAGTCCGCGCGGTTCGGCGTGAGCTTCAAGGTGATCACGCGATCGTCGAGATCGAGATAGCGCCGCAGATCCTCGCCAACAGGCGCATCGTCGTCGAGCACCATGAGGCCGTCCGCGTCAGCGGCGAGTCCCAGTTCCTTCGCCGAGCACAGCATGCCGAAGGATTCCACGCCGCGCACCTTCGCGACGCGGATTTCCATCCCCGGCAGCTTGGCGCCCGGACGTGCGCAGGGCACACGCAAACCGGCGGCCGCATTGGCTGCGCCGCACACGATGGTGATGGGTTCGGGCTCGCCGACGTCGACGCGGCAAACCCGCAAACGGTCGGCATCGGGGTGCTTTGCGCATTCCAGGATCCGCGCCACGACGACGTGATCAAAGGCCGGTGCGACCGGCGCGACGCCCTCGACTTCGAGGCCGCCCATGGTGAGCGCATGCGCGAGCGCCTGCGTGTCGAGCTGAGGATTGACGAGGCTACGCAGCCAGGCTTCGGAGAATTGCATGATCGCGCCCTAGTTGAATTGCTTCAGAAACCGCAGGTCGTTTTCGAAGAACAGCCGCAGGTCATCGACGCCATAGCGCAGCATGGCCAGGCGTTCCACGCCAAGGCCAAAGGCAAAGCCTGCGAACCGGCCGGGGTCGATGTCCACGTGGCGCAGCACATTGGGATGCACCATGCCACACCCCAGCACTTCCAGCCAGCCGGTGTGCGAACACACCCGGCAGCCGCCGCCACCGCACATCACGCAGCCGATGTCCATTTCCGCGGACGGCTCGGTGAAGGGAAAGAAGGACGGTCTGAAACGCACCACCAGGTCGTCGCGCTCGAAGAAATTGCGCATGAAATCGGCGAGCACGCCCTTGAGGCCGGCAAACGAGACCGCTTCGTCGACCCACAGACCCTCGACCTGGTGGAACATCGGCGTGTGCGTCACGTCCGAGTCGCAGCGATAGACCCGGCCCGGCGCGATGATGCGCAAAGGCGGCCGGTGCGTTTCCAGGTAACGCACCTGGACCGGCGAGGTATGCGTGCGCAGCAGTTCACCGGATTGCAGATAGAACGTGTCGTGCATCGCCCGCGCCGGGTGATTCTCAGGGATGTTGAGCGCGGTGAAGTTGTAGAAATCGGTCTCGATCTCCGGCCCGGTCGCCACCGCAAAACCGACCGACTGGAAAAGACGCTCGATCCGCGCCAGCGTTTTCGACACCGGATGAACCCCCCCTGCGCCGCAGCCGCGCCCCGGCAGCGTCACGTCCAGCGTCTCGGCGGCGAGTTTGGCGGCCAGCTCGGCATCCTGCAGCGCCTCGCGGCGGGCGGCGAGGGCTTTTTCGATCGCCGCCTTGGCCTCGTTGATCCGCGCCCCGGCCGCCTTGCGGGCGTCGGCCGGCATCGCACCGAGGCCCTTGAGGAGTTCGGTCAGGACGCCGGCCTTCCCCAGATAGGCGGATTTCACCTGATCCAGCTTCGAAAGCCCGGCGGCGGCGTTGATGGCCGCGATCGCTTCGGCGACGATTTCGTTCGGGTTGCGCATGTTCTCGGTACTCCCCACAGCAACAAAAAAAGGCCTTGCGGCCTTTTCTTGTTACGTCTCCTGTAACAGGGCCGGCGGCTTACGCAGCCAGCCCGGCCTTGACCGTCGCGACGATTTTCGCGAATGCGTCCTTGTCGAAGATGGCGATGTCGGACAACACTTTGCGGTCGATGCCGATCTGGGCGCGGTTCAGACCGTTCATGAACACGCTGTACGTGAGGCCATGCTCACGCGCGGCGGCATTGATCCGCGCAATCCACAGCGTGCGGAACTGGCGCTTGCGCTGACGGCGATCGCGGTACTGGTACTGCCCCGCTTTCATCACCGCTTCATTGGCGATGCGGAAGACATTCTTGCGACGGCCGCGGTACCCCTTGGCTTGCGCAAGGACTTTCTTGTGACTGGCTCGGGCGGTTACGCCCCGTTTGACGCGTGGCATCTGATTTCTCCTCAGGCGTAGGGCAACATGCGCGCAATCGCTTTGTGATTGCTGGGGCCGACCGTTTCCATCCCCCGCAACTGACGCTTACGCTTGGTGCTCTTCTTGGTGAGAATATGGCGCATGAAGGCGTGGGAGCGCTTGAATTTTCCGCCTCCCAGGGCGCGGAAACGCTTGGCTGCGCCGCTCTTGCTTTTCATCTTGGGCATGACACTTCCTTTTATTGAATCATGCGGCCCAGGTGATCCCTGCCAACGGGATGCTTTACCGACCCGGCTGCACTTGTTTTGGCGTTGTCGGAGAAACGCCGGTCTCTAAACTTTCACGGTTTTCTTCTTGGGCGCCAGCATCATCACGAGCTGACGTCCTTCCATTTTCGGATACTGCTCGACGACCGCATAATCGGCCAGGTCCGCCTCGATACGCTTGAGCTGCGCCATGCCGATTTCCTGGTGCGCCATTTCGCGTCCCCGGAAGCGTAACGTGACCTTCGCCTTGTCGCCCTCTTCCAGAAAGCGGATCAGATTCCTGAGCTTGATCTGGTAGTCGCCTTCGTCCGTGCCGGGACGGAATTTGACTTCCTTGATCTGCACCTGTTTCTGCTTGAGCTTGGCTTCGTGCTGGCGCTTGCTTTCCTGGTACTTGAACTTGCCATAGTCCATGAGCCGGCAAACCGGCGGCTGTGCCTGGGGCGCGATTTCGACCAGATCCAGCTCTGCCTCTTCGGCCATCCGCAAGGCTTCCGAAAGTCTGACGATGCCCAACTGCTCGGAATTCGCCCCTACCAAACGCACCTCGGGAGCAGTAATTTCTCCGTTGATGCGCGTCTGCTTTTCTGTCGCGATGAGTCGTTCTCCAAAAATGGCCCCGCCGTGCCGACGGTGGGGCAAAAAAAACGGGGGGCTCGTCGCCCCTCGTTCGTCTCAGGCCGTCACGTCCCTGCTCTTGCTTCCGAAACCAGGCGCTCGATCAGGGCCGTCACAGGCATCTGCCCGAGATCCTGGTTGCCACGCGCCCGGACGGACACCGCCTGCGCGTCCATTTCCTTGTCGCCGACCACCAGGAGGTAGGGCAGTTTCTGTAAGCTATGTTCGCGGATTTTATAGGTAATCTTGTTGTTACTCAAGTCCGCCGCGGCGCGGATGCCGGCGGCGCGCAGCGCCTGCGTGACTTTTTGTGCGTAATCGGCCTGTTTTTCGCTGATATTCAGGACCATCGCCTGCACGGGCGCGAGCCAAAGCGGAAAATTGCCGGCATGGTGTTCGATGAGAATACCGATGAAACGCTCCAGCGAACCGAGGATGGCGCGGTGCAACATGACCGGCACGTGTGGCTGGTTGTCCTCGCCGATGTACTCGGCCCCGAGCCGCGCCGGCAGGTTGAAGTCGAGCTGGATGGTGCCGCACTGCCACAGCCGGCCGAGCGAATCCTTGAGGGTGAATTCGATTTTCGGGCCATAGAACGCACCCTCGCCGGGCTGCAGATCGTAGACCAGACGATGCTCGTCGAGCGCCGCGGCGAGTGCCGCCTCGGCACGATCCCAGGATTCGTCCGTCCCGACCCGCTTCGGCGGGCGCGTGGAGAGCTTGACCAGGACGTCGTCGAAACCGAAGTCGGCATAGACCTTCTGCAGCATGACGATGAAATTCGCCACTTCCGCCTGAACCTGGTCTTCGGTGCAGAAGATGTGCGCATCGTCCTGAGTGAATGCGCGCACCCGCATCAGGCCGTGCAGCGCGCCCGACGGCTCGTTGCGATGACAGGAACCGAACTCGGCCAGGCGCAAGGGGAGATCGCGGTAGCTGTGCAGGCTGTGATTGAAGATCTGCACATGCCCCGGGCAGTTCATCGGTTTGACCGCGTATTCGCGGTTTTCCGACGCGGTGGTGAACATGGCTTCGCGGTAGTTTTCCCAGTGGCCGGATTTCTCCCACAGGGTGCGATCCATGACCGTCGGTGTCTTGACCTCCTGATAGCCGTACTCGATGAACTTGCCGCGCATGTACTGCTCGACGACCTGCCACAGCACCCATCCCTTGGGATGCCAGAACACCATGCCGGGCGACTCGTCCTGCGTATGGAACAGATCGAGCAGCTTGCCGAGCTTGCGGTGATCGCGCTTCTCCGCTTCTTCGAGGCGATGCAGATACGCGTCGAGTTCGTCCTTTTTCGCCCATGCCGTGCCGTAGATGCGCTGCAGCATTTCGTTGCGCGAATCGCCCCGCCAGTAGGCGCCGGCGACCTTCATCAGCTTGAAGGCGCGCAGCTTGCCCGTCGACGGCACGTGCGGCCCGCGACACAGGTCGATGAACTCGCCCTCCCGGTACAGCGAGATCTCCTGGCCTTCCGGAATGCTGGCGATGATCTCGGCCTTGTAATGCTCGCCAAGACTGCGGAAAAACGCCACCGCCTCGTCGCGCGGCATGACCAGGCGTTCGACCGGAATGTCCGCCTTGGCGAGTTCGGTCATCTTGGCTTCGATGGCGGCGAGATCTTCGGGCGTGAACGGGCGCTTGTAGGAAAAATCGTAATAGAAGCCGTCCTCGATCACCGGTCCGATGGTCACCTGGGCGTCCGGGAACAGCGACTTGACCGCATAAGCGAGCAGGTGCGCGGTCGAGTGGCGCAGAATCTCCAGGCCTTCGGGGTCCTTGTCGGTGACGATGGCAAGCTGCGCGTCATCGGTCATGACGTAGGACGTATCGACGAGCTTGCCATCGACCTTGCCCGCGAGCGCTGCGCGTGCAAGCCCGGCGCCGATATCGGCAGCCACTGCGTGCACCGTGACCGGGTGATCGTAGCTGCGGCGCGATCCATCCGGAAGCGTTATGACAGGCATCGTTTCTCACCAACAAAAAATGCGGCAAGGCCGCATTCGATCGTTTCGCGACGGCTTCGCCGCCGCATTTTTCTCGCGCGGAAAACCGCGCGGCAGTCATCCCGACTCGGAAACTGGTAGGCGCGATTGGACTCGAACCAACGACCCCCACCATGTCAAGGTGGTGCTCTAACCAGCTGAGCTACGCGCCTAAAGCATGCGCATCATAACCGAACCGTGGCCAGCGTGTCGAGATGCGGGGCTGCCGGCACCGAACATTTTTTTCGGTCCGCGCCGCAGCGCGACAGGGCCTGGTCGAGCAGCGCGGGAGATTACGCCTTTGGTGATAGGCAATCGGGACGATGCGGCGACGCTTGCCCGGCGCTAGATTGACATCAGCCAACCCCGGCTTTTCCGCTCCCAAGGAGACGAACATGACCCTCAACGATGTTGTCATCCATGTCGACGAAGCGCTCGACGAAGCGGGCCGGCGCGGGCTCGAAGACCGCCTGCGCGACACCGCGGGCGTCATCGCGCCGCGTTTCAACGAACGCACGCCGCACCTCGTGGTGGTCGCCTACGACGCCGACCGCATTCATGCTCATGATCTCCTCGACTGCGTCCGCAGACACGGCTGCAACGGCCAGTTGATCGGCGGCTTCGGCTTGTAGGCGCGGGGCGCCAGCCGGCTCTCCGCACGGCTCCCGCGAGGACACGCCACCGTCTCCGCCGAAGGCGGCGGCGTTGCGCGAACGTCGCTCGTATGATTAAATGCGAATCATTCTTTTTTGATGGTTCGCATCCATGCTCACCCTCGACCAGCTGCCGACCGATAGCAGCGGCGTCATCACTGCGCTGCACGTGGGCGAGGCGTTGCGGCGGCGCATGGTCGGCCTCGGGCTCAAGCCCGGCATCCGCGTTCGGGTGATGCGCCGGGCGCCCCTGCACGGCCCGCTGCAGGTCCGTGCCGGCCATACCGACATCGTCCTGCGGCGCAGCGACGCGGCACATATCGAGATCTGCCCGGCGCGATGAAACGCATCGCGATCCTGGGCATGCCCAATACGGGCAAATCGACGTTCTTCAACCGCCTGACCGGCGCGGGCGCGCGCATCGGCAACTGGCCGGGCATCACGGTCGACCTTCTGAGCGCCAAGGTCCTGCTCGGCGGCAGCATGGTCGAGGTGGTCGACCTGCCCGGCATCTATAGCCTGCACGGCTTTTCGGAAGACGAGCTGGTGGTGCGCCGCTTTCTGGAAACGCAGCCGGTCAGCGGCCTGGCGGTGATCCTCAACGCCACGCAGCTCGACCGCCAGCTCGCGCTTGCGCTGCAGCTCAAGAGCCTCGGCCTGCCCATGGTGCTCATCCTGAACATGGCGGACGAGGCCAAGAAGCTCGGCATCCGCATCGACACGGCACGCCTCGCCGCGCAGTTGGGCGTGCCGGTCACGCTCATCTCCGCAAAATACGGGCTCGGATTCCAGGAAGCGCAGGCCGCGCTCGCCAGGCTCGTGCGTGAAAACCCCGCGCTGCGCCTCGCCTCGCCGGACGCGCTCCGGCAGGACGTCGAAATCGAGGCAGCGCTGCAAGACCTCCTCGCCCAGGCGGTGAATGCGCCCGTCGTGCTGCCGCCGAGCCTGACCGACCGCATCGACAGCCTTCTGTTGCACCCGGTACTCGGGCTGCCGCTTTTTCTGCTGCTGATGTATGGCTTGTTCAGCGTGGTTTACGGTCTGGGCACGCCGATCCAGGACGCGCTCGAAGCCCTGCTCGGCATCGCCAAAGTCCGCTGGCTCGTGCCTTGGGTGTCGGGTCTTGCGCCCCCGCTGCAAAGCTTCCTCGTCGACGGCCTGTACGACGGCCTCGGCACGGTGCTGACCTTTCTGCCGATCATCGCGATTTTCTTTCTGGCCATGGCTGCGGTCGAAGACAGCGGCTACCTCGCCCGCGCGGCTTTCCTCATGGACGCACTGATGAGCCGCGTCGGGCTCGACGGCCGCTCGTTCGTGATGCAGATGATGGGCTTCGGCTGCAACGTCCCGGCGCTGATGGGCACACGCATCATGCGTTCGCCCGGCCTGCGCCTGTTGACCATGCTGGTCATCCCGTTCTCGCTGTGCTCGGCGCGACTCCAGGTGTTCCTGTTCATCGTCACGGCGATCTTCTCGCCGCGTACCGCGCCCCTGGTGCTCGTTGCGCTCTACCTGAGCAGCTTCTTCGCCGCCGCGCTCACCGCGTGGCTGTGGCGCCCGCGCTTCACCGGGCACGAACCGCTTTTGCTCGAACTGCCGCCGTATCGCCTGCCGACGCTCAAGTTTCTCGGTTTCGAATCGCTGCGCGCCACGCGCCAGTTTCTGAGAAGCGCCTCGGGCTTCATCGTGGCCGGCGTCGTGCTCGTCTGGTTCCTCACCCATTACCCGTTTGACGCCACGCCGGCCGGCCCGATGACGCTCGCCGGGCGTCTCGCGCACCTGCTCGCGCCGGTCTTCTCGCCGCTGGGTATCGACCAGCTCATGTCCATCGCCCTGCTGTTCGGCTTCGTTGCCAAGGAGATCGTGATCGGTGCGCTGGCGGTGATTTACGGCGCAGGCGGCGATGCCCTCGCCGCGTTGCTGAAGACGCGTCTCGACGCCGTGCAGGCCATGAGCTTCCTGCTTTTCACCCTGATCTACACGCCCTGCCTGTCGACCATCGCGGTCATCCACCAGGAGTCCAAGCAATGGCGTTTCACGGTCCTGGCAGTCGCCTGGCCGCTGCTCCTCGCCTGGGTGGTGAGTTTCGTCTTCTACCAGAGCGCGCGGGCGCTGGGCTTTTAGGCGTCGCCGACCAGGCCGTCCAGCACCCGGCGCATGTTGCGCCAGTGGGTGCCTTCCCAGTACACACGCTGACAGCCGTCGCACTGGCTGAAGCGCTGGTAGTGCGTGCGCACCCTGGGCGGCAGGCGGTCGAGCACGCTGGCCTTGTCGACCGGGCGCAGCGGCGTATTGCAGTACAGGCAGCGGGTGAACGGCCGCGCGCTGCGTACCAGGTCGTAGCGCTCGACGATCTCGCGCAACTGCGCTTCGGATCGCAGGGCGTGCACATAGCAGCCGAGCGTGACCGTGCGCCGTTTGAGGAGCTCGCGGTCACGGGTGAGCACGATGCGTCCGTCGGCCTCGACGATGGCGGCGATGGTCTCGTCGCAATAGTGGTTGTCGTAGAGGGTATCGAAGCCCATCATGCGCAGGAGATGGGCAAGACCGCCAAGATGCGCGTCGGCGACGAAGCGCGGGGGATCGGGCGGTTGCGGCTGCAGCGCCAGCGGTTCCGCGAACGCCATGAAGCGCGGATAGACCGCGACCCGGTCGCCGTCATGAAGCAGGCGTGCAAAGTCCGCCGGCTCGCCGTTGACGAGGATGACGCCGACCTCGGTGTGCGGCACGCCGAGCGCCTCGATCATGTGCTTGGTCGTCGCGGCACGGGCGCACGCAACGGTGATGTCGGTCTGCCGCCGTTCCCGCGGCAGAAAATCGTTGAGCGCAGCGTAGAAACGGAACGTGGCGACCGCCCCGGTCATCACACGAGCTTGCCGAGGATGTAGCCGATGACGATGCCGACGATGAGCGCGATGGTCAGCCCGCGATACGTCAACACGTCCTTGGAGTAGCCGCGCCGGATCGCGACGTAGGCGACGAGATAGCCGATGGCATTGAGCAGCCACACGAACCCGACGGAGAGAATCTTGACGATCAGCGGACCGATCACGGGAACCAGCGTGATCACGCCGGCCAGCCAGACGAAGGCATTCGACACCAGGCCGACGACGATCACCACCGCAGCGAGGAGCTTGCGATCGACGTTGAAGGCGAGGCCGAGCCACACCAGCGCGCCGATCACGAGCCACAGCGGGAGCATGATCTTCCAGTTACGCCACCAGGGCGTGACCGGACACTGCGCGGGTTCGGGCGCGACCGGCGGGAGGATGTGTGGCGCTTCGGGCAGTTTCTGGTCGGGTTCGTTCATGACTTGCGCGTCTGGCGCACGGGTTCACGCAATGCGTCGGGTAGTGTATGGTTGAGCGGCGAAAAACCCAACCATTGCGTCACCCGAGCATGCCCGGCGAACCGGTCCGTCTGTCCAAACTGATGTCCCAGCGCGGCCTTTGCTCGCGCCGCGAGGCGGACGCCTACATCGAGCGCGGCCTGGTGTGGGTGAACGGGCAACGCGTGAGCGAGCTCGGCGTCAAGGTCGACCCGGACTGCGCGATACGCCTCGACGCACAGGCCGACCTGCTGCAGCAAGCGCGCGTGACGGTTCTCTTGCACAAGCCCATCGGCTTCGTGTCCGGCCAGCCGGAAGCGGGCTACAAGCCGGCGGCAGCGCTCATCCGCCGCGATACCCTGTGGCAGGGCCCACTCCCTGGGCCGGCCTTCGATCCCGCGCATCTCGTGGGCCTGGCACCCGCCGGCCGCCTCGACATCGATTCGACGGGCCTTCTGGTGCTCACGCAGGACGGCCGTATCGCCCGGCAACTGATCGGCGACGACAGCAAAGTCGAAAAGGAATACCTGGTGCGCGTCACCGGCCATCTCGATGACGCGGGGCTGGCCCTCCTCAACCACGGACTCGTGCTCGACGGGAAAGCCTTGCGACCCGCCAAGGTGAGCTGGCAAAACGGCGAGCAGTTGCGCTTCATCCTCAGGGAGGGGCGCAAGCGGCAGATCCGGCGCATGTGCGAGGAGGTCGGCCTGCGTGTCGTCGCGCTCAAGCGGGTGCGCATCGGTCGCATCCGTCTCGGTGCGCTGCCCGTGGGTCGCTGGCGTTACCTGCGCGATGACGAACGCTTCTGAGCGCGACGCGCGCAGCCACCGCGCGGCCCCGGGACGATGACGGACGCACGCCGCCTGCTGCTCGACGCCTTGCACGCGGCGCTCACGGCCGTCGACCCGGCGCGGATCCTGCCCGGGTTTTTGCCGCCCCCACCCCGCGGGCGCACGCTGGTCGTCGGCGGCGGCAAGGCGGCCGCCAGCATGGCACGTGCGGTCGAAGCGCACTGGCCAGAGGGGCGGCCCCTCTCCGGCCTCGTCGTCACGCGCTATCGCCACGGCCTGCCGACGCGCCACATCCGGGTCGTCGAGGCCAGCCATCCCCTGCCCGACGGCCGCGGCGAGGCTGCCGCGACACGGATGCTCGCGATGGCAGGCGAACTCGGCCCGGATGATCTGCTGCTCGCCCTCGTCTCCGGCGGCGGGTCGAGCCTGCTGGCCGCGCCGGTGCCCGGTGTCCCCCTCAAGGCCCTGCGCCAGGTGACGAAGGCGTTGCTGCACTCCGGCGCGCCCATCGCCGATATCAACATCGTCCGCAAGCATCTCACGCGGCTGTCGGGCGGCCAGCTCGCACGTGCCGCGAATGGCGCCAGGGTCGTGGCGCTCATCCTGTCCGACGTGGTCGGCGACGATCCGGCCGATATCGCTTCCGGGCCCTGCGCGCCCGACCCGTCGACGTACGCGGACGCCATGGACCGTCTTCGTCACTACCGCGTCGACGCCCCGGAATGCGTCGTCGCCCATCTGCAACGCGGCATCCGCGGCGACATCCCCGACACCCCGAAGCCCGGCGACGCGTGTTTCAAGCGGGTGCGCAACCAGATCATTGCCAACAACCTGACTGCACTGGATGCGGCATGCGGGTTTTTCCGGCAACGCGGCGTCGCAGCCGTACTGCTGTCCGATCGCATCGCGGGGGACGCCGAGGTCGCGGCGCGCCGCCACGCCGCGCTACTGCAAAGCATCGCCTGCGAACGCCCGCTGGCCCTCGTTTCCGGCGGCGAGACGACGGTCAGGATCGCTACGCCAGCGGGGCACGGGGGCCGCAACACCCACTTCCTGCTCGCGTTGGCGCTCGCGCTGGGCGAGGCGCAGGGGGTGTGGGCGCTGGCCGCGGACACCGACGGCATCGACGGAACCGAGGACAATGCCGGCGCGATGATCGGCCCCGACACGCTCGCACGCGCGCGCAAGCTCGGACTCGACGCGGGCGCCGCGCTCGCGTTGCGCGACAGCTATGGCTTCTTTGCCGCGCTCGGCGATCTGGTCGTGACCGGCCCCACGCGCACCAACGTCAACGACTACCGGGTCCTGCTTCAGTTGGGCCGCTGAACCGTGACCCGGTCGCCCACCTCAAGGCCAAGGCGCCGCGCGGCACTGTCGCGGTTGGCGGCGATTTCGACCAGCCCGACGCTGTTGGCGAACCAGAACGCCTCGCCCTTGCCGACGAACGGGTATCCCTCGCCAGGCGGGATCGTATGGCCGGCAACCAGGACACGCGCGTTCGGCGGCACGGCGCTGGCGCGCACGCCGGTCCACGCGTTGCCGTAGTGATCGACGTACAGAATGCGCGCAAGGTCCCCGGCGTCGAACTCGACGCCAAGCCGCTCCACCGCCACGAGTTTTTCCTGCGGAAACGCGCCGCGCGCGATGTCGGCGGCCACGACGGCGAAGAGATCCCGACCGTGAAAGCTCGCCGACAACTGCGGCGGCCGCCAGGTGATCCGCCAGATCTTTGCGTCGCCCGCGCGCGCCGCCCAGACCGAAAACAGGCCGTTGTCCGGGCCGACGAACCAGCGGGCGCCGGCCGTCACGACCACTGCGTCCCGCGCGCCGCCGACGCCCGGATCGACAACCCCCAGAAACACGCAACCGGGCGGGAAATGCGGCGCGAAGGCCGCCAGGAGATGCGCCCCGGCGTGCGCATTGAAAGGCGGCACCTCGTGCAGGAGGTCGACCACCAGCTCGTTTGGCGCGAGCTGCGCGATCCGCGCCTTCACCTGCCCGACATACGGGTCGCAGGTTCCAAAGTCGGTGAACAAGACGATCACGACCGTCGGCGACCCCGGGAATCGCGCGCAAAACCGCAGCCGCACGCCGCCGGGCGCGAAGCCCGCAAGGTGCGAGCGGCGACAAAAAAGCCGGTCATCCCGGCTTTTTTGCTACTGTCTGGCCCCGATGCCTTCACGCTTCGGATTCGGCCCCGCCCGTGCCTTCAGGCCGGTCGACCAGCTCGACGAGCGCCATGGGCGCGTTGTCGCCGACCCGAAAACCGTATTTCAGAATGCGCAGGTAGCCACCGGGACGGGCCTGGTAACGGGGGCCGAGTTCACCGAAAAGTTTGACCACCATTTCCCGGTCGCGCAGACGATCGAACGCCAACCGGTGATTGGCCAGCGTCGGATTCTTGCCGAGCGTGATGAGCGGTTCGACGAAGCGCCTCAGCTCCTTGGCTTTCGGCAGCGTCGTCTTGATCACTTCATGGCGCAACAGCGCGTTGCTCATGTTGCGGAACATGGCCAGCCGGTGGCTGGTCGTTCGATTCAGTTTGCGGTTGGACTGGCGATGGCGCATGGCAGGGTTCCTTTGCGAATGTGCTGGATTTTATTCTTGGGCAAGGGCGCCGGCCAAGGCGCCCCGCGCTTTGCTTACGATGGCGGGCCGGTGCGGCTCAGGGTCGCTCGAGGCCAGGTGGCGGCCAGTTTTCGATCTTCATCCCGAGCGACAGGCCCTTGCTCGCCAGGACGTCCTTGATTTCGTTGAGCGACTTGCGCCCCAGATTCGGGGTGCGTAGCAGCTCCGTCTCGGAGCGCTGGATGAGGTCGCCGATGAAGTAGATGTTCTCGGCCTTCAGGCAATTGGCCGAACGCACGGTGAGCTCCAGATCGTCGACCGGGCGCAAGAGCATCGGATCGACCTGCGGCGCGCGCGGCGATTCGGACGCGGCGGGCATGCCTTCCAGATTGGCGAATACCGACAACTGATCGACCAGAATGCGCGCCGCGGTGCGGACCGCCTCCTCGGGCTCGACGACGCCATTGGTCTCGATGTCGATGACCAGCCGGTCGAGGTCGGTGCGCTGCTCGACGCGCGCGCTCTCGACCGCGTAGGCGACGCGACGCACGGGGCTGAACGACGCATCGACCAGAATCGAGCCGACGCCACGACTTTCCTCGTCAACCTTGCGCGCCGGCGCAGGCTGGTAGCCGCGTCCGCTCTCGATCTTGATCTCCATGTCGAGCTTGCCGCCCTTGGTGAGGTGCGCAATCACGTGGTCCGGATTGAGCACCTCGACGTCGTGGCCCAGCTCGATATCACCCGCGGTGACCACGCCCTCGCCCGTTTTCGAGACCTTCAGCCGCGCCTCCGAACGGTTGTGCATTTTGAAGGCGATGCCCTTGAGGTTGAGCAGAATGTCCACGACGTCTTCCTGCACGCCTTCGATCGTGGAATATTCGTGAACGACGCCGCTGATCGACACCTCCGTCGGCGCGTAACCGACCATGGACGACAGCAGGATGCGGCGCAGGGCATTGCCCAGCGTGTGGCCGTAGCCACGTTCGAAGGGCTCCATAATGACTTTGGCATGCAGCGGGGAGGAACGATCGACCTCCACGATGCGCGGCTTGAGAAAATCCGTTGCGCTTTGCATAGCGTGTTGTCCTTACGGCGTTCGACCTTACTTGGAGTAAAGTTCGACAACCAGAGATTCATTGATCGTGGAAGGTAGCTCCGAGCGCTGCGGTGCGGCCTTGAAGGTCCCCTTCAGCGCCTTGACGTCGACCTCCACCCATTCCGGGAACCCGCGTCCCGCGGCTGCTTCCGCAGCGGCCTTGACGCGCAGCTGCTCCTTGGCAGAGGCAGTAAGCTCGACCACGTCGCCAGCACGAACCTGGTAGGACGGGATATTCACCCGCCGGCCGTTGACGGTCACGCCATTATGGCGGACGACCTGGCGGGCCTCGGTGCGTGACGCACCAAATCCCATGCGATAGCAGACGGAATCGAGCCGCGACTCAAGCATGGCGAGAAGGTTTTCACCCGTCACGCCCTTGCGCCGGTCCGCCTCCTTGTAGATGAGGCGGAACTGGCCTTCGAGAACGCCATAGATGCGGCGGATCTTCTGCTTTTCGCGCAACTGCACACCGTAGCCCGACAGGCGGGCGCCGCTCTTCTGGCCGTGCTGGCCAGGCGCGTAGCTGCGCCGTTCGATTGCGCATTTGTCGCCAAAGCACCGCTCACCTTTGAGGAAGAGCTTTTCGCCTTCGCGGCGGCACTGACGGCATTTGGGGTCAAGATTACGAGCCATGATTCAGCCTTGCTTTAGATACGACGTTTTTTCGGAGGGCGGCAGCCGTTGTGGGGGATCGGCGTGACGTCGGAAATGGTGAGGATCTTGAATCCCAGGGCGTTGAGCGCGCGCACGCTCGACTCGCGCCCCGGACCAGGCCCCTTGATGCGCACTTCGAGATTCTTGACGCCGTATTCCTGCGCCATCTTCCCGGCATTTTCCGCGGCGACCTGCGCAGCGAACGGCGTCGACTTGCGCGAACCCTTGAAGCCGGCCCCGCCAGCCGTGGCCCACGACAGCGCATTGCCCTGGCGGTCGGTGATCGTGACGATGGTGTTGTTGAAGGACGCGTGAATATGCGCGATGCCTTCGGCAACGTTTTTCTTGACTTTCTTGCGAACTCGAGTCGCGGGTTTGGTAGCCATGGTCGACCTTCTTCAGTTATTTCTTGATAGCCTTGCGCGGCCCCTTGCGGGTGCGCGCATTGGTCCGCGTGCGCTGCCCGCGCACCGGCAGGCCCTTGCGGTGCCGGAAACCACGGTAACAGCCGATGTCCATCAAGCGCTTGATGTTCATCGTGACCTCGCGCCGCAGGTCGCCCTCGACGGTGAAACGGGCAACACCCTCGCGCAGGCGGTCGATGTCGGAGTCCGACAGGTCCTTGATTTTGGCGGTACGCGGAACGCCCGCGGCATCGCAGATATTCGCGGAACGCGCGCGCCCGATACCGTAGATGGCGGTCAGCGCGATTACTGCATGTTTGTGATTGGGGATGTTAACCCCGGCGATACGAGCCATTCGCAATACCCCGAACGGAAAACTTCAAATTATAACATACCTGCGCGCCCTGCCGCAGGCCAAAATGAGCCATCACCCCTGCCGCTGCTTGTGCCGCGGGTCTTCGCAGATGACACGAATGACACCCTTGCGGCGCACGATCTTGCACTTGCGGCAGATCTTCTTTACCGACGCTTGTACTCTCATGATTTCTCCAATACACACTTGACCCCAGCGTTCTCGCCAGAGCGTCACTTTGCCCGAAAGACAATTCTTCCCTTGGTCAGGTCATACGGCGTCAACTCGACCGTGACCTTGTCCCCGGGAAGGATGCGAATGTAGTGCATGCGCATCTTTCCGGAGATGTGCGCGAGCAGCACATGACCATTTTCCAGTTTCACCCGGAACGTGGCATTCGGGAGGTTTTCCAGAACCTCCCCTTGCATCTGGATGACGTCCTCTTTCGACATCAGCGCCCCACCAGCCCGCTCTTGAAGTTCGCTTTCTTGAGCAGACCCTCATACTGATGCGACATGACGTAGGCCTGAACCTGCGCCATGAAGTCCATCGTGACGACCACGATGATGAGCAGCGACGTGCCGCCGAAGTAGAACGGCACGTTCCACTTGAGAATCAGGAATTCCGGCAGCAGACAGACCAGCGTGATATAGATCGCGCCAACCAGCGTCAGGCGCGTCAGAATCCGGTCGATGTAACGTGCCGTCTGCTCGCCCGGCCGAATGCCGGGAATGAACGCGCCACTCTTCTTCAGGTTCTCGGCCGTCTCCTTGGAATTGAAGACCAATGCCGTGTAAAAGAAGCAGAAAAAGAGGATCGCGAGCGCATACAGAATCACATAGACCGGCTGGCCCGGATGCAGGGTATTGCCAATGTCGCGCAGCCAGCGCATTTGTTCGGAACTGCCGAACCAGCCGGCCAGCGTCGCCGGGAAAAGGATGATGCTCGATGCAAAAATGGGCGGGATCACCCCTGCCATGTTCAATTTCAGCGGCAGATACGAGCTCTGTCCGCCCACGACCATCTTGCCGACCTGGCGCTTCGCATAGTTGACGAGGATCTTGCGTTGGCCGCGCTCGACGAAAACCACCAGCGCGGTCACCAAAAGGACCCCGACGAACAGCATCAGCACGAGCGGAATCGAGAACGCACCGGTCCGGGTGAGCTCGAGCGTACCGGCGATGGCGTGTGGCAGCCCGGCGGCGATCCCGGCGAAGATGATGATCGAGATACCATTACCCAGCCCGCGCTCGGTGATCTGTTCGCCCAGCCACATGAGGAACAGCGTCCCCGCGGTCAGCGTCACCACCGTGGTGAGACGGAACTGCAATCCCGGCTCCAGAACCAGGCCGGCCTGCGGCTCGAGCGCGATCGCGATCCCCATGGCCTGGAACAGCGCCAGAAACAAGGTTCCATAGCGGGTGTATTGCGTGATCTTGCGCCGACCCGCCTCGCCTTCCTTCTTCAGCGCCTCGAGCTGCGGCGAAACCGTCGTCAACAACTGGACGATGATCGACGCGGAAATATACGGCATGATCCCGAGCGCGAACACGCTGAAACGCGATAGCGCGCCACCCGAGAACATGTTGAACATCCCGAGGATACCGCCCTGCTGGGTCTTGAACATCTGCTCGAGGACGAGGGGATCGATGCCCGGCACCGGGATGAAGGTGCCGATGCGATAGACGATCAACGCCCCGAGCAGAAACCACAAGCGTTTCTTCAGGTCGCCGAACTTTCCGACAGTGGGTTTCGCCTGTGCCAAGATCGTCTCTTACTCGGTCACGCGCCCGCCCGCGGCTTCGATGGCCGCGCGCGCACCCTTGGTGGCGGCGATGCCCCGCAAGGTGATGGGCTTCGTGATCTCGCCCGCCAGGAACACTTTCGCGGCCTTCGCCGAAGCCGGCACGATACCGGCCTGCTTCAGCACCAGGAGATCGACCTCGTCGACCACGATGGCATCGAGCTCGCGCAAGCGCACCGGCGCTGTGTCACCGTGGGTCAGGGACACGAAGCCGCGCTTGGGCAGGCGCCGGTAAATCGGCATCTGTCCGCCCTCGAAGCCGACCTTGTGAAAGCCGCCGGCGCGCGACTTCTGGCCCTTGTGACCACGGCCGCAGGTCTTGCCAAGCCCGGAACCGATGCCGCGCCCCAGTCGTTTCTTGGCCTTTTTCGCCCCTGCGGCGGGGCTGATCGTATTCAGTTCCATTCAGTCCTCACACTTCACCAGATAGGCGACGCGATTGATCATGCCGCGCGTCGCGGGCGTGTCGACCACCTCGACCGTATGATGCATACGCCGCAAGCCCAAGCCCCGCACGCATGCGCGATGCGCAGCCTTGGTACCGATCAGGCTCTTGACCTGCGTCACCTTGATTTTCTTGACTTCAGCCATGGATCACCCCTGGATCTCTTCGACGGATTTGCCCCGTTTCGCGGCGATTTCTGCGGGCGTGGACATCTTGCTCAACCCATCCAGGGTCGCACGCACCACATTGTAGGGGTTGGTCGAACCCAGACACTTGGCCAGCACGTTCTGCACACCCATCACCTCGAACACGGCACGCATCGCGCCACCGGCGATGATCCCGGTACCTTCCGACGCCGGCTGGATCAGCACCCGCGACGCGCCATGCTGACCGATCACCGTGTGATGAAAGGTGCCATTCTTCATGCTCACCTTGATCATCTTGCGGCGCGCCTCTTCCATCGCCTTTTGGACTGCGACCGGCACTTCGCGGGACTTGCCCTTGCCCATACCGATCCCGCCGTCGCCGTCGCCGACCACCGTGAGTGCGGCAAAGCCCATGATCCGGCCACCCTTCACGACTTTCGTGACACGGTTGACGGAGATCATTTTCTCGCGCAGACCGTCGCCGCGATCCTCTTCCTTACCTGAAACCTGACGGGCCATAATCAATTCGCCTCGTTAAAAAACCAAACCGTTCTCGCGCGCCGCATCGGCAAGCGCCTTGACACGCCCGTGATACTTGAAGCCCGATCGGTCGAATGCAACCTTTTCGATTCCGAGCGCGCGCGCTTTCTCGGCAACGCGCTTGCCAACCACCGCGGCTGCCGCAACATTGCCCCCGCTACCGACCACACCGCGCAGGTCTTTGTCATTGGTCGATGCGCTCGCCAGCACTCGCGCCCCATCGGCCGAAATGATCTGTGCATAGATATGGCTATTGGTCCGGTTGACCGCGAGCCGGATCGACTTGACCGCGGCGATTCGCGCGCGGGTTTTGAGCGATCGACGGCGCCTTTGTTGTTTGGTATCCATGTCCTGTCCTCAGACCTTACTTCTTCTTGGTTTCTTTCTTGATGACGACCTCGTCCGCGTAACGAACGCCCTTGCCCTTGTATGGCTCGGGCGGCCGATAGGCGCGAATGTCCGCAGCAACCTGGCCCACCGCCTGGCGGTCGATCCCTTTGACCACGACCTCGGTCTGGGTCGGGGTTTCGACCTTGATCCCCGCCGGCATCTTGTGCACGACCGGATGCGAGAAGCCCAGCGTGAGATTCAGCGCGTCCCCCTGGGCCTGCGCCCGATAGCCCACGCCGACCAGCGTCAGTTTCTTTTCGAAGCCTTTCGTCACCCCGGTGATCATATTGGCGACCAGCGCACGCAGGGTCCCGGACATGGCATTGGCACGAATACTGTCGCCGACTGCGGCGAAGGTCAGCGTCCCGTCGGCGAGTCTGACCTCGACATCCGGCGACGCGGGCTGCGTCAGCGTTCCGAGCGGCCCCTTCACCGCGATCACGTCACCGACGGCAATGTCGACACCCTTCGGCACCTGGATCGGATTTTTTGCAACACGTGACATTCTCAGTTCTCCGTTAGGCGACGATGCACAGCACTTCGCCGCCGACACCCCGGGCCCGCGCCTTGCGATCGGTCATCACGCCGCTCGACGTCGACACGATGGCGACGCCAAGCCCGTTCATGACTTTGGGCAGCTCCGACGCGGCTTTGTAGACGCGCAGGCCAGGCTTGCTGACGCGCTCGATGTGCTCGATGACGGGGCGGCCCGCGTGATACTTGAGCTGCAGGTCGAGCGTCTGCTTCGGCCCCTCGCCCGTAACGCTGAAGCCTTCGATGTAACCCTCGTCTTTCAACACGCTGGCAATGGCGAGCTTGATTTTCGAGGAGGACATGCTGACCGACTGCTTTTCGACCGCCTGCGCATTGCGGATGCGGGTCAACATGTCGGCGATCGGATCACTCATACTCATCGTGTCACCCCTTACCAGCTCGCCTTGACGATACCCGGGATTTCCCCGCGCATCGCGAATTCCCGCAGCTTCGTGCGGCCCAGGCCGAACTTGCTGAACACACCCCGCGGACGCCCGGTGAGCGCACAGCGGTTGCGCTGCCGAACCGGACTCGCATTACGCGGCAGTGCCTGCAGCGCGGCAAATGCGGCGGCGCGTTCCTCGGGCGTGGACGCGGAATTTGCGATCTGCGCTTTCAGCGCAGCGCGCTTGGCAGCGTATTTCTTGACCAGGCATGCACGCTTTTTCTCGCGGTTGATCAGGGCTAATTTGGCCATGGCTACCTCAATTCTTGAAAGGAAACTGGAAGGCGGCCAGCAGGGCGCGCGCTTCCTCATCGGTTTTTGCCGTCGTCGTGATCGTGATGTTCATGCCCCGCAAGGCGTCGATCTTGTCGTACTCGATCTCGGGGAAAATGATCTGTTCTTTCACGCCCATGTTGTAGTTGCCACGCCCGTCGAAAGCCTTGCCGTTCAGACCCCGGAAGTCCCGAATGCGCGGGATGGCAATCGTGATCAGGCGATCGAGAAAGTCGTACATGCGCTCGCGGCGCAGCGTGACCATGCAGCCCACCGGATAGTTGTCGCGAATTTTGAAGCCCGCGATCGATTTCCGGGACTTGGTGACGACCGGCTTCTGCCCGGCGATTTTCGTCATGTCACCGACGGCAAAATCCATGACCTTCTTGTCCGCAACGGCTTCGCCGACACCCATGTTCAGGGTGATTTTCTGGATTCGCGGGACTTCCATGATGGACTTATAGCCAAACTGCTCGATCAGCTTCGGCACCACGGACTCGTGATAAAAGTCTTTGAAACGCGCCATGATCACCCCTGAATATCCATCACTTCGCCACTCGAGCGAAAGATCCGAACCTTGCGCCCGTCGTCAAGGCTCTTGTAACCAACCCGGTCTGCCTTCTGCAGGGCGGTGTTGAAAATGGCGACGTTGGAAACGTGAATCGGAAGCTCCTTGTCCACGATCCCGCCGACCTGGTTACGCAGCGGATTGGGTTTCTGGTGCTTCTTGACGCGATTGACGCCCTCGACGACGACGTGCTCCGCGTCGACGACACGCAGCACGACGCCGCGCTTGCCCCGGTCCTTGCCGGTCAGCACGATGACCGGATCACCCTTGCGAATTTTTGCCATGACCCGTTTCCTCAGAGCACTTCGGGCGCGAGCGAAACGATCTTCATGAACTTTTCGCCGCGCAGCTCGCGCGTTACCGGCCCAAAGATACGCGTACCAATGGGTTCGAGTTTGTTGTTCAGGAGAACCGCCGCGTTACCATCGAATTTCACCAGCGATCCGTCGGGACGGCGCACGCCCTTGGCGGTCCTGACCACCACCGCGTTGTAGACGTCGCCCTTCTTGACGCGGCCCCGCGGTGCCGCGTCCTTGATGCTGACTTTGATGATGTCGCCGATTCCGGCATAGCGCCGGTGGCTGCCGCCGAGCACCTTGATGCACATCACGGAGCGCGCACCCGTATTGTCAGCCACGTCCAGAATGGACTGCATTTGTATCATGTGTGCCAATCTCCAACTTAAGCCGCCCACCCGCAGGTGCGCGGTCAGTTTTGGATCCCGTAGGGGAGAAATGCCGCAGCGTCTGAGCTGCGGCGTTACTTAGTGGCTCGCCGGCCAGGCCGAACCACGAAAGGGCGAAACTATACCGGACTTCCCTGCCGAACGCAAGCGTTTGCCAGGGCTTAAGCGTCACGCCTTGGCGCGTTCGACCAGACGGCTGACCGTCCAGGCCTTCGTGCGGGAAAGTTTGCGGCTCTCGACGATCTGTACGGTGTCACCCTCGCGGCACTCGTTGTTTTCGTCGTGCGCATGGTATTTCTTGGAAAGCCGGATGACCTTCCCGATGACGGGGTGTTTCACCCGGCGCTCGACGAGAACCGTCACGGTCTTGTCCATCTTGTCACTCACCACGCGGCCGGTCAGCGCCCGGATTACCTTGTTCTGCGTGGTCATGATTGCCCTGCCTTCTCGCGCATGATCGTCTTCACCCTTGCGATATCACGCCGCAGCTTCCCGAGGTCGGCGGTCTTGTTCGATTGTTGCGTGGCCACCTGCATGCGCAACGCAAAATGCGCACGCAACAGCGATTCCACTTCCTGCTTCAATTCCGCTGCCGACTTCGCGCGCAGCTCCTTTGCTGTAGCCATTGGCTCAACTCCCAATCATTCGCGTTACGAACGTCGTCGCGATCGGCAGCTTCGCCGCCGCCAGGCGAAACGCCTCGCGCGCGAGCTCCTCGTTCACGCCGTCCATTTCGTAAAGAACCTTGCCCGGCTGAATCTCGGCGACATAGTACTCGGGTGCGCCCTTGCCGTTACCCATGCGCACCTCCGCCGGCTTTTTCGAGATGGGCTTGTCCGGAAAAATCCGGATCCAGATGCGCCCACCGCGCTTGATGTGGCGGGTCATCGCACGCCGCGCCGCCTCGATCTGGCGCGCCGTCAAGCGGCCACGGCCAACGGCCTTCAGGCCATATTCGCCAAAGCTGACGCTGGCACCGCGCGTGGCCAGACCCGTATTGCGGCCCTTCTGTTCCTTCCGGTATTTCCTTCTAGCTGGCTGCAGCATGTTTCACTCCAGTTTTCTTGCCGCGTTTTTCCACGTCAGCGGCCGCAGGCTGTTCCCCGCGGTTGATCGCGTCGCCCTTGTAAACCCACACCTTGACACCGATGATGCCGTAGGTCGTTTTCGCCTCGGCGAAACCGTAGTCGATATCGGCGCGCAGCGTATGCAGCGGAACGCGGCCTTCCCGGTACCACTCGGTACGCGCGATTTCCGCGCCGTTGAGCCGCCCGGAACTCATGATCTTGATGCCTTGTGCGCCAAGACGCATCGCGTTCTGCATCGCCCGTTTCATCGCACGCCGGAACATCACGCGCTTCTCGAGCTGTTGCGCGATGCCGTCGGCGATGATCTGCGCATCGGTTTCCGGTTTGCGGACTTCTTCGATGTTCACGTGCACCGGAACCGACATGATCCGCGCCAGGTCGTTGCGCAGGTTTTCGATGTCCTCACCCTTCTTGCCGATGACCACACCGGGGCGGCCACTGAAAATGGTAATGCGGGCGTTTTTTGCCGGCCGCTCGATCACGACTTTGGATACCGAAGCGTGCGCGAGCTTTTTCTTGAGGAAGTCCCGGACCTTGATGTCTTCGCCGAGCGTGCTGGCGAAATTGCGATTGTTCCCGAACCATTTCGCGGTCCAGCTACGTTGCACACCCAGGCGAAACCCTGTCGGATGGATTTTTTGTCCCATTGCTGTTCCTTAATCGCTCACCGTCACGGTGATATGGCACGTCGGCTTGCTGATCCGGTTCCCCCGCCCTTTGGCCCGCGCGGTGAAACGCTTGAGCACGGCACCCTGGTCGACCATGATGGCCTTGACCTTGAGCACGTCGATGTCGGCCCCCGCATTGTGCTCGGCGTTGGCGATCGCCGACTCGAGCACCTTGCGAATGATGCCGGCGCCTTTTTTAGGGCTGAAGGCGAGAATGTTCAGGGCCTTGTCGACCGGGAGCCCGCGAATCTGGTCCGCGACCAAACGCCCTTTCTGGGCGGAAAGGCGCGTGCCACGCAAAATTGCAGATACTTCCATCAACCGCTCCTTATTTCTTAGCCTTCTTGTCCGCCACATGGCCCTTGAAGGTCCGCGTGAGCGAGAACTCACCCAATTTGTGACCCACCATGTTCTCGGTGACAAACACCGGGACATGCTGACGGCCGTTGTGCACGGCGATCGTCAGGCCGATGAAGTCGGGAAGCACCGTGGACCGGCGCGACCAGGTCTTCACCGGGCGCTTGTCGTTCGATGCGCGCGCGGTCTCGATCTTCTTCAACAGATGGGCGTCGACGAACGGACCCTTTTTGATAGAACGTGCCATGTTAATTTACCTCGACCGGCTCGCTTGACGGCGGCGGACAATCATATTCGACGTGCGTTTGTTGCTGCGGGTGCGGTAACCCTTGGTCGGCGTGCCCCACGGGCTGACCGGATGGCGGCCGGCGGCAGTGCGCCCTTCGCCACCACCGTGCGGGTGATCGACCGGGTTCATTACCACGCCACGCACCGTAGGACGGACGCCGCGCCAGCGCGTCGCCCCCGCCTTGCCGAGCGAGCGCAGGTTGTGCTCCTCGTTGCCGACTTCGCCCAGCGTGGCACGGCAATCGACGTGCACGCGGCGGATTTCCCCGGAACGCAGACGCAGTTGCGCGTAGGCACCTTCGCGCGCCAGCAGCTGCACCGAAGCCCCCGCCGAACGCGCGAGCTGCGCGCCCTTGCCGGGCTGCATTTCGACGCAATGAATCGTGCTGCCCACCGGAATGCTGCGCAACGGCAGGCAGTTGCCCGCCTTGATGGGTGCATCGGCGCCGCTCACCAATTGCGCACCGACCGCAACCCCGCGCGGCGCGATGATGTAGCGGCGCTCGCCATCCGCGTAGCAGAGCAATGCCAGATTCGCGGACCGGTTCGGATCGTATTCGAGACGCTCGACCTTGGCCGGAATGCCATCCTTGTTACGCCTGAAGTCGACGACCCGGTAGTGCTGCTTGTGGCCGCCACCTTTGTGACGCACCGTGATGTGGCCGTTGTTGTTGCGCCCGGAACCCCGCTTCTGCGATTCCACGAGCGCCGCGACCGGCTTGCCCTTATGGAGCCCCGGCGTCACCACCTTCACCACCGCACGCCGTCCGGGCGACGTCGGCTTAACCTTGATCAAAGCCATGTTTGTGTCCTCACTGCCCAGAGACGAAGTCGATGTCCTGCCCCGCCTTGAGGGTGACGTACGCCTTCTTCCAATTATTGCGGCGGCCGGTGATGCGCCCGGCGCGCTTGACCTTGCCCTTGACGTTCAGCACCTGGACGCCGACCACATCGACCTTGAACAGCGTCGAGACCGCCGCGGAAATCTCGCCCTTGGTCGCATCCGGAAGAACCCGGAAGACGACCTGGTTGTGCTTGTCCGCCACACGGGTGCTCTTTTCGGAGATGACCGGGGCGAGAATGACCTTGTACAAACGTTCCTGACTGACGGCACCCATCAAACCATCTCCTCAAACTGTTTGACCGCCGCCTTCGTCATCAGGACGTTCTTGAATTTCAGAAGGCTCCACGGATCGGCCTGGTGCGGCTCGATCACATAGACGTTGGGCAGATTGCGGGTCGCCAACCACAGATTGTCGTCGACCGCGTCGGTAATGATCAGCACCCTGTCATAGCCCATGGACTTGAGTTTTTGCGCCATGGGCTTGGTCTTGGGCGAGTCGGCGGCGAGTTGCTCGACGACCTTGATGCTGCCGTCGCGCGCGAGCTGCGAGAGGATCGTCGCGACGCCGGCGCGATACATCTTGCGGTTGACTTTGTGCGAGAAGTTCTCGTACGGCTTGTTCGGAAACGCAACGCCGCCGCCGCGCCAGATGGGGCTCGACGTCATGCCCGCGCGCGCCCGACCCGTCCCCTTTTGGCGCCAGGGCTTGTGCGTGGACGCCTTGACTTCGGCACGCGTCTTCTGCGCACGGTTGCCGCTACGGGCATTCGCCTGGAACGCCGTAACAACCTGGTGCACCAGTGCCTCGTTGTAGGCCCGGCCAAACGTCTCGTCGGAAACCGCCAGACTGGCAGCCTGCTGACCGCGATCATCGATCACCATGAGTTCCATCATGCACCCCCTTTCACGGCCGGACGCACGACGACATGGCCACCCTTGGCGCCAGGCACCGCGCCCTTTACCAACAACAAGCCCCGCTCGGCGTCGACGCGCACGAGCTCGAGGTTTTGCGTGGTGCGGGCAACGGAGCCCATGTGCCCCGACATGCGCTTGCCTGGGAAAACCCGGCCTGGGTCCTGCGCCATACCGATCGAGCCCGGCACGTTGTGCGACCGGGAGTTGCCGTGGGAAGCGCGCTGCGAGTGGAAGTTGTGACGCTTGATGGTGCCCGCGAAACCTTTGCCCTTGGTCACGCCGGAAACGTCGACACGCTGGCCCGCCTGAAAGATGTCGACGGCGATCGACGCGCCGGGCTGGAAGCCCGCAACGTCGTCAACGGCCACACGGAATTCACGAACGACCTCGGCAGCGTCGACACCGGCCTTGGCGAAATGACCTGCCTGCGGCTTGGTCACCCGGTTGTTGCGACGCACACCGAACCCGACCTGCACGGCAGCGTATCCGTCACGCTCCGGCGTGCGCACCTGCGTGACGCGGTTTCCGCCCACGTCGAGAACCGTCACCGGGATCGACGCCCCGTCATCGGTAAAAATTCGCGTCATGCCGACTTTTCGGCCAAGCAATCCTATGCTCATTATCGTTTTCCTATGTCAGGCGGCGCGGATGAAGACCCGCACCGCTTCGTTTTAGGCGCCGATTACTATTGACCGGCTACTTGCGTTTTCCCGCGCCGGCGCAGTGGCCAGCCGGGAAAACCAAGCATTATACACAGCTATGTCTTGCGCTTACAACTTGATTTCGACGTCCACGCCCGCAGGCAGATCCAGCTTCATCAGGGCGTCCACCGTTTTGTCGGTCGGATCCATGATATCCATCAGCCGGCGATGGGTGCGGATCTCGAATTGGTCCCGCGAAGTCTTGTTGACATGCGGCGAACGCAGCACGTCGAAGCGCTCGATCGACGTCGGCAGCGGCACCGGTCCCTTGACCACGGCACCGGTGCGCTTGGCGGTTTCGACGATCTCCTGGGCGGACTGATCGATCAACTTGTAATCAAACGCCTTGAGGCGGATGCGAATCTTCTGGTTTTGCATGGAATGCGCCTTATTCGATGATCTTCGCCACCACGCCAGCGCCGACGGTGCGGCCGCCTTCGCGGATCGCGAAGCGCAGGCCTTCTTCCATGGCGATCGGGGCAATCAGCGAGACGGTGATGCTGACGTTGTCGCCCGGCATGACCATCTCGGTTCCAGCCGGCAGTTCGATGCTGCCGGTGACGTCGGTGGTGCGGAAGTAGAACTGCGGACGGTAGCCGTTGAAGAAGGGGGTGTGACGTCCACCTTCGTCTTTCGACAAAACGTAGATTTCCGCAGTGAATTTGGTGTGCGGCTTGATGGAGCCCGGCTTGGCCAGAACCTGGCCACGCTCGACTTCTTCACGTTTGGTACCACGCAGCAGTACGCCGACGTTGTCCCCAGCCTGACCCTGGTCGAGCAGTTTGCGGAACATTTCGACACCGGTGCAGGTGGTCTTGATGGTGGGCCGCAGGCCGACGATTTCGATTTCGTCGCCAACTTTGATGATGCCTCGCTCGACGCGTCCGGTGACGACGGTGCCTCGCCCGGAGATGGAGAAGACGTCTTCGACGGGCATGAGGAAGGGCTTGTCGATGGCGCGCTGGGGTTCGGGGATGTAGTTGTCCAGGGCGTCGGCCAGTTTGAGGATGCTGGGCTCGCCGATGTCGCTCTGGTCGCCTTCGAGCGCTTTCAGGGCAGAGCCGATGATGACGGGGGTGTCGTCACCAGGAAAATCATACTTGGACAGCAGTTCGCGGATTTCCATTTCGACGAGCTCGAGTAGCTCGGGGTCGTCGACCATGTCGGCTTTGTTCATGTAGACGATGATGTACGGAACACCAACCTGACGCGCCAGCAGGATGTGCTCGCGGGTCTGCGGCATCGGGCCGTCAGCCGCAGAAACGACGAGGATGGCTCCGTCCATCTGCGCAGCACCGGTGATCATGTTCTTGACGTAGTCGGCGTGTCCGGGGCAGTCAACGTGGGCGTAGTGACGCTTGGCCGTCTCGTATTCGACGTGCGCGGTGTTGATGGTGATGCCCCGCGCTTTCTCTTCCGGCGAGCTGTCAATCTCGTCGTACTTCTTCGCCGCACCACCATATTTCTTCGCCAGAATGGTCGTGATCGCCGCGGTCAAGGTCGTCTTGCCGTGGTCAACGTGTCCAATCGTGCCTACGTTTACGTGCGGCTTGGTCCGCTCGAATTTTTCCTTTGCCATGTCTAATAAGTCCTCAAATGATCAAAACGGATGCAGTTGCGCGGCGGGCTTCACTTCTTGGCGATGACGGCCTCGGCGACGTTTTTCGGCGCCTCGGCATAGTGCTTGAATTCCATCGAGTAGGTCGCGCGCCCCTGCGACATCGAACGCAGATCGGTCGAATAGCCGAACATTTCGGCAAGCGGCACCTCGGCCTTGATCGCCTTGACGCCGGCCAGATCTTCCATGCCGAGAATGATCCCGCGGCGGCGATTGAGGTCGCCCATCACGTCGCCCATGTACTCCTCCGGCGTTTCGACTTCGACCGCCATGATCGGCTCGAGCAGGACCGGGTTGGCCTTGCGCATGCCGTCCTTGAACGCCATGCTGGCAGCCATTTTGAAGGCCTGCTCGGACGAGTCGACCTCGTGATATGAACCGTCGAACAGCGTCGCCTTCACGTCCACCACCGGAAACCCGGCGAGCACGCCGCTGTTCATCGCCTCGCGCAGCCCCTTGTCGACGGCCGGGATGTATTCGCGCGGCACGGTACCACCCTTGATGGCGTCGACGAATTCGTAACCCTTGCCGGGCTCGTTGGGCTCGAGCTTGATCCAGACATGGCCGTACTGGCCCTTGCCACCGGACTGCTTGACGAACTTGCCTTCCTGTTCCACCGGCTTGCGGATCGCCTCGCGATACGCGACCTGGGGCGCGCCGACGTTGGCCTCGACCCCGAACTCGCGCCGCATGCGGTCGACCAGGATCTCCAGATGGAGCTCGCCCATTCCGGACATGATCGTCTGGCCCGTTTCTTCGTCCGTGCGCACGCGGAACGACGGGTCTTCCTGCGCCAAGCGCTGCAAGGCAACGCCCATTTTCTCCTGGTCGGCCTTGGTTTTCGGTTCCACGGCAACGTGAATGACCGGCTCGGGGAACACCATGCGCTCGAGCGTGATCGGCGCGTCGACATCGCACAGCGTGTCGCCGGTCGTGACGTCCTTGAGGCCCACTGCGGCGGCGATGTCGCCGGCACGCACCTCCTTGATCTCGTCGCGCTGGTTGGCGTGCATTTGCAGCAGGCGGCCGATACGCTCCTTACGCCGCTTCACCGGGTTGTAAACGGTGTCGCCGGATTGAACGACGCCCGAATAGACGCGGAAAAAGATGAGCTGACCCACGTAAGGGTCGGTCGCGATCTTGAATGCCAGCGCGGCGAATTTCTCATCGTCGGACGGCAGGCGAACCGCCTCCGTTCCGTCTTCGAGCACGCCCTTGACCGGCGGGATGTCGGTCGGCGCGGGAAGCAGTTCGACGACAGCGTCGAGCATCGCCTGCACGCCCTTGTTCTTGAACGCGCTGCCACACAGCATCGGCACGATTTCGCCGGCGATGGTACGGGTCCGCAGGCCCTTCTTGATCTCGTCTGCCGTCAACTCACCCGTTTCCAGGTACTTGTTCATGAGCTCCTCGGAACTCTCGGCCGCGGCTTCGACCATGGCTTCGCGCCATTTCTTGCAGGTTTCGACGAGCTCCGCCGGGATGTCGCGCTGCTCGAACTTCATGCCGAGGCTCGCTTCGTCCCAGTAAATGGCCTTCATGCGGATCAAATCGACCACGCCCTCGAACTTGTCTTCGGCGCCGATGGGTACCTGGATCGGGACCGGGTTGGCCTTGAGGCGAACGCGCATCTGCTCGTACACCTTGAAGAAGTCGGCGCCTTGGCGGTCCATCTTGTTGACGAAGGCCAGACGCGGAACGCCATACTTGTTCGCCTGCCGCCACACGGTTTCCGACTGCGGCTGAACCCCGCCGACCGCACAGTAGACCATGCACGCGCCGTCGAGGACGCGCATCGAGCGCTCGACCTCGATGGTGAAGTCGACGTGTCCCGGGGTATCGATGATGTTGATGCGGTGCTCGGGCAGATTGCCTTCCATGCCCTTCCAGAAACAGGTCGTCGCAGCCGAGGTGATGGTGATCCCGCGCTCCTGCTCCTGTTCCATCCAGTCCATCGTGGCAGCGCCGTCGTGCACTTCGCCGATCTTGTGCGACACGCCGGTGTAGAAAAGGACGCGCTCCGTGGTCGTCGTCTTTCCGGCGTCGATGTGGGCGGAAATGCCGATATTGCGATAACGTTCAATGGGGGTCGTGCGTGCCACTTTATGAATACCTGCTGATGTGTTGTTGTATTAGAAACGGAAGTGGGAAAAGGCCTTGTTGGCTTCGGCCATGCGATGGACTTCCTCGCGTTTCTTGACCGCACCGCCGCGTCCCTCCGCGGCATCCAGCAATTCGCCGGCAAGCCGGGCGCCCATCGATTTCTCGCCACGCTTGCGGGCCGCATCCTTGAGCCAGCGCATGGCCAGCGCGGTGCGCCGGCTGGCACGCACCTCGACCGGGACCTGATAGTTGGCACCGCCGACGCGGCGACTCTTCACCTCCACCATCGGCCGGGCATTGTTCAATGCGGTCGCGAACACTTCCAGCGGGTCCTTGCCGGACTTGCTGCTGATCTGCTCGAAGGCGCCGTAAACGATACGTTCGGCAACCGATTTCTTGCCACTGGTCATGATGACGTTCATGAACTTGGATACTTCCGGATTCCCGTACTTGGGATCGGGAAGGATTTCACGTTTGGGCACTTCGCGACGACGCGGCATGGTTTTTCAGCTCTCAAAAATAACGGAATGACGGGCTTTCGGAGATGACCGGACGGCCACCGCCGGATCAGGCTTTCTTCGGACGCTTCGCCCCATACTTGGAACGCGCCTGCTTGCGATCCTTGACCCCGGACGTATCCAGGCTGCCGCGAACGGTGTGGTAGCGCACACCCGGCAAATCCTTCACACGGCCGCCGCGAACCAGCACCACGGAGTGTTCCTGGAGATTGTGCCCTTCGCCGCCGATGTAGCTGATGACCTCGAACCCGGTCGTCAACTTGACCTTGCAGACCTTGCGCAGCGCGGAGTTCGGCTTTTTCGGCGTGGTCGTGTAGACGCGGGTGCACACGCCCCGTCGTTGCGGACAGGCATTCAGGGCCGGCACCTTGCTTTTTTCGACCGGGGCCTGGCGGGGCTTGCGGATCAGCTGGTTGATGGTTGGCATGTTCTGGTAATCCGGTTGAGTCGTTTCAATAACAGCCGGGCGCACGGGGGCGCCGGGCATGACAAAAACACGTCACGGGAAAATAACGGAGGCTCCGATGAGCCTCCGTGACCATCCCGTGGAAAAGGACGCGTGATTTTATGGGAGGCGGCATGCCATGTCAAGCAAGTTCCTGGTTTTCCGTCGGTGCCTGCGGCTCGCCTTCGATGAGATGACCGGCCCCCAGATCCTCGCCGAGCGCCTGGCGGCGGCGCGTGTTGTGGAATGCGAGGCCGGTTCCGGCCGGGATCAGGCGTCCGACGATGACGTTCTCCTTCAGGCCGCGCAGCTCGTCGCGCTTGCCCATGATCGCCGCCTCGGTCAGGACACGGGTCGTCTCCTGGAACGAGGCGGCCGAGATGAACGAGTCGGTCGACAGGGACGCCTTGGTGATCCCGAGCAGGATGGGCGAATACGTCGCCGGCTCCTTGCCCGCGCGCAGCATTTCGTCGTTGAGCTGCAACACCTCGGAGCGCTCCACCTGCTCGCCGGGAATGAGGCCGGTGTCGCCCGGTTCGAGCACGTTGACGCGACGCAGCATCTGGCGAACGATCACCTCGATGTGTTTGTCGTTGATCTTCACGCCCTGCAGCCGGTAGACGTCCTGAACCTCGTCGGTGATGTAACGGGCCAGCGTCTCGACCCCTTTGAGGCGCAGGATGTCGTGCGGATCGAACGGCCCGTCGACGATCATCTCGCCCTTCTGCACGATCTGCCCGTCGTGCGCGGTGACATGCTTTTCCTTGGGGATCAGGTATTCGTGCGCAACCCCGTCGAGGTCGGTGATGATCAGGCGCTGCTTGGCGAGCGTGCCCTTGCCGAAGGACACCGTGCCGGTCACCTCGGCAAGTACGCCAGCGTCCTTGGGCGAGCGCGCCTCGAACAGTTCCGCCACGCGCGGCAAACCGCCCGTGATGTCGCGGGTTTTCGAGGTTTCCTGTGGGATGCGCGCGAGCACATCGCCGACCGCGACCTCCTGGCCATCCTTGACGGTGATGATGGCGCCGATGGGGAAGGTGATGTTGACCGGCGTTTCGGTTCCGGCGATCTTGATCTCCTTGCCCGTCTCGTCGAGGAGCTTGACCTGCGGACGGAGCCCCTTGGAGGCGCTGCCCGCCTTGCGTTTCGGGTCGATGACCACGAGGGTCGACAGGCCGGTCACGTCATCGAGCTGCTTGGCGACCGTGACGCCCTCCTCGACGTTCTCGAAACGGACCCGCCCGGCGTATTCGGTGATGATCGGCCGGGTATGCGGATCCCAGGTGGCGAGCACTGCGCCGGCCTTGATCTTCGCGCCGTCGCCGACCATGAGGGTCGCGCCGTAGGGCAGCTTGTGGCGCTCACGCTCGCGGCCGTTCTCGTCGACGATGATGACCTCGCCATTGCGCGAAATGACGACCAGCTCGCCGCGGGCATTGGTGACGTAACGAACCGCCGGGGAGTACTGCACCTTGCCGGCTGACTTGGCCTCCAGCTGGCTCGCCGTCGCGGCACGCGACGCCGCGCCGCCGATGTGGAAGGTACGCATGGTAAGCTGGGTGCCCGGTTCGCCGATCGACTGCGCGGCGATGACGCCGACGGCCTCGCCGACGTTGACCAGATGCCCGCGCCCGAGGTCGCGGCCGTAGCACTTGGCGCACAGGCCGTAGCGGGTCTCGCAGGTCAGCGGCGTGCGTACCTTCACTTCGTCGATACCGACGGACTCGATCAGGTCGACGACGTCTTCCGACAGCAGCGTGCCCGCTTCGACCAGGGTCTCCTGGGTTTCGGGATGGATCAGGTCGGTTGCTGCGACCCGGCCGAGGATACGCTCGCGCAGCGCTTCGACGATTTCGCCGCCCTCGACCAGGGCGCGCACCGCCAGGCCTTCCTTGGTGCCGCAGTCTTCTTCGGTAATGACCAGATCCTGCGTGACGTCGACCAGCCGGCGCGTGAGATACCCGGAGTTCGCGGTTTTCAGTGCGGTATCGGCCAGGCCCTTGCGCGCGCCGTGGGTGGAAATGAAGTACTGCAGCATGTTGAGGCCTTCGCGGAAATTCGCGGTGATCGGCGTCTCGATGATCGAGCCATCGGGCTTCGCCATCAGGCCCCGCATGCCGGCGAGCTGGCGGATCTGTGCCGCTGAGCCGCGCGCGCCCGAATCGGCCATCATGTAGATGGCGTTGAACGATTCCTGCGTCGTTTCCTTGCCATGGCGATCGACGACCTTTTCGCTGCCCAGTTGCGCCATCATGGCCTTGGCGACCGCATCGCCCGCCCGGCCCCAGATGTCGACCACCTTGTTGTAGCGCTCGCCCTGGGTGACCAGACCCGAGGTGTACTGCGCCTCGATCTCCTTCACCTCGGTTTCGGCTGCATCGAGAATCTGCGCCTTTTCCTTGGGAATGAGCATGTCCTTGATGGCGATCGACATGCCGGCGCGCGTCGCGAAAGTAAAGCCGGTATACATCAGCTTGTCCGCGAAGATCACCGTCTCGCGCAGGCCGCAACGCCTGAAACTGGCGTTGATGAGGCGCGAAATCTCCTTCTTCTTGAGCGCCTTGTCGACGAAGCTGAACGGCAGGTTGGGAGGCAGAATTTCGGACAGCAACGCGCGGCCGAGAGTGGTCTCGACGCGGCGGATCGTTTCGACCCGATTCCTGTCGGCATCCAGCGTCGCCTCGCGGATGCGGACCGTCACGCGGGCGTGGAGCTCGGCCTCGCCGTTGTCGTAGGCGCGGCGGGCTTCGGCCACGTCGGCGAAGATCATCCCCTCGCCTTTCGCATTGACCTTTTCGCGCGTCATGTAATAGAGGCCGAGCACGATGTCCTGCGACGGCACGATGATGGGTTCGCCGTTGGCCGGCGACAGCACGTTGTTGGACGCCAGCATCATGGTGCGCGCTTCCATCTGCGCTTCCAGCGACAAGGGAACGTGAACGGCCATCTGGTCGCCGTCGAAGTCCGCGTTGAAGGCGGCGCAGACCAGCGGGTGAAGCTGGATCGCCTTGCCTTCGATCAGCACGGGTTCGAATGCCTGGATACCCAGACGGTGCAGCGTCGGTGCGCGGTTGAGGAGAACCGGATGTTCGTAGATCACTTCCTCGAGCAGGTCCCACACCACGGGTTCTTCGTCTTCCACCATCTTCTTGGCGGCCTTGATCGTGGTCGCCAGACCGAGCGCTTCGAGACGGTTGAAGATGAACGGCTTGAAGAGTTCGAGCGCCATTTTCTTCGGCAGGCCGCACTGGTGCAGCTTGAGGGTCGGACCGACGACGATGACCGAACGCCCCGAGTAGTCGACGCGCTTTCCAAGCAGGTTCTGGCGGAAGCGGCCGCTCTTGCCCTTGATCATGTCGGCCAGGGATTTGAGCGGGCGCTTGTTGGCGCCGGTCATCGCCTTGCCGCGGCGGCCGTTGTCGAGCAGCGAGTCGACCGCCTCCTGGAGCATGCGCTTTTCATTGCGCACGATGATCTCCGGCGCCTTGAGTTCCAGCAGACGCTTGAGCCGGTTGTTGCGGTTGATGACGCGACGGTAAAGGTCGTTGAGGTCCGAGGTCGCGAAACGGCCGCCGTCGAGCGGAACCAGTGGCCGCAGTTCGGGCGGCAGCACCGGCAACACCTCCAGGATCATCCACTCCGGCTTGATGCCGGATTTCTGGAAGCCTTCCAGAATCTTGAGGCGCTTGGAGTATTTTTTCAGCTTGGTGTCGGAACCCGTCTTGGTGATTTCCGAACGCAGCGTCTCGACCTCGGTATGCAGGTCGAGCGTACGCAACAGCTCGCGCACGCCTTCGGCGCCCATCAGCGCTTTGAATTCGTCACCGTACTCCTCCAGCTTGGCGAGGTAGTCCTCCTCGGTCAGGAGCTGGCCGCGCTTGAGCGGCGTCATGCCCGGCTCGACCACGACGAAGGCCTCGAAGTAGAGGACGCGCTCGATGTCGCGCAGCGTCATGTCGAGCACCATCCCCAGCCGCGAGGGCAGCGATTTGAGGAACCAGATGTGGGCAACCGGGGAAGCCAGCTCGATGTGCCCCATGCGCTCGCGCCGCACCTTGGAGAGCGTGACCTCGACCCCGCATTTTTCGCAGATCACGCCGCGATGCTTGAGCCGCTTGTACTTGCCGCACAGGCATTCGTAGTCCTTGACCGGGCCGAAAATCTTGGCGCAGAAAAGACCGTCGCGCTCCGGCTTGAAGGTGCGGTAGTTGATCGTTTCCGGTTTCTTGACTTCACCGTAGGACCACGAGCGAATCTTTTCCGGCGACGCCAGGCCGATCTTGATGGCGTCGAACTCTTCTTCGTGGGTGGCCTGTCTGAAAAGGTCTAGCAGTGCTTTCATCTGTTTCTCCAGAGAGGAGTGAGGTATCGGGTGCCGGTGGACGCGGACCGGCGCCGCTGCATTCGCCCGGCCCGACCGTTGTTCGTCGCCGCGGCGGCAAACATGTTCAATAACGCTCCAGGTCGATGTCGATGCCGAGCGAGCGAATTTCCTTGACCAACACGTTGAACGACTCCGGCATGCCGGCGTCGATCTTGTGCTCGCCCTTGACGATGCTCTCGTACACCTTCGTCCGGCCCGTCACGTCGTCCGATTTCACGGTGAGCATTTCCTGCAGCGTGTAGGCGGCGCCATAGGCTTCCAGCGCCCACACTTCCATCTCGCCGAAGCGCTGGCCGCCGAACTGCGCCTTGCCGCCCAGCGGTTGCTGGGTGACCAGCGAATAGGGGCCGGTCGAACGCGCGTGCATTTTGTCGTCGACGAGGTGGTGGAGCTTGAGGACGTGCATGTAGCCTACGGTCACCGGGCGGTCGAAGGGATCGCCGGTGCGGCCGTCGTAGAGGGTGATCTGGCCGCTCTCCGGCAGGCCGGCGAGCGTGAGCATGCGGCGGATTTCGTCTTCCGAGGCGCCATCGAAAACCGGCGAGGCGAACGGCACGCCTTTCTTGAGATTGCGCGCCAGTTCGAGAATCTCGTCGTCGGTCAGACCGTCGATGTCTTCCGGTTTGCCCGAGGCATTGTAGATTTCCTTCAGGAAGGCACGGATCTCCTTCACCGCTTTCTTGGTTTCGTTCGCCAGCATCTCGCCGATGCGGTCACCCAACCCCCTGGCAGCCCAGCCCAGGTGGGTTTCGAGGATCTGCCCGACGTTCATGCGCGAGGGCACGCCGAGCGGGTTGAGAACGATGTCCACCGCCCGGCCGTTGGCCATGAACGGCATATCCTCGACAGGAACGATCTTCGACACCACGCCCTTGTTGCCATGGCGACCGGCCATCTTGTCGCCCGGCTGCAGGCGGCGCTTCACCGCAAGGTAGACCTTGACCATCTTCTGCACGCCCGGCGGCAACTCGTCGCCGGCCGTGAGCTTTTTCTTCTTCTCTTCGAACATCGCGTCGAATTCTGCACGCTTCTGGGCAAGGCTGTCTTTCAGGGCCTCGACCTGCCGGCTCGCCTCGTCGTCCGCGAGACGAATGTCGAACCAGTCGTAACGGTTGAGCGACTCCAGGTACTCCTTGGTGACCTTGCTGCCCTTGGCAAGCTTTTTCGGGCCGCCGTTGGCGACCTTCAGGTGCAGGAGCTTTTCCAGGCGCGCGAAGGTGTCGTCCTCGACGATGCGCATGCGGTCGACCATGTCCTTCTTGTATTCGGCGAGCTGCGTATCGATGATGGACTGGGCGCGCTTGTCGCGTTCGATGCCTTCGCGCGTGAATACCTGCACGTCGATGACGACGCCCGCCATGCCGGACGGCACCTTGAGACTGGTGTCCTTGACGTCGCTGGCCTTTTCGCCAAAGATCGCACGCAAGAGCTTCTCTTCCGGGGTGAGCTGGGTTTCGCCCTTGGGCGTGACCTTGCCCACCAGCACATCGCCAGCCTCGACCTCCGCGCCGATGGAAATGATCCCCGACTCGTCCAGCCGCGCGAGCTGTCGTTCCGACAGATTGGAAATGTCGCGCGTGATCTCCTCAGGGCCGAGCTTCGTGTCGCGGGCGACGACGGCCAGCTCCTCGATGTGAATCGAGGTATAGCGGTCTTCGGCGACGACGTTCTCGTTGATGAGGATCGAGTCCTCGAAGTTATAGCCGTTCCAGGGCATGAACGCGACCAGCATGTTCTGCCCCAAGGCCAGCTCGCCCATGTCGGTCGACGCGCCGTCGGCGATCACGTCGCCGCGCGCGATGACGTCGCCGACCTTGACCAGCGGACGCTGGTTGATGTTCGTGTTCTGGTTGGAGCGCGTGTACTTGATGAGCGAGTAGATGTCGACGCCCACCTCGCCGGAACGCGCTTCCTCGTCGTGCACCCGGATCACGATACGGCCGGCATCGACGTAGTCCACGATGCCGCCACGATACGCCGTGACGACGGTACCCGAGTCGACTGCCGCAGTACGCTCCATGCCGGTGCCGACGAAGGGCTTCTCCGGCCGCAGACAGGGAACCGCCTGGCGCTGCATGTTCGAACCCATCAGGGCGCGGTTCGCGTCATCGTGTTCGAGGAACGGGATCAGGGACGCCGCCACGGAAACCACCTGGGCCGGCGCCACGTCCATGTACTGGATCTTGTCCGGCTGCGAGAGTGCGAACTCGTTCTTGAAGCGACACGAAACCAGGTCGTCGCGGAAACGGTTGTTCTCGTCGAGCTCGGCGTTGGCCTGCGCGATCACGTACTTGCTCTCCTCGATCGCCGACAGGTACTCGATTTCATCGGTCACCCGGCCGTCCACGACCTTGCGGTAAGGGGTTTCGATGAAGCCGTACCAGTTGGTGCGCGCGAACAGGGCCAGTGAATTGATGAGGCCGATGTTCGGGCCTTCCGGCGTCTCGATCGGGCATACGCGGCCGTAGTGGGTCGGGTGCACGTCGCGCACCTCGAAGCCGGCGCGCTCGCGCGTCAGGCCGCCCGGCCCCAGTGCCGAGACGCGCCGTTTGTGCGTGATCTCGGAGAGCGGGTTGGTCTGGTCCATGAACTGCGAGAGCTGGCTGGAGCCGAAAAACTCCTTGATCGCGGCCGAAACCGGCTTGGCGTTGATGAGATCGTGCGGCATGAGGTTGTCGGATTCCGCCTGCGACAAGCGCTCCTTGACGGCCCGCTCGACGCGCACCAGGCCGGCGCGGAACTGGTTTTCGACCAGTTCGCCGACGCTGCGCACCCGGCGGTTGCCGAGGTGATCGATGTCGTCGACCTCGCCCCGGCCGTTGCGCAGCTCGACCAGGATCTTGATGACCGCGACGATGTCCTCGGTCGACAGCGTCCCCGGGCCGGTGAGCTCGTCGCGGCCGACGCGGCGGTTGAACTTCATGCGCCCGACCGCCGACAGGTCGTAACGTTCTTCGTTGAAAAACAGGTTGTTGAAGAGCGTGGCCACCGCTTCCTCGGTCGGCGGCTCGCCCGGGCGCATCATGCGGTAGATCGCGACCCGCGCCGCGTACTGGTCGGCGGTGTCATCGGTGCGCAGGGTTTGCGAGATGAACGCACCGTGGTCGAGCTCGTTGACGTAGAGCGTCTGGAATTTCTCGATGCCCGCCGCGGCAAACTTCGCCAGCAGGCTTTCGGTAATCTCGTCGTTGGCGCGCGCGATGATTTCGCCGGAAGCGGTGTCGATGACGTCGTGCGCGAGCACCCGCCCGATCACGAACTCCGCGGGAACGGCCCATTTCTTGACGCCGGCGGCATCCAGCTCGCGAATGTGCTTGGCCGTGATGCGCTTGTCCTTGGGAACGATGACGTGGCCATCCTTGCCGCAGATGTCGAAGCGCGCGATTTCGCCGCGCAGGCGCTCGGGCACCAGTTCGAACTGGATGCCCTTGTCGTTGATGTAAAACGTGTCCTTGCTGAAGAACTCGTCGAGGATGGCCTCGGGCGTGTAGCCCAGGGCCTTGAGCAGGATCGTGACCGGCATCTTGCGGCGACGGTCGATGCGGAAGTACAGCATGTCCTTGGGATCGAACTCGAAGTCGAGCCAGGACCCGCGATACGGAATGATGCGCGCCGAAAACAGCAGCTTGCCGGAGCTGTGGGTCTTGCCGCGGTCGTGCTCGAAGAACACGCCCGGCGAGCGGTGCAGCTGCGACACGATCACACGCTCCGTGCCGTTGATGACGAAGGAGCCGGTCGGCGTCATGAGCGGAATCTCGCCCATGTAGACTTCCTGTTCCTTGACTTCCTTCACCGTGGGCTTGGAAGCCTCCTTGTCCATGATCACCAGGCGCACCCTGGCGCGCAACGGGGCGCAGTAGGTCAGTCCACGCTGCTGGCATTCCTTGATGTCGAACGCCGGCTCACCCATGGCGTAGGAGACGTACTCCAGGCGCGCGAAACCATTGTGGCTGACGATCGGAAACACCGAGGTGAACGCGGCCTGCAGCCCTTCGTTGCGCCGTTCCTCGACGGATTTGCCCTCCTGCAGGAACGCGCGATAGGAATCGAGCTGCGTCGCCAGAAGGAAAGGCACCGGAAGGACGGTCTGCCGCTTGGCGAAGTTCTTGCGCAAGCGTTTTTTCTCGGTAAATGTGTAAGCCATGGTTTCTCCTCGACGATCAGGGTCGTGCGCGCGTCACCGCCGGGCAAGGCGATCGGGCACAGGTGGGGCACACGCAAAAAGCAAATGACCCGGAAGCCGTTGGCGGGTTCCGGGTATTGGCTGCTTGCGTGTGCCGCGGGACTTTCCCGCAGCACAGCGTCGAAACCGTTCCGTCACGGGGATCGGGCGCACGCCGCGGTCGGCGCGCGCCCGGAGATTCCGCAAACTTACTTGATTTCGACCGAGGCGCCGGCCTCTTCCAGCTGCTTTTTCAGGGCTTCTGCGTCGGCCTTGGAGAGGCCTTCCTTGACCGGCTTCGGTGCGCCGTCGACCAGATCTTTGGCCTCCTTGAGGCCCAGGCCGGTGGCTGCGCGCACCACTTTGATCACTTCGACCTTCTTCTCGCCGGCGGCGTTCAGCACCACGGTGAACTCGGTCTGCTCTTCGGCGGCCGGTGCGGCGCCGCCAGCGGCCGGCGCGGCGACCGCAACGGCGGTGGCTGCGGCGGAGACGCCGAATTTCTCTTCCATTTCCTTGATGAGCTCGGAGAGCTCGAGGACGGTCATGCCAGCGATGGCGTCGAGGATTTCTGCTTTGGAAACTGCCATGTCAATTACTCCTGTCAATGTCGATTCGATTAAAAACGTCGTAGCCGTGTGTCGGGCCGTCTCAGCCGGCAGTCGTTACGCAGCCTGCTTGTCGCGCACCGCAGCGAGCCCGCGCACGAAGCGTGTCGGGATTTCGTTGAGGGTACGGACGAACTGCGTGATCGGCGCCTGCATGGTGCCCAACAGCTTGGCAAGCAGCTCTTCGCGGCTGGGCATGCTGGCCAGGTTCGCGACATCCTTGGCGGACATCACGAAGTTGGGCATGGCACCGGCCTTGACGATGAACTTGTCGTTGGCCTTGGAGAACTCGTGCATCACCTTGGCCGCGGCGACCGGATCCTTGGAAATGCCATAGGCGAGCGGACCGACCAATTGATCGGCAAGACCCGCGAAAGGCGTTCCCTCCACCGCACGACGCGCCAGCGTGTTTTTCAGGACACGCAGGTAGACCCCGGACTTGCGCGCCTGGACGCGCAGGTTCGTCATGTCTGCCACGGGGACACCGCGATACTCCGCGACGACCACCGCCTGGGCCTGCGCCACCTGGGCGCCGACCTCGGCAACGACGGCCTTCTTCTCTTCAAGATTCAGACTCAAAGTCCAAGCTCCTTTTCAGTTACGGGAAGTCGCCTTCCCGGCTGGCGCCTTGACAGGAAAATCCTGCTCGGGTACGCCATCTACGTAGGGTCCGGCAAAGCGCAAGGGCAAGCCGGCGGCGCGTTGCACGCCGCTGTCACCCCCGCGATCCGCCGGGATTAAACCCTTGCGGATCCCTACGGTCTTTGACAACCCGTCAGCCAAACCGCGGCTGACGACCCAAAGTTCTTTCCGGGCCCACGGGCCCGTTTCGTCGCGATCAGGCGGCAAGGCTGCCCTGGTCGACGCGGATACCGACACCCATGGTGCTGGACACCGAAATACGCTTGAGGTACACGCCCTTTGCGGCCGCAGGCTTGGCGCGTTGCAACGCATCGATGAGCGCCGCGAGGTTTTCACGCAGATCGTCGACGCCGAAGGAAGCCCGGCCGATCGTACAGTGCACGATCCCGCCCTTGTCGGTCCTGAACTGCACCTGGCCGGCCTTGGCGTTCTTCACCGCGCCGACGACGTCGGGCGAGACGGTGCCGACCTTCGGGTTCGGCATCAGGCCGCGCGGCCCGAGGATCTGGCCCAGTTGCCCGACGACACGCATGGCGTCCGGGGTCGCGATGACCACATCGAAATCCATGCGGCCTTCCTTGATCTCGTTGGCGAGATCCTCGAAGCCGACGATGTCGGCACCGGCGTCGCGCGCCTTCTGGGCGTTGTCACCCTGGGCGAACACCGCGACACGCACGGTCTTGCCGGTCCCTTTGGGCAGTACGACTGAACCCCGCACCATCTGGTCGGATTTGCGGGCATCGATGCCGAGATTGACGGCAACGTCGACGGACTCGTCGAACTTCGCCGTGGCGGTTTCCTTGGCGAGCTTGAGCGCATCCGCCACCGGATAATTCTTGGTGCGGTCGACCTTTTCCTTGATCGCGCGCAGACGTTTGGACAATTTGGCCATGTCAGATCCCCTCCACCGTGACGCCCATGGAACGCGCAGTCCCTGCGAGGGTGCGCACTGCGGCATCCAGTGTGGCTGCCGTCAGATCCGGTTCCTTGGTCTTGGCGATTTCCTCGAGCTGGGCGCGGGTGATCGTGCCCACCTTGTCGGTGTGCGGACGTGGCGAACCCTTTTCGAGCTTGAGCGCCTTCTTGATCAGGACCGTCGCCGGCGGCGTCTTGATGATGAACGTGAAGCTCTTGTCCGCAAACGCGGTGATGATGACGGGCAGCGGCAGGCCGGGTTCGACGTTCTGGGTCTTGGCGTTGAACGCTTTGCAGAACTCCATGATGTTCAGGCCGCGCTGACCGAGCGCAGGGCCGATCGGAGGCGACGGATTGGCCTTGCCCGCCGGCACCTGCAGCTTGATGTAGCCGATGATTTTCTTTGCCATGATGGCTCCTGTTTGATGAGTACCAACGCGCGTTCGGGGCCTTGTCGCGGCCGCCTAATGGCGCTCCTCGCCGGCTGAACGCCGGACACCACCCGACCCGTTAGGGTCAGGTTTTTTCGACCTGGCCGAACCCCAGTTCGACGGGAGTCGGCCGGCCAAAAATCATGACCGAGACACGCAGCTTGCTCTTGTCATAGTTCACTTCCTCGACCGTGCCGTTGAAGTCGGTGAACGGGCCGTCGATGACACGCACCGTCTCGCCCGGTTCGAACAACACCTTGGGCTTGGGCTTTTCGACACCCTCGCGCATCTGGTCGAGAATCGACTGCACTTCCTTTTCAGAAATCGGTGCCGGCTTGGTCGCGGTGCCACCGACGAAGCCGGTGACCTTGGGCGTGCTCTTCACCAGATGCCAAGTGTCGTCGTCCATTTCCATCTGCACCAGGACGTAGCCGGGAAAGAACTTGCGTTCCGCGGTTTTCTTCTGGCCGCCTTTCATTTCGACGACTTCTTCGACCGGAACGAGGATTTCGCCGAAGCGATCCTTGAGTCCGGAGCGCTCGATGCGTTCCGCCAGGGCGCGCGCAACGCTTTTCTCGAAGCCCGAGTACGCATGGACAACATACCAACGCATGGCCATCAGTCACTCCGTCCCATTGCCAATTTCACCAGCCACAGCAGGGTGCTGTCGACCAACCAAAGGAACAGCGCCATCGCGACCACGAACATGACGACCACGCCGGTCATCTGCACCGTTTCCTTGCGCGTTGGCCACACCACTTTGCGCGCCTCGTCGCGCGCCTCCAGGGCGAACTTGAAGAAGCGCCTGCCCGGTTCGCTCAGCCCGGCGACGACACCGCCGAGCACCAGGCCGGCGATCACGGACAGAACGCGGACGATGGTCGGCGAATCGACAAAAACATAAAAGCCGGCGACCCCGAGGGCAACCAGCAGCGCTGCAATCAGCAGTTTGATTTTGTCAGCCATGAGTGCTGTTTTGCCTTCCGGCCATGTGTGGCAGGCCAAGAGGGTCTCGAACCCCCAACCTTCGGTTTTGGAGACCGACGCTCTACCAATTGAGCTATTGGCCTAATTTCGTGAGACGTTGAGCAGAAGGCGCCGGACCTCGTTCCGAACCGCCGCGCCCCTGCCCGTTTCCATCATTCGATGATCTTCGCCACCACGCCAGCGCCGACGGTGCGGCCGCCTTCGCGGATCGCGAAGCGCAGGCCTTCTTCCATGGCGATCGGGGCAATCAGCGAGACGGTGATGCTGACGTTGTCGCCCGGCATGACCATCTCGGTTCCAGCCGGCAGTTCGATGCTGCCGGTGACGTCGGTGGTGCGGAAGTAGAACTGCGGACGGTAGCCGTTGAAGAAGGGGGTGTGACGTCCACCTTCGTCTTTCGACAAAACGTAGATTTCCGCAGTGAATTTGGTGTGCGGCTTGATGGAGCCCGGCTTGGCCAGAACCTGGCCACGCTCGACTTCTTCACGTTTGGTACCACGCAGCAGTACGCCGACGTTGTCCCCAGCCTGACCCTGGTCGAGCAGTTTGCGGAACATTTCGACACCGGTGCAGGTGGTCTTGATGGTGGGCCGCAGGCCGACGATTTCGATTTCGTCGCCAACTTTGATGATGCCTCGCTCGACGCGTCCGGTGACGACGGTGCCTCGCCCGGAGATGGAGAAGACGTCTTCGACGGGCATGAGGAAGGGCTTGTCGATGGCGCGCTGGGGTTCGGGGATGTAGTTGTCCAGGGCGTCGGCCAGTTTGAGGATGCTGGGCTCGCCGATGTCGCTCTGGTCGCCTTCGAGCGCTTTCAGGGCAGAGCCGATGATGACGGGGGTGTCGTCACCAGGAAAATCATACTTGGACAGCAGTTCGCGGATTTCCATTTCGACGAGCTCGAGTAGCTCGGGGTCGTCGACCATGTCGGCTTTGTTCATGTAGACGATGATGTACGGAACACCAACCTGACGCGCCAGCAGGATGTGCTCGCGGGTCTGCGGCATCGGGCCGTCAGCCGCAGAAACGACGAGGATGGCTCCGTCCATCTGCGCAGCACCGGTGATCATGTTCTTGACGTAGTCGGCGTGTCCGGGGCAGTCAACGTGGGCGTAGTGACGCTTGGCCGTCTCGTATTCGACGTGCGCGGTGTTGATGGTGATGCCCCGCGCTTTCTCTTCCGGCGAGCTGTCAATCTCGTCGTACTTCTTCGCCGCACCACCATATTTCTTCGCCAGAATGGTCGTGATCGCCGCGGTCAAGGTCGTCTTGCCGTGGTCAACGTGTCCAATCGTGCCTACGTTTACGTGCGGCTTGGTCCGCTCGAATTTTTCCTTTGCCATTTCCGGTGCCCCTTCAGTTTTGCACAAAAAACCACAGCATCAACGCGCGAGCCGCCAGCGCTACCGGCAACTCCAATACCTGGTGCCCATGGGCAGGATTGAACTGCCGACCTCTCCCTTACCAAGGGAGTGCTCTGCCACTGAGCTACATGGGCGGCGGACCCGTCGCGAAACGAGCCCACGAAACAATGGAGCGGGTGAAGGGAATCGAACCCTCGTCTTAAGCTTGGAAGGCTTCAGCTCTACCATTGAGCTACACCCGCTTCGCCCTGCTCGAACTGCAATAACCCGTGGTGGTGGGGGAAGGATTCGAACCTTCGAAGGCAGAGCCGGCAGATTTACAGTCTGCTCCCTTTGACCGCTCGGGAACCCCACCCAAACGAAGCGCGAGATTATAGGGTTTTTGCGCCGACAGTGTCAAACATTGAACAGGAAATTCAGAATGTCGCCGTCCTCTACGACGTAATCCTTGCCCTCGGCACGCATTTTCCCCGCCTCTTTGGCGCCCTGCTCGCCCCGGTAGGCGACGAAATCCTCGAACGAGATGGTCTGCGCGCGAATGAACCCGCGCTCGAAATCGCTGTGGATGACGCCGGCGGCGCGCGGCGCGGTGTCGCCTTTGTGGATGGTCCAGGCACGGACTTCCTTGACACCCGCGGTGAAGTAGGTCTGCAAACCAAGGAGGTCGTAGACCGCGCGCACCAGGCGGTTGAGCCCCGGCTCATCCCAGCCCAGCTCGCGCAGGTATTCGCGCCGTTCTTCGGGCGACAGCTCCTGCAATTCGGCCTCGAGCGCCGCGCACACCGGGACGACTGGCGCATGCTCGCGCGCGGCGAATTCACGGAGCGCGTCGAGGAGGGGGTTGTCATGGAAGCCGTCCTCGTCGACGTTGGCCACATACAGGGTGGGCTTGACCGTGAGCAGGCAGAGCGGCCGGATGACCTCCAGCGCCTCGGCGTCGAGACCTGCGGCGCGCGCCGGCCGCCCCTCGTTCAGGGTTGCGATGACGGGCTTGAGTGCCGCGACGATCTTTTGCGCCGCCTTGTCGCCGGCACGCGCCGGCTTCTCGTACCGGGCCATGGCCTTTTCCGCGGTCGCCAGGTCGGCGAGCGCGAGCTCCGTGGCAATGGTCTCGACATCCGAGAGCGGATCGATCCTTCCGGCGACATGAACGACGTTGTCATCATGAAAACAGCGGACGACGTGGGCGATGGCGTCGGTTTCGCGAATGTTGGCGAGAAACTGGTTGCCCAGGCCCTCGCCCTTGGACGCGCCCGCAACCAGCCCTGCAATGTCCACGAACTCGACCACCGCCGGCACCACGCGCTGCGGCTTGACGATTTCGGCGAGCTTGTCGAGCCGCGGATCCGGCACTTCGACGATGCCGGTATTCGGCTCGATCGTACAGAAGGGATAGTTCTCCGCCGCGATTCCGGCGTGGGTCAAGGCATTGAACAACGTCGACTTGCCGACGTTGGGGAGGCCGACGATACCGCATTTCAGACTCATGATGTTCCAGGCTCAGGGATTGGATTGGGATGGTTTGGCATTGACGTGGCGCATGGCGGCGTTCCAGTCGCCTCTGGCGATCAGCGGCCACGCGTCCAGCGCGCGCTCGATCGCCTGATCGATTTCGATCTGCTCGTCGCGCCGCGGCGCGTCGAGGACGTAGTTGACGACCGCGCCGCGGTCGCCGGGATGGCCGATCCCGATGCGCAGCCGCCAATAGTCCTGCGTGCCGAGATGGGCGCTGATGTCCTTGAGACCGTTGTGCCCGCCCGTGCCGCCGCCGAACTTGAGCCGCAATTGACCGGGCACGAGGTCGAGTTCGTCGTGGACGACCAGGATTTCTGCCGGCGCGATGCGATGAAAGCGAGAGAAGGCGCCGACCGCTTCGCCGGAGCGGTTCATGAACGTTTGCGGCAGGAGGATCCACACGTCGGGCGTGCGCATGCGTCCGACGTGCGCCCGAAAGCGCGACTCCGGCGCGAGCGCGATCCCAAGCCGGGCCGCCAGCCTTTCACAAAACCAAAACCCGGCGTTGTGCCGGGTTTTTTCGTACTCGCGGCCAGGGTTGCCCAGCCCGACCACCACGCGCGGCGCCAGCATCGCTGGTGCGGCCATCGCGGTTGACCGCGTCAGGCCGTGGGCTCGGTCGCGGTGGCTTCCTCGCCGGCACCGCCGCGGGGCGCGGTGACCGAGACGACCGCCGGATTCTCGTGCTTGAGGTGGGGAACGAAATCGACCCCTTCCGGCAGCTTGAGATCGAGCACGTGGATCGCGTCACCGACCTGCATGTTGCCCATGTCCACCTCGATGAACTCGGGGAGGTTGCCGGGCAGGCAGGTGACGTCGACTTCGGTCATGACGTGCGTGACCTTGCCGCCACCGGTCTTGACGCCGGGCGCCGTGTCGGCGTTGACGAAATGCAGCGGCACCTTGACGTGGATCTTGTGGGTGCTGTCGACACGCTGGAAGTCGATGTGCAGCACCTGCTGCTTGTAGGGGTGCCACTGCGTGGCGCGCAGGACCACCGGCTCTTTGGCGCCGTCGACGTCAAGGGTCAGGACCGACGAATGGAACGCTTCCTTGCGCAGGGCGTGAAAGAGCGCGTTGTGATCGAGCTCGATCTGCATCGGCGCAGCCGATCCGCCATAGACGATTCCGGGAACCTTGCCGGCGCGGCGCAGGCGGCGGCTCGCACCCGTACCTTTCAACTCGCGCCTGGCGGCGATGACTTCGATGTGTTGCATGATGCTTCTCCAGATAAAGTGAAAAACGACCCCCGCGACCAGGGGTAATCAGCCAGCGCTATTCGATGAACAGCGAACTGACGGAATCTTCGTTGCTGATGCGGCGGATGGTTTCCGCCAGCAGCTCGGCGACCGACAACTGGCGGATCTTGCCGCACGCGCGCGCGTCATCGCGCAGTGGGATGGTATCGGTGACGACCAGTTCGTCCAGCGCAGACAGCGCCACCCGCTCCGCCGCGGTTCCGGACAGAACGGCGTGAGTGCAATAGGCGAGCACCTTGCTCGCGCCGTGCTCCTTGAGGGCGCCCGCCGCCTCGCACAGCGTGTTGGCAGTGTCGACCATGTCGTCCATGATGATGCAGGTCCGCCCCGCGACATCGCCGATGATGTTCATGACCTTGGCGACGTTGGGCCGCGGGCGGCGCTTGTCGATGATCGCCAGATCGCATTCCAGGCGCTTGGCGATGGCACGCGCCCGGACCACGCCGCCGACATCGGGCGACACGACCATGAGATTCGGGTGATTGCGTTTCCAGATGTCGCCCAGGAGGATGGGGCTGGAATAGATGTTGTCGACAGGAATGTCGAAGAAGCCCTGAATCTGGTCGGAATGCAGGTCCATGGTCAGCACCCGGTCGACCCCCACGCCCTGCAGCATGTTGGCGACCACCTTGGCGGTGATGGCGACCCGCGCCGAGCGCGTGCGGCGATCCTGGCGGGCATAGCCGTAATAGGGAATGGCCGCGGTGATGCGTCCGGCCGACGCGCGTTTCAACGCATCGACCATGACCATCACTTCCATCAGCGTGTCGTTGGTCGGCTGGCAGGTCGATTGCAGCACGAACACGTCCTTGCCGCGGACGTTCTCGAGGATTTCGACCATGACCTCGCCGTCGGAAAAGCGCGAGACCGTCGCCCGCCCGAGGCGGCTGTTGAGATGACGCACCACGTCCTCCGCAAGGCGGGGATTGGCATTGCCGGTGAACACCATCAGGTTGTCAATCGACACGTCGGTCTCCAACAAAAACAGCCGCCTTGGGCGGCTGTCCGAATCTGGCTGGGGAGGTAGGGATCGAACCTACGAATGTCGGAATCAAAATCCGATGCCTTACCACTTGGCGACTCCCCAGTAAATCAGTCGCAGTATTCGTACAGTGGATGCCTGTCCAAACCCTGCGCCATGAAACCCTGCATGCCTTCCGGCATGGCGCGCAATACTGCGTGCGCGGCGTCTTCGCTGTCAAACGGGGCGAACACGCACGCCCCCGACCCGGTCATTCGCGCCGGCCCGAATCGCGCCAGCCACGCAAGGTGGCGTGCGACTTCCGGGTATCTCGCCAGCACGACCGGCTGCAAATCGTTGCGCGTCGCATCGAGCGCAAATTCCGGTCCGCCGGAAAAGGGCGTTATTGTGATGGCTGGCGTGTCGCGTGTCAATTCCGGCGCGGCAAAAACCGTCGCCGTCGCGACACTGACCGGCGGCACCAGCACCACGTACCAGGCGGGCGGCGCCGCGAACGGGCGCAGGCGCTCGCCCACGCCTTCGGCGAAGGCCGTCTGGCCGTAAACGAAGAACGGCACGTCGGCACCCAGTTGCAGCGCCAGCGCCTGCAGACGTGGGCGCGGAAAATGGATGCCCCAGAGACGGTTCAGGGCCAGCAGCACGGTGGCCGCGTCGCTGCTGCCGCCTCCCAGTCCACCCCCCATGGGCAGTCTTTTCTCGACGCGAATCGAGACGCCGTGATACTTGGCGGCAAACGGCTGCAACAGCCGCGCCGCGCGCACCGCGAGATCGGCGGATTCCGGCACGCCGGCCAGCGCGCTCTCGCGGATCACACGGCCGTCGGCGCGCAGCGCGAGATGGACGGTGTCTCCCCGATCGATGAGACGAAACGCACTCTGCAGCAGGTGATAGCCGTCGGCGCGGCGTCCCACGACATGCAGGAACAGATTGAGCTTGCCCGGCGCGGGAAAGGCGTGGGTCATCGGGTCTGCCAGCTATCGACCACCAGGCGGATTTCCAGGTCGTCACGCGACACCACCAGTTTGCGCGGCCGCGCCGGATCGTCCGGATGGTATTGCAGATAGTCGATCACCCAGCCATCCTGCCGCAACTGCGTGGTGCGGCCTTCCGCATCCAGACGGCGCTCGAATGGCCGCGACGGATCCGCCCGCCCCTGAACCCAGTCGACCAGGCCCGCCAGCGGCAGGGCATACCCGAGCGCGGCACGGGTCAGCGACTCCGCGTCGGGCGCACGCCGTAACGGGGCGTTCGGCTGTTCCAGCGTGACCCCTTCGGCGTCCCGCACGATGCGCGCCACGCCCTGGCCGAGCGGCGTCGACAGCAGCACCTCGTCGTTCGGGCCGTCATGCTGCCACTCGATCAGCCCGGCGAGGTTCTCTTCCGCGGACTTCACCGCCACCCGGCCGGTCAGCGTCCAGCGTGGCGCAGCGCGTTGCGTCGGCGCGGAAACCGTCTCCGGCGCAACCTGCGGGGTCGCGCAGGCCACCAGCGCGAGCGCGAGGAGCAGCGGCCCCGCGCGCATCAGTGCTGCAGACGGCGCACGGTATCCAGCAAAACCTCGTTCTGCGGATTGTCCTTGAGGCTGCTCTGCCACAGGGCGCCGGCCTCCTCGCGTTTGCCGCGCATCCACAGCACCTCGCCCAGATGCGCGGCGATCTCGGGATCGCGACGGATCGCGTAGGCGCGTTCCAGAAACTCCTGGGCGCGCGCGAGGTTTCCCTTGCGGTAATGTGCCCAGCCGACGCTGTCGAGGATGAAGGCGTCGTCGGGGGCGAGTTCGAGCGCCTTTTCCAGCAGGGTCAGGGCTTCGTCCAGCCGCGACGTCCGGTCCGCGAGGGTGTAGCCGAGCGCGTTATAGGCGTGCGCGTCGTCCGGGCGCAGCTCGATCACCCGCCTGAGATCCGCCTCCATGACATCCAGTTTGCCGAGTTTTTCGGCCATCATCGCGCGGTCGTAGAGGAGGTCCGGCGTGTCGGGGAAACGCGCGACACCGGCGCTCAGGACTTCGAACGCCCCGGCGTAGTCACGCGCCTCGCGCAGCAGCTCGGCCTCCGCCTGGATGAGGCGAATCTGTTGCGACGGATTTTCCGCCACGGTCTGGCGCAGCAGCGCGCGCGCCTCGTCGAGCTTGCCGTCGCGCGCCAGCATGGCGGCCAGGCGGGCACGGGCCTGCACCAGATACTCGCCGCCGGCGACCTGCCGGTAGTGATTGGCCGCGTCCTCGAAACGCTTCTGTTCCTCGGCCGCCTGGCCAAGATAGAAACGCACCGTGTCGGCATCCTTGTGGCCGTATTCCAGCGCCTGCTGCAGGAACTGCTCCGCGGCCTTCGCGTCACCCATTTGCAGGGAGAGCAGGCCCGCAGCCAGACTCACGTCGGCATTGCCGGGAAAATCCCGCGTCAGGCGCGTGAACTGGTCGCGCGCCTCGGAAACCTGGTTGGCGTTGACCAGCATGCGCGCGTAGGCCAGGCGGGCTTCGCTGGCCTTGGGATAGCGTTCGACGAACTCGCGCAGGAAGGCCAGCGCGTCGGTGCGCGAGCTGCGCGCCAGAAGCTGGGCACGATACACCGCCGCGCTTTCCCAGCCAGGCTTCAAGGCGTCGGCACGGGCGAGGGCGGCGAGCGCCTCCTCGACCCGCCCGGCAGCCACCGCGGCCTGCGCGACGGCAAGCTGGGCCTCGGCAAGCGTCGGATACTCGGCCGCGAGGCGCTCGACGAGCTGCAGCGACGCCCGGGTGTCGCGGGTCTTGCCGAGCAGCGCGGGCAGATGCATGAAACCTGCCGCCGGATCGCGCGCGAGGAAGCGCTTGAGGAGCGGCTCTGCCTCGTCGATCCTGCCGCCGTTCAGCAGCAGGGCGATGAGGGTCTGCTGGGCACGCTCCGACGCCGGGTCGCTTTCGGCCCACAGCCGGGCCGCTTCCAGCGCGCCCGCCTCGTCACGGGCAAACACGGCGATTTCGGCAGCACGCCGCGCGAGCCGCGGGTCGCGGGTTTCGCGCGCCAGGTCCAGGTATAGCGACTTGGACAGCCCGATTTCGCCACGCTGACCGGCGATTTCCGCAAGCAGGAACTGATAGAGGATGTCGGGCGTGAGCGGCTGCGCCGGCAACGCGGCCGCGGGCCGCGCCGCCGCGACCGGCTCGGCTGCGGCCTCCGGTTGCGGTTCGGCGGACGGCTCGGCTCGCACGACGTGCTGGCCGCAGGCCGCGGTCAACGCCAGTCCTGCGTAAAGGGGCAAGAATCGGAATCGGGATGGGGTCATGGTCGCGCCTCGGGTCGGGTGTCGTGCATCGCCGCAAAAAAGGATTATCGCGGCAGAAGCGGAAAAATTCACTTTTCTGCCGCGCCGGTGCCGATTATGAGCGCCGCGCCGCCGCAAGGTTCACACGAACACGCCGAGCAGGTCGTTGAGGAAGCGCTGCCCCAGGGGCGTGGGCGCGATACGCGTGGCATCGGCCAGGAGCAGCCCGCGGGCACGCGCGCGCGCCAGGGGCGCCGCACACACCGCCAGCGGCAGGCCGGTGCGCGCGCCAAACAGCGCGGCCGGCACACCCTCGGTCAGGCGCAGGGCGTTCATCATGAATTCGAGCGGCAATTCGGCCGCGGCAAGCGTGCGCGCATCGGCAACCGGCCTGCCGGCGGCGACCGCGTCGAGATACTGCTGCGGATGCTTGACGCGCATCTGCCGCACGATGCGGTCGTGAAACGAAAGCTTGCCGTGCGCGCCAGCGCCGATGCCGAGGTAATCACCGAACTTCCAGTAGTTGAGGTTGTGGCGGCAGGCGTGTCCGGGAATCGACCAGGCCGAGGTTTCGTAGTGTTGCAGGCCGGCGGCATCGAGCCGCGCGGCGATCGCCTGCTGCATGTCGGCGGCAAGGTCGTCGTCGGGGAGATCGGGCGGTGGCGTATGGCCGAATGGCGTATTGGGCTCGAGCGTGAGGTGGTAGACGGACAGATGGGGCGGCCGGTACGTGAGCGCCGTCTCGATGTCGGCGAGCGCGTCTGCGAGCGTCTGCCCCGGGAGAGCGAACATGAGGTCGAGATTGAAGGTATCGAAGTGCCGCGCCGCGAGCTCGGCGGCGCGGCGCGCCTCGGTGGCATCGTGGATGCGGCCGAGTGCGGCCAGATGGCGGTTGTCGAAACTCTGGATCCCGAGCGAAACACGCGTCACGCCGGCGGCGCGATAGCCCGCAAACCGCCCAGCCTCGACCGTTCCCGGATTGGCTTCGAGGGTGATTTCGGCGCCCGCGACGAGCGGCGTGAGCCGTCGCACCCCGGCGAGCAGGCGATCGATGGCGTCGGGAGAAAAAAGGCTCGGCGTGCCGCCGCCGAGAAACACGCTGCCGATCCTGCGGCCCCAGATGTCGGGCAGCGCCTGTTCGAGGTCGGCAAGCAGCGCATCCACGTAGCGCGCCTCGGGAACGGCGGCTGCCGCGTGCGAGTTGAAATCGCAATACGGGCACTTGCGCACGCACCACGGCAGATGCACGTACAGCGCAAGCGGCGGTGGCGTCGACAGGCCGACGCCCGGCCCGTGTACGACGGATTCAGCCAAGCCGTTCGAGCTTTGCGACCAGCTCGCGGAGCGCCTGGCCGCGGTGGCTCAGTGCATTCTTGGTGTCGGCGTCGAGCTCGGCACCGGTCTTGCCGTATTCGGGGACGAGGAAATAGGGATCGTAGCCAAAACCGCCGCTGCCCCGTGGGATGTCGATGATTTCGCCATGCCAGCGGCCTTCGGCGATGATCGGTTCGGGGTCGTCCGGGTAACGCAGATAGACCATGACGCAGTAGTAGTGCGCGCGCCGGTTGGCCTCGCCCCGCAAGGCGGCGACGAGCTTTTCGTTGTTGCGCGCGTCGGACTTCGGCTCGCCGGCATAGCGCGCGGAATAGACGCCCGGCGCGCCGTTCAGGGCGTCGACACAGATCCCCGAATCATCGGCCAGCGCAGGCAGACCGGTGTGCGCGCTGGCATGGCGCGCCTTGGCGAGGCAATTCTCGATAAAGCTGACGTGGGGCTCGGGACAGTCGGGGACACCGAAATCCGATTGCGGCACCGCCTCGATCGCCAGCGGTTCGAGGATACGGGCGATTTCGCGCAGCTTGCCCGGATTGTTGGAAGCGATGACGAGTTTCTTCATGGCGGGCTCCTCAAATGCCGAGCGCGGCCTTCTGCCGCGCGGTGATGTCGACGATGCCGCTCGCCGCGAGGTCGAGCAGCGCGTCGAGGGTGTGCCGCGTGAAAGGCGCGCCCTCGGCGGTGCCCTGGATTTCGACGAAGCCGCCCGAGCCGGTCATGACGACGTTCATGTCGGTGTCGCAGGCGGCGTCTTCCTGGTAATCGAGGTCGAGCACCGGCACGCCCTGATAGACGCCGACGGAGACGGCGGCGACGCTGTCGACAAGGGGCGACGCCGCCAGCGCGCCACTGCGCAGAAGCCCGCTCACGGCGTCGTGCAGCGCCACCCACGCACCGCTGATGCTCGCGCAACGGGTGCCGCCGTCGGCCTGCAGGACGTCGCAATCGAGGTGAATGGTGCGCTCGCCGAGGCGCCGCAAGTCGACCACGGCGCGCAGGCTGCGGCCGATGAGGCGCTGGATTTCCTGTGTGCGACCGCTCTGCTTGCCGCGCGCGGCCTCGCGTTCACTGCGGGTATGCGTGGAACGCGGCAACATGCCGTATTCGGCGGTCACCCAGCCCTCGCCGCTGCCCTTCTTGTGCGGCGGCACCCTGTCGAGCACGCTGGCGGTACACAACACCCGCGTATCGCCCATGACGACCAGCACCGAACCTTCGGCGTGCTTGGTGAAATTGCGGGTGAAGGCGAGCGGGCGCAACTCGCCGGCAGCGCGGCCGCTGGGTCGAAGGGGGCTGGCAGTCATGATCGGAAACGCTCGGGAAAAGCCGTGCAGTGTACCGCAGCGCGCTCGGCGCGGAACGCTACTTGCCGGAAATGCGCTGGATCGCGGCCTGGATCTCGGCGATGGCGCGCTCGATCTCGTCGTCGCTCACCGCCGGCACGCCGGCTGCGGGACGGTTGCTGGTGATCTGGGTGGTCACACTATTGCCCGGCAGTGACAAGGTCGAAATCGCATCCGTGCCGGGGAACCTGGGTTCGCCCCAGGTCATGGCGACGAGGGAAAGGTTGTCACCGCGTGCCCCGCCGCGGAACTCGGCGTGGTCCATGATGTGGCGCACCGCGTCCTCCAGCGTGTAGGCATCCAGGATGGCGCCGATCTCCTGCACGCTAAGCGAACCCCATACCCCGTCGGTGCACAACAGCAAGGTGTCCGCATCATGAATCGGCAGGGTGGCAGAGCATTCGACGTCGGGGGTCATGTAGCCGCCCAGACAGTTCGAAACCTTGTTGCGTTCCGGGTGCGTTCCCGCCTCTTCTTCGCTGATGACGCCGTCGCGCACCAGTTGCGCCACGGCGGTGTGGTCTTCGGTGCGCGCGATGAGTCTGCCGTCGCTGAAGAAATACAGCCGGGAATCGCCGACGTGCGCCCAACAGACGTTGCCGTCCTGGACCACGGCGGCAACACAGGTGGTATGGGGAATTTCGAGCAGGTTGTTTTCGACGGCGTAGTCGTTGATCGCGTAATGCGCCTGCGCCATGGCGTCGGCGAGAAACGCCCGCGCATCGGCGAGCCGCGGGGCGGCCATTTTGCGGAAGGTGTCGGTCAGGGTGGCGACCGCGATCTGCGCGGCGATCTCGCCGTGCATGTGGCCTCCCATGCCGTCGGCGACCACCATCAGGAGCGCCTCGCGGCTGTAGGCGTAAGCAACCCGATCCTGATTGCTCTTGCGTCCGCCTTGCCGGGAAGCCTGGTAGATGGTGAATTGCATGGCGCAAGTCTAAAACAAATCCCGGGAGAACGTCTCTTTGAGACTGTGCAGAAGGCCGCGCTTGCTGGGCGCCGCAAGGGCGCTGCGATCCATGAGCACCTTCTGCAGCGTGAACACGCTCTGCGGGCGATCCATGTAATTGAGCTTCAGGCAGGTGTCGATCGTCTCCAGCAGCTGGCTGGAGTATTCGCCGCGCCAGGCCCTGGCAGCGGGCACCAGCTTGTCATTGAGCAGCCGCCCGTCGGCGGGTTGCGGCGGATGCCCTGCGAGACAGGCATACAGGCTTGCGCCCACGCTGTACACGTCGGTCCACGGCCCCAGCCGCTCGCGGTTGTGGTATTGCTCCGGCGCGGCGAATCCCGGCGTGTACATGGGCTGCAGCTTGTTTTCCTCCTGCGACAGGGTTTGCCGTGCGGCGCCGAAGTCGATGAGCACCGGCGAGCCATCGAGGCGGATGTAGATGTTGGATGGCTTGATGTCCAGATGCAGCAGCTTGTGCGTGTGCACGTCGCGCAGGCCGTTGAGCATGTGCGCGAACACCCGGCGGATGAAGCTCTCGCGGATGTTCCCGCGGTTGGCCTGGATGTGCTGTTGCAGCGTCTTGCCACGCTCATAGCGCATGACCATGTAGACCGTCTCGTTGGCGCGGAAGAAATTGACGACCCGCACCACGTTCGGGTGATTGATCTTTGCCAGCGCGCGCCCTTCTTCGAAAAAGCACTTCATGCCGTGGCGAAAAATCGCGTTGTTCTCTTCCGAGCTGGCCTGCAGCACGACCGAGCCCTCGGCGCGCAGCGCCAGCGCGCCCGGCAGGTATTCCTTGATGGCGACCGGCTGATTGGCGGCGTCCTTTGCCAGATAGACGAAGCTGAACCCGCCGCCACCGATCTTGCGCACGATGGTGTATTCCTTGAGCCGGTAGCCGCTGGGCAGAGCCTGATTGGGTGGTTGAGCCGCCATTCGCGAACGTCTATGATGTTTGTCTTGCCTCGCCGGCCATCCAGGCATCCGGCTTCGTCCATCGGGTCGTCACATGATATCCAGCATGACGGGCTTTGCGGCTCGCACCTTACACCTCGGCGACGCCAGTCTCGCCATCGAGATGAAAAGCGTCAACCAGCGCTTCCTCGAAATCGCCTTCCGTCTGCCCGAGGAGCTGCGCAGCCTGGAGTCCGCGATCCGCGATGCCATCGGCAAGCGCATTCACCGCGGAAAGGTGGAATGCCGCATGGTGCTCACCACCCTGCCCGCCCGCTCAGGGCATATCGGCCTGAACGGGCAGATTCTTGAGTCGCTGGTTGCCTGGCAGGCGGACATCAGGCGCCATTTTCCGGATGCCGCAGCGCTGACCACCGGTGAAATCCTGCGCTGGCCGGGTGTGGTGGATGCCGGCCAGCGCGTCGACACGCTGGCCGCCGAGGCGCTGTCCGGCGTCGGCCAGGTCCTCGACGATCTCGTGGCGTCGCGTCAGCGTGAGGGCGAAAGACTCGCGCACCACATCCTCAGCTTGCTGGAACAGGCCGAGCAGCGGGTCGCCCGGCTGCGCGCCGAGCTGCCGACCCTTGCGCGCCAGCTGCGGGAGAAACTCGCACGCCGCATCGCCGACGCCCTGGGGGACGACAGCCACGAGCGCCTCGCCCAGGAGGTGGCGCTGTTCGCACAAAAAATGGACATCGAGGAAGAGCTGGCGCGGCTCGCCACACATTTTGCCGAGGTGCGCCGTGTGCTCGCGGCGGGCGGCGTCGTCGGCAAACGCCTCGATTTCCTGATGCAGGAACTCCACCGCGAAGCCAATACACTGGGCGCCAAATCGCTCACCACCGAGACCACCAATGCCTCGCTCGACCTCAAGGTGCTGATCGAGCAGATGCGCGAACAGGTTCAGAACCTGGAATAAGGAATCAGCCGGCGCCACACCATCGCGGCAACGCCACGGTGCAGCGAGGTGAAGGGATCGACACCGACGCGGCCTGACGACGAGGCGCAATACGGCAAGCGGGCACCCGGGATACGGGACCGCTCTCAGACCTTCTTCAGATAGCAGGCTTTGAGCATGAAGCTGCCGGCGTCGGTCTTGCAATCCACTTCGTGGTCACCGCCGACGATGCGGATGCCCTTGATCTTGGTGCCGACCTTCAACGTGATCGAGGAGCCTTTCACCTTCAGATCCTTGATCAGCACCACGGTATCGCCATCGGTCAGGACATTGCCGTTGGCGTCCCTGACCACTGCGCCTGCTTCCTCATCGGCTTGCGCGGCCTCGCTGACCGGCCATTCGTAGCCGCAGTCGGCGCAGACGTAGGTGTCGCCATCCTGGTAGGTGTTCTCCCGGGCGCATTGGGGACAGGCGGGGGGCGTGTTCATGAACTTTTCCTCGGTACAGAAATTCAAAGGGGCTAGCGGGTCAGGGCCAGGAAAAGCTCGGGCAGCTTCTCGGGCAGGCGCTGGATATTGTCGATGACGGTGTACTGTCGGCCGAAGATGTCGGAGACGTATTCATCGGCTCTGGGGTCGAGACTGATGCAGTAGGTGAAGATGCCCTCACGGTCGAGTTCCCTCACGGCGTGGCGCGCATCCTCGATGAGCAGGCGCTCGTCGGGGACATCGACGTCTGACGGCTGGCCGTCGGTGAGGACGAGCATGAGCTTCTTGTCGGCGCGGCGCGCGCCGAGGTAGTGCGCGGCATGACGCATGGCCGCGCCCATGCGCGTCGACCAGCCGGCCTGCATCGCCGCCAGCCGCGCCTTCACGTCGTCATTCCAGTGCTCGGCGAAACCCTTGACGTGCAGATACCGCACGTCGTGCCGCGTGTTGGAATGAAAGCCCGCGATCGCGAACGGATCGCCGAGCGTTTCGATCGCCCACGCGAGGAGCGACACCGCCTCCTGCGACAGTTCGAGAATGGTCTGGTCGGCACCCGCCACCTTCTGGTTGAGCGACTCGGACAGATCGAGGACGAGGCTCACGGCGATGTTCCGGCCAGCGGTGCGATGGCTCATGTTGACGCGCGGATCGGGCACGGCGCCGCTTTTGAAATCGATCAGCGAGCGGATGGCGACGTCCAGGTCCAGTTCGCTGCCCTCTTCCTGGTAGCGCACGCGCACCTTGTCCTGTGGCCTGACGAGGTCGAGCATGCGCTTGAGCCGTTTGGCGAGCGCGGCGTGCTTGGCGAGCAGGCGGTCGATGTCGGCGGCGCTTCCCGCCGGATGCAGGTGTTCGTACAGGCTCACCCAGTCCGGCCGGAACGTCTGGCTGGTGTAGTCCCACTCCGGGTAGTGACGCGGCGGCAGCCCCTCGGTCGCTTCGTCCGGCTCGATCCTGCGCTTGGCGTCGAAGGCGGTTTCCTCGTCACCTTCCTCGATGAATTTCCACAGCTGGCGATTGTCGTCGCGATAGTCGACGACGGTGTCGTCGAAATGCACGCGCGCGAACTGGTCGCTCGGGCGGCGCGTCATCGCCACGTACTCGAGCGCCAGTGCGGCGACTTCCTGCGTGCTCGACGGTCCGGCGGCCATCAGGGCGCCGAAACGCCCAGCGAAATCGGGGACGGCCGGGTCACGGTAGCGATGTTGCGGATCGAGCAACGCGCGCGACAGCATGGCGAGCCGGTGCCGCAAGCAGGACGTGGTTTCCGGGTCGCACGCGGATTCGGCGGGAGCGGGGTGCAGCGCCAGGAAGATGCGGCGCAGGCCCGGATATTCACGCATCAGCAGCGTGTCGATGCGGCAGTCCTCGAAGCACTCCACGGCCATGCGCTGGAAGGGGCTCCAGTTGTCGGCGATCTGCGGGTCGGACCAGCGCCGGTGGCCCACCATGTGAGCGAGTGCGGCGCGATAGCGATCGAGCCCGCTGACGCCGGCAGCATCGTCATACACGTCCGGCAGGCGGATGCCGAGCTTGTCGTAATACGGGACGGGCTTGCGAATCTCGTCGAAGGCGGTGGAATAGGGAATCAGGTGCGCATCGTCGCGCCACAGGCCGCGCAGGGTGAGGTCCAGCCTGCGCTCGACGTCGACGAGCAGCGTGCCGTGGCGTTCGCGCTGCAGCACCGCCCGGCTGTCGGCCGATTGCAGGCTGAAGTAGTCTTGCTGCCGCTGTGGGTGTGTGCCGTAATTGTGGATGCCGTACCGCACCCAGTTCCTCAGACCGGCGAGGCTGAGCTGGGCGAGGAGCGTCGGGGCCTGGGTGAAAAACGCCGGCAGACCCGGGCTCGGAAAGGTCGTGTGGTGACCATGGATGGAGCCGGTGGTGCGTGTCGTCAGCTCGAGGGCGATGTCGAGGTAATGCTGCAGCTGTTCGGCCGACTGCAAGCGTTGCGCCACTGCCGCCAGGGTCTGCAGGAACGGGGTGATGGCGCGGCCGTTGGGCGACTTCTGCAGCCGCATGATGAAGTCCATGACCGCGGGTAGTGCGGCCTCGCCGACGGCCTGGGCGACCGACGGCCATTCCTCCAGGAATGCCAGCATCGGCTCCACGCCGCGCCCCAACTTGCCGATGACGCGCGCCGCTTCCAGATAGGCGTCGACGCCCTCGCGGCTCAACACGGCGAGCGCCTCGGCCATGACATCCTCGAACACCTCCTCCACCTGCGCAAAGCGGGTATCGAGCTGCTTCCAGTAGGCAGCCATCAGGGGGTGCTGGTATGCGGTTTCGGTCATGTCGAGGTCGAAATCAACCCGGATTGTTCAGACACCAAATACCGCGTCGATCGCGTGATCCAGCGTCTCGCGGATATCCGCGTCGTCGGTGATCGGCCGCACCAGCGCCATGCGGCAGGCGTCCCTCGGTTCCACGCCATCCTTGATGAGCGCCGCGGCGTACACCAGGAGCCGCGTGGAGATGCCTTCGTCGAGCCCGTGCCCCTTGAGATTGCGGGCGACGCCGCCGATCTTGACCAGTTTTTCGGCAAGTTGGGGGTCAAGGCCGGTTTCCCGGGCAAGGATGGTGGTTTCCAGTGCCGGCGGCGGGTAGTCGAAATCGAACGCGGCGAAGCGCTGCTTGGTCGACTGCTTCAGGTCCTTCATCAGCGACTGGTAACCGGGGTTGTACGAAATCACCAGCTGGAAATCGGCATGCGCGTGGACCAGCTCGCCCTTCTTGTCGAGCGGCAGCACGCGCCGGTGGTCGGTGAGCGGATGGATGACGACGGTGGTGTCCTGACGCGCCTCGACGATTTCATCGAGATAGCAGATGGCGCCAATGCGCGCCGCGGTGGTGAGCGGGCCGTCCAGCCAGCGCGTACCGCCTTCCTCCAGCAGATAGCGGCCGACCAGGTCGGAAGCCGTCATGTCCTCGTTGCACGCCACGGTGATGAGCGGCTTGCCGAGTTTCCACGCCATGTATTCGACGAAGCGCGATTTGCCGCAGCCGGTGGGCCCCTTGACCATCACCGGCAGCCGGTTGCGGTAAGCGGCCTCGAAGAGCGTGACCTCGTTTTTCTGCGGCTGATAGAACGGTTCGTCCTGGATCCGGTATTGGGTCGGGTCGATCATGATGTTTCCTCGTTGAGAAGAAAACGCCCCCAGCAAGTGGGGGCGTGTCGCGCGCGTCAGGCCCGCGGGAAGGCGGGCAAGGCTACCGGGGTGGCACATCCAGCAAACGCGATGGAGGATGGGCGCCGGGGCTGCCCTTGCGCGTTCCCTGGTCTTACTTGTGCACGCCGAGTTTTTCGCGCCAGCCAGGATAGAGCTTGTCGGCGTCGTTCGGGAACGACTCGAAGGCGCGCGCGAATTCCTTGTGCGTCTTCGCCCACTCGATGGGATCGGCCTTGGCCTTCCAGCATTCGTAGGCCTGACGCAGCGAGATCGCGCCAGCGGCCGGCGAGTCGATGTGTCCGTAGGAGCCGCCGCCCGCCGTGTTGATGACGTTGCCGTGACCGAGGTTCTCGAAGAAGCCGGGCAGGCGCAGGGCGTTCATGCCACCGGAGATGATCGGGGTGGTGGGCTTCATGCCGTACCACTTCTGGTAGTAGACCGGGCCCTGGCACTCGTCGCGCTCGATCATGTAGGCGATCAGGCGGTCGTCGTGCTCGCCTTCCATCTTGCCGTAGCCCATGGTGCCGACGTGGATGCCGGAGGCGCCCTGCAGGCGGGCGATCTTGGCGAGCACGAAGGCGGTGTAGCCGCGCTTGGCGGACGGCGAGGTGATCATGCCGTGGCCGGCGCGGTGGTAGTGAAGGTACTGGTTGGGGTACTGGCGCCGGGCGGTGGTGATCATGCCCGGGCCGCCGACGAAACCATCCACCAGGAACGCGACCTTGTCGGCATCCGGACCGAAGGTCTCGAGGATGAAGTCGGCGCGGGCCAGCATTTCATAGTGGTCGTCGGCCGTGATGTTGGCCGAGAACAGCTTGGCCTGACCGGTCTTGTCCTGGGCACGCTTCATGGCATCGGCCACCAGCGGAATGGTCTTCTTCAGCGGCGCGAACACCTGGTTACCCTGCGGCTCGTCGTTCTTGATGAAGTCGCCGCCCAGCCAGAACTGGTACGCGGCTTCGGCAAAGGGCTCGGGGCGCAGACCCAGCTTGGGCTTGATGATGGTGCCGGCGATGTAGCCGCCGTCCTTGATCGGGCGGCCGAGGATGCGCCACAGGTCGGAGATGTCCTTGGACGGGCCGTCGAAGAGCTGGATGGCACGCTCGGGGAAATAGATGTCGATCATCTTGGCGTGCTCGATGTCGCCCATGCCCTGGTTGTTGCCGATGGCGAGCGTGAGGAACGACACCATCATCATGCGACCGTCGGTCACGTTGCGGTCGAACAGATCCAGCGGGAAGGCGATGCGCATGTCCTCGGTGGCTTCGTCGATGTGATACACCAGGGCGTCGACGCCCTTGGTGAAATCGTCGGTGGTGGAGACCTCGACGTTGGTACCGGTGGACGACTCGGCGGCGAAGTGCGCAGCGGCCTCCAGATAGCCGTGGCCGGCCTTGGGCTTCATCTTGTAGGCCACGAGGATGTGGCGGCCGCCCTTGATCAGGTCTTCTTCCTTGAGGGAAAGATCGGAATAACGTGCTGATTGGTCCATGTCGATGCTCCGGTTGGTTCGAGAAACGCTCCGGGCTCGCACCCGGAACAACGGCCGCACTATAAGCACGCTCACGTATAATTAAAATTCAATTGTTATGATCGTTTTGATAAGCTTCTGTTAGGCATCGATGCGTCGCCTCACCCTCCGTCAACTCAAGATTTTCGATGCCGTCGCGCGTCATCTGTCCTATTCCCGTGCGGCCGAGGAGCTCCATCTGTCGCAACCGGCCGTGTCCATGCAGGTCCACAACCTGGAAAGCTTCGTCGGCCTGCCATTGACCGAACAACTCGGCAAGAAGGTCTTTCTCACCGACGCCGGACGCGAAGTGGCGCGCACCAGCCAGGTGATCACCGCGCAGCTCGCCGACCTCAAGGTCATCCTCGATCACCTCAAGGGCGCCGCGACCGGCACGTTCAATCTGGGCGTGACCGCAACCGCCAATTCCGTGGCGACGCAATTCCTCGCGCCCTTCCGCGCCGGCCATCCGCAGGTTTCGATCCACCTGACGGTCTCCAATCGCGCGGAAATGCTCGACCGCCTGGCCAACAACCGCATCGATCTGGCGATCATGGGGCAGCCGCCGGAAGGCCTGGACCTGGCCGCGACGCGCTTCATGGACAACCCGCTGGTCGTGATCGCGCCGGTAGGACATCGCCTCGCCCGCAAGCGCCGGGTAAGCTTGCAGGATCTGGCGAGCGAACCCTTCGTCGTGCGCGAGACCGGCTCCGGAACACGCGCCGCGATGGAGCGGTTTTTCGCCGCCCGCGGCGTGACGATCCACGCCGGAATGGAAATGAACAGCAACGAAGCGATCAAACAGGCCGTGCAGGCGGGGCTCGGGCTGGGCATCCTGTCCCTCAACACCGTGGAGCCGGAACTCGCACTCAGGCGCGTCGCCGTGCTGAAAGTCGAGGGTTTCCCGATCCTGCGCCACTGGTATGTCGTCCACCGCACGGACAAGCGGCTCTCACCGGTCGCGGAGGCCTTCAAGACCTTCGTGCTGGGCAAGGGGGCAGCGCATGGCTGAATCGCGCGCCCACGCCCTGCTGCGTTCGGTCTTTGGCCACGATGCCTTTCGACCCCACCAGGCGGACATCGTCGATCACGTCGCCGCGGGCGGCGATGCCCTCGTCATCATGCCCACCGGCGGTGGCAAATCCCTGTGCTACCAGTTGCCTGCGCTGCTGCGCGAAGGCACCGGCATCGTCGTCTCGCCGCTGATCGCGCTGATGCACGATCAGGTGGTGGCGCTCAGGCAACTGGGCGTGCGTGCGGAATACCTGAATTCGTCGCTGGATGCGACTGACGCGCGCCGGGTGGAGGCGGCGTTCGCGGCGGGTGAACTCGACCTCCTGTACGTGGCGCCGGAACGCCTTTTGACGGCGCGCTTTCTGGCGCTCGCCGAGCGCGCGCGGATCGCGCTCTTCGCCATCGACGAGGCGCATTGCGTATCGCAATGGGGGCACGATTTCCGCCCGGAATACGTGCAGCTTTCCGTCCTCCACGAACGTTATCCCGACGTGCCACGTATCGCGCTGACCGCCACGGCGGATGCGCCGACCCGCGCCGAGATCGCGCGGCGCCTGCAACTGGAAGGCGCGCGCCACTTCGTCACCGGCTTCGATCGCCCCAATATCCGCTACCACGTGCGTATGGACGACAACCACGCGCGCGAGCATCTCCTCGCCTTCATTCGCGAGCGCCACGCCGGGCATGCGGGGATCGTCTACTGCCTGTCACGCAAGCGCGTCGACGAGGTGGCGGCGTGGCTGAACAGCCAGGGGCTCAGCGCATTGCCCTATCACGCCGGCATGGACGCCGACGCGCGTCGCCGCGTGCAGGAGCGGTTTCTCGCCGAAGACGGGGTGATCGTCGTGGCGACGATCGCCTTCGGCATGGGCATCGACAAGCCCGACGTGCGCTTCGTCGCGCATCTCAACCTGCCCAAGAGCCTGGAGGCGTACTACCAGGAAACCGGCCGCGCCGGGCGCGACGGCCAGCCGGCCGACGCCTGGATGCGCTACAGCCTGTCCGACGTGATCCTGCTCAAACGCATGCAGGACGCATCCGACGCCGACGAAGCGCACAAGCGCGTGGAACAGCAGAAACTCGACGCCATGCTGGGCTACTGTGAGCTCACCGCCTGCCGCCGTCAGTCACTGCTCGGCTATTTCGGCGATACCCTACCCGTCCCCTGCGGCAATTGCGACAACTGCCTCGATCCGCCGCAGACGTTCGACGCCACGGTCGCCGCGCAGAAAGCGCTGTCTTGCATCCACCGCACCGGACAGCGCTTCGGCGTGAACTACCTCATCGACGTGCTGCTCGGCAAAGTCAATGACCGCATCAGGCAGTTCGGGCACGATGCGCTATCGACCTTCGGCATCGGCACGGAACTCGACATGCAGGAATGGCGCGCCGTGTTCCGTCAGCTCGTTGCGCGCGGTTTCGTGATCGTCGATCACGACCACTTCGGCGGGCTCAAACTCGCTGCCGCGTGCCGCCCCCTGCTGCGCGGCGAAGACCGACTGCTGCTCGCCAAACAGTCCGTGCCCGCCAAACGCGGCAAGAAGTCCCCAGTCGCAAAAAACGTCGCCCAGCGCGACGACCCGCTATTCGAAGCCCTGCGCCAGCGCCGCCGCGAACTCGCGCAGCAGCAGGGCGTGCCGCCCTACGTCGTGTTCCATGACAGCACGCTGGCCGCCATGGCGGCCGTGCGGCCGCAAACACTGGATGAATTCGCCGGCTTGCCCGGTGTGGGCGAGCGCAAGTTGCAGACCTATGGCGCTGCGTTTCTGGAAACGATCAGGACGTTCACACCGTAAGCACGCGCACCGCATCGGCGGGCGTTGCGATCCTGAATCCCGGAGCTGTGTGCCGTGCAAGTTTCAGCAAGGCACGATCCTTGGTGATGAGCAGGTCCGCCTCGACCGCAGCAGCCAAGTCGAGAAATTTCTGGTCGTCCGGGTCGCTGCAGCGCGGCAGATGCACTTGCGGCGCGGGCGTTGGCACGCCCCGCGTCATCGCCCGATAACGCGCCAGCATTGCTGCCCGCGCGGCGGCGTCGAGCGCAAACGCCGGGTAACACAGCACCCGCTCCAGTTCGCCCAGCGTGTCCGCACTCACGCAGGCGAAGGCACGCCCGGTTTCGAGGGCGTCGAGGATGGGCAAGGCCGCCGGATCGGCAAAATGCAGCAGATCGAGGACGATGTTGGTGTCGAGGATCAGAACCAGCGAAGGGCCAGCGGCGGCGTGCTTCGCCAACCCCTGGGGCACGGGCTGACGATCGCACATCTGGAACGCGCCGGAAAGCGTCACAGCACGCGGCGGTTCGCGGCTGGAGGGGCCTACTTTGCGCTGCCACTCACGGCGGCGAGAATGCCCTGCAAGAGCGCCACCGGGGTGGGCGGGCAGCCCGGAATTTCGACATCGACCGGGATCACCTCGCGCACCGGGCCGACGGTCGCGTAATTCGCGCCGAACAGGCCGCCGGCCGTGCCGGTGCCGCAGCCGCAGTCACCCATCGCGACGACCCATTTTGGCTCGGGCGTCGCCTCATAGGTGCGCTTGAGCGCGGTCTCCAGATTGCGCGTCACCGGCCCGGTGACGAGCAGCAGGTCGGCGTGCCGGGGACTGGCGACGAATTTCACGCCGATGCCCTCGATGTTGTAGTGCGGGCCGTTGATCGCGTGGATCTCCAGCTCGCAGCCGTTGCAGGAGCCGGCGTCGACGTGGCGGATCGCGACCGCCTGCCCGAAGACGCGCAGGATTTCCGCCTGGAGCGCCTGTTCGCGGGTACGCAGCGCCGGATCGGGCGCGGGCGCCGGCTCGGAGACGATGCCGGTCTTGAGGATTTTCTGCAGGATGAGGTGAGTGGCCATTTACAGATCCTGCCCGGAATAACTCAGGTTGAACGACTTGTTGATGAGCGGGAAGTCGGGGACGATGTTGCCGAGCACGCCCACTTCCAAAAGCGGCCAGTTCTGCCACGACGGATCGTGCGGGTGCACGCGGTCGAGCGCCCCGTCGGCCGCGATGCGCACAGCGACGAGGATCGGCCCGCGCCAGCCTTCGACCCAGCCCAGACCCTCGGCAATGGCCGCGTTGCGCTGCGGCGCGACGCGGATCCCGCCGGCCGGCATGCGTTGCAGGATGTCGCGCACGAGGCGCAGGGACTCGAACACCTCGCCGAAGCGCACCTCGGCGCGTGCCAGCACGTCGCCGCGCCGGTGGGTAGCCATGTTGACGTCCAGTGCGTCGTACGGCGGCTGCGGGAACTGCACGCGCGCATCCCACGCCTGGCCGCTGGCGCGGCCGGCAAGGCCGGTGAGACCCAGCCGCGCGGCCAGCGCGGGCTTGACGATGCCGGTGTTGGCGAAACGGTCCTGCAGGCCGGCATGTTCGTCATAGACGAGCTTGAGTTCGCGCACTTCGGCTTCAATGCGCGCGGCGAGTGCGGCGAGCGCCGCGCTGCCGCCGGCGTCCACGTCGCGCACCACGCCGCCGGGAACGATGGCGTCGAAGAGGTAACGATGGCCGAAAAGCGTTTGCGACAGACGCAGCCAGTCTTCCTTGAGCCGCCAGAACTGCATGAAACCGAAGCTGAGCGCGACATCGTTGCCGAGGTAGCCGAGGTCGCCGAGATGATTGGCGATCCGCTCGATTTCCAGAAACAACGCGCGCAGCCAGCGTGCGCGTTCCGGGACCTCCGTGTGCGTCGCGGTCTCGACCGCCATGCAATAGGCCCACGTGAAGGCGCTGTGCGTGTCGCCGGATACGCGCCCGGCAAGCTTGGCGCCGGTCTCGACATCCAGTCCCTCGAAGCGCTTTTCGGTGCCCTTGTGGGTGTAGCCCAGGCGCTCTTCGAGCCGCAGGATGCGCTCGCCGATGATCGAAAAACGGAAGTGGCCGGGCTCGATCGTCCCGGCGTGGATGGGGCCGACGGGGATTTCATGGACGCCGTCACCCTCGACGCGAATGAAGGGATACCGGTCGGGCGCGCGCTCGGGGGCAACGACCGCGTCCCGGCGCAGCGGGAAACACCCCTCCGGCCACGCCCCGTGGCGCAGCCATTTGCGTGTATCGACCGCTTCGCGCGCGGTGATGCCGAGAAGATCGAAGGTCGCACGCTGCATGCGCTCGGCCTGGGGAAAGATATGGGCGAGATCGGGGTACGCGGGCTGCGCGGCAGCGAGCGCGCTCGTCGTCCAGACGAGGCCTACACTGGACAGGAACGCGACATGGACCGCATAACCGGCACCCAGATGGCGGTCGTCCGAACCCCACAGCGCCAGGAGCTGGCCGCCTTCGTCCTGAATGCTGCGGGCAAACGAGGGCAGGCGCGAGGCGTCGAGCGAAAAACGCCAGACCGCGCCGTCGCCTTGTGGCGTCAGGGTGAGTTCGATGTCGCCCAGATGTCGTTCCATCTCAGCCCCCCAGGAGTTGCGCCGCCTGCCGGTACCAGGCTGCCAGATAAGGCGGAATGAAGAGGCCGAGCATCAACACCAGGCCGAGGTGGATGAACACCGGCGCGAGCGCCGGCATGTGGGGCAGGCGTTTCATCTCGGTCTCGCCGAATACCATCGGCTGCACACGACCGAAGATCGCCGCGAACGCCACGCCCAGCGCCGTGAGCAGGAAGGGCGTGGCCCAGGCATGTTCGTGCATGGCGGTGGTGATGATGAGGAACTCGCTGGCGAAGACACCGAAAGGCGGAACGCCGAGGATCGCGACGGTGCCGAGCATCAGCCCCCAGCCGATGGTGGGGTTGGTTTTGATGAGCCCGCGGATACCGTCCATCAGTTGCGTCCCCGCCTTCTGGGTGGCGTGGCCGACGGCAAAAAAGATCGCCGACTTGGTGAGCGAGTGCATGGTCATGTGCAGGAGGCCGGCGAAGCTCGCCACCGCGCCGCCCATGCCGAAGGCGAAGGTGATGAGCCCCATGTGCTCGATCGACGAATAGGCGAACATGCGTTTCACGTCGGTCTGGCGCTTGATGAGAAAGGCCGCCACCACCACCGAGAGCAGGCCGAAGCCCATCATCAGGTTGCCCGCCATGTCGGTGCCGAGCGCGCCATCGACCAGCACCTTGGAGCGCATCACGGCGTACAGCGCGACGTTGAGCAAGAGCCCGGAGAGCACGGCGGAAACCGGTGTCGGGCCCTCGGCGTGCGCGTCCGGCAGCCAGTTGTGCAGCGGCGCAAGCCCGACCTTGGTGCCATAGCCGACGAGCAGGAAAACGAAGGCGAGCTGCAGGACGACCGGCTCCAGTTGCGCCTTGACACCGTTCAGATGCGTCCACAACAAGGCCGTGCCGCCCGCGCCGAGGATCTTTTCCGCGGCGAAGTAGAGCAGGATGGTGCCGAACAGCGCCTGGGCGATACCCACCCCGCAGAGAATGAAGTATTTCCACGCCGCCTCCAGCGAGGCCGGGGTGCGGTAGAGCGACACCAGCAGCACGGTCGCCAGTGTCGCACCTTCCATCGACACCCACAGGATGCCCATGTTGTTGGTGGTCAGCGCCAGGAGCATCATGGCGATGAAGATCTGATAGCTCGCGTGATAAAGCCGCAGACGGGCGTCGCTGAGCCGCCCGTGTTCCTTTTCGATGCGCATGTACGGGCGCGAGAAGAGCGCCGTCGTGAAGGCCACGAACGCGGTGAGCGCGACCAGAAACACATTGAACGAGTCGATGAAAAACCAGCCGTCGGCGACCACCATCGGCCCCTCGGCGATGATGCGCGCGGTGAGCAGTCCTGCGGCCACCAGGGTCAGGAGGCTGGCGAGCGCATTGATTTCCGGCGCGTGCCCGCGACTGCCCCACAGCGCCAGGAAGACGCCGCCCGCCAGAGGGATGCCGAGTAGCCAATAGATTTCCACGGCTCAGTCTTCCTTGAGTTTTTCCATGTGTTTGAGGTCCAGCGACTCGAAAGTCTCGCGAATCTGGAAGAAGAAGATGCCGAGCACGAACACGCCGACCAGCACGTCGAGCGCCACACCCAGTTCGACCACCAGCGGCATGCCGTAGGTTGCGCTGGTGGCGGCGAAGAACAGGCCGTTTTCCATCGCCAGAAATCCGATCACCTGCGGAATCGCCTTGCTGCGGGTGATCATCATGAGGAAGGCGAGCAGCACGCTGGCCATGGCGATGCCGAGCGTAGAGCGCATCACGGTGCCGGCCATCTGCGAGATCGGCATGGCCAGATTGAAGGCAAAAATCACCAGCGCGATGCCGATCAGCATGGTGGTGGGAATGTTGATCATCGGCTCGACATCGCGGTCGACGTCGAGCTGCCTGACGATACGGTAGAAGAACCACGGCATGGCGATGACCTTGAGAACGAGGGTCAGCGCGGCCGAGTAATACAGATGATGCTGGCCGGTCGACCAGGCGACGAGTGCGGTGGACGCGGCCAGGGCTGCGCCCTGCCAGGCGAACAGCGTGATGAGCCCGACGATGCGGCGCTGCGAGAGCATGGCGAAGGAGATGAGCAGCAGGAGCGCGGCGAGGAGGTTGACGACCTGCAGGTGATACGTCAGCGACACCTCACACCTCCAGCAGAAAATGGATCAGCATGCCCAGCACGCCGAGCAGGAAGGCGGTGCCGAGGAACTCCGGCGCGCGGAACAAGCGCAACTTGGCGGAAACCGCCTCGAGCAGCGACAGCGCCGCACCACCCACCGCGAGCTTGGCGACGAGTACGACGAGCGCGAGCGGCAATGCCGTCAGGTCGCCTTGCGGGGCGATTCCCCAGGGCACGAAAAGGGCGATCCCGAGCGCCGAATAGGTGAACAGCTTCAAGGCCACCGCCCACTCGATCAACGCCAGGTGGCGCGCGGAATATTCGAGGATCATGGCCTCGTGGATCATGGTCAACTCGAGGTGGGTGGTCGGGTTGTCCACCGGGATCCGCGCATTTTCCGCCGTCGACACCATCCAGAACGCCACCGCCGCAAACGCCATGCTGGGATAGATGGCGAATTCGCGGTGCGCCAGGGTGGCGACGATGACCGGCAGTTCGGTCGACTGGGAAATGAAGCTCGCGGTGAAGAACACCATCAGCAGCGCCGGTTCGGCGAGGAACGACACCAGCATCTCGCGGCGCGCGCCGAGCGTGCCGAAGGACGTGCCGATATCCATCGCGGCGAGCGCCTGGAAGACACGCGCCAGGGCGAAAATGCCCACCAGCGCGATGACGTCGGCGGCCGGCGAGAACGGCAGGTCGTTGGCGAGCGTCGGCACGATGCCCGCTGCCAGCACCATGCAGGCAAAGATCATGTAAGGCGCGAAGCGAAACAGCGGGCTCGCGTTCCGCGCGATCACCGCGTCTTTGTGGAACAGCTTGCGCAAGGTGCGGTACGGCTGGGTGATCGGCGGCGCGCTGCGCCCCTGCAGCCAGGCGCGGCACTGGTTCACCCAGCCCATCAGCAGCGGCGCCAGCAGGACGGCGATCAGGGTCTGGGCGATTTGCAGAACGATGCCGGTGCTCATGTCTTCACCGTGTCACGAAAACCAGCAGGAAAATCAGCGTCACGAAGCTATAGACCAGATACCACTGGATGCGGCCGTGCTGCAGCCGGCCGGCCTGTGCCGAGAGCCATGCGACGACGTCGGCGATGGGCCGGTAGACCATGAGCCAGATCCGGTCGGCGCTCTCGCCATGGTAGCGCGGGTGACGATCGAAGGGATCGGGCGTTTCGCGCTCGACACGCATGAAGGCGCTGAATATCTGCCGGATCGGCTGGCCGAAACCCTCGGCGGTATCCTGCATGCGCGCATCCTGTTCCGGATAACCACAATCCCACGGGTCGGCGCGCCGCACGCGGCCGTGATAGACACGGCGCACCCAGACGTAGGTGAGGAGCAGCACGACCAGAACCACGGCGAGGAAGATCAGCGGCGCGTAGCTCGCGCGTGCCGTCGAGACCGGTGCCAGCATGAGCCAGCTGCGTTCGTGAACCAGCGATTGGTTGATGAGCAGGCGCACGACCGGTGCCAGCGAATCGATCACCTGCTTCGGCAACAGTCCCAGCAACACGCACACACCGGCCATCCACAGCATCCCCAGCCGCTTGGGCCAGGCGGCTTCGTGCGCCCGTTCGAGCGCAGCGTCGCGTGGCTGGCCAAGAAAGATCACGCCGTAGAATTTGACCACCACATAGGCGGCCAGCGCCGCCGCCAGTGCCACAGACGCCGCCGCCACCGGGATGACCATGTTCAGGTACGGCTGGGTCAGCCCCGGCGTGAGCAGAAAGGCCTGCAGCAGCAGCCACTCCGAGACGAAGCCGTTGAGCGGTGGCAGACCGGCGATGGCCAGCGCCCCGATCAAGGTCAGCCAGGCCGTCCACGGCATGAAGCGGATCAGGCCGCCGAGCTTGCCCATACGCCGCTCGCCGGTCGAATGCAGCACCGCGCCGGTGCCCAGAAACAGCAGCCCCTTGAAAAAGGCGTGGTTGATCGCGTGATACAGCATGGCGGTCAGTGTCAGCGCCGCCAGCGCACCCTTGCCGTCGGTATAGAAGATCAGCGTGAGGCCGAAGGCCGCCAGCAGGATGCCGATGTTCTCGATCGACGACCACGCCAGAAGCCGCTTCATGTCCGACTGCACGGCGGCGAAGATCACGCCGTAGAGCGCCGTGATCAGCCCCAGCGCCAGGGCGAGCGTCCCCCACCAGCCGAGCTGCACGTTGAGGAGGTCGAAGGTCACGCGCAACAGCCCGTAGATCGCGGTTTTCAGCATCACGCCGGACATCAGCGCGGACACCGGCGACGGCGCGGCGGGATGCGCCTCCGGCAGCCAGACGTGCAGCGGCACCAGGCCCGCCTTGGCGCCGAAACCGAACAGCGCCAGCAGGAACGCGACCGAAGCCCAGAACGGCGTCATCTCGGCGTGGCGCATGGTCTCAAAGGTATAGGCGCCGTGCCCGCCCTGCAACACGCCGAAGCACAGCAGCAGCGCCACCGCGCCGACGTGGGCCATGAGCAGGTAGAGAAATCCCGCGCGCCGGATGTCGGGAACGTCGTGATCGGTCGTCACCAGGAAATACGACGACAGCGCCATCACCTCCCAGGCCACCATGAAGGCATAAGCGTCGTCGGCCAGCATCACCGTCGCCATCCCTGCCAGGAACAGGTGATACCAGAGCGCCACCAGCGCCAGCGGCCCCGCCGCCATGGACCGGAAGTAGGCCGCGGCGTACACCGTGACGCCGAACGCCGCGCCGCCCAGAAGAATGAGGAAGAACGCCGAGAGCGCATCGAGGCGCAAATGGAATGGCAGATCGGGCAAGCCGATGGGCAGGACCATGGCCGACGCTGGCAGGAGCAGACCAGCCACACCGACGGCGGCCATGAACAGCGCACCCAGCGCGCCGAGCGGGAAGACCAGGCCCAGCAGCCGCGGGCTGCGTTGCAGGAACAGGCCTGCGAAACCCAGGCCAATCCAGAAGAGCACGCCGCCCCATGCCAACTCCACGTGATCGGCTGAGGGCAGAGCGGGGAAAGGGGTCACGAAAGGCGCCTGGGAATCGAATAGGATTTGATTCTATTGACAACGCAGGGCAAACTCAATGTTAATTGAATTAACATCATGCCCCACACCTGTCCCCACCCCGGCCACGATTCGATCACCATGGAAAACCGTACCGCCCGCCTCACCGTCCTCATCGATCCCCGCAAGAAACAACTCTTCGAGGAAATCTGCGCACAACGGGACATGACCCCCTCGCAGGTGGTGCGGCGCCTGATCCGTCAGTACATCATCGACAACGCAGGGAGCCGGGAACTGCCGGAATGGCTCATCGCCGCGGCGCCCCGGGGCGAGGAATGAAGCGCGCGCCCAAGAAACGTCCCGGACCGCCCTGAGCGTTTCCTGCTCCCCTCGGGGGATGGACGGGGCCTGGGGGCGTCAAAACTCGTTGCGGATGCGTTTGTAGCCCTTGACCAGGGCGTGGTTGGCCTGGGTCACGCTCTCGGAGAAGCTGGCCTGGTCCGACGTCACGGGTTCGATGCGGGTCAGCTCCGCATCATTGTGGACATTGGTGGTCGAGGGAATATAGAAACCCGCCGGTACCGTGCAACCCTCTACCACGGCGTTGTGGCGGATCACCGAGCCGTCCCCGACGGTGCAGTTGAACAGCACCGAATTGAAACCGATGAAGACGTTGTCGCCCACCGTGCACGGGCCATGCACGATGGAGCGGTGGGCGATGGAGGTGTTGCGGCCGATCGTCACGCCGCCGCCCGCTTTGCAGTGGATCACGACGCCATCCTGGATATTGGAATTCGCACCGATGACGATCGGCTCCATCTCGCCATTTTCGTCCACCTCGTCGGCGCGAATCACGGCGTAAGGTCCGATGAAGACGTTCTCTTCGACGATGACCCTGCCACAGAGGATCGCGGTCGGATCGACGAAGGCGGTTTCATGAACGATGGGCAGATGGCCGCTGGGGTTTCTACGAATCACTGCCGTGGCTCTCCGTTGGGTAGACGGTCTTTGCATTCAGGAAAGATGCGCGCCGTGCACGTGCGGCAGATTTCCGGGTCGAGGCGTGGATACAGCCGGGAGGCAGGACGCGTTTTCGCCGGATACACGTTCTCCTCGCCGATGTCTTCCATGAAGCCGGCCTTCTCCAGCATCGCCTGGACCTCGGGCTTGAGCCGGTAGAAACCCAGGCTGCCACCCAGCTTGCGCCGCTCGCGTGCCACCTGGGCGAGCATTTCCGCGCCCGCGAGGTCGACGAAGTTCATCCCGGTCGCGATCAGCACGATGTGTTTGCGTTGCGGCTCGTTTTCGGCCAGCTCCTGGAAGGTCTGCTGGACGTGCGAGACCGCGCCGAAGAACAGCGAACCGTTGACCCGCAAGAATTTGATCTGCGGACATTCGGCGTGGCTGTCGGCGGGGATGTAGTGATAACTCCCGGGCTCCGGGTCCGGAACGGCCGCTTCGAGGCTCGGCCGCGAGGTCCGATAGAGATAGAAAGCGAGCGAGAGCGCGATGCCGAAGAAAATGCCTTTTTCCAGATCGACGAGCGTGCCCAGGAGCGTCACCCACAGCACCAACGTTTCCTGCCGGCTGACTTTTGGCAGGAGCGCGATGTGATGAAAGTCGATCAGCCCCCACGCCACCAGGAACAGGATGCCGGCCATCGCCGCATCCGGCAGATAGGCTGCGAGGGGCGCGACGAAAAACAGGATGACGACGAGAAAAACCGAGGCGAAGACCGCCGCCAGGGGCGTGCGGGCGCCGGCAGCGTAGTTGACGCCGCTGCGGTTGAAGGAACCGGACGCGGCGTAGCTGGAAAAGAAACTGCCGACGAGGTTGGAGAGCCCTTGGCCGATGAACTCCTGGTTGCCATCGATGTGCTGGCCGGACTTGGTGGCGATCGCGCGCGAGATCGAGACCGCCTCGGTCAGCGCCAGCATGGTGATGATGAGCGCAGGGAACAGCATGCGCTGCAAGGCCGCGAACGAGAAGTCCGGCATCGACAGCGGCGGCAGCCCGGCGGGCAGCGCGCCCACCGTCTTGATGTGCGTGACCGCTTCGCCATAAGTATGGTTCAGGTAGGCCGCGACGAGACTGCCCAGCACCATCGCCGCGATCATGTAGGGCACTCGCGGCACGAATGTCTTGACCAGAACGCCGCTCAGGAGCGTGACCACCGCGACCAGCGTGACATAGGGATTGATCGCGCCGAATTGTTCGACGGCGAGCTCCAGCGTCTTGAAGAACGGCGTGCCGCGCGGGATGTCGAGGCCAAAGAAATTCTTGATCTGGCTGCCGGCGATCAACATGGCCGCCCCGGCCGTGAAGCCGATCACCACCGTGTGCGAAATGAAATTCACCAGAACGCCCATGCGGGCCAGACCGAGGACGAGCTCGAACAACCCCGTCAGGAAAGTGAGCGTGAGCACCAGGTTGATGAATTCCGGCGTCCCGGGTTGCGCGAAGGGGCTGACCGAGGCGAAAACCGCGATCGAGATCGCCGTCGTCGGCCCCGATACCAGGTGCCAGGACGATCCCCACAGGGCCGCGATCACCGCCGGCACCATGGCCGCGTACAGACCGTATTGCGGCGGCAACCCGGCGATGGTCGCAAACGCCACCGCCTGCGGCAGCACGATGAGCGCGCCGGTGAGCCCTGCCATGCCGTCCAGCCGGAGGCTTTCGCGGCCGACCATCGGCCACCAGCGAAGAAAAGGAAAGAGTTTGTAAACCCAGAGGGGGCAGGCGGAACCTGACAGGGAAATTGCTTTTTGCAACATAGTGGTTGCATTATAAAGCCGTTTTGCTCGGGTTCGCGCGCGCCGCACGCGCGCAAACCTTTGTGCGAGAATTTCGCGCATGCGCATCCTGGTCATCGAGGACAACCGTGATCTCGCGGCCAACCTCAGCGAATTCCTCGAATCGTTCGGGCACGTGGTCGACGTCGCGCGCGACGGCATGGGCGGCATGTATCTGGCGCTGGCCAATGACTACGACGCCATCGTGCTCGACCTGATGCTGCCCGGCATGGATGGCCTGACGCTGTGCCGCAAGCTGCGCGAGGAACCCGGTCCCGGCGTACCGGTCCTCATGCTGACCGCGCGCGATTCGCTCGACGACAAGCTCGCCGGCCTGGAAGCCGGCGCCGACGATTACGTCGTCAAGCCGTTTGCGATGAAGGAAGTGGAAGCGCGCCTGCGCACCATCGTGCGCCGCACCCAGCCCCAGGGGCACAGCCAGAAGCTGATCGTCGCCGACCTCGTCTTCGACCGCGTCACCTGGCGCATCAGCCGCGGCGGACGCGTCATCGCACTGCCGCCGATCTGCCAGAAGCTCCTCGAACACCTGATGCGCGCTTCACCCCGCGTGGTCAGCCGCGAAGAACTGGAGACGGCCGTCTGGGGCGACACGCCGCCCGACTGCGACGCGCTCAAGACGCATCTCCATCTGCTGCGCAGCCTCGTCGACAAGCCGTTCGACATCCCGCTCCTGCGCACGGTGCGCGGTGTGGGCTACCAGATCGCCGCCCCGGATGCGGCCTCATAGCCTGCACCTGCGGCTGGCGGCAAGCTTTGCCGCGTTAGGCGCCCTCACCAGCCTCATCCTCTCCGCCGGGATCTTCCTGTTCGCACATCAGTCCGCGCAGAAGCTCATCGACGAGACCCTGCGCGCGGAATTGCAGGACTACCTGGAGCGCGTCGCCGCGAACCCGGCCGCACGACTCCCCGCGACACTGACGCTCGCCGGCTACGTACTCGACGGCAGTGACGGTCGCGCTGCGCTGCCGGCGCCTTTGCGGACGCTTGCCGCCGGCCGCCACGACGTCGAGCTCGGTGGCCGTCCGTACCGCGTCCTGGTCGCCGAGCGACGCGACCGTCGCTACATCTTCCTGTTCGACGAGACCCTGCAACGCCATCGCGAACGCCGCTTTGCCATCGGCCTCGTGGCCGGCTCGCTGGCGCTCACGGCGATCTCCGCCCTGTTCGGAATGTGGCTCGCGCGCCGCATCGCCGCACCGATCACGCAACTGGCGGCCATCGTCGGCGCAAAAGGGGCCGACGATCCGCCGCACGGTCTGCCCACCGATTCGAGCCTCATCGAGGTCAGCGAACTGGCCACCGCGTTCGAGCACCATCTGTCGCGCATTCGCCACTGCATGCTGCGCGAACGCATGTTCACCGCCGACGTCAGCCATGAACTGCGCACGCCCCTGGCGATCATCCGTGGCGCGGTCGAGATGCTGGAGCGCGACAGCGGCCTCGACGACAAGCAGCGCGAGCGCGTCGCGCGCATCGACCGCGCCAGTCTCGACATGGTCGAGCTCGCCAGTGCCCTGCTGCATCTGGCGCGCGAAGAGAACGTCCGCGTCGCGGCCGCGGGCGACTGCGATCTCGCGGAGGTGATCAGGGAGTCGGTCGACCGGCACCGCGCACTGGCCCGGGCGCAGGGGCGCGAATTTTTCCTGGCGACCCACCCCACGGTGCGCGCGCCCATCGCCCGCATCCTCGCCGTCACGCTGGTCGACAACCTCCTCGGCAACGCGCTGCACCACGGCCGTTCAGGGCCGGTGCACATCCACCTTGACGCGCATCGCCTGACGGTCAGCGACGCCGGACCGGGGATCGCCGCGGACGACATCGGGCGGGTCTTCGAGCCCCACCATCGCGGCGCACACTCCGACGGCGCCGGAATCGGGTTGTCGCTGGTCAAGCGCATCTGCGACCTGCATGGCTGGCAGGTGCGGCTGTCGACCACCGCAGGAAAGGGCACGACGGTCAGCGTCGCGTGGCCGTCTTCACCCAATCTTGACCTGGTACAAACCGACTCTTGACGCAGACAGAACTAGCATGGGTCGTCCCGCGGCGCCATCGCCGGCACACGGGTCGAGGTCTTTTTCTGTCCAACGAGAGGAGATACACCGCATGAACAACGATCTGAACCGACGCGATTTTCTGAAACTGGGCGGCGCCATCCTGGCCGCGGGCACGGCCGGCTGCGCGACGGGTGTCACCACGTCGGCGATCGCCGAATCCGGCAGCAAGACGGCCGGGGCGGCATCGGCCACGATGCTCGACCTGCCCCGCGCCAAGGGACCACGGCTGGTCATCGTCGGCGCAGGCACCTCCGGCATGACGATCGCCGCACACGCCAAGAAGGCATACCCGCAGTTCGACGTGGTGCTCGTCGACAAGCGCGACATGTACTCGTCGTGCTTCAACAGCAACCTGTGGTATGTCGGCATCATCAACCTGGAGTTTCTGGCTGCGCACAGCTTCCTCGATGCCGCAGTCAACAACAACTATATCTTCGTCAACGCCACGGTCATGGGCCTGGACCGCGCCGCCCGCAAGGTGTACACGAACGCCGGTGCGATCGCCTACGATTTCCTCGTTCTCGCTCCCGGGATTTCCTACGACTACGCCAAGATCGGCGTCACCGACATCGATACCCAGATCGCGATCGGCCAGAAGTTCCCGGGCGGCTTCATTTCGCCGATGGAGCACGTCACCCTGCGCCGCAAGCTGCAGGAATTCGAAGGCGGAACCTTCATCCAGACCGTCCCGTCCGGCAACTACCGCTGCCTGCCCGGGCCTTACGAGCGGGCATGCCTGATCGCGGCGTGGATCAAGAAAAACAAGATTCCCGGCAAGGTGCTGATCCTCGACGCCAACCCCGAGGTCACCATCAAGAAAGTGGGCTTCCACGACGCCTTCGACACGCTGTACAAGGGCATCATCGAATGGAAGCCGACCTCGGCCGTCACCGGTGTCGATCCCGAGAAGAAAATCATCAAGACCGAGTTCGATTCCTATCATTTCGACGATGCCTCGATCTACCCCAACATCCGCGCCAGCACGCTGATCGAGCAACTGGGTCTGGTCAATCCGAAGAGCAACCAGAAAGAGGCGAATGTGGACACGCGGTTCTACAACGTGATCGGCGACCCGCACGTGTACGTGACCGGCGACTCGCGTCCGCACCCCTATTCCAAGAGCGCGAACACCTCCAACACCGAAGGGCAATACGTGGCCCGCGTGCTGGCGGCACGGGCGCAGGGCAAGGAAATCGCCTGGGAGTCACCGGAGACGGTCTGCTATTCGATGACCAACGCCTTCCCGCCGGAGGCCATCAAGGTGGACGCCAAATATGTCTACGACGCCAAGCAGGACGCGATCACCGGCTTCTCGCCCGACACCAAGACCTGGGAAACGCGCGACGAAGCCATGGCGCGCGCCTACCTGGAATGGGCGCAGGGCATCTACCGCGACATGTTCGGGGCGTGAGGCTCGCGCCCGCGACGTTGCAGGGGAGCTTCGGCTCCCCTTTTTGACCGACAAGGAGACATGCAATGGATAGACGCAACTTCATCAAGGTTTGCAGTGCGAGCGCGGCGGCGATCGCGGCCGGCGCGCAACGCGGCCTGGCACACGCCGGCACCGTCCGCGACTTCGCCCGCGTCAAACTGGTCGACGCGGACGGCAAGCCGCTCAAGGCCGCAAGCCTCGGTTCCAAGGAGGCCTATGTATTCAACTACCCGTACGCCGGCACGCCCTGCTTCCTCATCAGCCTGCCCGCGGCGGCGCCCGGCGGCGCCACACTCAGGACCGAAGCCGGCGAGGCGTACACGTTTGCCGGCGGCGTCGGGCCGAACCGCAACATCGTGGCTTATCTCGCGATCTGCACCCACCAGTTCGCCTACCCCAAGAAGGCCGAAAGCCAGATCAGCTACAACGCCGGACAAAGCGAAGTCGCCGGACGCACCGCGAGCATCACCTGCTGCGCCCACAACAGCGCCTTCGACCCTGCGGCCGGCGGTCAGGTGATCGGCGGGCCGGCCAAAGAACCGCTGGCCGCGATCCGCCTGGAACACGACGCCGCGACCGACGAGCTGTTCGCGACCGGCGTCGTGGGTGCCGACCTGATCGACAGCTTCTTCAAGAAATACAAGGCCCGGCTCAACGCCGAAATGGGCTTCGGCAAGTACCGCGAGGCAACCGAGGGCAGCGCGCTAGCCGTACCGCTGTCGAAATACTCCGCCCAAGCGGACAGCTGCTGAGCATCCATCCACGCGGGCAGTGCCACCCGCGCCTGTCCGCGCGCTGGGATACAATCCGGCGCGGACGGTCCGCCGGTCCGTGACCCAACCAACCACCAGGAGACAACCCATGGCACACATCGTCATTCTGGGCGCCGGCATCGGCGGCATGCCCATGGCGTTCGAGATGCGCGAGAACGCGCGCAGCGAAGACCGCATCACGGTCATTTCCAACACCCCGACTTTTCACTTCGTGCCGTCGAACCCGTGGGTCGCGGTGAGCTGGCGCAAGCGCGAAGACATCGAGGTTCCGATCGAGCCCATCCTGAAAAAGAAGCGGATCGATTTCATCCCGGTCGCCGCGAAGCGCGTGCATCCGCAGGAAAACCGCGTCGAGCTGGCCGACGGACGCAGCGTCGAATACGACTACCTGGTGATCGCCACCGGCCCCAAGCTCGCGTTCGAGGAGGTCGAGGGGCTTGGACCGGCCGGGCACACCCAGTCGGTGTGCCATGTCGATCACGCGATCACGTCCAGCGCCGCCTGGCAGAAGTTCGTCGCCGATCCCGGACCCATCGTCGTCGGCGCGGTGCAGGGCGCATCCTGTTTCGGGCCGGCGTATGAATTCGCCATGATCATGGAAACCGACCTGCGCCGGCGCAAGATCCGCGACCGTGTGCCGATGACCTTCGTCACCGCCGAGCCCTACATCGGCCACCTGGGGCTGGGCGGTGTCGGTGATTCGAAAGGCATGATCGAATCGGCGTTTCGCGACCGCCACATCAAATGGATCTGCAACGCCAAGGTGACGCGCGTCGAAGCCGGCAAGATGTTCGTCAGCGAACTGAACGAAGACGGCAGCGAGAAAAAACAGCACGAGCTGCCGTTCAAGTATTCGATGATGCTGCCGGCGTTCAAGGGCGTTGACGCGGTGTTCGGTCTCGAGGGACTGACGAATCCGCGCGGCTTCATCGTCATCGATGAATACCAGCGCAACCCCAAATTCAAGAATGTATTCGCGGTCGGCGTGTGCGTGGCGATCCCGCCCGTCGAGGCCACACCGGTGCCGACCGGAACCCCCAAGACCGGGTACATGATCGAATCCATGGTCACCGCCACCGCGCACAACATCCGCGCCCTTCTCGACGGCAAGGAGCCGGCCGAGAAGGCCACGTGGAACGCCGTCTGCCTCGCCGACTTCGGCGACACCGGCATCGCCTTCGTCGCACTGCCGCAGATCCCGCCGCGCAACGTCAACTGGTTCTCCGAAGGCAAGTGGGTGCATCTGGCGAAGATCGCGTTCGAGAAATACTTCCTGCGCAAGATCAGAAAGGGCAATGTCGGGCCCTTCTATGAAAACATCACGCTGCGGGCGCTGGGGATTTCGAAGCTCAAGGAGTGATTTTTCCGCTTTTTCGTGCGACGCGCCGACGCGCCCCAGGGGGCGTCGTTCGTTTCTGCCAGCCGCATGTGCATCGCGTCCCGGATGGAAACAATCACGACACGGCAACTCACCGGAATCACCGCTGCGGTCGTCGGTGTCATCGTCAGCCGGGCGATATTCTTTGCCTGGCATGTTCTGTGGCCAGGCGGCACGCAAGCCCACCCCTTCCTTGGTGAATTCAGATGGTTTTACGCCCTGATGTCGGTCGCGGCTTTTGCCGCGCTGTTCAGATATAAAATCGACATCCTGAAAGTCATCGCTGCCAGTGCCGCCGTCGGGCTGGTTTACACCTATCTTGCGGGAGCCTGATCATGGAACCTGTTGCCAAACCCCTGAAGCAATGCGGCTGCGCCAGCCCAACCGAGAAATGTCCCGACGCGCCGCGCACCATCGCGCCCGCCGACCTCGACCCCGACACCACCCTCGTGTTCGACGTGCGCCGCGAAACCGATTTCGCCGCATCGCGCGAAATCATTCCCGGCGCGCTGTGGAAGAATCCGGACCACATCGACGCCTGGGTGGGCGCTGCCCCCAAGAATCACGAGATCGTCGTCTACTGCGTGCGCGGCGGGAGCGTCTCCAACGCGGTCGTCGATGCGCTGCGCGCGCACGGCTGCAAGGCGCGCTACATCGAAGGCGGCCTCGAAGCCTACAAGGCCGCGGGCGGCAGGACTGCGACCAAGCCGGCCACGGTCTCATGATTAGATGTTGACTAATTTACTCGGTTATTCTATCGTGTGCGCCTGATCATTTTTTTGCACAGCAAGGACACACCATGGAACGCGAAATCAACGGCAAAATCGTCGAAACCGACCCCGAAGGCTACCTGGTCAATCTGGACGACTGGTCCGAGGAACTGGCCATCGCGCTGGCCAAGGAAGACAACCTGGAGCTTGGCGAAAACCACTGGAAGGTCATCCACTACATGCGCCAGTTTTTCGCCGAGAACGGCACCGCCCCGAACCTGCGCTTCCTGCAGAAAGGCCTGAAAGAGGAATTCGGCCCGGAGTGGGGTGAAAAGAAATTCCTTTTCGACCTATTCCCCTTCGGTCCGGCCAAACAGGCCGGGCGCTACGCCGGCACACCCAAGCCGACCGGCTGCGTGTAAATCCGATCCCCGCCGCGCGCGGGGATTTTTTTGCTGCCTCGCGCCCCCGCTGCGCCCGACCCGCTCGGACGCCGCAGTCAGTTGCCGCGGAACATGAAATACACCGCGCCCAGCAGGCACAGGCCGGCCCATACAAAATCCCATTTCAGTTCCGCACGCATGTAGAGCACGGCGAACGGAACGAAAACCGACAGGCTGATGACCTCCTGAAGGATCTTCAGCTGCGGCAGGCTCATGGTGGTGAATCCGACACGGTTGGCCGGCACCTGCAAGAGGTACTCGAAGAGCGCGACGCCCCAGCTCGCCAGTGCCGCGACATACCAAGGCCGGCCCGCCATCTCCTTGAGATGCGCGTACCACGCGAAGGTCATGAACAGGTTCGACAGCGTCAGCAGCAGGACGGTTTGCAGGGCGGCAGGCATGGCGGCTCGGGAATCGCGGCGACCCGCGGATTGTATGCAGCCATCGGCTAAAATGCGAACTTCGCCGATTCGGACACCGCACGATGAATCAACCGCAAATCGGCGTGGTCATGGGCTCCGCCAGCGACTGGGAGATCATGAAACACGCCGCGACGACGCTCAAGGCGCTGGGCGTGCACTTCGAGACGCGCATCGTTTCCGCGCACCGCACGCCTGACCTGCTGTTCGCCTATGCCGAGACCGCCGCGCAACGCGGCCTTGCCGCCATCATCGCCGGCGCCGGCGGCGCCGCGCACCTGCCGGGCATGCTCGCCGCCAAGACGCTGGTGCCCGTACTCGGCGTGCCGGTGCCCTCCAAGTACCTGAAGGGCATGGACTCACTCCTCTCCATCGTGCAGATGCCGCGCGGCATCCCGGTGGCGACCTTCGCGGTCGGCGAGGCGGGGGCGGCCAACGCGGCACTGTTTGCCGCGGCGATGATCGCGCGCCACGACCCTGCCCTGGCGGCGCGCCTCGATGCCTTCCGCCGCGAGCAGCGCGACGCGGTGCACGCCATGGTGCTTCCCGATGTCGAATGAACCGCTGACGCCGCTCCTGCCGGGCGCCACGCTCGGCATGCTCGGCGGCGGGCAGCTCGGGCGCATGTTCACCATCGCCGCGCGCACCATGGGCTACCGCGTCGCCGTGCTCGATCCCGACGCCAACAGCCCGGCCGGTCAACTGGCGGACATCCATCTGCATGCGTCGTACAGCGACCCGGACGCGATCCGCGAACTGGCTTCGCTCGCCGGGGCGGTCACCACGGAATTCGAGAACGTGCCCGCCGACACCCTCATCGAACTTGCCCGCCACTGCCGGGCCGCCCCGTCGGCCGACGCCGTCGCCGTCGTCCAGGACCGCATCCGCGAGAAGCGCTGGCTCGCCGCGAACGGCTTTGCCACCGCGCCCTTCGCGGTCGTCGAAACGCCTGACGCCGTCGCGGCAGCGCTTGCCGACACCGGCGCGCCCGCGCTCCTCAAGGTCGCGCGCCTGGGTTACGACGGCAAGGGCCAGGCACGTTGCGACAACGAGGCGGACGCCCATCGCGCGTTCGCCGGGTTCGGCGGGCAGCCCTGCGTGCTCGAACGCCTGGTCGATCTCGCCATGGAAGTCTCGGTGGTCCTCGCCCGTGACGACGGCGGCCGCATGACCTGCTTTCCGGTCGCGGAGAACCGCCACGCGAACGGCATCCTCGATGTCAGCATCGTCCCCGCGCGCATCACCGAGACCTTGGCGCACAGCGCCCTGGCGATGGCGCAGCGCGTCGCCGACCGCCTCGGCTACGTCGGCGTCATCGGCGTCGAGTTCTTCATCACCCGCGACGGCCGGCTGCTCATCAACGAGATCGCCCCGCGCCCGCACAACTCGGCACACTTCACGCTCGACGCCTGCGCCACCGACCAGTTCGAACAGCAGGTGCGGATCCTCGCCGGCCTGCCCGCGGGCGACGCACGCCTATTCACGCCCGTCGTCATGGTCAACCTGCTCGGCGACCGCTGGCACGACGGGGGTCCGCACTGGGCGCGGCTGCTCGCCCACCCCAACGTCAAGCTGCATCTGTACGGCAAGGAAGCCGCACGCCCGGGCCGCAAGATGGGACATTTCAACGTGCTCGACAGTGATCTGGCGCGCGCGCTCGCGCTCGCCGAGCACCTGCGTGAAGCGGTCTGAACGCCGCCTCGCCGGCGCATTCCTGCTCGCCGCAGCCGGCACCGCCGCCGCCGGCTCGACCTGCACTCTCGTCACCCCGGCCACCACGCTCGAAGCCGAAATCGCCGCCACGCCGTCCGAGCGCGAGCACGGTCTGATGGGACGTGTGGCGCTTTCCGCCAGCGCGGGCATGCTGTTCGTCTTCGAACACCCCGGACGTCACTGCTTCTGGATGAAAAACACGCCCTTGCCGCTCGCCGTCGTCTTTCTGGACGACACGGGCCGGGTGTTACAGACGGAGGCCATGCAGCCGTTTACGACCGACCTTCATTGCGCCGAGGAAGCGGTGCGGCTTGCCCTCGAAGTGACCGCAGACCGCCTTGCCGAGCGCGGCATCGTACCCGGCGCCCGACTCGACCTCAGTCGCTGCGCTCGAGCCGCTCGACGTTGAGTTCGGCCTCGACGCCCGAATCCTCGACGCGCAGCACGCGCACCGGCAGGTAGAAGCGCTCGATCGCAAGCCACACCTCGAAGCGCGCCTGCCGCCCCTCGACCACGCGTTCCACGTGCAGGGTACGCAGCGTCCCCAGCCGGGTCTCCAGCGGCTCTTCGCCGACGACGCGATAGCGGTAGCTGTTGAGCGACTTGCCGGAAAACACCGCGCCCGTCTCCGCGGGAAAATCCGGCGCGACGAGCGCGAGCTGGAAAAACAGGCTCAGGCTGTCCTGCGCGCCCGGCGGCAGGGGCAGCGTTCGCACGCCCTTCGACGACTCGACGACCAGCGTGGCGTGCTCCTGGTCGAAGCGCGCCTGGCTGCGCTTGTCGCCACGCTGCTCCCAGAACTGCTCCGGAACCAGCCCGCGGTCGGTGAAACGGCCGCGGCTGGTCTGGCTGAAGCGCGCCGAGTAGAAAAGACTGGTCAGGCCGGTCGGCGCGACGACGCTGGTCACCGTATAGGTATCGCCCTCGCGCACCCACACCAGCACCTGGCTGCCGGTCGCCGGGCCGTAGCGCACGCGGTAGGCCAGTTCCACCCGCCGCGGCAGGGGATTGAGCCGGATCGCCGGCGCAGCGGCGGGTGATGCCGCGGAATCGGGCGGGGCGGGCGCGGCTGCCCCCGGCAGGAGGGGCGCGGGCGACTCACCGGTCGCTGCCGGTTCGACCGCGGCCGGCGTTGCGTCGGGCTCTGCCGCCTGTGGCGGGGCAGGCGCTGTCGCCGCGGACGGTTCAGGCACCGCTGCGGCGGGCGCCGCCCGTCGGCGCGGCGGCACCGCGGGCGCCTGCTGCGCCACTTTCGGCGGCTGCACAGCGGGACCTTCCAGCCGCGCTTCGATCGGCAAAGGCTCGACGACGCCGTCCCCCGTCCAGCGCGGAAACCACTGCCAGACGAGCCACAGGTGCAAGACCAGCGACGCCGCGAGGCTTGCGGCGAAGCGCGCGCCGGGTTTCACGGCCCTGGGTCGAAGCGCACCAGCCGCTGTTCCATGGTCACGCCCTCCTCGATCACACGGATGCGCACGGGAATCCGGTAAGGCTCGGCTGCGATCCACACGGTAACGGCTTTTTCGGCACCGGCGTCCATGACGCGCTCGAAGCGCTGGGTGGAAAAGCTGCCTGCGGGCACCCTCTGCACGCCGCCGTCGTGGCGAAGATAGCGGTAATCGGCGAGCTTGCGCCCGGAAACGACCTGGAAATCGAGCCGCTCGGGCAGCGTGTCGAGAAAGGCGAACTGATAAAGCTGCGAGAGCTGGTCCTGCGCGCCGTCGCGCAAGCCCGGCTCCGTCACGGTTTCGCCCTTGTAGTGGAAGTGCACACGGTGCGTTGCCCAGTCGAGTTCCGCCACCGCCGATTTTTCCGGGCGGTCGCTGCGTTCGTGCACGAAGCGCTCCGGCCGCAGGCCCTGGGCGCCGATCACGCCGCGGCTCTCCAGGTGGATCGTTACCGGCCACAGCAGCGCCAGCGCGCCGCTCGCGCGGCTCTCGCTCTGCAGCCGGTAGTGCGTCCCGTCGCGCGCGAAACGATCGCTGACGGTGCCGAGCTTATGGCCGTCGCGGTACAGGTCGTAGACCACCGTCAACTGCTGCGGCAGGGGCACGCCGGCCCACGCGCCCGACGCCAGCAGCAACAGTGCCGCCACCCAAAGTCTTGCCATGCTCATGCTCCGTCCGCAAATACCCATTGCGACTCGGAATCGTCGCGCAAGTTTATGCGCTCACCGATTTTTACCAGCCGCCCTTCGGCGAACCAGCGGATCGCGCGCGGATAGATGCGGTGCTCCTGTTCGAGCACGCGCGCCGCCAGCGACTCGGGCGTGTCGTCGGCACGCACCGGAACCGCGGCCTGGATGACGATGGGGCCGTGATCGAGCCTGGGGGTGACGAAGTGCACCGTACAGCCGTGGATTTTCACCCCTTCCGCCAGCGCGCGCTCGTGCGTCGAAAGGCCGGGGAAGGCCGGCAGCAGCGAAGGATGGATGTTGAGCAGACGGTCCTCGAAGCGGGCGATGAAGGCGGGCGTGAGGATGCGCATGTAACCCGCGAGCACCACCAGGTCGGGCCGGTGACGCTCGATCTCGTCGGCGAGGCGGGCATCGAAACTGTCCCGGTCGGGATACGCCGTATGGTCGAGCGCGACTGCCGCAATGCCCGCCGCACGCGCGAAATCGAGACCCGGCGCGTGTGGCCGGTTGCTGATGACGGCGACGACATCGACTGGCAGCCGCGCGCGGACGATGGCCTCGAGGTTGCTGCCGCGCCCCGAAATGAGGACGACGACACGCGTCACGTCAACAGGACCTGCTCCGACCCGGGCGCACGCGCGACGATCTCACCGATGCGCCACACGGTCTCGCCGCGCGCGCGCAGCTCGGCGATCGCGGCGTCGGCGTCCGCCGCAGCGACCACGACGCAAAAGCCGATGCCGCAATTGAAGGTTTTGAGCATCTCGTGTTCGCCGAGGTTGCCGGTGCGCGCGACCCAGTCGAAGAGCGGCGGGCGCACCCAGGCGGCCGGATCGATGCGCGCAGCGACCGACCCGGGCAGGCAGCGCGGCAGGTTGCCGGTGATGCCGCCGCCGGTGATATGCGCCATGCCCTTGACCGCAAGGCGCGCCAGCAGCGCCAGTAGCGGTTTGACGTAGATGCGCGTGGGCGCCATCACCACGTCGGCGAAGCGCTGCCCGTGAAAGTCCGCAGCGAGGTCCATCCCGGCCACCTCGATCAGCTTGCGGATGAGCGAATAGCCGTTGGAATGCGCGCCCGAGGATGCCAGCCCGAGGACCACGTCGCCGGGCACGATGTCCTGCCCGCCGATGATGCGGGACTTTTCCACCACGCCGACGGCAAAGCCCGCCAGATCGTATTCGCCCGGCGGATACATGCCGGGCATTTCCGCGGTCTCGCCGCCGATCAGCGCGCACCCCGCAAGCTCGCAACCGCGCGCGATGCCGGCGACCACCGCTTCGGCGGTATCGAGCGAGAGCTTGCCGCAGGCGAAATAATCGAGGAAGAACAGCGGCTCGGCGCCGGCGACGAGAATGTCGTTGACGCTCATCGCCACCAGGTCGATGCCGACGCTGTCATGGCGATCGAGCTCGAACGCCAGCTTGAGCTTGGTACCGACCCCGTCCGTGCCGGACACCAGAACCGGCTCGCGGTATTTCTTGGAAATCTCGACCAGCGCGCCGAAGCCCCCGATGCCGGCGAGCACTTCGGGACGCATCGTGCGGCGCGCCCAGGGCTTGATGCGTTCGACCAGCGCATCGCCGGCATCGATGTCGACCCCGGCATCCTTGTAGGTGATGGAAGACAAACCCGGCTCCAGTCTCAGAAATGCGGTATTTTACCGCTTATGTCAGCGACCCGTCCTTCCGCCCTGCCGTGGCTCGCGCTCCTCCTCGCCGCATCGGCCGCGGGTCTCGTGTACCTCCTGGCGCCCGTCCTCACGCCGTTTCTGGCGGGCGCGATCGGCGCCTACATCTTCGACCCGCTCGCCGACCGGCTCGAGGCGCGCGGGCTGTCCCGCACGCTGGCGACGACGCTCGTCATCGTGCTCGCCGGCGCGGCGCTGACCGCCCTCGTCCTCATTGCACTGCCGCTCTTCCAGGGCCAGTTCGCCCAGCTTTTCGCACGCCTGCCGGACGCCCTCGAATTGCTCAACGGACGCCTCCTGCCCTGGCTGGACAACACGCTCGGGATCCGCGTCGACACCAGCGTCGCGACGCTGAAGACCTGGCTGTCGACCAAAGCCGCCGCCGATGGCGCGGCCTGGCTGCCCACACTCACCAGCGGCGCGCTGGCCTTCGTCGGCGTACTCGCCAACCTGCTGCTGATCCCGGTGGTGATGTTCTATCTGTTGCGCGACTGGGACGTCATCATCGCGCGCATCGGCGCCCTGGCGCCGCGCCCCTGGTATCCGGCCGTCACGCGCATCGCCGGCGCGATGGACCGGGTGGTGGGCGAGTTCCTGCGCGGCCAGCTTGCCGTCATGAGCGCACTCGCCGTGTATTACACCGCCGCGCTGTGGGCCGTCGGCCTCGACTACGCGCTGCCGATCGGCATGCTCACCGGCGCCCTGTCCTTCGTGCCGTTCCTCGGCTTCGGCCTGGGGTTGCTGCTCGCGCTCGTGGTCGCGCTGCTGCAGTTCGCCGACTGGCACAACGTCCTCTGGGTGGCCGGGATTTACGCCGCAGGCCAGATTCTGGAAAGCTACGTGCTCACCCCGCGCCTGGTCGGCGAACGGGTCGGCCTGCACCCGGTCGCGGTGATTTTCGCGCTTGCCGCGTTCGGCCAGCTATTCGGTTTCACCGGCGTCTTGCTCGCCGTCCCGCTCGCCGCCGTGCTGCTGGTGGGCCTGCGCGAGCTGCGTGCCCTGTACGTGCAAAGCCCGCTTTACCTCGGCCGGTATAATGACGCCCCCAGCCAATCCGCGTCCAACGCCATGCCCGCGCCCATGCTCGAATCCCGCATCACCTCGCTGCCGCTCGTCCACCGCGGCAAGGTGCGCGACATCTACGCCGTCGGCGACGACAAGCTCCTCATCGTCACCACCGACCGCCTCTCGGCCTTCGACGTCATCCTGCCGACGCCCATCCCGGGCAAGGGCGCGGTGCTGACGGCGGTATCCGCGTTCTGGTTCAAGAAACTCGCCCACATCGTCCCCAACCAGATGCTCGACATCGACCCCGCCACGGTCGTCACGCCAGCCGAACGCGCCGAAGTCGAAGGCCGCGCAATGGTGGTCAGAAAGCTCGCGGCGCTGCCGGTCGAAGCCATCGTCCGCGGCTATCTGGTCGGTTCGGGGTGGAAGGAATACCAAGCCCGCGGCTCGGTGTGCAACATCCCGCTGCCCGCCGGACTGCGCCTCGCCGACCGCCTGCCGGAGCCGATCTTCACCCCCTCGACCAAGGCCGCCGTCGGCGCACACGACGAGAACATCTCGTTCGACACGCTGTCCGAAATGATCGGCGCGGCGCGCGCGCGCGAAGTGCGCGACACCAGCCTCGCGCTCTACCGCGCCGCGGCCGAATACGCGGCGAGCCGCGGCATCCTCATCGCCGACACCAAGTTCGAGTTCGGGGTCGACAACGACGGCCGCCTGGTGTGGATCGACGAGGCGCTGACGCCCGATTCGTCGCGCTTCTGGCCCGCCGATCAGTATCGCCCGGGCAGCAATCCGCCCAGCTTCGACAAGCAGTTCGTGCGCGACTGGCTCGAAGCCAGCGGCTGGAACAAACAGCCCCCCGCGCCCGAACTTCCGCCCGACATCGTCGCGCGCACTGCCGAAAAATACCGCGAGGCGATGCAGCGGTTGCTTGGCTGAATCACTTCAGCGTCGCGTCCAGAAAGCCGGCCACCGCCTCGACCATTGCGTCCTCGTGCCCGGTGAAGAAATGGTCAGCGTGCGCGATCACGACCTGCTTCGATCCGGGGGCGCCGAGCGTCGCGGCACGGCG